>ERZ1106930.15-NODE-15-length-151576-cov-21.701777_pt1 | contig 151576 bp, 129 predicted proteins | sample MGYA00403663_ERZ1106930 | MGnify/ENA primary metagenome ERZ1106930 (study PRJEB35170, sample SAMEA104062438) | human gut metagenome | biome: human gut; feature: human-associated habitat; material: faeces | place: Denmark | collected 2012-06-26 ... | reverse complement strand
CGGTGCGATCTTATCAGAGAACCTTTGAACTTCTGCAAAAGCGTTTGCATATCGAACGTAAAGGTTTTCACTCGCTTCGGCATACGTTTGCTACACGCGCTTTGGAATGCGGAATGGACGTGAAAACATTGGCGGAGATATTGGGGCATAAAAACGCCACAGTAACGCTGAACAGATAGTGAACACTTCGTTCGTTGCCATAAATATGGGGAGGGTGAAAATGCTGTTAAGTCTTAAAGACGTCAATGTTTATTACGATAAAAAAACTCCTGTATTTGGTGCGGAACAAAAAATGCATGCCTTAAAAAATATGTGTATGGGGGTAGACAGGGGAGAAATTATCACGATTGTCGGAGAATCAGGGTGCGGAAAGACTACTCTTGGAAAGGTGATAACCGGCCTTTTGAAACCGACGTCGGGGAAATTAATTTATAACGGCATCAATGTCTATTCGTGCATGCCGTGGGATTATAAAAAGTATCGTTCAGCTGTACAGTTCGTGCAACAAGATTCCTATGCAGCTCTTAATCCCGCCCGTACGATTTATCAATCCCTATATGCGCCTCTCAGAAAATTATACGGATATCGACGCGATTTACCTGAAAAGGTAAATGAATTAATGCGTATGGTTGAACTGACTCCACCTGAACAGTTTTTGAAAAAGTATCCGCACCAATTATCGGGCGGGCAAAGACAAAGAGTACTTTTAGCTCGCGCACTGTCCATGAATCCCGATTTAATCGTAGCCGATGAACCGATTTCGATGATAGATGTTTCCCTGAGATTTTCCATGCTCAATCTTTTTGCGAGATTGAATAAGGAGCGCGGAATTACGATTATTTATATCACACACGATTTATCTACGGCAAGATGCGTTGCGGCAAACGGACGTATGTATGTTATGTATTTTGGAGAATGTGTAGAGAGCGGTCCCACGGAAGAGATTTTATCCGCGCCACGACATCCGTATACTCAGGCTCTTTTGGCGGCTGTTCCGATTCCCAATCCCCATATTGAAAAAAATAAGCCGTCGCCACCGCTTAAAGAGATAGATGTGCCGCATGATGGAACGGGATGTGGCTTCAAAGAACGTTGTTTATATTCCGATAAGGACTGTAAGCAAGGAGAAATCGAATGCCGGGAGTATGGAGACAGACGAGTTTTATGTAGAAAATGCGAGGAGCTGCCGTCATGGAAAATAGAAAACTTGACAAAATAATGCTTCGGATAGGGTTAGTTTTAACAGTTATCGCTGTCATTTGTGTAATTATTGTCCCTAAATCGAGTGCAGAATTTATAATCAGCTTGATTTCTTTAGGGATTACGTTGACAGTGAGCATCATCGCAGGAATAAGAGTGAAATCGGATAAAGACAAAAAATAAGGAGAAGTGATAGTTATGTTTTACAGGCCGAAAGGTAAGGCGGTTGCCGCCGATGTAATACCTTTCTATAAAGACGGAATTTTTTACCTTTTTTACCTGAAAGATTTTCGGGACGCAGAAAAATATGGGGAAGGAGTTCCTTGGTATTTGATAAAGACAAAGGATTTTGTCAATTTTGAGGATTGTGGAGAAGTTCTCGCGCGCGGAACAGATGAACAACAAGATTTATTTGTGTTTACAGGCAGTGTAATTGAACATGAAGGAAAATATTATTTATTTTATACCGGGCATAATCCGCATTTAAGAGAGAAGGGAAAGCCCGAACAGGCAGTAATGTTGGCCGTCGGGGAAGACTGCGAACATTTCCAAAAAACCGAATTACTCTTTTTTGCTCCCGAGGACTATGAAATGCACGATTGGAGAGATCCGTTTCTCTATAAAGACGGGAATAGTTTCAAAATGCTTCTTGCGGCACGGGAAAAGGAGGGACCTTTTTTAAAACGCGGATTGACTGTAGTTTGTTCTTCGGATAACTTATTCGATTGGAAGGTAGAAGGAGAATTTTATGCTCCGCATAATTATTTCACGCATGAATGTCCCGACTTATTCAAAATGGGAGATTGGTGGTATCTCGTATTTTCAGAATTTTCTGACCGTACCTCGACGAAATATCGTATGGCAAAAAATCTCGGAGACGAATGGATCGCTCCGCCGACAGATACTTTCGACGCTCGTAGTTTTTATGCCGCAAAGACGGTTTCCGACGGAGAAAAACGGTATGTTATAGGCTGGAACCCTACGCGAGAGAATGACGAGGATTATAAACCTTGGCAATGGGGCGGAACCATTATCGTTCACGAATTAGTACAGAACGAGGACGGGACGCTCAGCGTAAAATGTCCGGAGACGGTCGACTCTCTGTACGGCATGGAGGAACGAATCCGAGCGTTTTCAAAAAGCGGCAATATTCTGGAGAAAGGCGGGAAGTATACGCTTCCGAAAGGAGGTTATTCCTATGTTTTATTCAATGAAATGCCGGAAAACTGTAAGATAGAGTGCGAGATACGATTAGATGAAGACGGAAAGGATTTCGGGCTTGCTTTACATATGGACGAGGAATATAATCTGGGCTATTATGTCAAGTTCGATCCCGTATTCGGGCGCATGTGCTTCGATCGAAATTTTCGTCCCGGAGATGTTCCTTTTATGATAGATTCGGAACGTCCGTTGAATTTGGGAGATGGGAAATGGCACAATTTGAAAATAATTACAGAAGGTACGATTGCGGAAATATATATTGATGGAGTTGCGATGTCTGTCAGAATGTTCGATTATAAATCGGGAAAATTCGGAATTTATGCAAATGAATGTGGGGCATCTTTTAGAAATATCAGGCTTTTAAAATAAGACTTCTATATAAAGCGGCGCCAAATTGACGTCGCTTTATATATAGAAAACATAAAGAGAAATAGCCACGCAATTTAAGAACAATTTATCTGTAAAGAATAGATAAAATTAGAGAATATTGGGATAAAAACTCGTCTGATACGATATAACCTTAGGGGATAAATACAAAAACATATTTTAAAGAAGTTATCATAGGTGAATGTTATTATAACATAAATAGTCGCCGCCTAAGGATAGAAACGAAAGAAAGGGAAATAATAGAGGGGAAATCGGGACAATATTATGGTGAAAAAGAGCTCATATGTACGTTGCCACAGAGAAGGGAAAAAGAAAGCAAGTGTATAAATAGGATGTGAAAAAATAAAAAACTTTCCGATTGAATAAAATTTTATAATAAATCCCGTTCGTAAAGTGAAGCCCAAAGATTGAGGGGATTTAATTAAGTTATTTGATTATAAGTTTGGTACTATATCGGGTTCATTTCTTTTTAGTTTACTAACGATAAACACTTTACATCTCCTGCGTTAGAGATTTTCTCTGATATAGGGGCGTTTTTCTGTATATTTATCTTGATATTAATAATAATTTCAACTCTGTCCTTAAATAACTCAATTCTATCTACCACTTGAAATAACATTGACTTTTTACCATCTATCCCTTGTGTATCAAAATCCTCTGACCAATTCTGCATTTTACTCACAAAAAAGTGAGCAGGTTAATGTCTTGATGCAAATTGATGCAACCATCAATTTGCCCAAGACAAAATCCTTACGGAAGTGGGATACCCGTCTTCATCTGAAGGAGAGTTTGTTCGTCTCATTGAAACGAATCACCCCCCCTCCAAGTTATCTAACGGATTATGATTGTTCTATTCAGTTTTTAAGTCCTCAAAAAAGAGACGGGCATCCCGTTTCTGTCGCTTTTGGAAGGGATAAAAGTGCATTATGACGGCACTGTGAGCCACTTCCTTAATCTGCTGATTTTTTGTAAAAACAATTTCTTTTATATACTGGTTTTTTGTTCAATCAGCGTATTCAATTTTTCAACGATTTCCTGCTGGCATTGTTGAACAGTTAAATACTTTGCTGCAATTTGTTTCTGAGCTAACAAATCAATATTTCCATTGACATCTATAGGTACCGATATCATAATCTCTGAAATCATAGAAGGATATAGTTTTGTAAATTTGTCCTCGCCGTTGTCACCTTTTCTTCCCTTGGCTAATTCTCTAAAAATAGGTTCTAACGTGAATTTCATATAATCAAAATTTAAGTCCGTTCGATTATCTTTAGGAACTAAAATTCCGCGTCCCCATTGATTGAAAATTTTCCATTAAGAATAAGTATTGTACCAGCAAAGCCATTTATTGATTAAGTCATATATCTTCCGTCATAATCAAAAGTGTTTAAATACGTTAAAGGCTTTTGACTTGAAGCTGAGTAGACAGGATATTTACCAGAATGTGCATTTCCATACTTTTTGGTAGACTTAGAAAGTCCCTTTTCAGTAACAAACAATTCCGAAAGAGGATATTGACGATAAACAAAGTTCAAATCTTCAATTGCTACATTAATGGATTCAACGGAATTTCTTTTTTCACTCAGTATATTTCTAACATTTTGTATTTCGAAAAACGAATGTACAATATGGTTTTGAGTTTGAATATCAAATTCACCGTTTTGATCGTCAATAGGTATTTCAATAGTCACAACGCGTAAATTGTTTTTATTCGCCTTAAAACCATAATTAAATCCATACTTTTCTTTTATATTGAGTATTTGACTCAATAAATATTCCGGAAGGATTTTAAGACCTTTCACTATTAATGCCGTTCGGCTTGCATTAATATAAAACGGTGTAGTTTGAAAAACGAAATTTCGCCCTGCAGAACCATCACCATCGTTGGCGAAAGATATAGCATGCTTGTCTAATGAGGCTTCTATAGGATTTGGAGGTAACTTTGATATGAACAAAATAGGACCTTTGTTGGCGGTATAAACAAGAATATCTCCAGTAGGTAATCTTACTAATTCATCTTTAGTTTTTCCCAAAATTTCTTCTTGCAGAAAATGAAAATAAGTTTCATCCGTCAAATTAATGTTTAGTGTTGTTTTTTTGCTCGTTTCTAATCCAGAAATCAAATCTTGACATTCTAACAACACATTAGATACATCACCTAACATAGCTGCAAAAGAATCCAAAGTGATTGTAGATTCTTCATTCTTTATTCCTAATTCGATTTTTTCTTCGGTTGTCCACCATCTATCAACAGACCAATGACTTCCGGTATAAAAATCATTGATATCTTTGATTTTACAACGCTTACTTGTTGTTTTGAATTTTGTCTTTGCACCCTTAAACATATTAATCAGATCAGATGCGTTTTCCAAATCATTTTGTGGAATATCAAACTTCTTAACATCTCTCGACTCACCGATTTCAGAGCAAAGATATATGGATACAGGGGTAGTCTGCCTTTTGAGAGTCTCAACACCGCAGATATTTACGGTTGTTTTTTTGGTTAAAGTGAGAATATATGTTTTTTGTAGTATTAAGCGGGAGCGAAATGACCGCATCAATATTGCATTTTTCAAGAATGAAATCTTTAAGCTTTTTATCGTTGATACGATTCATAATTCCATCGGGAACAACCACAAAAGCCTTTTCACCCGCTTTAATGCACGAACGATCCATTCCATAAACAAACCTTCGATACCCATAGCGCTGATAGAAAAATATTTTTTGAGTTCATCTTGCTTTGCAAGTTCTTCTTTCAAATTGCTACTTCTACTCATAACATACGGCGGGTTAGTAAGAATTAAATCAAATTTATCCTCTATCGGCTTAGCCAATGTTCCTAAAATTGAGTTGGCCTGCAATAAGAATGTATCGTTAAATAGTTGTGCAAATTTTTGTGTCATATCGGGGCTCGCGAATCATCCCCAACATATAAATCAGCATATTTGCTTTTGCCAAAATAATCGTTTTTTGCTCATCCTTATCAAAGCCCTTGTCATATCCATAAAGCGTAATCTGCGGCTTTAACTCATCACCTTGAACAAGATAGAACTTATGCAAATCGTGCAAAATAGGCTCAAGAAGGAACTTTCCTACACCACAGGCCGGGGCGCATATTTCTATACCCGAAGTAAGCTCCATCATGCGTTCATATTCTTTCGGTTTTTGTAAAAAGCGTATTTTTGAGATTTTCAGATTTTGTCCGCTTGCGGAGATCCGCTTTCCGCGAAGCTGTACGCGGATTTCATAAGAATCGCGGTTTTTTCTGACATGGTCGATAACAGCCTCGGTAATAAAAAATTTTTTGAATCGTTTGGCATTTCTTCAATCTCCTGTGCTGTGAATGATAATGCCGTATTTCTTTTCGCCTCCGGAGATATCGTGGGGCTTTTTTCTTTTACTTCGTCTGAAACGAAGTGAAAAGCTGCACGCTGTTCTTCGGTTGTTTCATCGGAAACGCGGTTGCGTTCGAAGACGGCAACGATAGTTCTTGCCGCTTATTCAAGTTCCTGTAAATCTCTTTGGGGCATTTTGACATCTCTCTATGTGTGTATTTGCGTTATCTATGCATAAAAAAGAGGATAAAACAGTTTACAAAAAAGGAATATACTTTTTTCTTCGTCTGTTTCTTGAATTTTTTTCATTTTGCAACCGCACATAAGTAAGGTACAAAGGAATCTGTTAAGATGTAGAATAAAAATAATGATAATATAGTTGAGTACATATGGTGTGAAAATATCAATACCATAATTGTGCCTACGTCGGAATACCATAGAAAGGCTATTGTATTATTTGGAGCTATTTTGAGAAATGAGGATTGATAGTCGTTAATTCTTTATAACTGTGATAATATTTTTTCAACAGAATTAATGCGTAAGGCAACTTTTGAGATTTTCATTTCCTCTTAGTTGTTTTATTTTTTATAAAAAATAAAAATAAATATTAAAAATTGTTAAATTTTGTCTGATGTAAAAAAGGATACCTGAGAAATAGGAGTAGATAATTGACATATTGATTAGTTTATTGGATTTTACTGTACATACTCACGATTATACTATTCAGTAAATAAAAATGTTTACTTATTACTAATTAAAAAATTGTAAAGAATTCCCCAACTATTTGATACTTTTTTGTTATAAATATGTAATAAATATTCGAGCAGCTTATTATAAAAATTAAAAAACTTATAAAAAGTTAAATAAAAAATGGTAAGTAATATTTAAGAAAGAGAGCTTATGATTGTGTAGCATTTTCATTCACAAAATACAATAAGGATATTAATTTGACCGTATGTTCGGATTGATATCCATATTTTTTTGTAATATCGGATTAAAGCACTGCTTTGAGGTATTTTGATCTCAAAAGCAGTGCTAATTTCATTTTTTATGGATTATAAAAATCGATTGATAGTTGGTAAAATAGAGAAGATTAAATTAGAATTTCATAAAATCTAGACTTAATTTTTTAATAGAAATAACATTAAAACGGTAGAGTATTAAAAATATTTTATAGCATAGAAAAATGAGTATTTAATTCTATCCAAATTTATAAGAATACGAATCTAGTTGAAAGAATGATTACTGAAAAGATAAAAGGTAGAAAATATGGGAATACTGTTTATTATTTACAATAATAAAACTAAAAGGAAAAAATGATAGACTATTTTACTTGTATAAAAAGCGAATTACTTTAATATTTTTTTTGATTTGGTTCGCAAAAACCAAAACCAAATACATGGAAATGTTCAAAGCGAGGGTATTGATTTTGCAATATGGATTAAGTTATAATAAAAGTACAAAAGAAAATTGAATTTTTCTGCGTTTGGAATAAAAAAAGCGGAAAATCAAGGAGGTATTATGAAACGGTTGATAGCGGGTTTAAGTTTGGTTTGTTCCTTACTCTTGTCTGTAAACATGTTTGCGGCCTGCGGTGGAGACGGTTCTTCGCAAAGCGGGGGGGACAGCGGGGAGATTACTCTTCGGTTCTGGAACGGTTTTACGGGTTTGGACGGCGATTCGATGGATGAAATGATTAAGGATTTTAATGACGAGTATGTAGGGGAAATTAAAGTTTCCGCGGATAAAATGGCGTGGGATACGCTGTTCACGAAAATTACCACGACTAAAACGAATCTGAAAAGCGCTCCTCACATTGTGGCCATGAGTAATTCCCGCGTAGCGGGTATGGTGGAAAGGGATCTCCTGCTTCCTATCGACGATATTGCCTCTGTACTCGGCGTTACGCAGGAAGATTATATCGCTTCGGCGTGGTCCACGGGAATTTTAGACGGAAAACGGTACAGTTTCCCGCTGGATATTCATCCTACGGCGATGTACTATAATAAAGATTTGATTACCGAGGAAGAGTTGCCTGCTACGTGGGAGGAATTTTTGACTGTCTGCGAGGAAAAGACAGATCCCGAAACTGGCGTTTACGGCTTTGCCGTTCCCAGTATGTATTCTATTACCAAAGATATTTTTGCGAGTATGCTGTTGCAAAACGGCGGGGATTTGTACGATTCGGAAAATACGGCGGTGTATAATTCTCAGGCGGGAGTGGAGGCTTTACAATATCTCTGCGATCTTGTATATAAATATGGAGTTTCGCCCAAAGACGTCGGCGCGGGCGGGGATTATACTCTTTTCAAAACGGGAAAGTCCGTCTTTTATTTCGACGGCCCTTGGATGCTCAATTCCTTCGATTTGATTGAGAACGGGGAGACGGCGAACGTCGGCGTTGCGGCGATGCCCGGTGCGGTCGGAGAGAACGGCGTTTCCTATTCGGGATCTCATCAGTTCACATTAATGAGCAATACTGTGACAGACGATCGTACGAAAGAGGCCTGCTATACGTTTATAAAATATATTCAGCAGCATTCTCTCGGTTGGGCGAAGGCGGGACAGGTACCGGCGCTCAAAGAGGTTTTGGACAGTGAAGAGTATAAATCGATTGCGGCTCTGCAACCGTTTACGGAAACGGCTTATAAAGCCGATCTCGGCAAAGCGGACTATAAGTATTTTTACGAGGGCTATAACTATATGGGGGTAGCGGTTTCCAATGCGATTTCCGATAAATACGGCCCCAAAGATTCCCTTGACAGAGCGGTAAAAAGTTTTTCGAATTGGATTATCGATAACGGTTTTTAACGGGTGATTTTTATGAAACAAGGTACTAAGGGGAAACTGACTGATAATTTGACATCCTACTTGTTTGTCGCTCCCTATTTAGTTTTTTTTATCATATTTGCGCTCGTCCCTTTGGTACTTTGTATCTATTTGAGCTTTTGCCAATGGGACGGAGCTTCCGAAATCGAATGGATCGGGTTGCAGAATTATAAATTATTGTTCGGCGCATTAGGTACCGGACAGATAGCCAAAGAATTTTGGAAGTCCGTCCTGAATACGCTGTTGTTTGTGGCGGTGCAGATGCCCGTTTTAATGATTTTGCCTCTTTTGATCGCATTGCTTATCAATCGGTGTTCCAGAACGGGTAAATTTTTTATGAGTGCCTTTTATTTCCCCTCCATTTTATCCGTGGCGACGGTGTGTATCATTTGGTATTTTATGTTTGATACCAACGCGGGGATTCTCAACAACTTTTTCAAAACAAATATTCCTTGGATAACAAAACAGCCTTATGCCTGGATTTCTATTTTTATTTTGTCGAGTTGGTGGGGAATCGGCGGAAATATGGTGCTCTATCTTGCGGGCCTCTCCAACGTCTCCAAGGAATGTCTGGAAGCGGCCGCGTTGGACGGAGCGGGCGTCTGGGCCTCCTTCATTCATATCACCTTGCCAGGGTTGAAGAATACTTTGGTGTACGTATTGACGATGACGACGCTTTCCTGTTTCAATGTATTCGGTCAACCGAACATTTTGACGGCAGGCGGACCGGATTCCTCCACGACTGTGGCGATGATGAACATTTATAATACCGCCTTCGGAGGCAGTAAATTCGGCCGCGCCTGTGCGATGTCTATTTTGATGGCGTTGATTATGGTGGCTTTTACGATCAGTTCTTATAAATTGCAGACGGAAAAAGATAAGGAGAGCATGTGAAATGAATCTTCCAAAAAATATTTCGGAAAAGTTGATTTCCAAAGTCTCCTTATTGAAACGGCGCGGTTTGCGAAGAAATTTTTTATCCGCGGCGGTATTCGTCGCTTTGCTGCTTCTTCTGATCGTCGTTTTTTTACCGACCCTGTGGGGACTTTCCACCTCTTTCAAATACGAGGACGATGTCTTTGAAACGATTACTTCCTTTTTCCCTAAACGTTGGACCCTGACCAATTATTCCGAAGTTTTCAGCAATCCTTATACGCCTATTCTGCGCTGGTTCTTTAACAGCGTAAAAATTGTGGTGACATATGTATTTTTATATCTTTTGATTACCTCGCTGGCTTCGTTCGGATTTACCCGCCTGCGCTTTAAGGGACGGGAGACTTTATTCTGGATATGTCTTTCCTCCATGATGGTTCCCGGCGTGATCAATATGATTCCCAATTACGCCATTATTTACAGATTAAATCTGATAGATAATATGTTTGCCATGGTCCTTCCCGGTCTGTCCGGCGTATTCGGAGTCTTTTTATTGAGGCAATTCATGACCGGGATTCCGCGGGAATACGACGAGGCGGCAAAAATCGATGGGGCGGGTAAATTCAGAATTTATTTTCATATTATTCTTCCGATGTGTGTCCCCGCGCTGGTAACGCTCGCTATCTTTTCCTTTCAGGGGAATTGGAACGATTATATCTGGCCGTTGATGGTGACTAATCAGCCTGAAACCCGTACTTTGACGGCAGGCATGTCTACGTTTATCGAGAGATATGCTCATCAATACGGGAAACTCATGGCAGGAGCCATGGCGAGTGCCATACCTGTTTTGCTGGTGTTTTTAGTGGGACAGAAATATTTTATTCGCGGTATTTCCATAGGAGGAATCAAGGGATAACGCTATGCAAGAGATTGTCAATTACGGAAAAATGTGTCCGAATCCCGTATTCGAGCGCAAAGACTATGTATTTTTAACGGGGGAGTGGAGGTTTTCCTTTTCCCCGTCCGAGGAAGAACCCGTATTCGATCGAAAGATTGTCGTACCCTATTCTTATGAATGTGAAGCGAGCGGAATCGGGGACGGAACCATGCACGAATGTGTCTGGTATGAGCGCGAATTGGAGATAAAGCCGCATGGCGGTCGGATACATCTTTATTTTGAAGGAGTAGATTATCATTGTTTCGTATACGTAAACGGAGGTTTTGCTTGTGAACATAGAGGCGGATATACTTCCTTTTTTGCGGATATTACAGAGCTTGTAAAAGCGGGGACGAATACTCTGCGGGTGAAGGTGCTGGACGATTTCAGCGGAGCCCAGCTCCGGGGCAAACAACGCCGCAAGTCGAGTAATTACGATTGCTGGTATATACAGACCACGGGGATCTGGAAACCGGTATGGCTGGAATACTGTGGCAGCAATCCCTTAAAGAGGATATTTTTTTCGCCTGAAAACGACGGTACGGTCTGTTTTGAAGGGGAGACGGAATACGAGGCGCAAGCAGAGATAGAAATATTCGAAGAGGGAAAATCGATTTGTACGCAACGGCTTGAAACCGTTTCCAAACTTTTGAGCGGAAAGGTAAAGCTGAATAATCCCCGTCTTTGGGACATAGAAAATCCCTTTTTGTACGAGGTAAAAATCCGTGTCTTTGGAGAAAGTACGGACGAAGTATCGACTTATTTTGCGTTTCGGGAAGTAAATACGGACGAAAACGGCGTCTATATCAACGGCAAAAAGGTCTATCTGAGAATGATACTTGCCCAAGGATATTGGAAAAATACGATGCTGACGGCTCCCGATGAAACGGCTTTGGAAAAAGATATTCTGTTGGCGAAAAAGCTGGGTTTCAACGGCATACGCATGCATCAGAAGGTAGAGAGCAACGTTTTCTATTATCTCTGCGATAAATTGGGAATGTATGTTTGGGGAGAAATTCCCAGCGCTTACGAGTATACCGACCGCATGAAGCGCGAATTCGGAGAGGATTGTCTGAAAATCGTCAGACAGTTGAAAGTATATCCCTGTATCATTGCTTGGGTGATTTTCAACGAATCATGGGGAATTCCCGAGATAAAAAATAATCGAGAATGTCAGTTGTTTGTAGAAGCGATACAGCGAAAGGTTCGCGCCGAAGACCCTACTCGCCTGATTGTCATTAATGACGGATGGCATCAATTAAACGGGGATTTGCTGACCTTGCACGAATACGAGCAAAACGCGGAAACGCTCTTGAAGGAATATCGGGATAAAAACTACGTGGTGGGAGAAAAGCTCATCAACCAGAATCGTTGGGGAAAAAGTTTTGCCGACAATTATACATATTCTCATCAGGCGGTGATTATCTCGGAATTCGGCGGCGTAGCTATGGTCAGGGACGACGGCTGGGGATACGGCGATAAAGCGAGCGATTTGGAAGAATATCGCGTGCGGGTGACGGGGCTCGTGTCCGCGTTAAAGAGGATAGATTATCTCGCGGGCTTTTGCTATACGCAATTGACCGATGTTCAACAGGAGACGAACGGACTTTTAACGATAGAGCGGAAACCGAAACTACCGCTTGAATGTATTCGCAATATTTTTTCTTTTGAAAGGAATGCATAGAGGGAGGGTTAAAACTTTATGAAGGCAAATAAATTTATATGTCTGTTGGCGGCAGTCCTTGCAAGCTCGGTCCTGCTTGCAGGATGCGGCGCGGGAGGCGACTCATCGCTTGCAAAGACGGAGGAGACTTATGATAGGACGCTCCGCGTCAATTTGGGGGTGGAGAAAAAGGATAAAATTTCCCCTTATATCTATGGCCAGTTTATCGAACACATAGAGAGTTGTATTTATAACGGAATTTGGTCGGAGATACTTCTCGACAGAAAATTTTATTATGAAATCGGAGAGGTGGGACTTTCTCCTTGGCGTGCAGTTGAGGAGGATTTTGTAAAGAGCAATTCGGAAACGACATATAGCGGCGGACATTCGGCGGAAATATCTGCGGGCGGCGGCATTTTTCAGGAAGAACTTTCCTTGGAAAAAAAGGAATATAGCGGTTATTTGTACGCAAATGCGTCGCAGGATTCCAAAATAAAGGTGGAACTTTCTTCCTCTGCCTGGTCCGATTCCGTCGAAATAGACCTTTCGGCGGGGGAAGGATTTCAGAAATATTCGTTTTCGTTTCAAGGAGAGGCGGCGGATAATGCAAAATTTACGCTCTCCGTCCTTTCCGGAAATGCTCTGTTTGACTCTCTTTCTCTGATGCCAGCGGATAATTATCAAGGCATGAGACGAGATACCTTGGAACTTTTGAAAAAGTTGAACGGAACGATGTATCGCTGGCCGGGCGGAAATTTTCTTTCCGGCTACGATTGGAAAGACGGAATCGGAGACCGCGATAAACGTCCTTCTCGTCGCAATCTTCACTATATGGGATTGGAAAGCAGCTTTTCCAGCGAAGCGGAAATGCTGGCTTCCGATATGGTCAATTTAGAAGCGCTGGGATTTTACGGCGGTATCGAGCCGAACGATTTCGGCACGGACGAATTTTTGGCTTTTTGCGAGTATCTCGGCGCCGAGCCTCTGATGATGGTCAATGACGGATTGGGAAAGGTCGAAGACGCCGCGGATCTCGTAGAATACTGCAACGGTGCGGAAACGACGGAATACGGCCGTCAACGCGCGGAAAACGGTCATAAAGAGCCTTATGAAATCGAATATTGGGGCATAGGAAACGAGATGTTTGGGGATTGGCAGTTAGGACATGTCCCCGTGTCGGAATATGTACAGCGGCATAATCTTTTTGCCGAGACAATGAAGGAGAAAGATTCGTCTTTGCGGCTCATCGCGGTCGGAAACAATGCTTCGGAATGGAACGACGCAATGTTTGAAAACTGTGCGGAGAATATGGATTATACGGCCGAACATTTTTACGGCGAGCGGGACGAGGCGGACGTATTCAAGCATATTTCCAATATTGCCAATAATGTAGATGACCGAATTTCCCGGCATCGGACATTGATAAAAAAATATCCTGCCTGTGCTTCGGTAAAGATAGCTTTTACCGAGTATGCGTACGATAAAGCCGTTACAGCCTCCCGATTGAAGGATGGCATGGGGATAGCGGCGGTCCTCAATCGTTTTATAGAAAATGCAGATATTGTAGAAATGGCTTGTTATTCTAGCACCTTAAATGCGACGCAGGGGTGCCTCACTACTACGGATACAGCGGCAACGTTGCAGGGGGCGGGTTATGTATTGCAAATGTATCGGCAATATATGCAAGAATATTCCTTAAATGCGGCAGTGCAGGCAGATAAAGAAATTGGGCTCGACGTTTCCGCATCGGTGAGCGCGGACGGTAAGACAATCACGCTCGCAGTAGTCAATCCTTCGGAATACGATGTAAGATTAGATTGCAGCCGATTGACGAACGTCAAGTCGATAATTCGGAGTACTCTTACAGCCGATTATTATGATTCCGACGGCAACGAGCTTTATACTGAATATAAAGAAAATCTCGCCTATCCCGTCGCCCCGATGATGAGCGTCAGCCTGTTCGTCATAGAACTTTAATCGAATTTTCAAAAACAAGGAGGAAAATCATGAAAAGAAAAAGAACAATAAAACTTTTGTTTTTATCCATGTTGAGTATTTCTTTGCTGGCAATTGCGGCCGCCTGCGGAGGAGAAGAAAACACAGAAACGAGCAGTGGAACAAACGTTTCGGATACGTCTTCTTCATCCCGTCCCGATAGTTCGTCCGACGGCATGGAAGAACAAGTGACGGATTATATGCTGGATGAGGAAAGAAGGTATACGGGAACGCTGGTAGACGGAAAACCGGAGGGCGAAGGAAAATTGGAGTGGGTACTCACAAATTGTGTGTATACGGGAGAATTTTCCAATGGAGTCTATGAGGGGAAAGGAGTTTTTGAGTGGAATAGTACGGGAGATAAGCTGGAAGGAATATTTTCCTGCGGAACGCCGATAACAGGAAAATATACGTATGCGAATACGATGAGCTATGAAGGAGAGTTCAATACGGAATGGAAGTTTGAAGGGGAAGGGATATTCGATTGGAATACATATAACGCGGACGGGAGCGTAAAGGCATACGGCTGGAAATATGAGGGGGAATTTAAGAACGGAAGTCCCGAAGGCTGTCGAGGGAAAGTGACGTTCAATCAAGAAGGGAAAGGAGAGGGAGTATATTGGTTTGAAGGAGAAATGAGCGGATTTCCGGAAGTGAAGAAAGGGCAGCAAGGAAGAGGCTATATCGTATATCCCGATAAAAGCACGTATGAAGGGGGAATTTATTATACGTCGGAAGGAGAATGGATCCGTTATGGGGAAGGCACGCAGAATTTCTTTTATACGACGTTTACGGGCGCGAGCGCGGGAGGTGAAGCCTCGGATAAAATCTATTGTTATGTCGGGGAATTTGACGGCCGAAATCATAGCTGGATGTATGGAAACGGAGTAATGTATTTCAGCGATATATCGGGAAATCCGACGGGTTATATTAAAGGCACTTGGAACGGTATGAGTCGAATAGGCGAATGGTCGGGGGAATGGAAGGAGGAATATCTTCTCGATAAGTGGAAATCTTTGAAAGAAATCGATTGGAAGCATGAATTTTTCAGAAAGTTAGAAGGATATATAGAAGCGGAATCTGACAAAGATATGACGGGCAAAACTCTTTTACTTGGAACCTCTACCTTTGAATATTGGTATACGAGCAAGGAAGATCTTTCTCCGGAATATGATTCAATCAATTTCGGAGTCGGTGGCTCTACTGCAAAGTGGTGGAACGAAAATGCTGAGCTCTTAAAGGGCGTGAAAGGGTGCCCCGAACAAATTTTGCTTTTTATCGGCGGCAATGATGTGGCTTCTTCTTACTCCACAGAAGATATTGTAGCTTGGAGTCAATCGTTTATAGGTAAATTGAAGGAATATTTTCCACAAAGTAAGATTGTTTTTGTTTCGCTCCAAACCGCGCTCATTCGCTGGAATCAGCGCGAACAGGTAAAAGAGGTGAATGCCGCGGTCAAATCATGGATAGAGACGGAAGAAAACATTTATTTTCTTGATATTTATGACTATCTCTATGATTCTCAGGCACAATCGGGCACTTATTACGATGCGGAATACGGGGCTTTACGAACGGACGTATGGCAGACGGATAAGCTTCATCTAAATACGCTCGGATATGAATTATTTACGAAAGCAATTAAAGAAAAACTTTCCTATCTATTTGGCTCGCAATAAATGCGTAAAGAGGTAAAACGATGAAAAGAAAAATATTAGGATTTTTAGCCGCTGTATTTCTCGGAACAGCTATTTTAGGCTTTGTGACTGCCTGCGGAGGAGAAGAAAACACGGAAACGAGCAGTGGAACAAACGTTTCGGATACGTCTTCTTCATCCCGTCCCGATAGTTCGTCCGACGGCATGGAAGAACAAGTGACGGATTATATGCTGGATGAGGAAAGAAGGTATACGGGAACGCTGGTAGACGGAAAACCGGAGGGCGAAGGAAAATTGGAGTGGGTACTCACAAATTGTGTGTATACGGGAGAATTTTCCAATGGAGTCTATGAGGGGAAAGGAGTTTTTGAGTGGAATAGTACGGGAGATAAGCTGGAAGGAATATTTTCCTGCGGAACGCCGATAACAGGAAAATATACGTATGCGAATACGATGAGCTATGAAGGAGAGTTCAATACGGAATGGAAGTTTGAAGGGGAAGGGATATTCGATTGGAATACATATAACGCGGACGGGAGCGTAAAGGCATACGGCTGGAAATATGAGGGGGAATTTAAGAACGGAAGTCCCGAAGGCTGTCGAGGGAAAGTGACGTTCAATCAAGAAGGGAAAGGAGAGGGAGTATATTGGTTTGAAGGAGAAATGAGCGGATTTCCGGAAGTGAAGAAAGGGCAGCAAGGAAGAGGCTATATCGTATATCCCGATAAAAGCACGTATGAAGGGGGAATTTATTATACGTCGGAAGGAGAATGGATCCGTTATGGGGAAGGCACGCAGAATTTCTTTTATACGACGTTTACGGGCGCGAGCGCGGGAGGTGAAGCCTCGGATAAAATCTATTGTTATGTCGGGGAATTTGACGGCCGAAATCATAGCTGGATGTATGGAAACGGAGTAATGTATTTCAGCGATATATCGGGAAATCCGACGGGTTATATTAAAGGCACTTGGAACGGATTAATTCGCGTGGGACCCTATACGGCTCCTTGGGCGGAGGAACAGCTTCTCGATAGGTGGAAAGATACGGAAGAGCTTACTTATACAGACGGCTATCTCTCTTTGTTTAATGAGTATATGGATAAATACGGGGAGACGGATATGGCGGATAAACTTCTGATGCTGGGAGATTCCCAGTTCAGTAAGGAATGTTTTTCTCAGGCGACCGACCTTTTCGCCGACGAATTTTCCGCCGTCAATATTGCCATAGGCGGCACTACCTCGGCATGGTGGCGGGATATGCTCGACGAGCTCATCCTTGGAGCGCCGAAATATATTCTCGTACATGTAGGAGGCAACGATATTCGTACAGGGACGCCGTTGGAAACAGCCGTGCGCGATACAAAGAACCTCATAGACGAATTGGCGGTAAAATATCCTCGCGCTAAAATATTCTATGTTTCCGGGATTGTCGGCGCTTTTGACTATGAGCAGGCCTTTGATGAGAAATTGATTTCCTTAAACGACCAAATGGAAGAATATGCCGAGGAAAGTGGCAATTTTGAATATATCGATGTGTTTTCCGTCCTGTATAGTGTTGAAAATAAATCGAATATTTACGATGAACGCTTCGGCTATCTTCAAGAAGACCTTTTCACGGATAGGCTTCATCTTACAAAAGCGGCCTACGATTTGTGGGGAAATGCGATTAAGCAAGCGCTGTTGCAATTTACAAACGGTAAATAAAAACGAAAGGAGGAATTTCGATGAAAATTCATAAAAAACTATTGCTACTATTGTGCGTTATCTCCCTCGGAGCTGCCATAGGCGCATTGAGCGCCTGTAATACTCCCGTAGATTCCGGGAAAACGTCGTCCTCAGATTTTACATCTTCTGACGGCACGGAGGATAATTCGTCGCAGACTTCGGATATATCGGGCGGCTCCGATTCTACATCGGCCTCCGATTCGGAGTCCGAAACTTCGGAAGGCTCATCTTCGGAGGTACATACGCACGAATATATCGGCGGGGTTTGCTCGTGTGGGGAGCAAGATTCCGATTTTACGGGCGAGGCGATAGAATACCGAGTCGATAGCGGCGTCTATACAGGCGCCATGAAAGACGGGGTTCCCCACGGTTCGGGAGTGCTTACCTACGATGACGGAAAGGAGCTTACCGCGGAATTTACCGAAGGGACTTATAGCTCCGGCACGCTCGTCTATACGAATGGAAATGTATATGAAGGGGACTTTGATTCGGAGGGCAGGTATTCGGGAACGGGACGATACACCTTTTCCAGCGGAATGTATTATGAAGGAGAATACGTCGCGGGCTTGCGGGAAGGCGAAGGTTTATTTACATGGAGTACGAACGGCGATTTAGATAGCGCTTGGTTGTTTCGCGGGACGTTCAAGGCCGATAAAGCATATTATGGCAAAACGACCACGACAAAAACGCAGGGACTCATTTGGTACGAAGGCTATATGAACGACCTCAACGACGTAGATACTACAAAATTGGGGAAAGGCTTTTACGATTATGCAAATGGCTGTTCTTATACGGGCGAGTTGTATTCGACGGGGGCGCTGTTGGGTGCGACATTCCATGGCGATGGAAAATTCGTTTGGTCGGGGTCCGATTTCGTGGGAGAATGGAAGGACGGCACGCCGCTTTCAGGCACAAAGACCTTTTATGCAGAATCGGAGAATAAAACCGTCACGGGTGTATATAAAGGCGAGGTAAACGCCTCTTACGAATTTCATGGCACAGGACGATATACGTTTTCCAGCGGAATGTATTACGAAGGGGAGTACGTCAATAACCTGCGGGAAGGAGAAGGCTTATTCACATGGAGTACGAACGGTGACTTAGATAGCGCTTGGTTGTTTAAGGGAACCTTTAAGGCGGGAAAAGCCTATTACGGAAAGACGACCACGACAAAGACGGCGGGACTTCTTTGGTATGAAGGCTACATGAACGACCTCAACGATATCGATACTTCAAAGAGAGGGAAAGGGTACGTTTATTTTTCAGATACTAACTGTACGTATACGGGCGAATTATATTCGTCGGGTGCCTTGGAAACTTCTGTATATGATGGAGAAGGTCGTTTTACCTGGCCGGGGTCTGACCTTGTCGGAAGCTGGTCTGACGGAGTTCCGACTAGCGGCAGAAAGACCTTTTATAAGGAAAACGAGAACCTTACTCCCACGAGCTATTATGAGGGTACATTCAAAAATTGGAACTATGAAGGAAAAGGACGGTATGATTATCTGAACGGCTGTTGGTATGAGGGCGATTTCGTCAATAACGTCTTTGAGGGAGAAGGTATATTCAGTTGGAATAAAGAACTCGGAAAGGGCGTATATCTCGTCGGAAGGTTTTCCGGCGGAGCAGCCGTATCGGGAACGAAATATTGGCCGACGAGGACAACGGGACTCCTTGAATATACGGGCAAGTTCTCCAATACCGACAATATCGATATTACTTCTTCGGGAAGCGGCAAATACGCCTTTCCCAACGGAGATATTTACGAGGGCGGCTTGCAGGTGACGATTGCGGACGGAACAGAGAGCACCCTGACGGGAAGCGGAAGGCTGATTTATGCCTTTCCTTCATTGAGCGGAAAAGAATTAGGGCTTGACGGCGAAGCCGCTTCTTTGAAGGTAAAAGAGATATACGGAGAATTTACGTCAGGGGAAATAAATGGCTCGGCGGTGTACTATCTGACGGACGGAGAAGGCAAAGCGGCGGGATATATAACGGGCCGCTATGACGGAGTTTCAAGAATCGGCGCAATAGATGCGAATTTTGAATATACGTTGCCTGAGGAATACGAGGGGAGTAAGGATTATACTCCCGTCGAAAATGAGGCATAATAAAGCGGGAAGGCGAGGCGCCGCCCGACGAGCGGCGCCTGAAAATAAAAGCATGGAGACGTAAGAAATGAAAAGAATTTTAACTTTGGCGGTAGGGGCGATGTTGGCGCTTTCGGTTTGCGGGTTTTCGGGGTGCGGGGAGAAAAACACCTCCGCAGAGCAAACGCTCACCTACGATAACGGCAGTGTATATGTAGGCGAAGTCAAGGACGGAAAGGCCAACGGCAGTGGAAAGTTGACGGACGCGAACGGAAATATTTGGGAAGGCGAATTTATCGATGACCTTTTGCAGGGCTATGGTAAGTATACCGGTTTTGATTTTGTAGAATATACAGGTGAATTCAAAGATTCCCTGTTTGACGGACTCGGCTACATTGTCTATTCTAACGGCGACGAATATTGGGGGCAATTTGAAAACAATCAAAAGATTGGTGCGGGAAGAATGGTTTTTGCCGATTCCGGCTGTGTATACGAAGGAAGCTGGGCGGACGATAATATGTCGGGATTTGGCTGGATGTCTTGGAGCATGGGAGATATTTATTGGGGGAATTGGAAAAACGGAACCCCGCAAGGCTTCGGCTGTAAAGTATTTTTCGATTCCGCGTTTTCTATCAAGGGGGATTATCTCACTTATAATATTTATTCCGGCAGAATGTCGGGCAATCTCATGGACGGCTGGGGCATGATGTACTATGCGGAATCGGGCGGAGTCTATGCCGGAAATTGGAAAGGCGGGGTGCGGGACGACGAAAACGGAATATATTATTTTGAGGAAGGCGCCGAATGGCTGAAATTCGTCGGCAATTTTTCCGCAGAGGAAAATGACGGCTGGATTTGGGGCGAGGGCACCATGTATTATGCCGATGGCAGGGTCGTAGAAGGAATTTTCCACGGTACGGAACTGATTGAGGCTTCGTCCGAGACGCAAGAGCCAATATCGCCAATCGACCCTTTATCCCTTTTCATGGATAATCAGAGTTTAGTTTCGGGCTTAGAGCTTCTCGATCGGGCGAAATAAGAGAAAGGGGCTGGGAAATTTTACCCAAGGATTGCTTTCCGCGCAAATTTCTGATATAATAGCTCGTATAAGACGATTCAAGGAGAGTACTGTATGTCCGATAAAACTCTTTTATCTCAAAGAACCATGCTGGAAGAAGCGAACGCTTTTGTCTTAGAGCAACGGAAGAACGTGAACGAATTTTATAAACCCCTCTATCATTTTTCTCCGCCCTGCGGTTGGATGAACGACCCGAACGGCCTCGTTTATTTTCGAGGGGAATATCATGTATTCTATCAGTTTCATCCCTATTCGTCTCAGGGGGGATTGATGTATTGGGGCCATGCGAAAAGCCGCAATTTTACGACATGGGAGCATCTTCCCATCGCCCTTGCTCCCGATGCGCCCTATGATAAAAACGGCTGCTGGTCGGGCGGAGCAATCGTAATAGAGGACGTCCTCTATCTGATTTATACGGGGCATTATGATGAAAACGGAGAGCGTAGGCAAACGCAGAATATCGCATTTTCCCGCGACGGAATCCATTTTGAAAAATATATCGGCAATCCCGTTATAGAAGCAGCATCCGCACCCATGGGAGTGTCGAAGGCAGATTTTCGCGACCCTTTTGTGTGGAAAAAAGACGGAAAATACTATTGTCTTTTGGGAACTTTGCAAAACGGTGTACCCACGGCTCTCCTTTACCGCTCAGAGAACTTTTTCGATTGGGAGTTTTTCAATATATTCTTACAGCGCGAAAATAGCGGTTACTGTTATGAATGTCCGAATATGACGAGGATAGGCGATACAGATATATTGTTTCTTTCTCCCGTAGATTTTCCCGCGGACGGCTTTGCTTTTACGAATTGTAATTCCGTTGTCTATTCGTCGGGCAAAATCGATTATCAAAAGGGCTGCTTTGACGGCAGTCCCTTTCGGGAGGTGGACGGAGGAACGGATTTTTATGCTACCCAAGTCGTATATTCCCCCGAAGGAAAAAGTATTTTATTGGCTTGGATGAATCTTTGGAATCGCACAATGGTAACGGATCGGCTCGGACATGGTTGGCAGGGAATGTTGACTCTCCCGAGGGAGCTCGGTATAAAAGACGGAAAGCTGTTGCAAAGGCCCGCTCAGTCCCTTTTAGAATGTCTGAAAAATCCCGTCACGGTCAATGATACGTTGACGGGGGAGAAAAGCTACGCGGGAATAGAGGGAAGGACGCTTTGTCTTCGCGTCAAAGCGGATATTTCCTCTTGTCGTCGTTTCGGCGTCAAGGTGTTGTCCGACGGCGAGCATTTTTTGTCTGCCGTTTATGATAAGGAGCGGAAGCAATTTACCATAGACCGCAGAAAGAGCCTTCACGTCATTAAAGGGCATGCGCGAGAGCAGGGGAGCGAAGAAATGCGAGTTTTGCCCTACGATTGCGGCGGCTCGACGTTCAGAATGGAAATTTGGCTGGATAGATGCTCAGCCGAGGTTTTTTTAGGCGACGGGGAGGGCTCGTTGAGCATGTTGGTTTATAACGGGAACGGCGGAAAGGTTTCCTTTTTTGCAGAGGGCAAAGCCGAGCTGCATATAGAAAAGGGAGAGGTCGCCCCGACGCCTTCGCCGTAGGGACGAGCCTTACAAAAAATAGATAAAAAAGGAATGTATGGATAAGATTCTCAGTTTGGATATTTCCGACGATAAAAAATTAAATTTTGTCGCGATGGCGCTCAGTTCTTCTCTGCGGACGGATATTTTGAAAATGCTTTCCGTTCAAAGCCGCAGCGTCAACGAAATTGCTTTTCAACTAAATATTTCTAAATCTACGGCTTCCGTAAATTTGAAAATTCTCGAAGAAGCGGGATTAGTGATGTCGGAATACCAAGCGGGTAGACACGGGTCCATGAAACTATGCTCGATTGTCAATGAACGCTTGACTATAAATTTAATGAACAACCGCGGTCAAGCAGATACGCAACTTTATACGGTGGAAATGCCCATCGGCGGTTATACGGATTTTTATATCAGTTCTCCGCCGTGCGGACTCGTGACGGAGGAAAAATATATCGGCCGCGATGACCATGTCGCTTCCTTTTATAATGTAGAGCGTTTTCGTGCACAGCTTTTGTGGTTTCGCCAAGGCTTTGTGGAATATAAATTCCCCAAAGAAATTTCCGGCCGAAAGATTGAAAGTCTCGAATTTGTCTTTGAGGCGTGTGCCGAGGCACCCGGTTATCGCATGGAATATCCCTCGGATATTACGATTTGGGTAAATGGGAAGGAAGTAGGTACATGGACTTGTCCGGGAGATTACGGAGGGAGAAGGGGAATCTATACGCCTGAATGGTGGTCTCTCGCTTCCACCCAGTTCGGGGAGTATAAGCGCTGGCTGATCAATTCCAAGGGAAGTTATCTCGAAGGAACGCGAATTTCCGGCATTTGCTTAAAGGATTTGAAAATCGAGGAATCGGAATGTATCACTTTTCGCATCGGAATTAAGAATGATGCGAAAAATGTCGGGGGAATCAATCTTTTCGGAGAAAAATTCGGCGATTATCCGAGAAATATTACAATGGCGATTCAATATAAAATATAGGGATATTTTCTATAAAATTAAAGTTTTCGATTCAAAGCAAATATTGTGAAGTTGTTACGAAAGAAGAAATGGAAAAACGCTATATCTAAATTTTTTTGGCCATATCGTCGAAAGCTCTGGCTTTACCAGAGCTTTTTTATACAAAAGGCAAGGAAAAGGTTGGATAGTAAGGACGCAACGCACAAGGTTAAGCGTAGAAAAACAAGTTTTGTAAAAACAGGTAAAAATTTTTCACTTTTTTGATTGACTATTTCGGAAAAATGTTTTAATATAATAGAAAGGAAATAGAACTTTGTAAAAATCAATAAGGAAGGAATTTGAAATGAACAGAATTATGCCGGCATATCCTCTTTTTGTCAAGGATCCGAATTTTTCTCTTTGGTCGGTCACGGAAGAACTTTGCAGCGCAAATCTCCAAAGTTGGTGGGGTGCGGAAAAGAAGATTTACGGATTTTTGAAAACGGGCGGAAAGACCTATTGCTTTATGGGAAATGCCGAGGATTTTTCCTGCTTCGGAGTGGAAAAAGCGAAACAGCTTTCTCTTTCCGTTACGGCGTTTTCTACCGATTACGAATTTTCTGCGGGGGAAGCGAAGCTGAAACTTAAATTCGTCTCTCCCCTGCCCCCGGATGATCTCGATTTATTCTCTATGCCTGTCTGCTATATGGAATACGAGGTTTCGGGGGTAGACGACGCCGAACTTTCCGTATTCGTCAACCGCCGTATCTCCTATAACGACGTCGCAGAAAATTCCAATCGCGGTGTCCGCGGCGGCGTAATCGCGTTGAATGGCTTTGAAAGCGCATTTATGGGGCTCAAACGGCAGCTGCCGCTTTCAAATAACGATGATGCCGTCGGCGCGGATTGGGGATATTTCTATCTTTCGGGGGAAAACGCATATATTTTGGACGAAAAGGACCTCTCCGCCTATCTTTCCTGTGGCTTCAAAGAATTTTTCGGGAACGGAGAAGAGAAATACATGGGTTCTTTGAACGTCGGAGAAAAAGGCGCGGTGATGCTCGGATATGACGACGTCGTTTCCATAGACTATTTCGGGGATTTTCTGAAAGGATATTATCTCGAAAAACATACGATTATAGAGGCTCTGGAATACATATTCAAAAATTATCCTTCTATCGACGGCGATTTGACGGCGTTTGACGAGGATTTGAGAAAGCGCGCGGAAAAGTACGGCGGGGAATATCTCGATATTTTGTATGCCTCTCTGCGCCAAAGTATGGCTGCGCATAAGCTGGTTCGAGATAAGGAGGGAAAACTCCTTTTCCTGTCCAAGGAATGTCGCTCGAACGGCTGTATTGCAACGGTAGATGTCAGCTATCCTTCCATACCGCTCTTTCTTTTATATAACCCTGAGTTGATTAAGGGGATGATGCGGCCGATTTTGAAATTTTCAAAAATGCCCGTATGGAAATACGATTTTGCTCCGCATGATGTGGGAACCTATCCCGCTTGCTGTGGGCAAGTCTATGGCCTCAAAACGGATAAGACACATTATCACGGGAATTATGCGAAAGAGGGTTGGATAGAAACGCATGCTCCGCTTTATTTGCTGCCTGCATCTTTCGACGCCTATGATTTCAATATGCAGATGCCGGTGGAGGAATGTGCCAATATGCTGATAATGTTCCTCGCCTGTTACCGTTTTGACGGCGATATAGACTTTTTCAAACAGGACTATTCTCTTGCGGAGTGTTGGGTAGAATATCTCGTCCGCTATGGATTAAGGCCGGAAAACCAGCTCTGTACGGACGACTTTGCCGGACATCTCAAAAACAATATCAATTTGGCAATCAAGGCCACAGTGGGGATCGCGGCCTATGCGGAGCTCGCCGTCGCGTGCGGAAAGGCGGAGGTCGGCGCAAAATACCGCAAAATCGCGGAGGATTTCGCTGCTGAAATTTCCGCTTTCGGAGCGAAGTTTTCTCATCTGCCCCTTACTTGGGATACGGGAGAAGAGACTTTCAGTCTGAAATATAATTTCGCTTTTGAAAAACTTTTTAATCTCGGACTGTTCTCTCAATCGATTTTGGAAAAGGAAGTGGATTACTATCTTGAAAAATGCGGACGTTTCGGTACTCCGCTGGATAACCGCAACGGATATATCAAGAGCGATTGGCTGATGTGGTCGGCCTCTTTGACGGACGACCTTTCCAAAAAGAAGAAGCTCATTTCCGCATTGGACGTATATCTGAAACAGTCTCCCGACAGAGTTCCCTTCTCCGATTGGTATGAGGCAAAGGACGGTTCGCATTATCATTTCCTCGCTCGTTCCGTGCAGGGCGGCTGCTTTATTCTTCTCCTCAAAGATAAAAATTCATAATAAAGAGAAAGGCTCCGCGGCAGAATAAGCGGAGCCTTTTCATTTATTTGTAAAGGGGATATAAATCGGACTTATGCCGTCAATTGAGGAATGACAAGGGAGAGGATAACGAGTGCGCCCAAAGCGATGCGATACCAGCCGAAGGGCTTGAAGTTATGTCTCTTGACGAAATTCATTAAAAATTTGATTACAACCAAAGAGACGATAAACGCAACGGCGGAACCGAGCAGGAGGACGAGAATTTCCGTTCCGCCCAAGACGCCCCCGCCGATAAAAAATTTCAGCATTTTGAAACCGCTCGCGCCGATCATTACGGGGACGGCGAGGAAGAAGGTAAACTCCGCGGCGGCGGGGCGGGCCACTCCGACGAGCAAGGCGCCCAAAATCGTCGCGCCCGAACGGGAAGTTCCCGGAATGAGAGAAAGTACCTGAAACGCTCCGATGATAATAGCGGTCTTATAGTCGATCTCGTGTGTGGTCTGAATCCGAAATTCTCGTTTTTTGTTGCGATTTTCCACGAGGATAAAAGCGATACCGTAGATAATCAGCATGAGAGAGATTACAAGCGGGGTATGCAGATATTTTTCGAGAACGTCGTCCAAGGGAATCCCGATGATTGCAGCGGGGAGACAGGCGACTAAGACTTTGCCCCAAAGGGAGAAAATATCCTTTTGCACGACGGGCTTTTCCTTGAAACGGAAGGGAAACAGCTTTTTCCAAAACAGCACCACGACGGCCAAAATTGCCCCTAACTGAATGACGACGAAGAACATGGATTTGAAATCCTCGGTCACGTTTTTAAGAGGCCAGAAGCTGTCGAACAAAAGCATGTGTCCGGTGCTGGAAATAGGAAGCCATTCGGTAATTCCCTCTATAATGCCGAGAAGGATAACTTGTAGGATAACGATAAAGCCCATATAAATTCTCCCGTTTCGCTATACATACGATATGCAAGAATGACAAAATTATAACATGGATTTTGCGATATGTCCACAATATTCACGAGAATTTCGTAAAAATAAACAAAAAATTTTCGTTAAAACTATTGCAATTGCCTTAAAGATGTGTTATAATGATAATGTATTCAAGATAGAAACTGTGAACGACTACGGTTTTGATTTTGCCTTATGCAACACGAGATCGACGTTTGAATGTTCTTATTCAGGGTACAAAAATTTTTATTTCTATGGAGGTACCCGAGATGAGTCAAGGTACGGTTAAGTGGTTTAATTCTGAAAAAGGCTATGGCTTTATTGCAAACGATGAGGGCGGTGACGACGTTTTCGTACATTATTCTGCCATTCAGGCGGAAGGTTATAAGAGTCTGAAAGAGGGGCAGAAAGTTTCTTTTGAGACGGAAACCGATCCCAAGAACCCCAATAAGTTGCGCGCGGTCAACGTTACGGCTCTGTAATTTTTTTTGAGCGAAAGAAAGGCGAAAGTGTTTTTGTGGCGGCCGCGTTATTTATAAGATTGCGCTACACGGCGAAAATTTGTATTTTCAACCCCACTCGTCTTGATATTTAGACGGGGGGGGCTTTTTATTTGAAGGAATTGATTGCATGCAAGATAATGAAAAATTTCCCGCGGAAGACGATACGCAGTCCGGCTCGTCTCCGTCTTCGTCTGTCTCCGAGCCGTATCCGAATTTGTCGGACGCGGACAAGGAGGAGGCGAAGGCTCGTTCGGCGACGGACGAGCAACAATTAAATGCTTGTCCTGTTACAGACGCGGAAAAATCAAATTCTTGTTCCGTCGAGGAGGGAGAGCAGTCGAATTGCCACCGCGGTGCGGGAGAGGCGTCTCCGCATAAGCCTTCTTTTTGGGCTCGCTGCAAAGAACGGTTAAAGGTATGGAAAAACGCACTCGTTCAGGCGCTGGGCGAGCGGTCTGCGGAAGTCAAGCATGCGAAAGCGAAGCGCATCGCGGTCGGGGTAGGGCTTGCTTTAATTGTATTGTTTTTCCTTGTGTTTTATTTTACCGTCGGTTGGAAAATCGCCCAATTCGTCAAGGAGCCGGAGGAATTCAAGGCATGGCTGAAAAGTTTTGACGAAGGAAATCAGGTCGGAAGTATTCTCATTTTTATTTTTCTCCGTATCGTGCAGACGGTATTGAAGCTCATTCCCGGTGAAGCCTTGGAGATTGCCGCGGGGTGTGCGTTCGGTACGTGGGAGGGACTGCTTTGGTGTTCGGTAGGAAGTTTTATCGGCTCATTGATTATCGTTTTGCTGGGCAAAAAATACGGTATGAGGCTGGTGGGGTTGTTCGTCTCTCCTGAAAAAATGCAGTCGATTGCGTTTCTGCGCAATAAGAAGAGATTAAATATTACCTTTTTTCTCCTGTATTTTATTCCCGGTACACCTAAGGATATGTTCACTTGGTTAGTGTGCCTTACGGACGAAAATGTATTTATGTTCCTTTTGATTACGGCCGTCGCGAGAATTCCTTCCATCGTTACGTCTACTTGGTGCGGACAGGAATTGGTCAATCAGAATTATTGGCTGTCTGCGGGAATTTTAGGGGGGACGATACTTTTAGGCATCATCGGGGGATTAATCTATAAATTTATCTTGAATAAGCGTAAAAAGGTGCAGGAAACGGAAGAATAAGAGAAAAGCGCGGCTATAAAAACCGCGCTTTTTTTGTCGAAGAAAGCGGGAATCTCCGAAAAACCGATGGTAAATAAGCGAAAAATTGCGAAAAAGTAAAAAATTTTTTATGTTTTTGACAATACTTCCTATTCTTCGACGTTTTTCGACAAACAAAGACAATTTTCTTTATTGATATTTTGCGTACATCGTGTTATAATTAAATCACAAATTTACTTGGGAGGATGAATCTTATGTTATTAAACTATTGCGGCAAAGAAGAAAACAAGGTATCTCTGGAACAGATGCGTGAAGAGGTTTTGGCTATGCTGAAAGTGTGCTTTGAAGGTGAGGCGGCGGAAGAGGGTGAAAGAATTCGCCTGATTCTGCCCGACGGAAAAGCCTTTTCCGTATATGTCAGTGAAAATTGAACGTTTTTTGTTCGGACGGAGAATTTTGTTGGAACTTATCGCAGCAAAGACAAAACGCGCTATTGACAAATAGCGCGTTTTGTTGTATAATTTTAAGGCAAGCGTGTTGCGCAATACTTTCGAAAAAGGACGGAAACACAATGTATCCCGATACTCTATTTTTGGGGCTGACGCTCTACGACATTTTTATTCTCGTCGGCGTCGTAGCCGCTTTTCTGCTCGCCGACCGCATGACGGTCAAGAGCGGTTTCTCTGTCACCCTGCAAAAAATCGTCATTGTCTGCGCGTTGTCCTGCGTCATTGTCGGCTATGGTTCCGCGGTGCTCTTTCAGGCCTTTTATAACATAAAAGAAGAGGGAAAATTCGTCATCGATTCCGGTACGGGGGCGACGTTTTACGGTGGCCTGATCGGCGGTGCCGCGGCATTTCTTTTAATCTATTTTCTCGCCGGCAGGCGCTTTTGCAAGGATAACGAAGCGGTAAAACGCTTTCCCGATATGCTCGATATCGGCGCGTGCTGCGTGCCCTTGGCGCACGCCTTCGGTCGTATCGGCTGTCTGATGGCGGGCTGCTGCCACGGCGCCGAGACGGATGCATGGTACGGGATTCCCATGAAAATCGGCGGAGTCTATAAAAAAATGGTTCCCGTTCAGTTGTTTGAAAGTATCTTCCTCTTTATTCTCGCGGCCGTTCTCATCGTTCTTTTCTTTAAGAACAAAGGCAAGCATAAATTCCCCTTAATGCCCGTATATTGCATCGGGTACGGAATTTGGCGCTTCTTTATTGAATTTGCCCGCACGGACGACAGAGGAAATACGTTTATTCCCTTTTTGACGCCTTCCCAGCTCATAGCCCTGCTTTTGATTGCCGTCGGCGTCGTCTATTTCCTGCTTTGGTTTTTTAAGCTGAGAAAAAAGGTCGAAAACGAGACGAAATAAAAAAGAATAAAAAATAGGGAAAAAGTTGGCGGCTTGCTGTTGACTTTTTCCCTGTTTCATGTTATAATCGACTCGGAAAAAAGGAAATGAGATACTTTTTCCTTTATACTTTAACGTTCAAGTAACTGTTTTCAAAAAGGCGATAGAAAGGGAGGACCAAAAGCATGGAGCAACAGGAAGCGCAGAAGCTGTTTGCGGAGCTTTTCAAAGCGGAAGCGACGGATTTATTTACGGCGGCCGGAAGGATCAACGTTATCGGCGAGCACGTGGATTATTGCGGGGGGAAGGTATTTCCCGCCGCGCTAAATCTGAGGTGCAACGTTTACGGACGAAAGAACGGGGAGAACGTGATCCGCGTGGCGGCGAGCGATTTCAAAGAAGTCATTACGCTGGAAATCGACAAACTTGACTCGTATAAGAATTTGAAATGGGGCAACTATCAGGCGGGGGTGGCCTATTATTTGCAGGAGAGCGGAACGCCGATCGTCGGTTGTGATCTTCTTTACGACTGCACGGTGCCGTTCGGGAGCGGTCTGTCCTCGTCGGCGTCCATAGAGGTTTCCACGGCGGTTGCGCTTTCGGAATACGCGGGAGTGGAATACGACAAAGTAAAGCTGGCGCTTCTTTCGCAGAAAGCCGAGAATAAGTATGCGGGAGTAAATTGCGGAATCATGGATCAATTTGCTTCGGCTATGGGCAAAAAGGACCATGCGATTTTGCTCGATTGCAGCACGCTGGAATATGAATACGTGCCCTTACAGCTGGGGGATTACTGTATCGTCGTGGCAAATTGTAATAAGCCTCATAATCTCGTAGAGAGCAAATATAACGTGCGTCGCCACGAGGTAGAGACGGCGTTGAAGGCAATCAATGGAATTAAGCCCGTTTCCTGCCTTGCGGCGCTTTCTCCGAAGGAATTCAACGAAGTGAAATACGTCCTTTCGGGAGTGGTGTCCAAACGTGCGGAACACGTCGTCATGGAGTGTCAGAGGGTTCAGGACGCCGTAAAGGCGTTGAAAGCGGGCGATTTGGTAGAACTCGGCAGACTGCTGAACGAGAGCCATTACAGCTTGCGCGATTTGTACGAGGTGACGGGCAAGGAGCTGGATACTCTGAGCGCGCTGGCGCGGAAGGAAACGGGGTGTCTGGGTTCGCGCATGATCGGCGCGGGATTCGGCGGCTGTACGATTTCCATCGTCAAAAAGAACGCGGTGGAAGGCTTTATCCGTCGGGTAGGGAAGGCCTATTTTGACGCGATAGGCTATCGGGCCAGCTTTTATGAAACTTCTATTGAAGACGGGATCACGGTACAGAAATTATAATGGCGGGCAGAGTATGATAAACGAATATATTTCCGATTTATTGACGTATGCGAAAATTCACCTCGGCATGAAGGAAGAGGACGGGGTATATCTTTCCAATCGGATTTTGGAAAAGCTGGGCGTGCTCGAGTTTGAACCCTGCGAGGCGAACGAAAAGAGAATCGCGGCGCTGAAATGTCCCGACGAGGTGGTTTCGCCGCTTCTCGCGTACGCGAAGGAACAGGGACTCGTAGAGGAGGGCGAAGAGGAATTTTTCACCTCCGACCTTTTGGATATCCTTTCCCCGCGCCCGTCGGAAGTGACGGAAAAATTTGCGGCGGAATATCGCCGAAACCCCGAAAAGGCATTTGACGGGCTGTATGATTTGGGCGTCAAAAACGATTACGTGAAGTTGTCCGCCATCGAAAAAAATAAATGCTGGATTGCGGAGACGACGAAAAATAAAATCGAAATCACGATTAATTTAAGCAAGCCCGAAAAGAACAATAAACAGACGGCTAAGCTCAGAAACGTCTCGGCGGGTTATCCCAAGTGCATGCTCTGCCGCGAAAACGTCGGGTATGTCGGGCAGGGCCGTACCCGCCGCAATATGCGCACGGTACCCCTGACGCTGGCGGGGGAGGAATGGTTTTGGCAGTATTCTCCCTATGCGTATTTTTATCAGCACGGCATCGCCATCAATGCGAAACATACCCCCATGGTGCTGGACGGAAAGACGTTTTTGAAACTTCTCGATTTCGTGGACTATGCGCCGCAGTACTTTATCGGCTCCAACGCGCCCCTTCCCATCGTCGGCGGCAGTATTTTGGCGCACGAACATTTTCAGGGCGGAAAACACTCCTTCCCGATGTTCAAGGCTCCGACGGCGCTCGAACTCGTCTCTCCCGACGCGGGCGTGAAGGCGAGTCTTCCCGATTGGTACAACAGCGTCGTTTTGCTGCAAGGAAAGGATAAAGGGGCAATCGTCGCCCTCGCGGAAAAGGTGCTCGGGAAATGGCTGGACTATTCGGACGAGAGCGTAGGCATCATCGCGAAGACGGACGCGCCGCACAACACGCTGGCGCCCATCGCGAGAAAGGAAGGCGGGGAATATTTCCTCTATCTTCTGCTCCGCAATAACCGCTGCGACGAAGAAAATCCCGACGGAATTTTCCATGCGCATAAGGAATACCATAATATCAAGAGCGAATCCATCGGACTCATCGAGGCCATGGGGCGGTTTATTCTTCCGGGACGTTTGGATTATCAACTGAAAGAGGTGGAAAAATTCCTGACGGGCGAAAACAAGGAAATCGCGGAAAATATGACGATTCATAAGGATATGATTTCCTCGTTGCTCAAAGAATACGGAGACAAACTTTCCGAAGAACAGGCGCACGAGGCGGTATTCGGACGGGTAGAAAAGGTCTGCGAATCCATTCTCGACAACACCGCGGTATTCAAGCGCGACGGGCGCGGCAGGGCGGCGTTCCTGCGCTTCTTGTCGGAGTGCGGCTTTTCGGCAAAATAAATTCGGCCGAATCGTTCGAGAAAGGTGCGCTGACTTTTGATTTATTTTCGTATTAAGCACCCGTATCCTGTTTTCGGATACAGGGAAGATAAAGCGGCTCCGCGGGTTCGGGGCCGCTTTGACGTAACGAGAGACGATAAACGGGACTGAAAAAAATGGCAAAACGGATTACGATAAAGGATATCGCACGGGCGGCGGGGGTGAGTCCGCAGGCGGTTTCGCACGCTTTAAGCGGTGCGGACGACGTTTCGGAAGCGACTCGAAGGAGAGTAAAAGAGATTGCGGAGAAGCTCAATTACGTGAAAAATTCGGCCGCGAGTTCCCTTCGCTCGGGCGGGACGAAAATGATAGCGGTCGTTTACGACAACCCGCTGAACGTCTACTTTTCTTTCATGACGGCATATCTGCACGAATGTCTGAAAGCGGAGGGGTATTCCATAATCATGATGGTGGAGCCCGTCCGACGCTTTTCTTCCGAATTATATCTGTCCGTCGTCTCCCGCAACGTGGACGGCGTTCTGAGCTTTATCGAGCCTTCCGAAGATTTAGGCGATACGATAGAAACATACGGGGTACCCGTTGTTCTGGTGGGGAGGCGCTCGGAGGTGAAAAATGTGGACTGTATTTATACGGACGACGAGAACGGGGGCAGGGCTGCGGCGAGATATTTGACCGACGGCGGAGCGAAGAAAATAGCCTGCCTGTTTGAAGATCTCGATTTTACTTGCGCGCGGGACAGATACGAAGGTTTTAAGTCGGAACTTCTCTCCCGCGGACTTTTTTCCGAAAAGAGAGTTCTGTTTCTCGGCGGGCGGACGGCGAAGGAATGTTGGGAAAGCCTTATGAGGCGCGGGGAGGTTTTTGACGGAGTATTTTGTTTCAGCGATTTTCTGGCCTTGGAGACGGTATGTTATTTCAAGGAACGGGAAATATGTGTTCCCGTCGTGGGATATGACGACGTGCGGGAGCGGATCGCCATTCCTTATTCCTTTCCGTCGATAGGGTCGGATAAGAGGAGTATCGCCGAGACTTCGGCGGCATTTCTGCTGGATCGGATACGCGGTTTCGGCGGAAAAAAACGGGAACGGAAGTTCGACGTGTATCTCGTGGAGAGACGTGCGGGAAAAGACGGATAAAAAGGTGTTTTTTGCGGATTTTTTCGGTTGTTCGCTTGACATTTCCGTGCGTCGGTGGTAAGATAAAAACGCGGAGATCCCGAGGGGATTTCCGCGCGGTTTTTTGTTCAGACAAAAGACGAGGGGGCAAAAATTTGGGAGAAAGGAGTTTGTTATGCAGGCAGAAGCGGCGAAGCGCGCTTTGACGGAAGGGCCTATCAGGCGAAGCCTGATTTTTTTTGCGTTGCCCATATTTTTGAGCAATCTTTTTCAACAGCTCTATAATTCAGCCGATTCTATCATCGTCGGCGCTTTTCTCGGAAAAGAGGCTTTGGCGGCGGTTTCGTCGTCGGGCAATCTCATCTTTTTGCTGGTGGGATTTTTCAACGGCACGGCGGTGGGTGCCGGCGTCGTCATCGCAAAATATTTCGGCGCGAAGCAGTACGACGACATGCGCAAAGCCATACATACCGATTTGGCTTTCGGAATCGCGGCGGGAATTATTCTCACCGTGCTCGGCGTCGCGATGACGCCAGTCATTTTAAGGTGGATGGGTACGCCCGAAAACGTATTGCCGAACTCGATAGAATATTTCCGCGTTTATTTTTACGGAGCTTCCGCGGTCGTCTTGTATAACATCTCCGTCGGTATTCTGCAAGCGGTGGGCGACAGCAGGCATCCGCTGTATTATCTGATTTTTTCCGCACTCCTCAACGTCGTTCTCGACCTCTTGTTTATCGGCGTATTCAAGATGGGCGTAGGTTCTGCGGCGGCGGCAACGGCGATTTCTCAGGCCGTAAGCGCGATTTTGTGCATCGCGCAGCTTCTTCGGACGAAGGAAGTGTATAAGGTCTCCGTCCGGCAAATCCGTTTTCATAAGGGAATGCTCGGCAGAATTTTGCGCTTCGGGCTTCCCTCGGGCGTACAGAATTCCGTCATAGCGATTGCAAACGTCGTCGTGCAGTCGAACATCAACGCTTTCGGAGATAACGCCATGGCGGCCTGCGGAAGCTATTCCCGCATAGAGGGCTTTGCCTTCCTGCCGATTACCTGCTTTTCCATGGCGCTCACGACTTTTATCGGACAAAATCTGGGCGCGAAAAAATTCGGCCGCGCCAAAGCGGGCGCGAGGTTCGGAATTTTTTGCTCCGTAATCATGGCGGAAATGATCGGTATCCTCATTTGGATTCTGGCCCCGTATTGCATCGATTTGTTCATCGAAGGAGACGGGGCGGAAGAAGTCATCGCCTTGGGAACGCGACAATGCCGAACGGAAGCGCTGTTTTATTGCCTGCTCGCATTTTCTCACTGTATCGCGGGGATTTGCCGAGGCGCGGGCAAAGCGAATATTCCCATGTTCATCATGCTGGCCTGCTGGTGCCTCGTCCGTATCGTCTATATTTCCATAGCGGTTCACTTTATTCCGAGCATCGGGGTAATCTTTTGGGCATATCCGATTACCTGGGGACTCAGTTCCGTCATTTTCCTGTTCTATTATCTGCGTTCCGACTGGGTGCATGCTTTCGAGCGGAAGGCGGCAAAAGAGCAAAACGAACCTGAGTCCGAGAACGCCGTTTCGGAATAATTTCGGCCTTTTCGGCATCGTTTCCGAAAAAGCCCGAATTTTGTCGTTTGTCATATGCCCGCCCGTGCATTTGTCGCGAAAAAGAGGACATATGCGCGGGCGGGCATGGATTAAACGAAAGAAAAAAGTCGGAATTTGCCGAAAACTTTTTCCGACAAAATCCGACAAGAAAAGAGGTCGGGACGCTTTATTCGATTCAGAAAAAATATTTAAGTATATCCGTCATACGGCATATAGAGGAGGAAAATTATGAAATATGTATTGGCGCTCGATCAGGGTACGACTTCGTCCCGCGCGGCTTTGGTGGACGAAAACCAGTGTATCGTATCTATTTTGAGCCGCGAATTTCCGCAAATTTATCCCGAGGAAGGCTGGGTGGAACACGACCCGATGGACATTTGGTCGAGTCAATACGGCGTGATGATGGAAGTGGTGGCAAAGAGCGGAGTGGCTCCCGAAGACATTGCCGCCATAGGGATCACCAACCAGCGCGAAACGACCATCGTCTGGGACAGGGAGACGGGGCGCCCCGTATATAATGCCATCGTGTGGCAATGCCGCCGTACCGCGCCGATCATTGCGGACTTGGAAAAGAGGGGCTATAAAAGGAAAATCATCGAAAAGACGGGACTTATCCCCGATGCCTACTTTTCGGGCAGCAAAATCAAATGGATTTTAGACCATACGGAAGGCGCAAGGGAACGCGCCCGCCGCGGCGAGCTGTTGTTCGGTACGGTGGATTCATGGCTCGTATGGAAGCTGACGGGCGGAAAAGTACACGTCACCGATCGCACGAACGCTTCTCGGACGATGCTGTTCAACATCGATACGATGGAATGGGACGACGAGCTTTTGAAAATTTTGGATATTCCTCGCGAAATGCTGCCCGAAGTGAGGAGTTCGGGAGAGGTTTACGGAACGGCAAACGTAGGCGGCATGGCTGTACCTATCGCGGGGATAGCGGGCGATCAGCAGGCGGCGCTGTTCGGACAGGGCTGCTTTGAAAAAGGGGAAGCGAAAAATACGTACGGAACGGGCTGTTTTCTCCTGATGAATACGGGATATGAGCGGCCTGTCAGTAAAAACGGACTTTTGACGACGGTTGCAGCGACGCTCAGAGGCGAGCGGCCGAAATACGCTCTGGAAGGGAGTGTCTTTATCGGCGGAGCCGTGATCCAATGGCTGAGGGACGAACTCCGTTTTTTCACGGAAAGCCGCGACGCGGAATATTATGCAAGGAAGGTTCCCGATACGGGCGGAGTGTATATCGTGCCCGCCTTTACGGGCATGGGTGCGCCGTATTGGGACATGTACGCCCGCGGGACGATCGTCGGCATTACCCGAGGCACGAAGCGCGAACATCTCATTCGTGCCGCGCAGGAATCCATAGCCTATCAGTCTGCGGATCTCGTGGCCGCAATGGAAAAGGATACGGGGGTGGAGCTCAAAGCTCTGAAAGCGGACGGAGGCGCTTCCCGCGACGGATTTTTAATGCAGTTTCAATCGGATATTCTCGGAAAGGAGGTTTTGCGCCCCGCGGTGCACGAGACGACGGCCTTGGGCGCGGCTTCTCTCGCCGGTCTTTCGGTAGGGGTTTGGAAAGACGAACGGGAAATAGAAAAGCTGAGAAAGACGGAATCCTCCTATTTTCCCGCTATGGAAAAAAGGGAACGGGAAGAAAAGCTCAAACGCTGGCATCGCGCCGTCGAACGCAGTCTCGGCTGGGAGCTTCCTTGAAATTCGTAAATCGGATAATCCGTGACGTTTCGGCGCTTTATGAAAAAAATTTTATGTATAAGTATTGACAAAATTTGTTTTGCATGCTATAATAGAAGAGGAAATGTTAAACAGGCTTAAAATCTCCAAAACGGAACAGATTTTTTTTAAGGGTGCCGTAACGGCGGCAGTCTTGCTGGCGGGGATTTTTGCGCTTTTTTACGGTATTCCCTGTCCTTTTGCGAAAATGGGGATTCCGTGTTTCGGATGCGGCATGACGCATGCTTTTCGCGCGGCACTTTCGCTGGATTTTTCGGCGGCACTTTCGCTGGATTTTTCGGCGGCATTCCGCGCAAACGGAATGTTTTGGTCGGTTCCGCTGCTTTGGGCGTATTGGGTAGCCGATTTCCGATTGTTTTCGAAAAAAGCCGTCAACGACGGATTTTTTGCGGCGATCATCGTCGGATATATCGTCGATTATTGCCTGCGAATTATTCTATAAATTTCGGGAGGAATTAAGTATGTTTTGTTCGCATTGCGGAAAGGAAATCCGCGACGATGCGTCTTTTTGTCCGGAGTGCGGGACGCCCGTCTATCGGAAAGACGAAACGCAAAAAGCTGCGGAGGATGTGGAAAAAGGCTCGCCTGTCTCCGATTCGGAGCAGACTTCTGCGTCGGATACCAAACAAGAGCCTGCGGGGGGGGGGTACTTTTATTCGCCTCAGCAGAATCCTTACGGCGGAGCTTATAACGACGGGCCGCGGCAAAATGCGTATGGAGGGCAACAGAGAAAAAGCTCGAAGAGCAAGATAGTCGCGGGGCTTTTAGGGATTTTTTTAGGCTCTATCGGCGTGCATAATTTCTATCTCGGCCGAACGGGTCGAGGGATCGCGCAGATCGTGGCTACGATTTGTACCTGCGGAATCGCGGGAATATGGGGATTTATCGAAGGAATACTCTGTCTCTGCGGCAACTATACCGACGCGGACGGACTTCCCTTATCAGACTGAAAGTAAATGAAATGTGCCCTCCCGCATATGCGGGAGGGCACAAATTTTATAAAATTTAGTCGGTAAAGACGGGAATAGTATTCAGATAAATGACGTCGGGACGCTTTGCCGCGTCGCCTTCCGCGAGGACGAACGCCTTTTTTGTCACGATTCCGCCCGCTTTTTCGACGAGGGATACAAGTCCCGCAAGGGACGCGCCCGTGGACACCACGTCGTCCACGATTCCCACTTTTTTTCCGCGGATCAGCTCGACGTCGTGACGGGAGAGATATAATTTCTGTTCCTTTCCCGTAGTGATGGAGGATTCTATCGCGACCTCTATGCCGTCCTGCATATATAATTTTTTGCTTTTTCTCGCTACGGCATAGAATCTCTGTCCGAGATTTCGGGCGATGCAATGCGTAAGCTGTAACCCTTTGGATTCGGCCGTAATGAGCACCTCGCAATCTCTGAGTTTTTCGGTGAGCAATTTTGCGCAGTGCTCGGTCAATGCGCTGTCGCCGTGCAGATTAAAAAATGCAATCGATACGCCGCTCGGAAGAGGCAGAACGGGCAGTTTCGCCTCGAAGCCCTGAAAATCCACCGTATAAAATTCCCGTTTCATGGAACAGACTCCTTAAAAGTAATCGTTTTCAAACCCAATCTATTGTAGCACAATTTTTGTCGAAAGTAAACTTTTTTTGAGCTTTTCTTCATTTACTTTTTACCTCTTCCATTCGGGAATTATTTGATTTCAAATATCCAGTTTTCCGGTGCGTCCGTCTCTTTCAACTGTATCGCTGTGAGCGTCTTTTTCAGCTTTATGAGCGTTTCTGAGGAAGAAAAGAGAATTTCGTTTTCCCCGTCGACAATCTTTCCCACGGGAGTAAGGACGGCGGCAGTGCCACAGAGACCACATTCTGAAAAAGAAGGAACTTCCTTGAACGGGACGGGACGTTCTTCGACGGGCATGCCGAGGTAATGCTCTGCTACATAGGCAAGGGACCGTCGGGTAATGGAGGGCAGAATGGTAGGAGAGGCAGGCGTGACGAATTTCCCGTCCCTCGTAACGAAAATGAAATTTGCTCCGCCCGTTTCTTCCACACACGTGCGCGTGGCGGCGTCGAGATATAGATTCTCGTCGTAACCCTCCGCATGAGCCAAGGCTCCCGAATATAGACTCATGGCGTAATTCAGTCCCGCTTTCACGTGCCCGGTTCCGTGGGGTGCGGCTCGGTCAAACGGGGAGACTTTAAGGGAAACGGGCCGTATTCCGCTCTTAAAATAGGGGCCTACGGGGGACGCAAAAATGCGGAATTCATATTCCGAGGCGGGTTTTACGCCCAAAACATTTCCCGTGGCAAACAAAAACGGACGCAAATAGAGCGCCGCGCCGCTTCCATAGGGCGGAACATATTCTTCGTTCGCCCTTACGACTTTTCGCACGGCATCCAGAAATTTTTCTTTCGGATAGACGGGCATTTCGAGACGCTTGGCGGACTCCTCCATTCGTTCGGCGTTCAGATCGGGGCGAAAGCAGATGATCTTTCCGTCCTTTGCGGTATAGGCTTTGAGACCTTCAAAACAGGTTTGTGCATATTGTAAGACTCCCGCGCTTTCGCTGAGGACGATTTCGGCATTTCGGGTGAGCTTTCCTTTCTCCCAAACGCCGTCTTTGTAGCGAGCGACAAATCGGAAAGGCGTTTTCATATATGCAAAGGGAAGGTTTTGAAAATCCAATTCGTTTTTTTTCATTGTCGGTATCCTTTAATAAAGAGATTTCTATAAATTTATTATAGGCGCATTTTTTCCGAAAGTCAACGGATATGCAATTTTTTTGCGCATAACGAGGGTTGACTTTTACTTATAATAATGATACAATATTTTTATATCCCGCGGGAACATTTTTTGTTCGGGGAAAGGAGGCGCTTTTTTTGAGCGAGATTACGGCCATCACGCCGCAGGTGAAGGATAAAACGAGGTGTAATGTTTTTGTGGACGGTCGTTTTTATTGCGGCCTGACGTTGGAAGCGGCCGTGAAAAACCGGCTCAAAGCGGGACAGATTGTGGATTTGGAAAAACTCTCCGCCATTCAGTTGGAGAGCGAAAAATCTACGGCGCTCGATAAGGCGCTTACGCACATTTCCGCGGTGCAAAAGACAGAAAAGCAGGTGAAGGAATACCTCGAAGGCAAGGGGTATCTCCCCGCCGTGGTGGAATATGTGCTCGGAAAGATGCGGGAATACGGCTTTCTCGACGACGGTTCCTATGCGGAAAATTACGCGCACGCCGCCGTAAAGAGGAAGGGCGTGAGGCTCATTCGTCTGGAACTGAAAAGCAAGGGCGTAGCCGAAGAACACATATCGGCGGCCACGGAAGGATTGGAAGGGGAGGAAGAGACGGCGGGGCGTCTTCTCGAAAAATATATGCGCGGAAAGCCCTGTGACAGAGCTACGCTTTACAAGGCGTTTCGGTATCTGCTCGGGAAAGGGTTTGAATACGAGACGGCCCGCGCGGCATTGTCCGCCTTCGGAGATACGGAAGAGGAATAACGGCATGAAAAGAATCGACTTGAAAGAGACGACTTCGACGAACGAAGTCGCGAAATCTCTCCGCGAACGAGGTGAGAATTTAGTTGTGACGGCGTTTCGCCAGACAGGGGGAAAGGGAACGAAGGGCAGGAGTTTTTCTTCCGCGGCGGGCGGCGTGTATCTTACGAGATTGACGTTCTATGAAAATTTCCCTGCCGCAGATGCGTTTTTGATCATGGCGAGCGCCTCCGTCGCCGTATGCAGGACGCTGGAAAAGTACGGCTTTGAGGCGGAAATCAAATGGCCGAACGACGTTTACGTGCACGGGAAAAAGATTTGCGGAATCCTCATCGAAAATACATTTTCGGGAAATAAAATTTCTTGTTCCGTCGTGGGAATCGGATTGAACGTCAATAACGAGCTTCCCCCCGAACTTTCGGAAACGGCGATTTCCATGCGTTCGGCGGCGGGGAAATTTTTTGATCGGGAAGAAGCGGAAAACGTTCTGATAGAGGAGTCGGGCAAAATTTTCCCCATGGAGGAATACCGAAAGCGGATAGGTTTTCTCGGCCGTCCCGTCCTGCTCCTTTCGGGAGAGCGGAAAATTCCCGCCCGCGCGGTCGATGTGGATGAACGGGGGGGATTGCTCGCGGAAGTCGGCGGGGAGGTGAAGCGGTTTGCGGCCGCGGAGGTCTCTCTCCGTTTTGAATAGAGGAGGAAAAAATGCGTTACGTACTTACAAACGCGCAGATGCGCGCGGCGGACGGGTTCACGATCAACGAATTGAAGGTACCGTCTTTGACCTTAATGGAACGGGCGGGAGCGGCGCTCGCGGCGGAAGCGGAAAGAATGTGTCCCGCGGGCGGTGACGTGCTCTGCGTCTGCGGCGGCGGAAATAACGGCGGGGACGGGTTTGTTTGCGCGCGGCTGCTTTTGCGAAAGGGAATATCGGTCGCGGTTCTGTGTACGGCGGAAAAATTTTCCGCCGAATGTAAAAGAAATAAAGAGGAATTTGAAAAATCGGGCGGGGAGGTGTATTCGGTCTTTCCGCGTCGCCGCTTTTCTCTCGTCGTGGACTGCCTGTTCGGAACGGGCTTTTCGGGCGAGCTTCGCGGCAAAGACGCCGTCGCAGCCGATTATATCAACGCTTCGGGCGCGAAAGTGCTGTCCGCGGATATTCCTTCGGGCGTATCGGGAAACAGCGGTATTGCCGCAGAAAAGGCCGTAAGAGCGGACAAGACGCTCTGTATCGGAGAATATAAGGCGGGGGTATTCTTGGGCGACGGAATAGATCTTTCGGGCGAACGCGGGAGAGCGGATATCGGCATTTCTCTGCCCGAACTTCCGGGCGGGCAAAACTATGCCTTTCTCGTCGGACGGGAGGAGGTCGCCGCCCTTCTTCCGAAGCGCAGTCGGAATACTCATAAGGGAACTTACGGCCGCGTTGCCGTCGTCGCGGGCAGCGAAGCCTATACGGGGGCGGCGTATCTTTCCGCCGCCGCGGCGCTGCGGAGCGGGGCGGGATATACTTTCCTGTTCCTGCCCGAAAAAATCCTGCCTTCGTTCGTTCTCAGACTTCCCGAAGTATTGCTTTCTCCGTTCGGAAAAGGGGGCAGGGTTTCGTTCAGCGAAACGGAGTTTGAAAAACTGCTTCCGTTTTCCGCGGTGGCGTTCGGAATGGGAACGGGCGTGTCCGAGGACGTGTTTCAAGGCGTGTGTTATCTTTTGAAGGAATATACGGGGCGCCTGCTCCTCGATGCCGACGCGCTCAACAGTCTCGCGAAATACGGAAGAGATCGCCTTTCGGAAATTTTTGAGAATAAAAAATGCGACGTTCTCCTCACGCCGCACATAAAGGAATTTTCCCGCCTGACGGGAAAGGAGATTTCGGAAATCTCGGCCGCAGGGCTGGACGCCCCGAAGGAATTCGCCGAAAAATACGGCGTTACGGTATTGTTGAAGGGCGCGGCGACCGTCATTTCCGACGGCCAAAGGACGGCGGTTAACGTTTCGGGTACCCCCGCTCAGGCCAAGGGCGGAAGCGGCGATGTGCTTTCGGGGCTCGCCGCGGGGCTTTGTGCGGGCGGCTTGTCCGCGTTCGACGGCGCCGTTGCGGGCGCGTATCTCGCCGGAAAAGCCGCGGAATTCGCGGCGGAAACGACGGGGGAATATTCCCTCACGGCCTCCGACGAAATCGAGTTTTTGGGCAGAGCGTTTTTGAGTCTTGAAAAATCCGACGCGCTTTGAGAAATGTAAGTCAACACTGTAAGAGAACCGAATAAGCCACAAAAAATTTTAATATCGGTTTCAGATACGGCGGACGGGCTGTTTTCGTTGAAAGATTTTTCGGCTTTTTGTCAGCGGTATCCGAAAATGCGTACAAATACGGAAGAGAGGACCAGCGCGCTTCCGAAAATGAGATAGTAGAGGGGGAAGGGTGTAATGAGCGAGGTCAAAAGAATGAGGATTCCGCCGAGGAGAAAATGTCGGCTGTTGCTTTTTGCAAAATACAGTTTGAGTCGTTTTTTCTTTTTCTTGGCAAATGCTTCCTCACAGAGGTAATGTTCGGGCAAAGCGTTTCCCTCTTTGAGCATGGCGTATACGTCCTTTGCGACTTTTGTTTGAATATTCAATCGGGCGCAGAGTTTTTCCGCTTCGGGGGAAAGCTGTCCGCAGAGGATACATTTTTGTTTTTCCGTTTTCGCCCGAACGACGGCCGCGGCCTCGTCTCCGTCCGCGGGGCGTACGGTAAATAGGGGGAAATAGAGGATTTCCGCCGTTTCCACGGCGTTGAGCCCCGCTGCCGTGCGCGTTTTCGTCTCCCCGTTTTCCTCCTTTGCCACAAAAAAGCGGCGGAAAAATTCGGCGTTTTGCCGCGGGGTGGACAGGGCGAGATGCAGCATGAGTTTTTCCATCGTCTCTTCGTCCTGTTTTTTCAAAAAGAGTTTTTCGCGCTTTCTGTCGAGAAAGAACCATACGGGCAGAGCGACGAAAATTCCCGCGGCGGCCGCGAACAACAGCGAGGCGGACAACGGGAGGTGTAAGTAGCGGAACAGGCACAGCGCGGGGATAAAGGTCACCGCGAAGGCGAATAATATATCTGAAATAAAAGCGGATTTTTTCATGTTTTTATTTTTGACGGAAATTTCGGCTTCTAAACTTGAAAAATTCGTAAATATATAGTATAATGGAAATATGAATATCGGAATTTTCGGCGGGTCGTTCGATCCGCCTCACCTCGAACACGTGCGGCTTGCCGCGGCGGCGGTGGGGAGCTTGAATTTAGATAAGCTGTTTGTCGTTCCCGCGCATACGCCGCCGCATAAAAAGGATAAGGTTCTTTCTTCCGACGAGAATCGGCTTGAAATGTGCCGCATCGCTTTTAACGATTGCCCGCGGACGGAGGTCAGCGATTGCGAGATCCGACAAGGCGGGACCAGCTACACTTATCTCACCTGTCGTCGTTTTCGGGAGTTATACCCTGCCGCAAAACTCTTTTGGTTGGTAGGGACGGATATGCTCCGCGATTTTCCTACTTGGCGGAATCCGGAGGAAATTTTATCTCTCGCCTCCTTGGCAGTATGCGCGCGCGCGGAAAAACCGGGTTGGACGGAAAAGGAACTGAAAGATTTTACCGCGCGTTTCCAAACGGATTTTGCGATTATCCGTTACGACGGAAAAGACGTTTCCTCGACGGAGGTTCGGGTATTGGCCGCGGCGGGAGAGGACGTGATTTCCCTCGTCGGCGCAAAAACGGCCGAATATATCCGCAAAAACAGATTATACGAAATTCCGCATGCGCGGGAAGCTCTGCTTCTCGAAAAGCCGTCAAGGCGGGCGCACAGTATCCGCGTCGCGTTGTTCGCGGCGGAATATGCCGCGAAATTCGGAATTTCCGAAAAACAAGCGGTGACGGCGGCGCTCTTTCACGACTGCGCGAAAAATCTTCCGCCCGATTCGCCGTATCTTCGCGGCTTTCGCCCGCCGAAGGGAGTGCACGAACCCGTCCTGCATCAGTATTCGGGCGCATACGTCGCGGAAAAATTTTTTGAGGTGACGGACGGGGAAGTGCTCGATGCCATTCGCTATCATACCAGCGGACGGGCGGACATGACTTCCCTCGAAAAATTGGTGTTTCTCTCCGATATGCTGGAAAGCGGGCGGCAATTCGACGGAGTGGAAAAACTTCGCAAAATTTTCCGCGAAGAGGGCTTGGATCCGTGTATGCGGCAGGCGCTTAAAGATACGCTTTCCTATCTCGAAAAATCGGGCGGAGAAATCTATCCGCTTACGCGTGAGGCCTATGAGTTTTTGAAGAGGGAACAAGAATAAATTTTGACGGATAAGTTTCGGAAAAAGGAGATAATGGGATAAATTATGTTCCGATTGCCAAAAAATCTTTTTTCCTTTGCAGGAAATTCCAAAAAACTGCCGAGCGATTATTTCCGAATCCGAATCATCTTTGAAATAGCGGAATTGATAATATATAGCGCGGTATTGATCGGCTTCGCCTTTTTCTTATCCGCGTCGTCGATATGGCTCATGCTTTTGATTTTTTTTGTGCTCTGCCTGCTCGATGCGCTTTTGATATTTCAGATCAGGATGAATTTGAAACGGTTTCGTGAGGCTTTGCTTCGGGAAAAACAGGAAAAAGAATCCAACCGAAAAAACAACGAAGAAAATAAAACGGACAAGGAGAATAATTATGTCGGAAATCAGCAGTAAAGAACTTGCAACGGCGGCCTGTAAAGCACTTGCGGATCGACGGGGGAGAGATATCGTCACGATTTACGTGCGCGATAAAACGGTATTGTGCGACTATTTCGTGCTCGCCAGCGGCAGCAGCTCCACGCAAATCCGCGCGCTCGGCGAACACGTCGAAGAGAAAATCGAATCTCTTTATAATCTTCAACCCACCCGCACCGAAGGCGTTCACGACGGACGTTGGGCAGTCATCGACTACGGCGATGTCATCGTGCATATTTTCAATGACGAAACGCGGCTGTTTTATCACCTCGAACGGCTGTGGGAGGACGGCGGAAATCTCGAAAAATACGTAGAGGAAGAAGAAAAATAACGCTAATAAACGGGGAAGGACATTCGCCCTTCCCCGTTTTAATTTTTCCGAGAATTCAAAAACAATTTTTCGTTAGGTGAGAATATCGTCGAACGATTCGTCGAAAATTTCACAAATTTTCGCCAACAGCAAAAAATCGGGCTCGCGTGTACCTTTTTCCCAAACACTTACCGTGCTTTGTTTTACTCCCAATATTCCTGCTAATTGTCTCTGCGTCATTTTTGCGTTCAATCGAAGATTTTTCAGATTTTCGGAAAATTTTATCTGCTTCATATTTGATATTTTACCAAAAAGGTCTTCGATTTGTATTATATACCAAATTTTTTGGTATATAATACAGACAATAAAAAACTTAAAGGAGAAATCTTTATGAAAGCGGAATGTGAGTATGAGGCAAAAAAGAGCGTTTGGAGCGCAATAACGGTTTGGCAGATTTTATTTTTTTGGTTAATAATTCCCTTGATCGTAATGGCAGTCAAAATCGTAAAGATAAAATCCGTTCGGATTTCTTTTTATGAAGACAGGGTAATCGAACGGAGCGGAATCCTTTCCAAACGGGAGCGGCAGAGTCTTTTTCAAGGGGTTTTGTCCGTATCCGTAGAACAGAGTTTTTCAGGGCGGTTGTTTGGTTACGGGAACGTAAAGATAGATGTTTTCGGAAAGTGGGACATAGATACCCACGGAATTGTCCGCCCCGAAGAACTGAAACGGTACCTCGAAACGCGGATGATCAGGAAAGGCGAAATCGGAAGGACGATTTTGGACGTTTAAAGAAAAAAGAAACAGAGCCGTTTTTTGTAGCGGCTCTGTCATTTAAATTTAATTTCTTTGGGCGGGGAATAGGTCTCTCTGGGGCGTTTGCGCTTGCGTTCCACGATATAGTAGACGGGTTCGGGCGGAGCGTTTGAAGTCGGCTGCGCATTTTGCGGAGCGGCGGGTTTTTCTTCGCGGGGCTGCGAATCGGGCGCCTCGCGCTTTTGAGAATTTGTCGGAGCGGGTTCTCCGCGGCGTGTTTGGTATTTCCAGCCTATTTTAGCGAGACGTACGACGTGAACGCCGAAGAAGCAGAGTATGAATAGAAATATGAGCCAAAATGCGCCGCTCAAAGGGACGCTGAGGAGACAATTTTTCATGCTTTCATTATACAGGTTGTGTACTGTCATAAAATGCCTTTTTTTGGAATATATTTCCGTTTTTTGCCGCATACTTATGGCATGAACAGCGAAAACAGACAAGTGAAGCCTTCGGGCATCGTTCTTTCTCCCACGGAAGCGGAGGAATATTGCGAATTCAAACGTCAGAAGCGGATAGCCGAAGTCGCGGCGGCACTTTCCAAAGCGAATATTTACGCGGCGCAGCGCGACGCGGTTTCGGGGGACCAGCGAAAGGCGGCGGAGAGCGCAAAGCGCGTCAAAGCCGCGTCCGTTCAAGTGAATCCCGTATACGTCTCGTCAATGAAGAGCCTTTTGGGCGTTTCGGGGCCCGAAGTGGATTGCATAGTCGGGGGAACGGGGGAAACTCTGCCGAAGGCGAAGGCATACGAAGCGAAGCTCGCCGTAAGGAGCGGCGCGAAGGAAATCACGTTGATTTTGTGCGGTTCTCTGCTGAGGAGCGGCCGCACGGGCGACATAAAGCGGGAGATCAAGCGCGTATGCCGAGCGGCCCGAAAGGCAGTCGTGAAAGTGGCGGCGGACAGTTCTTTTACTTACGCGGATTTTCTCCGCGTGGGACGTCTTGCCGCGGATTGCGGGGCGAAGTTTCTTTCGGTTCGGTTTTTCCCCGATTGCGGGAGATTGAAAAGGGATCTGCATGACGTCTGCATGCTGGAAGTGACGGAGGTGGAAACGGCTTCGGATTATAAGGCTCTGATCGCCGCGGGCGTGGAACGAATCGGCACTTCTCACGCCGAGGAGATTTATTCCGAGCTCATGAAGGAGGCGGAAAATCTTTCGTTTGCGGTAGATTTTACGGATTCGGTCACCGTATCCGTTCCGCCGAAGGCGGTTACGCCGCCCGTTTCCGAAAAATCGGAGAAGTCCGAAACGGCCGTCGCGGCGGAGAGTAGTGAGCCTTCCAAACAGGTCGAAAGACCGAAAGCGGAACAGATGTCTGTCCTGAACGATAAAAAAATGTTGAACGGAGAGCTTTTGAAATGATAAAACCCCGGCGGGCAAGCCGGGGTTTTTCATATAGCCTCATAGAAAGAGGAAAAAAGTCATATAATAAACGTATGAAAAAATTGCGAATATTTTTATGTATCGCCGTCGCTTGCATGTTTGTGGCGGCGTGGACATTGTGCGTAAACGCGCTTTCCGTGCCCGTCTTTGCGGTGACGCGGCCGATGTGCATCGTTTTGGATGCGGGACACGGCGGAATCGACGGCGGCGTCGTGGGGCGCGAAACGGGTGTCAAGGAAAGCGATCTGAATCTTTCCGTCACGGTGAAATTGAAAACGATTTTGCAGCAGGCGGGCTTTGACGTCGTGCTCACGCGCAAGACGGAGGCAGGGCTTTACGGCGCCGCGACCAAGGGCTTCAAAAAGCGGGATATGCAGCGCAGAAAGGAAATTATAGAGGAGTCAAAGCCCATCGCGATGATTTCCGTTCATCAGAATTATTTTCCCATTCGCGCTTCCCGCGGCGGCAGAGTTTTCTATCGCAAAGGGAGCGAGAGCGGCCGTCAGCTCGCGGAAAATATTCAGCGCGCGTTCAATGATTTGTATTTGGAAGAAAACGTTAAAGAGCGTTCCGCGGCCACGGGGGATTATTATATGCTCAAATGTACGGAATACACCTCCGTGATCGCCGAATGTGGATTTTTGTCCAATAAGGCGGACGAAGCGCTGTTGGTGACGGAGGAATTTCAGGAAAAGCTCGCCCAATCCATCTATGAGGGGCTGGCGGCCTATCTCGCCGCAGTTTCGGGCGCGTAAACGGGCGCTTGGCGGCATTTCCGCGTTTTTCGGAAATACCGCCCGTTCCTTTTTATTTTCAAAGTCGGTTTTTACGAGTGCGGAAAATTTTTCTGCTTTGACGTCTCCCGCCGCAAAACTTTTCGACTCATTCTTTTACGCTTAAAAACGCCCGCAATCGCTTGTATTTTGCAAGGGATTATGGTATAATAGAAAGAAAAAAGAAGGCGTGCGCTTTTGAGTCGGGCGTGCGGCCGTCGCGGGGAGGAAGAACGTGCTGAAAACGGGCGGCGTTCTGACGAAGGAAGAGGTCAGACTGATAAATCCGGTGACGCTGGCGTTTGTGGGCGATGCGGTGTATTCGCTGTACGTGAGGGAAAGGCTTGTGCTGGCGGGCGGCGGAAAAGCGTCGGATTTTCAGCGCGCCGCTTCCAAAGTCGTATCCGCGCACGGGCAGAGCGATTTTTTGGAAAAATTGCTTCCCGAATTTACCGAGGAGGAAGCGGAGATTTTCCGCCGCGGCCGGAACGCGAAGAAGGCGACGAAGAGCAAAAACGCCACGACTTCGGAATATAACCGTTCCACGGGCTTCGAGGCGGTGCTCGGCTTTTTGTATCTGTCGGGGAACTTGGAGAGGCTGGAACAGCTTTTCAGCATGGACGATAAAGACTCATATAAAATCGACGCCGTGAGCGAAGGATATAAGCCGTAAATGAAAACAGAAGGAAGAAACGCCGTCGCGGAACTATTAAAGACGGACAAAAACATCGACAAAATTCTCATGGAAAAGGGAGCGCAGGGTTCCCTTTCGGTCATCTTCGCGGAGGCGAGGAAACGGAATATCCGCGTGCAGTTTGTGGACAGGCAGGTGCTCGACAAGGAGAGCGAAAGCCGCCGTCATCAGGGGGTTATCGCCTACACGACGGACTACGAATATTTCGACCTCGAAGACATCATAGCGGAGAAGCGGAGCGAAAAAGGCGGATTCATCGTACTTTGCGACGGGATAGAGGACGTGCATAATCTCGGCAGTATTCTGCGCGTGGCGGAATGTGCGGGTGCGGACGGGGTCGTGATTCCGAAAGCGGGCGGAACGGTGGTGACGGAGAGCGTCATACGCATTTCCGCGGGCGCGGCGGAGCATATCAAGGTTGCGAAAGTCCCCAACCTCGGCAACGCGGTGGAGACGTTGAAGCGCAATAACTATTGGGTATACGCCTTGGAAGCGGGCGGAGAGGATATTTACGCGGAGGACTTTTCTGGCAACGTCGCCCTCGTGGTAGGCGGAGAGGATTCGGGCGTGAGGCGCCTGACGAAGGAGAAGTGCGACAAAATCGTATCCATTCCTTTGAGCGGCAAGGTCAATTCCCTGAACGCTTCGGTGGCATTGGGGATAGCGGCCTACGAAGTGGTGAGAAAAAGGCTCGGGAAATAAATGAAAGAGGACGAAAAAAAGAGCGGAGAACGCGACGAAGAATTGGTGCGGCGCGCGCAGAGCGGGGACAAGCAGGCGACGGAAGCGCTGCTCGTCCGTTTTGCGGGCGTGGTGCGCGGGCGTGCGCGGGGCTTTTTTTTGATAGGCGGGGAGACGGAGGATCTCATTCAGGAAGGAATGATCGGCCTGTACGGCGCGATCAGCGACTATCGGGAAGAAGGGGGCATGAGTTTCAAAAATTTTGCGTATCTTTGCATTTCCCGTCGGATAATCGACGCGGTGAAGGCCTCGGCGAGAAAGAAAAACGTGCCTTTGAATAATTATGTTTCGCTGTTTCAATCGGAGTGGGAACTGCCGATCGCGAGTCCCGAAGAGGAAGTCATACGCGGGGAAGACGGTCGGGAATTTTTTCAGAAGATGAGCAAGGTATTGTCCGACTTTGAATTCCGCGTCACGGTGATGTATATGGACGGACTGAGCTGTGCGGAAATCTGCGAAGCGACGGGCAAGGACGGCAAGAGCGTGGATAACGCGATTCAAAGGAGTAAAAAGAAACTGCAAAAGATACTGAAATAGACGAAAATTTCAGGGGAGAAAACCATGGCATATCTTGCACTTTATCGCATGTTCCGTCCCTCGACGCTGGACGAAGTGGCGCGGCAGGAACATATCGTGACGATTTTGAGAAATCAGATAGAGACGGGCCGGATCGGCCACGCCTATCTTTTTTGCGGCCCGCGCGGCACGGGAAAGACGAGCGTGGCGAAAATTTTCGCCGCGGCAATCAACTGCGAACACCCCGTGAACGGTTCTCCCTGCGGCAAGTGCGCGACATGCCGCGCGCTCGCCGACCCTTCCAATCTGGACATTTCCGAAATCGACGCCGCGTCGAACAACGGCGTGGACGAAATGCGGGACCTGCGGGAGAAGGTGCAGTATCCGCCCGTCGCGGGAAAATATAAAGTATATATCGTGGACGAAGTCCACATGCTTTCGACAGGCGCGTTCAACGCGCTTTTAAAGACGCTGGAAGAGCCCCCCGCGCATGCCGTGTTCATTCTGGCCACCACGGAGGCCCAAAAAATCCCCGCGACCATTCTCTCCCGCTGCATGCGCTTCGATTTCAAGTTGTTTCCGCAGTCCGAGCTCGAAAAACTGCTCAAAAAAATTCTCGTTAAAATCGGCAAGCCCTATGACGACGACGCGGTGGCGGCGATTGCCCGCGCGGGCGCGGGGAGCGCGCGGGACATGCTCTCCGTGGCGGACACCTGCGTTTCTTACGCATCGGGGAAACTCACTTTGGAGGCGGTCACGGCCGTCCTCGGCAGCGCCGATTTTTCGGAAGTAGGCGCGCTTTGTATCGCGGTTTTGGAAGGGGACAGCGGCAAGGCGCTCGAAAAGACGGAGGAGATTTTGTCGGAGGGCAAGAGCGTGGGAATGCTCTTGAAGGACGTCATGAACTTTCTCAACGCTTGCGCGGTGGCCAAGACCTGTCGGGACGCGGAAAAAATTCTCGCATTGCCCAAGGATATGTTTGAAAAGGTCAAATCGGCGGCAAACGCCGCTGACGGGCACAGGCTCCTTCGCGTGACGGAGATTTTCGCGAACACGGAAAACGACCTTCGGTATTCCGTTTCTCCCCGCATCGTGTTCGAAACGGCGGCGATGAAGGCGAGCCTGCCCGAGGCCGACTACAACATCGATTCCCTCATATCGCGCGTCGCGGAACTCGAACGGCTCGTCAAGGAGGGTGCTTTGGCTCCCCGAAAGGATACTTCCGTTTCGGACGCTTCCGCAAACGGCGGCGGCCTTTCTTCGACGATTTCGGAACCTTCCGCGAGAGATACGGGCACTTCCAAAGAAGCGTCCTATCCCTCCGCCGCGGCCGAGAACACACAAAAAACCGCGGAGACGTATGATGATTACGGGGCGATCGGCTATGAGGAGGTCCCGCCTCCCGACGAGGAGATAACGGGCGGAAACGTATATTTCGATCCCGGATTCCTGCCCTCCCGTCCGAAGTCGGAGCCTTCTTTGGCTCCGCGCCGTTCGGCATCCGCCGCGGATTCGGCGAAATCGGCCGCACCGTCGAGAGAAGCAGCGCCCACACCCGCACCCGCGCCGAGTGCTCCTCCGCGTTCCCCGCGTCCCGTTTCGGGAACGCGTGCGACGGCGGTTCCGGGCGATGCGAAGGCCACGTTCGGAAGTTTCCTGCGCGCGCTTCGTAAAACGGGCAGAAACGGGGTTCTGTTCACGATTTGCATGGACCTCGACAGTGCATACGAGGAGGGGGCATTCGTGCTGTATACCGAAAGCGAGACGATTTATCGTTCGCTCACGAAGGAGGAGCATTACGCGCTCATCAGGCAGGCTTTGGAGACGATCGGGATTTCGGAATTTTTCATTCGTCTCAGAGGCAAGAAGGGAGACGAGTTCAATAAAAGTCTGAACGAACTCAAAGAAAAATTCCCGGACGTAAAGATAGACGTCAAATGAGAAAATAAAGACGGAGGACGAAAAGAGATGTCAGGATTCAAAGGCGGCAACGGAAATATGCAGAATTTGATGCGTCAGGCGCAGAAGATGCAGGAGGAGATGGAAAAGACGGCGGAGCTTTTGGACGATTGGGAAATCGTGGGCACGTCGGCGGGCGAAGCGGTCGTGGTATACATGAACGCGAAGAAAATCATCAACGGCATCGAGCTGGATGAGAGCATAGTAGATCCCACGGACGTAGAGATGCTGGAAGATCTGATCATGGCGGCGATCAACGACGGATATTCCAAAGCGGATAAGGTATACGAGGAGAAGATGGGGAAATACGGCAACATGGGCTCGCTGGGGGGAATGATTTAACCAATGGAGATTTTTATCGAACCCATCGGCCGTCTCATCAACGAGTTTTCCAAATTGCCCGGCGTCGGGAAAAAGACGGCGCAGCGCTATGCCTACCGAATCATCAACATGAGCGAATCGGACGCGCGCGCGTTTGCGGACGCCATTCTGAACGTGAAAAGAAAGGTAAAATACTGTAAAGTATGCGGCAATTTTACGGAGAACGACGTCTGCGAGGTATGCCGTACCCGGGACAAGAGCGTCATTTGCGTCGTCAAGGAACCGAAAGACGTGGCGGCGATCGAAAAGCTGCACGAATTCAAGGGAGTGTATCACGTCCTGCACGGAGTCATAGACCCGATGGAGGGCGTAGGGCCGAACGATATCCGAATCAAGGAATTATTGGCCCGTATTCAAGAGGGCGGAGTAAAGGAAGTGATCGTGGCGACGAATCCCGACGTTTCGGGCGACGCGACGGCGATGTATCTCGCCCGTCTTATCAAACCCTTGGGGGTTGCGGTCACGCGGCTCGCGCACGGAATTCCCGTGGGTTCGGAAATAGAGTATACGGACGATATAACGCTCACGAGAGCGTTTGTCGAGCGTAACGCGCTCTAAAAAATCACGCCTTGGGGGTGGAGTTTATGAAAATATCGGTTTTGGGCTGCGGCAGATGGGGTTCGTTTATCGCGTGGTATCTGTGTAATAAAGGCTACGACGTATATTCTTGGGGACCGGAAGGGGATTATTCCTACGAGGTACTCAAAACGACGGGAAAGAACGAATACGTGACGTTGGACAAGCGGATTCATCTGACGTGCGATCTCGAAGAGGCGGTAAAGCATGCGGAAGTGATCATCATTTCCATTTCCTCGCAGGGACTTCGCGGATTTGTAAAAAGAATCCTCGCCTATGACGTTTCGGAAAAGGATTTCGTGCTCTGCATGAAGGGGATAGAGGTTTCGACGGGTTCGAGGCTGTCCGAGGTGCTGACGGAGAGCGGCATTTCCCCCGAGCATATCGCGGTATGGGTGGGCCCCGGTCACATTCAGGCGTTTACGCAGGGAATCCCGAACTGCATGGTCATCGATTCCGCGTCGGACGCTCTGAAACGCCGTCTCGCGGACAATTTTAAGAGCGATCTCATTCGGTTTTATTACGGTTCCGACCTCATCGGTACGGAGATCGGCGCGGCGGCGAAAAACGTCATGGGCATCGTGGCGGGCGTCTTGGACGGCTGCGGCTACGTGTCTTTGAAGGGCTCTTTAATGTCCCGCGGAGCGCGGGAAGTGGCACGGCTCATCAAGGCCATGGGCGGCAACGAACTGTCCGCTTACGGTCTCGCGCATCTCGGCGATTATGAAGCGACGCTGTTCAGCGAATATTCTCATAACCGCATGTACGGAGAAATGCTCGTGAAGGATAAAAAATTTGAGAAACTGGCAGAGGGAGTCCCCACCGCGGCGGCGATGAAGAAGCTCGGCGAAAAATACGGCGTGGATCTGCCGATCACCTGCGCCGTCTATGACCTTTGTTACGGCGAATCGGAAGAAGATTGCCGCGGCAGGTGCTTAAAGCTCCTTGCAAAATTGTTCGCGCGCGATACAAAGTCGGAATTTTATTCTTAATCGCCGACAAGATAAATCCTCTTTTCGGCCGAAAAAACCGCAATCGGCCTGCCGACGCGCGTTTTCTCAAAAAGTGCGGATTTTTTGAAAGGTATATATTTCTTGAAAAGTTCAGGCTTTCTGAAAAGAAAAATTTTCTCGAAAAACGCAGATTTCCTGAAAAGTATGTGTTTTCTCAAAAAGCATATATTTATTGAAAGTACATGGTTTTTCAAAAAAGCGTATATTTCCAAAAGTACATGTTTTTTCAAAAAGTATATATTTCTAAAAGTACATAGTTTCTCAAAAACGCATGACGGAAAAAAGATCCCCCTCTCCATCGGAGAGGGGGATTTGTTTTTAATCTTCTTCGTCTAAATCTTCTCGTTTCGCTCTTTTAAGCCTGCGGCGGAAAATTCCGTAAGGAATGGAAAGGATAATGAGCGCCACGGCGGCGGCAAAGGCCACCCAGGCGGCGGAGGAGAAGGACAGGCTCGCGGAAGCGAAAAACGCACTCAGAGACTCCATCATTTCCGCGCCGAGCAAATTGACGAGGAAAGAGGGCTGCGCCTTGACGATCAGCATCGCGCCCATAGGGAGAAGCACTAATGCGAGGAAGGGGAGCCAGCCCAGCCAAATGGGCAGTTTGAGCTTAATGGCGGGATTTCTCGAAAACGCCTTAAAGAGCATTTTGACAATCAGCCAAGCCCACGTAAAGGCGGTGAAGCAAAGCACCCCGAAGACGATTCGCAGGGCGAGAACAATGGTGTCGAGCGTCTCGTCCGTTAATTTTTCCATAATCATCTGTTTGACTTCCGCTTTAAGTTGTTCCGTGGCGTCCTCTTCGACGGAGCCCGAATCGGTTTCCTGCGTGGTGAAGTCCATGGCGGCGACGGCGGGTTCGGATTCGTCCTCGGACGAGCGGAGCATTTCCAAAATCAGATTTGCGGCGAGGTCGTCCGCGTCGATGTTGCCGTTTTCGTCGGCAATGACGGAGAGGGCTTCGGCGATTGAATTTTTGATTTCTTCCTTGTTTTCTTCCGTTAATGCCGCGCCTTGAAATTCTGCAACGCCGCTTTTGTCGAGCTTTTCAAATACTTCCTCGACGGTTTCCACGGCCTTTTGGCTCACGCCGTCCACGGTTGCATTTTCGGCGTAAATGGCGTCTAAAAGCGCGTCGGTCTTTTGATTTATGTATTCCTCGTCCACGCCCGCCTGATTTAGGAGCTCGGAAACTCTTTCGTCCGTCGCCTCGGAACCGGCATTTTGCAGGAAATTTTTCACCTGTTCGTTGACGGCGTCGCGGACGGTGCTCTTTGCGGTAGAACGCACGATTTTTTCCGCAATTTCGTCGAAAGTGGGGGCGAGCTCGTCGACGACTTTATCCACGTTATTTTTGATGAGTTCCGTCACGGACTGTTTAGCGTCCTTGCCGAGGGCGGAACGAATAGTGTCCTTGGTTTGCACGGAGACGGTCAGCGAGAGCGGAATCCCGTCTCCCACGATTTCGTCGAGGTCGACTTCCTTGGCTTCTTCGGGGAGGATTTTTTCCAAAACCTCCTTTTGCATGATGTATTTGACGTCGATTTCCCAAAGCGGCGCGAAAAAGAGCGCCGCGACGGCGGCAACCGACAGCAAGGCGATTAAAATATTGAATAGAAAAACCGTAAAACGGCTTCCCGATTTGGACATAGTAAAACCTCCTGTATTTTTTGGGGGATATATTGTATAATCAGTTTAACTGATTTTCGGGAAAAAGTCAACAATTTTTTTATTTTTTCTTAAAGGCACGGGGTATAAAGATTTGACGTTTTTCCCAAATTATAGATATGAAAAGAGTGAGGACATTTGACGAAACGAGGACGCGCGACGAGCGCGAAAGCTGTTTTCCCGCGATGAGCGGTAAAGACGGCAGGAATTTTTGCATGGTCGGAGAAAGGAGCGGGAAGAAATGACGGGAAAGAACAGAGAGAATTATAATAAGAATTATATCGCTTACGTCAATTCGTTTGCGCCCGCGACCCACCATTTCAAAAACTGCCTGCGCGCTTTCGGAGTGGGCGGGTTGATTTGCTGTATTGGCCAGTTTTTCCGCTATATGCTGGAATACCTTTTCGGTCTCAGCGGAGATGAATTGGCGGGCACGGTCAGCGTGCTTTTAATTTTTATCGGCACGCTTCTGACGGGACTCGGAGTATACGACCGAATCGGCCGCAACGCGGGCGCGGGGTCTATCGTGCCGATCACGGGTTTTGCGAACAGCGTCGCCTCTCCCGCGATAGAGTTCAAAACGGAGGGCTGGATTTACGGGCTTGCCGCAAAGATGTTCATTGTCGCAGGGCCGATTATCGTCTACGGCGTTTTGTCGGGGACGCTGGTGGGAATAATTTATTGGTTTTTGAGGTGACGTATGAACGGGCACACGATTTTTTTCGATAAAAAGCCGCGGATCATTTCTACGGGCACGGTCGCGGGGCCGAAGGAATGTGCGGGCGTCGTGGGGAAATATGTGGATATGGCGCTTTCGGACGATATGTTCGGGGAAAGCACCTACGAAAAGGCGGAATGTAAAATGCTGACGTTCGCCATTCAGAAAGCGATTGAAAATGCCGCGCTGGGGGAAGAAAAGATCGATATGCTGATTTCGGGCGATTTGCTCAATCAGATTATATCCGCCTCGTTTGCCGCGCGCGATTTCGACTTTCCCTTTTTGGGCGTTTACGGCGCCTGTTCCACCATGTCCGAAAGCATCGCTCTCGCCGCGGCGCTGATCAATGCGGGATATTTCCGGAAGATCGTAGCGGCGACGGGCAGTCACTTTTCCTCGGCGGAGCGGCAGTACCGTTATCCGCTGGAACTCGGTACCACGCGCCCGCCGCAGTCTCAATGGACGGTGACGGGCGCAGGCGGAGCCGTCCTTGCCGAGCGCGGCAGTCATATCGCGGTGACGGGCGCGACGTTCGGGAAGGTAGTGGATTTCGGAATCACGGACGTGAATAACATGGGCGCGGCGATGGCGCCCGCGGCGTGCGATACGATTCTGACGCATCTGAAAGACACGGGCAGGGAGCCCGATTATTACGATTTGATCGTAACGGGAGACCTCGGCGCATTAGGGAGCCGCATCGTGAAAGATCTGACGTGGGAAAAGGGAGTGGATATTCAGCCCAACCATGTGGATTGCGGAGAAATCGTCTATAAGGTGATAGAGGACGAATTTCAGGGCGGCAGCGGAGCGGGTTGCAGCGCGGTGGTGCTGAATTCGTACATTTACGATAAATTGAAACGCCGTGAAATCAATCGGGTGTTGTTTGCGGCGACGGGCGCGCTGTTGTCCACGGTTTCCTCGGGGCAGGGGGAGAGTATTCCCTGTATTTGTCACGCGGTGAGTATAGAGAACGTATAAAGGAGCGGGGAATATGTTTGCGGAATATATGGAAATTCTGTTGATGTTCGTCAAGGCGTTTTTGGTGGGCGGATTGATATGTATGATTGCGCAGATCGTCATCAATTTTACGGACCTTACGGCGGGCAAAATTTTGGTTTATTTTATGTTGTCGGGCGTAGTGCTCCAAGGCTTGGGGCTGTATCAGTATCTCGTGGATTTCGCGGGAGCGGGCGCGACGGTTCCCATTTCGGGCTTTGGCTATCTGTTGGCCAACGGAGCAATCCGCGGCGCGGAAAAGGGGCTTTTCGGGGCCTTTACGGGTGCGCTGACCGCGGCCAGCGCAGGCATAAGCGCGGCGGTGATATTCTCGTTTATCATGGCGCTGATATTCAAATCGAAGAGCAAAAAGAATTGAGGAAAATAAAAAGGCAGGGCGCCGTCCCTGCCTTTTTTATTATAGTTGTATCTCGTTTTCATCTTTAATCCCCAAAAGATAATCCGCGCTGACGTCAAAGATTTTACAAAGTTTTTTAATCGACTTTATATCGGGCTCCGTCCGCCCCTGCTCCCAGCTCGCATATCCGTTAGGGGATATATTCAACAGAGTATAGACGTCTTTTTGCGTCATTCCCTTTTCTTTCCGTATCGATTTCAATATATCTTTGAATTCCATGTCACACCTTATTTTTATTATACAATATTCTACCCAAAATCGGTTGACAATACCCAAAATTGGTAGTATAATAAAAATGTAAATACCCATAATGGGTATAAAAAATAATTTTATAGAGGTAAAAAATGGATAGAACAAGGCAGGACGGAAAGAGGTGTTTTAATTGCGGTAACTTTCAGTGTTATTATGTGAAAAAGATTTATCGCTATGATAAAACGCAGCAGGGATATTGTTCGATAAGGAAACAGATTACGGATAAAAACGATAGTTGTGAAAAGTGGAATAAAAACTATTTGAAATTTTATTCGAGCAAAGCAAAAGCCGTAAAAGTATTGGCTGAAATACTTGCGGAACTGTCCGCTGTCCGAGAAGTTTTGTATTCGGAAGAAGAGGGGGAAGATGATGAAAAATAAATCGGAAAAATATTTTTCCTGTAAAAATTGTGTACGGTATCATGCTTTTTATAGAACGGGATATGTATGTTTTTGGGAAGAAATGCAAGGGGGGTGTCAGAAGTGGAAAGAAATCGTCTCAGAAAATGACAGGTGTGACTTTTTTAAGCCGCCGTGTTCATTTATTTTTGTTTCGGCAAAGGCAGTAGAGTCGGCTATAAAAAACGTTTATGAACTTTTGAAACTTTATGACAAACAGGATATTCAAGGCACCAACCCCGAATGATTTCCGAAAATATCCCCTTGCAGATAGACGTCGGGGACTTCTCCGACGAGGACGCATTCGCATACGAGAATATCGGTCGTAACGGCGAATTTTTCCGTGCGGGAGGGCATGACGATGCTGATGTCGGCGACGACGTTGAGATAAATGGAATGTTTCGTCTGATTGATGCCGACGCTTTCAAATTCGGAGGAAAACGCGCAGGTGACGCTGCTGACGGGAATGATACGGATATGTATTCTCGGCCCGAAGCCCGCCAAAGCCTCTATTCCCGTGAGGGCTCCGAGGGGAATGGGGATTCCGTTCAAGCTCAGATTTTTGAGATTGGCCTGAGAGATAGAGGCCGCATCGCGGGCGATTTTGTTGATTTTCAAAGCATTTGCGGAGACGGCGGTAATGTCGCCCGCGGCGTCTCTTTCTATGCTTACGAGGTCCTCATAGCGAACGCCGTCGCTCATGGTATAGTAAACGGCGTCGTTGATGGCGACGGTAGTAAACGCGCGCATGGTGGCTTCGCTTATGGAGATGAGGACTTTTGTGACGTTGCGCTGAAAGTAAATTGCTGCGGCGATGACCACGAGGCAGACGGAGAGCAGAACGGCGACGATTGTTTTCCGTCTTCGTTTTTTTCTCTGCCGCGGCGTGCGGGGACTTTTCAGGACGTATTGTCCGCCGTCCTCGGTGACGAAAACCCGCTTGCTCATACGCTAAACCAAAAAGCGGTGCAGCTCGTGCAGAATGTTAGAGTTGCCACCCGCGAAATCGGACACGGCCAAAGCCGAAAGCAATTCCTCGTCTGCCAAAGCGTCCTCTATGGCTTCGGGGAGGAAATCCATATCCGCCTGTTTGAGCACGCGGCATAAATGGCGTTTTTGGAAATACGCCGCGTTTTCGGCCTGGTCGCCGCGCGACTGTCCTTCGAGGGGAATGAGGAGAGAGGGCTTTTTCAAAGCGAGGATTTCAAAAATCGCGTTGCTGCCCGCGCGGGAAACGACGAGGTCGGCGGCCGCGTAAGCGGCGCCCATATCCGGTTCAAATTCTTTTTGAACGTAGCAGGGAATGTTGCTTTCGACGACGTTTCCCTTGCCGCATAAATGCAGAACGTTATATTTTCTCGACAGAGCGGAGACATATTTGCGAAGCCCGTCGTTGATGGCGCGGCTGCCGCTTCCGCCGCCGAACACCAAAACGGTCTTTTTTCCCGCCGCCAGCCCGTATTTTTTAATCGCTTCCGTTCGCCGTCCGTTAAAAAGTTCTTTCCGAAGAGGGGAACCGCAATATTTCCCGTTTTTGAAGCGTTCCGCGGTTTCGGGAAAGGAGGTCAGAACGTAGCGGCATTTTCTCGCCATCAGTCGGTTTGCGAGTCCGGGCGAGAGGTCGCTTTCGTGCGTGAGGCAGGGGATTTTCAATTTTTTAGCCGCGAATACGACGGGCAGAGCCACATAGCCGCCCTTGGAAAATACAATGTCGGGGCGGAAGGCTTTCAGGCCTTCCGCGGCCTTTTTTTCCGCGCGGAGGAACTCCGCGGGGATTTTGAAGTTTTTTAAGGAAAACGAGCGGACGAACTTCGGACAGGAAATTTCCCAATAGGGAATTTTGAGGGGCGCGACGAGATTTTTTTCCAGACCGTCCGTCCCCATGTAACAAATATCCGCTTCGTTTTTCACTTCCTCGATAATCGCGAGGTTAGGCACGACGTGCCCCGCGCTTCCGCCGCCCGTAAACAGGATTTTTTTCATGATACGCCTCCGTCGCCCCGTTCTGTTTGCGGAACGGTACATATTATTATAGACGCCGAAAAGCGCGGTTATGCGCGATTATCTGTATAATTCCGCTATTTTTTCCGCCATATCCTTCACGCGAAGCCGAATATTGTCGGGAGAAACCACCTTGACGGAATTTCCCAGCCCCACGATTTTCCGAATGAGCACTTCGTCGTCGGGCAGACGGACGTCCGCATACCATTTTCCGCCCGCAGGACGCAGATTTTCCCCGCCCAGCCAATCCTGAACGTCAGCAAAGGCCTCTTCGCCGACTTCCAGACACACGTCGGCGGAAGCGGTTTCGTCCGTCCAGTAATTGAGGGGAATATCCTCCCTGCGGAAAGGGCGGCGGATAAATTTTTCGCCCGTCAGGACGGCGGTCTCCACTCGTCCGAGGCGGAACAGCCGAAAGTCCCGCGCTTTTCGGCAAAAGGCATAGACGTACCAGATTCCCTGCTTAAAGACGAGTACATGCGGCTCGATTTTTCTGTGCGAGCGTTCTCCGACGCGGGAGTTGTAATCGATTTCCAACACCGCGCAGTCGCGGATACAGGATTCGAAAAGCCTGAGCTTTTCCGAAAACATTCTCGTATCGCCCCAAGTTCCGCCGTCCACGAGGATCGTTCCCACCGTTCCCGAAAGCGTCAAATCCCGCGCTTCCGATTTCGCCTGCGCGGAAAGTTTGCGTTTCGCGTCGAGGAATCGTTCTTCGGGCAGTTGAGAATACATGGCTCCGAGCGCTTCGATCGCGGCTTCGTATTCCTCCTTCGTCATGAAATTGACGGGGAGTTTGTAGGTATCGGAGATAAAAATTCCTCCGTTTCTGCCCCGTTGCACCTGTACGGGGACGGCGAGGGACAATTCGTCCAAATATCGGTATATCGTCCTTTCCGAAAGCCCGTAACGCTCGGCGATATATTTTGCCGTCAGCTTGCGTTTCGCTAAAAGCTCGAATAAAATGTCCGTCAGTATTTCAAATTTCATTTTTGTCCTCCCGAAAAAATTTTTTCGGATTTTCCGTAATTATTTTATAATACTTGACACACGTGTGTCAAGTTATTTATGGTATAATATCGGCATAGAATAAAGGAAGAAGGAGAAAACAGAGATGACTGCGGAAAATTTTTCGATGAGGGAATATGAAAAGCGGCTCATACGCGAGCGCAACGAGTCTGTGAATATGGAGCTGGTGCGTCGTCTTCGGAATCGGACGGAGGAGGAAGCAATGGCGGCGCTGTTGTCTTTGACGTTGTTTCCCGAAAGGGCGGCGGAAAAGTCGGCGGCATTTGCTTAAAAGTGCGAAAAGTCGGGTAATTTTAATTTCATTTATCCGAAACGGCAAAATCCCGTCAAAACGCTTGACAAAAGGCAGGAAAGGGAGTAAACTGAAAATACCATGAGACATTTTTTAAGCGAAAACGGACGTTATAACATTTATGCGTACGCCTATTGCGGCGGTGCGTTTGTTTGTCGTGCGTAAAATCGCGGAAAGTCTTTCGGAAGGGACGAAATCGACGGTTTGCGTGCGCGCAGACCGTTTTGTTTTTTCACTAAGAAAAATTCAGACGAAAAAGGATAAAGGAGTAAATTTATGGCAAACGTAATGGACACTCTCCGCGCGCGGGGATTTATCAAACAGACGGTATTCGAGGACGAACTTTACGAGAAGCTCGGCAAAGAGAGCGTATCTTTCTATATCGGTTTCGACCCGACGGCGGACTCCCTGCACGTAGGGCATTTTATGCAGCTGATCGCCATGCACCACATGCAGCAGGCAGGGCATCGGCCCATCGTCCTCGTGGGGGGCGGCACGGGCATGATCGGAGACCCTTCGGGGCGCACGGACATGCGCAGCATGATGACGCGGGACACGGTAAAGCACAATGTGGAGTGTTTCAAAAAGCAGATGTCCCGTTTCATCGATTTTGAAGGGGAAAACGCGGCGATCGTTGTGGATAACGCGGATTGGCTCCTGAATCTCAACTATGTGGATTTTCTTCGGGAAATCGGAGCGCATTTTTCGGTCAATAAGATGTTGACGGCGGAGTGTTTCAAACAGCGTCTCGAACGGGGGCTTTCCTTCCTCGAATTTAATTATATGCTCATGCAGGCTTACGATTTCCTCGTCCTGTATCGGAAATACGGCTGTGCGTTGGAGCTGGGCGGCGACGATCAATGGAGCAATATTCTCGCGGGTGCGAATCTGATTCGGATCAAGGAGCAGAAACCCGCCTATGCGATGACGTTCACGCTTTTGACGACGTCGGACGGCAAAAAGATGGGCAAGACGGCGAAGGGCGCGGTTTGGCTGGACGAGAATAAGACGTCCCCTTACGAATTTTACCAGTATTGGCGCAACACGGCGGACGAGGACGTGGAAAAGTGCATGAAGCTGCTCACGTTCCTGCCGCTTTCGGAAATCGAGGAACTCTGCCGCCATAAGGACGAGCGCATCAATGCGGCGAAAGAAGTTCTCGCCTACGAATTGACGAAAGAGGTCCACGGCGAGGAGAAGGCGAACACGGCGAGAAGTCAGGCCCGTGCGGCGTTCGGCGGATCGGATGCGGAGCTCCTCACCAAGGAAGCAAAGGGCGCGGCGACGGTAGTGGACGCGATGGTTTCGGCGGGAATCGCGAAATCCAAAGGCGAAGCGAGACGGCTCATCGAGCAGGGCGGCGTCAGCGTGGACGAAATGAAGGTGACGGACGTGAATATGCCCGTTCCCGCGAATGAATTTGTTTTGCATAAAGGGAAGAAAGTGCACGTCAAAATCGTAGTGAAATAAGGACGGCGGGAAAATGGAAAAAGCCGTTTTGACCGTATTCGGACGTCACGAGAGCGAAAAGGTCATCGAAAAATCTCGCTTTATCGCCTATTCGGAGCACGTAGAAAGCGAGGAGGAAGCGAAAAATTTTTTGTCGGAGATTCGTTCGCAGCACACTCTTGCCACGCATTGTTGTTATGCGTTTATCGCGGATAAAACGGGCAACCTCATGCGCTTTTCCGACGACGGAGAGCCGCAGGGTACGGCGGGTATGCCCATTCTGGACGTTTTGAAGAATAAGAAGCTGACGGAAACGGCAGTCGCCGTCGTCCGCTATTTCGGCGGTATAAAGCTGGGCGCGGGCGGGCTCGTGCGCGCGTATTCCTCCGCGGCGTCCGAGAACCTTGCGGGGGCGGATATTCGCACGGTGGAAATGTGCAGGGAATACGAAATCCGCGTGGATTACTCCGAAGCGGATTCCGCACGGAAATTCATTTCTTCGGGGCGGTGCCTGCCGCTTTCTGAAAACTATGCGGAAAAGGTATTTTTCACCGTCGCCGTAAAAAAGTCGGACGCGGAGAATTTTCAGGCGGAATTTATCGATTATATGCAGGGCAGGGGCGAGATAAAACCCGGAAGGGAATATTATCGCGCTTTCGGACTCTGACGGAAGCGGAACGGAGAAGAGGGGGAAAATTATGAAATATCTCAGTTTATCGAGTGACGAAAAGAATCGTCCGAGAACGTACGCAAACGGCTATCTGATTGCGGATAAAGCCGCTTATGCCGCCGCGGAAAAAGTTTTCAGAAAACCGGCCGAACCGAAGCCTCCCAAACGAATAAAAACACGGACGATAGTTCTTTTGATTTTATGGTCGGCGCTCGTCGTCGGTTTGATTGTCTTGGGAACGGTCGGAAAATTTGACTTGCCCCGCATTATCGCCATGCTCGTAATGTTTTTCAGTCTTTCCGTGGTCACGACTTTGTTGCTGACCTTATCTTCCCGTCGGCCGAAAGAGGTCGAGGAGTCCGAAAAACAGTGGATAAAATACGCGAAAAGAGAGGACTTAAAAAAATACGTCGCGGCGGTGCTTCCCTTTCGGAAATATTACGGCTATACGGAAAAGAATGCCGTGACGAAATGTTTTCTTTCCTCCGATAAGCGTTTTTCGCTCTGTGACGTGTGTCTGTTCACGGCGGAGGACGGTACGCTCCGCCTCGCGGGCGATATTCGGAACGGCTTTTTGTATATGGAACGCGATTTGGGCTGCTACATATTCTCCCGCGGAGAAACGGCGTTTTCTCGGGTACAAAAATCCGAATACGCAATCGAGGACGAGGGAAGACAATCGGAATGTGTTTTGCTGAAGGCGGGGGACGTTTGGTTTCTGCTGGGGATCCGCGCTTGGAAAGCCCTGAAAAAATTTGAGTCGGAAACGGAAAAAATTTCGGCTTCGGATATTGACAAAACGGAAGAATCGTGGTAATATAAAGACGGGAATGATTCCCGAGGGTATCATGCCGTCGGGAACGGCGAGGGGCCTCATTTATGGGGCTCCTGTTTTTCTGAAAAAAGGTATCGGGAGGCGCCGTGCGAAAGTCGATGGGCGATAAGGTTTATCTCACCTATGAACAGCAGATAGAAAAACTTAAAAGGGACGGTCTGATCGTCGACGACGAGCGGGAGGCGATCTCCCGTCTCAAATGGGAAGGATATTATAATTTTGCCGTCGGATATAATCGGCTGTTCAAGGACGAAAAGAAGCGCTATATCCGAGGAACTCGCTTTCGGCATATCGAGGCTTTGTATAATTTCGATAAACATCTTCGCGGAATCGTATACGAATATACGCAGGGCGTGGAATGCAACATAAAAGCGCTGATCGCCGACACGTTCAGTAAGCGTTACGGCGTCAACGAGCGTTCCTATCTTTCCGAGGAAAATTTCACATCGAGGGAAGAGGAACGGGGCAACGTCCGCTGGCTCATATCGACGTGTAAAGAAATTTTGAAAGACAGTCTGGACGAGGATTCCAAAAGCTACCGCGACTATATCGCGCATAATGCGGAGCGCTACGGCCACGTACCGCTTTGGGCGCTCATACGGGCGCTGAGCTTCGGAAATACTTCCAAATTTCTCAAACTGATGAAAGCGGAGGACCGAGCGGAAATCGCGTCGGAATACGGCCTCGCGGGCAATATTTTATGCAATATGACGGAAATGCTGGTGGGGTATCGGAATATCGCCGCTCACGGCGAGCGCGTATTTTGCGCGCACCTTCCCGCCGTGCGGCTGAGCGATAATCTGCCCGTGTGGAAGTCCCTGCAAGTGCCGCGCTTTTCCGACGGGCGCCGAAAATACGGCAAATGCGATTTTTTCGCGCTGGTCGTGATTTTCAAGTATATGCTTCCCAAGGAAGAATTTTCTGTATTTCTCCGCCGCACCGCCGCGGAGACGGAAGAACTGAAAAAAGTTCTGCCGCCGTTCGCCATGCGCCGCGTGTACGAGGAGACGGGGTTGAGCGGGGCTTGGCGGAAGCTGGACGCGATGAAAAAGTAAAGGAGGCTGAAAAGCTATGAAATATATTCGATTGGGAAAAGAGGGGAGAGAGGTCTCCCGCATTGTCCTCGGCTGCATGCGGATTGCGGACAAACCGTTATCCCGCGTGGAGGAACTTTTGAAAACGGCGCTGGATTCGGGCGTGAATATGTTCGATCATGCGGACATTTACGGTGGAGGGGAGAGCGAAATCCGCTTCAAAGAAGCGGCGAAAAAATTGGGAATTTCCCGCGAAAAGATCGTTTTGCAGTCCAAATGCGGGATTCGCAAGGGCATGTACGACTTTTCCAAAGAGCATATTCTTTCCTCCGTCGAAGGCAGTCTCACACGGTTGGGCACGGACTATCTCGACGTCCTTCTCCTGCACCGCCCCGATGCGCTGGCAGATCCCGAGGAAGTGGACGGCGCTTTCGACGAATTATATCGTTCGGGAAAGGTAAAGGCCTTCGGCGTAAGCAACTTTTCCGCACGGCAGACGGAACTGTTCAATCGGGGCAGGTATCCGATCGTCGCCAATCAGCTGCAATTCTCGCTCATGCATTCGGGAATGGTGGACGAAGGACTCAACGTCAATATGGCAAAGGCGGAATCGGTGGAGCGCGGCGGCGAGGTCCTCGACTACTGCCGCCTGAAAAATATCACGGTACAGGCGTGGTCGCCGCTCAATTACGGCATGTTTGAAGGGATTTTTGTCGGGAACGATAAATTCCCCGAACTCAACAAAGAGCTTTCCCGCTTGGCCGAAAAATACGGCTGTGCGCCGTCCGCCGTCGCGTTCGCGTGGATTTTGCGCCATCCCGCGGGCATGCAGGTTATCGCGGGTACTACCGATCCCGCACGTCTTAAACAACTGTGCGTCTCGGCGGATATTTCCCTTACGAGAGAGGAATGGTATTCCCTTTACCTTTCCACGGGCAAAACGCTTCCCTGAAACAAAAAATAAATTGTCGGATGAAAAGCGCCGAAAAACAGCCGCGGAGCGTTCCACCGCGGCTGTTTTTCGGCGCTTTGAATGTTTGCATATGGTTTTTTATCGGCTAGGAGCGACTGCCGTTACCTGTCGTTTTATTTTCTCTTTATGGCATTGCTTTTGACTTTGTTTTTCTGCTTTTGCCATTCCCTGCCCGTTTTTCCTCCGCGGTCGTTAATTGCCCGTTCTGTTTTCCCGCTCTCTTCGCGGTCGTTAATTACCCGTTCTGTTTTCCCGCTCTCTTCGCGGTCGTTAATTACCTGTTCTGTTTTTCCTGCCTTTCCGCCTTTTTATCCGATAATATTACGCTTGCCGTTACGGTTTTTCCTTTATTCCCGTTCCGTAAATTTCTGCGAGATTTATAATAACCTTTACCATTTTTTCCATGGCGGAGACGGGGATAAATTCCAAAACGGAATGTGCGTTGAGCCCTCCCGTCGAGAGATTGGGACAGGGGAGCCCCATAAAGGAGAGGGTACAGCCGTCCGTTCCGCCTCTCACGGGCGCTTCTATCGGAGATATTCCCTCTTTTCGGAACGCGGTCCGCGCATTTTCGACGAGGTGAAAATGGGGCTGAATTTTTTCGATGCAGTTGAAATACTGGTCGCGGATTTTTACCTCGGCGCTTCCCGAACCGTATTTATGGTTGAGATTTTCTCCTATGGAGAGGATATGCGCCTTTTTTGCCTGAAATTTTTTCATGTCGTGGTCGCGAATGATCAGTTTGATTTCTCCCGATTCCACTTCGGCGCGCACGCTTTCGACGTGATAAAACCCTTCCCGTCCCTCCGTGGTCGCGGGCGTTTCGTCCGACGGAAGCGCCGCGAGTACTTCGCCCGCGAGCAGGGCGCAGTTGACCATTTTTCCCTTGGCGGCTCCTGGATGAATATTTTTTCCCTTTAAGGTTATGACGGCTTCCGCGGCGTTGAACGTCTCGTATCCGAGCTCGCCCAACTCTTCTCCGTCCACGGTATAGGCGAAATCGCAGCCGAAGCCTTTCACGTCGAAGAGGGAAGCGCCTTCTCCGATTTCTTCGTCGGGGGTAAAGGTGATTCCGATTTTTCCGTGTCTGAGGGAGGGATTCGCCTGAATTTGCTCGACGGCCTCCATAATTTCCGCCACGCCCGCTTTGTCGTCGGCGCCGAGCAGGGTCGTCCCGTCCGTAACGATGAGTTCCTGTCCGATGTAATTTTTCAAAACGGGAAATTCGTTTTCGGAAATGACCTTTCCGTTGGCGAGGGCGATGTCGCCGCCCCGATAGAGCACGGACGTAGGCTTGACGTTTTTGCCCGAACATACGGGTTCGGTGTCCATGTGGGCGATAAAGCCGAGCGAAGGAAGCCCTTCGGCATTTGCGGGGATTTCCGCATATACGTAGCAATGTTTATCGCAGCGCACGGACGAGGCCCCCAGGGCTTTGAGCTCCGCTTCTAACTTTCGCGCGAGGTCGAATTGTTTCGCGGTGCTGGGGTGAGTCCCCGTCTCGGGATCGGATTGCGTGTCGATTTGCACATAGGAGATAAATCTTTCTTTTACGGACATGGATAAGCCTCCTCAATATTTTAGATTTCAAGATAATTGTAACATGATTTTAATAATATATAGTATAGCACTTTTTTCGCGTTTTTGCAAGTTTTGCGTGCCGTTTTCGGAAAATGCGGGTATAAAGAGTTTTTGCGACGCTCACAATAGAGATATGGGGGGAGACGGGATGATGACGAAGAACAAAACTTTTTGGACGAAAATTCTGGCGGCAGTGATTCTCGCCGCCGCGTTTTTTTCGGTTTCCTGCAATGCGGAAAAAAAACTGTATAGCGAGATGGAGCTGACGCTCAGCAGTACGGAGGTAGAACTTTCCGAAGGGGAAAACATTCTTTTGAAGGTGACGGTAACGCCGGTTTCTGCGGAGAAAAAGCCCGTGGAATGGCGGGTTTCCGATCCATCCGTCGCGGCGGTGGAGGGAGGACTGATCACGGGACTCAAATCGGGGGAGACCATCGTCACGGCCTACACGGGCGAAAAGACCGCCTGCTGTAAAGTGAAGGTAAAAGGAGCCGATTCTTCCGAAGACAGCGCGGAAAAGAACGGGGAAAAGAGAGAAAGCTCCCGATAAAAGAAAGCCGAGGGGAAGCCCCCGGCTTTCTTGTGCAAAGTATACAATCCCGCGGGATAAGTTTGGTTAATTTGTCTATTGTAATTTTTGGGGAAATATAGTAAAATAAAAGCATAAAAATTATTATCCGTAATGGAGGAAAAAATCAAATGTCAGGACTTTTGCTGAAAGGCATTAACAAGGTATACCCTTCGGGCGTGCAGGCCGTGTTCAATTTCTGTCTCGATATCCGCGACAAGGAATTCATCGTTTTGGTCGGCCCTTCCGGCTGCGGTAAATCCACTACGCTCCGTATGATAGCGGGGCTCGAAGAAATCTCTTCGGGCGAATTGTATATCGACGGAAAGCTCGTCAACGACGTCGTACCCAAGGACAGAGACATCGCAATGGTTTTCCAGAACTACGCTCTTTATCCCCACATGTCCGTTTACGATAATATGGCGTTCGGTCTGAAACTCCGCAAGGTACCCAAGGAAATCATCGACCAAAAAGTAAAGGCCGCGGCGGAAATCCTCGGCATTACCGATTATCTTTCGAGAAAGCCCAAGGCTCTTTCCGGCGGTCAGCGCCAGCGTGTCGCTTTGGGACGTACCATCGTCCGCGAGCCCAAGGTATTCCTTCTCGACGAGCCTCTCTCTAACCTCGACGCGAAACTCCGCGCTTCGATGAGAACGGAAATTTCCAAGCTCCACGCGAGACTTGCCACGACCTTCATTTACGTCACGCACGATCAGATCGAGGCCATGACGATGGGTACGAGAATCGTAGTCATGAAGGACGGCTTCATGCAGCAAGTGGATACTCCGCAGAACCTTTATGACTATCCCATCAACCTGTTTGTCGCGGGCTTCATCGGAACCCCTCAGATGAACTTCTTCAAGAATGCGCATCTCGTGTCCGAGGGCGATAAAGTCTATGTCAGCTTTGTCGGCGGGAATAAAATTCTTCTTCCCAAGACGGTCGTCGCGAGAATCAAGAACCTGAACGAGTATCTCAATACGGATAAAGACGTAACGCTCGGCGTTCGTCCCGAAGATATTCATCAGGATCAGATGTTCCTGTCGGCTTCTCCCGATACGATTGTCAAAGCCCGTATCGAAGTTATCGAAAAGCTCGGTGCCGAAACGCAGATTTACTGCGAACTCGACCACGAATCCAAAGAGAGCTCGGTCATCGACAATTCCACGCAGATGATTGCGAAGATTTCCAGCCGTGTGGTAGTTTCGTTGAAAGACGTCATCGATCTGGCGTTCGATGCGCACCATATCCACCTGTTTGACGGATATACGGAGGCCACGATGCTCGAAAGAGACGAAGGCTACGAAGTCATTCCCGAAAATGCAGAGGGTTCCGCATTCGTGCCTCCCACACCTCAGGAAATGCGTTCCCAGATCGACGCTGCCCGCATCGTGACGAAAGAGATGAAGGCGCAGATGAAGAAGGACGCAAGAATGGCAAAGAGAGCCGAAAAGAAGGAAGAGAAGAAGGAAGCCGAGGCAGCGGCAGAGAAGAAAGAAGACGAAAACGACGATACCCAAAACAACTAAGTTCATTTCCTCCTATTAGATATAGATAAAAGTGCGTTCCCCGAAAAAATGGGGGACGTACTTTTTTATTCGGAAAGAATTTAATTGATAATATTTATTCTTTAATCGATAAAAATTTCTCGTTAATCTTGACGAAGTCGGGAATTTGCGGTATAATGTAAGACGGTATGAGGGACAACCCCCTAACCGGAAGAATAAAAAAACTATGATTGGAGGATGATAGACGAATGGCAAGATTTACTTTACCGAGAGACTTATATCACGGCAAGGGTTCGCTGGAAGCGTTAAAGACGTTTGAAGGCAAGAAAGCGATGGTATGCGTAGGCGGCGGCTCCATGAAGAAATTCGGCTTCTTGGACAGAGCGGTTTCCTATTTGAAGGAAGCGGGCATGGAAGTGAAGCTGTTTGAAGGTATCGAACCGGATCCTTCGGTCGAAACGGTCATGAAGGGCGCGCAGGCTATGCTGGAATTCGAGCCCGATTGGATTGTTGCGATCGGCGGCGGTTCTCCCATCGACGCGGCAAAAGCGATGTGGATTAAATATGAATATCCCGACATCACTTTTGAAGAGATGTGCAAAGTATTCGGGATTCCCCATTTGAGAAAGAAGGCTCGTTTCTGTGCGATTTCTTCCACGTCGGGAACGGCGACGGAAGTCACGGCTTTCTCGATTATCACGGACTATACGAAGGGAATTAAATATCCCATCGCGGACTTTGAAATCACGCCCGACGTAGCCATCGTAGATCCGGAACTTGCGGAGACGATGCCCAAGAAATTGGTGGCGCATACGGGTATGGATGCGATTACGCACGCGATTGAAGCGTATGTTTCCACAGCGAATTGCGATTATACCGATCCTTTGGCGCTCCATGCGATCGAAATGATCAAGAGAGACCTCGTCGGTTCGTATAACGGGGATATGGAAAAGAGAGACAGCATGCACAATGCGCAGTGCCTTGCGGGTATGGCGTTCTCGAACGCTCTTTTGGGAATCGTGCATTCCATGGCGCATAAGACGGGTGCGGCGTTTGCGGACTACGGTGCGCATATCATTCACGGCGCTGCCAATGCGATGTACCTTCCCAAGGTTATTAAGTTCAATTCGAAAGATCCCACGGCGAAGAAACGCTATGGCCAGATCGCGGATTTCATTCATCTCGGCGGCAAGAACGACGACGAGAAGGTAGACCTCCTAATCGCCATGCTGAGAAAGATGAACGACGATTTGAATATTCCTCATTGTATTAAGAACTATGGCGCGGACAGCTATCCTTGCGAACAAGGCTTTGTTCCCGAAAAAATATTCCTCGAAAGATTGCCCGAAATCGCGGTCAATGCAATCGGCGATGCCTGCACGGGTTCCAACCCTCGTCAGCCTTCGCCCGCGGAAATGGAAAAGCTGCTGAAATGCTGCTATTATGACACCGAAGTCGATTTCTGATAAAAACAGTTCAAAAAAAGAGCCGTTGCAAAAGCAACGGCTCTTTTCTTCCGAAAATTTTTAAGGCATACGGAACATTTCCTCTGAACGTTAAAATTGCCTTGATAAAATGAAAGCGGTATCTGCGTTATCGCAAAACGTGTTTTTCAGCGTGAAAGTAGCGGTACGGGGTCCATACGGTTTGACTGAAATAAATTTGAAATGCAATCGGCAAAACAGAGTTTTCCGCAAAATATTGTTTGAAGCGTCAAGCCGTTTTCTTTTTATATACGGCTACAATAAAGATTGCGGCATAGACGAGCGCTATGGTTTCGGCGACCAAAGCTCCCCACCAAAGCCCGTCGATACCGAAGAATTTTCCGAACAGCCAGCAGGCAGGCATGAGAATGACGAGCAATCGGAGCAACGCCACCATCATGGAATGAACCCCGCTTCCGAGTGCCTGGAAGGCGCAAGCGAGGACGATGTTGAATAAGGCGAAGAGGAAGCTGGGAGCGGTGAGACGTATAATTCGGACGCCGACGGACATTTCGCTGAATCCCGCCGCCGTCGTTTCGGAAGAGGCGTTGAAACAGCCGAGCAATACTTCGGGAATACATTCAAATAAAATGGTTCCGAAGACCGCGGCGACCGCCGCGATGCCGAGGGCGGAAAGAATGGCTTTTTTGACGCGTTCTCTGTTTTTGCGGCCGTAATTGAAGGCGATAATGGGAAGTACGGCGTTTGTGAGTCCGTAGCCGAGCATGAGGATAAAATATTGTAATTTGTAATAGATGCCGTAAATGCCGACGAGTAAATCCTTTGTCTCTCCGGTCCAAAGGAACCCGAAGACGAGCTGCATGACGAGTGTCGTGAGGGATTGGAGACATTGAAGGACGATGGCGGGCAGGCCGACCTTGAAAATCGCTTTAAGAATATCGCCGCGCGGTTTCATTTCCTTGAAACTCGTGCGGATTTCCCTGTTGAATTTAAGATTCAGCCAAAGTCCGATGCCCATGGATACGCATTGTCCGAGGACGGTTGCGACGGCGGCGCCTGCGACGCCCATATCGAAAACGAAAATGAAAACGGGGTCAAGTACGATATTCGTGAGCGCGCCGCTCAGCTGCATCGCCATAGCCAGTCCGGTTTTACCCGTAGCACAGAGGCAGCGTTCTTCTATGAGGAGGAAGAATTGACCGAAGGAAACGACAAGACAGATTCCGAGGTATACTTTTCCCATTTCGCGAATTTGTTCGTTCTGGGTGCAGGAATTGAAGTAAAGTCCCGTGGTTAATACGAGAATTCCGAACACGAGGAAGACGACATAGCCGCAGAGCATAAGAAAATAGCCGTTTCCTGCGGCGGCGGAAGCCTTTTCGGGATCACCTTTGCCGAGCGCACGGGAAAGGACGGCGTTGACGCCGATTCCCACACCGACGCCGAGGGCGACGAGCAGCATCTGAATGGGATAAGCATAGCCGAGCGCCTGCAAAGCGGCGTCGCGTTCGGGGAGCATGCCGATAAAGACGCTGTCGACGATGTTGTAGAGTGCCTGCACCATCATGGAAAGCATCATTGGCAGAGCCATGGTAAGGACCAATCGAAAGACGGGGAGATCCGCCATCTTATTTTTTTCATCCGTGCCGACGCGGGCAGCGGCAGGTAACGGTTGCATATCGTTCACCTCGTAAAAATCTTTTGCGATGTCGGGACAGAGGAGCCGCAAAAAAACCGCGTATTCCAAAAAAACTCGGATTTACGCGGATTTGAGCTACTCAGTTTCGCCGTTAATTATATCGGTTTTTTGGGAAAAAGTCAAATGATTTTACCGTATATTTTGTTTTTTCTTTCGTGTAAAAAGAAAACCGACGGAGGTTGTCCGTCGGTTTTCCGAAACGAATTTGAAAAGTGGTTACGCGTTGAAGAGATCCTTGAAGGACTTGCCGAATTTAAGAACGGGCTTCTTGCAAGCCGCGATTTCGACTTTTTCTTTGGTCTGAGGATTGATACCGGTCTTTGCGGGTACGTCCTTGACCTCGAAGGAGCCGAAGCCCACCAGCTGTACTTTGTCGCCCGCTTTCAAAGTTTCGGTGACGGTAGCGACAAATGCGTCGTAAGCGATAGCCGCATCCTTATTGGTGAAGCCCGCCTTTTCTGCCATAGCTTTGATAAATTCGCCTTTGTTCATAAGAGTTATCCCCTTTGGTTGAATTCTTAAATTTTCATTTAAGTACTCTTATTATATCGTATTCCGGTGCAAAAGTCAAGCGCAGGAAGGCAAAAGAAGCGCATTAAACCCTTGAAAACGAAAGAAAATTTGAAAATTACGGGTATAAAAAGGTAAAAAATGGAAATATAGGGGAAAAATCAATGTTCGCTTGAAAAGAAACCTAAGCCCAGAACCTGGGAGACTTGCGTCATGACGGCGAAGGAGTTGGGGTCTACCTCTTTGAGGATTTTGCGGAAAGTAGTGATTTGTCTGCGGTTGACGACGCAGACGAGCATAGCGTGCGTCTCGCGGGTATACATGCCCGTAGCGGGGATAGAAGTGACGCCTCTTCCCAATCTGGAGATAATGGCGAGAGCCATTTCATCGGGCTTATCGGTGACGACGCGGAATTCGATGGCGGAGTTAAAGCCGTTGGTAATGGCGTCGTTAGTTTTGCTTTCGACGTACTGTTCGCACGCGGCCATAATGAGAGGAAGGATTTTTCCGACGGTATCGTCGGCGAGGTCTTTATAGACAAAGAATGACGCCGCGATGACGACGCAGTTGAGCATGAATATCATCCAAGCGATGGAGGGTGCGGGGCGCTTTCTTTGAACCATGACGGCGACGATATCCATACCGCCCGTACTCCCGCCGATTTTGAAGGCGAATCCTATGCTGGCGCCGATGCCGATACCGCCGGCCAAAGCGGCAAAAATTTTCTCGTCAAAGACGAGCTTGGGCATGCCGAGCTTTTCCATGAGCATGAGGAACAGTGCCTGTAACAATACGTGCGCCAAGGTGAGTACGGCGAACTTTTTTTTCACGAAGAAAAAGGAGAGGATGATCAGGGGGAAATTGATACAAAATACGGATATACTTTGAATAATTTTTCCTTGAGTGGCTTTTTCGAGGATAATGGCGATACCGGTGACGCCGCCGGTCGCGAAGTCGTTCGGCGCGATGAGGGAATAGGAGGAAATCGCGAGCAGGAACGCGGAAAGAGCGAGAATAAAAGCCGTTTTTACGATATAGACGAATTTAACTTTCCAATCGCCTTCGGGCAATACGCCCTCTTTTGTTCGCACGCGTTTGGGCGGAAGGGGGACTCCGTAAGGATTATTTGGTTCGTCCGTTCCCTCGCAGGGAGTTGTTTGTTCGGGTGTTTTTTCTTGTTTTTGTTCCTGATCCATAGTTGAATTCCTCTGCCTCACCGGGCGGTCGTATTATTTTATTGCGAGGTATATTTTAACACATTTCCCGAGTCGAATCAAGCGGTTGGGCGGGGATAGCCGAAAATATTTGTCGGCTCCTCTCGTTCAGGCTCTTTTCTGCATGCGTCCGCACGGGTGTTTTTTGTTCAAGTTCCGTGCTCGTAAGCATTCCGTGCGGAAGGCCTCGTTCATGCGTTGTAGTTGATTCATTGTTTTCCTCCCGCGGGCTTTTTCGCGAGCCCGAAAAAGCTCCCTCCGCAAAATGCGGAGGGAGCTTCGATTCAGATTGCGGCGACGTTGACTTTAATTTTTACGGAGATATTCTCCATCAGCCGGATTTCGGCGTCGAAAGTTCCCAAAGTTTTGACGGTATTCATCTGAATTTTCTTTTTGTCGATATCGAAGCCCTTTTCCGCGAGCGCGGCGGCGACCTGAGCGGAGGTGACGCTGCCGAACATTTTCCCGTTTTCTCCGACTTTGAGGCCTATATCCACGCTTTGACCTTTGAGTTTTTCGGCGAGTTCTTTGGTCGCCTTAATTTCCTCTGCGCGGTGGAACTGTTCCGCGGCCTTTTTCTGATTGACTTCATTTATACCGCCGGCAGTGGCGGCTTCGGCGAGTCCCTTTTTGAAGAGAAAATTTTTAGCGAAGCCGTCGGAGACTTCGATAATATCGCCTTTTTTGCCGCTGCCCTTTACGTCTGCTTTCAAAATTACCTTCATATTTTTGTCCTCCTTTTGCACGATAATCCGTTCAAGATATATTTTACAGGAAATTTGAGAAAAAGTCAATAGGAAAAGGGGAAAATGTACATACTGATTGTGCGTACGTAAAGTTACGCAAGGAGGATTAAGAAAATATGATGAACGAAAACAAGATGGACGTCAACACGAGCATCGGCTGCAACGTCACGGAATGTCAGTACAATCGCGCGGGCGATTACTGTACGCTTTCCAAGATTCACGTGGGTTGCGATTGCAACTGCGATACGGATAAATGCACCTGCTGCGACAGTTTCCGTCGCAAATAAGAAAAAAAGTATCCGCCGAACATTCGGCGGATATTTTTTCAGATTTTTCTTTTGAGTTCCTTGACGGCATTGATGAGGAAAAATTCGGCGGTGGTGCCTTTTCTGATGAGCTGTAAAGCCTCATCGGGTGTGCACCATCTGGCTTCAGCGATTTCGTCCTCGTTGATTTTGAGCGGTTTGTCCTCGACGATGACGATGAAGTTGAGCATCAGCACGTCCTTTTTGGAGTGATATTTCGAAGACATGTATTTGCATTTGACGACATCGAGTCCGAGTTCCTCCTTAATTTCGCGGGGGACTGTTTTTTCGGCGTTTTCTCCCTTTTTGATGTAGCCGGCAAAGAGTATAAAATCGTCGTCCTCAACGTGTTTTGCAAGCAAGATTTTATCTTGGGCCCGATTGGTGACGACCATGGAGACCGCGACGTTAAATTGAGGAAATTTATACGCTTCGCATTTGTCGCAATAGGGAACGAGTCCCTCGTTTTCGCAAAATCTGAGGGTAAGTTTTTCACCGCATTGTTTACAATACATAGGTATTCCTCCTTTGGGGGCGATGAGCCCTCTGTTCTTTTCCTTATATAATAGCGCATTTTTTGAAATTTGTCAAGAGGGGCGGAGAAAAAAATAATTTATGGGGGAAAAATTTTTTCAATGTGCCTACGGCTTGACAGAATACAAAAAATGCAGTATAATAAAGCGTATGATTTATAGGCGGAGAAAGGGCATTTGACGAAAAGAAGGAGAATGCTCGGTTTTTTGCGTGTTTCATACAACTATAACACACCGATAAAAAGCAAAAAGGAGATAAGGAAATGCTTACATCTATCTGCGGCATCAATTGGGGCGACGAAGGGAAGGGCCGAATGGTCGACCTTCTTTCCGAGCGGTTCGACGTCGTGTGCCGTTATCAGGGCGGGAACAACGCGGGGCATACGGTCATCAACGAGCGCGGGAAATTTATCCTCAATCTTCTTCCTTCGGGGATTCTCCGCGAGAGCGTGGTCAACGTCATGGGGAACGGAATGGTCATTGACATCGAGCATCTTTGCGGGGAAATGCAGCGGTTGAGAGAGGCGGGGATTTCGATTACGCCCGCAAACCTCAAAATCAGCGATCGCGCGGTCATCACGATGCCCTATCACGTATTGCAGGACTGTTTGGAGGAAGACCGTCTGGCGGGGAAGAAATTCGGTTCCACCCGCCGCGGAATAGCGCCCGTGTATGCGGATAAATATTTCAAGAAAGCGTTCCGCATGGGCGAGCTCTTGAATAAGGAACTGCTCTATAAGCGGGTGAAGGATATCGTGGAGTGGAAGAATCTGACGATTGCGCGCGGTTACGGGGCGGAGCCGATCAAGGCGGAGGACATGATCGCCTATTTCGAGGAATACGGCGCGCCGCTCAGGGAGTACATTTGCGACACGGGCGAATATCTGAACGAAGCGAACAAAGCGGGAAAAAACATCATGTTCGAAGCGCAGCTGGGTGCGCTTAGGGACATCGACTTCGGGATTTATCCCTATACGTCGTCGTCGTCGACGATAGCGGCATACGCGCCGATCGGAGCGGGCGTGCCGAACTTGCAGCTGGATAACTCCATCGGAATCATGAAGGCGTATTCGACGTGTGTAGGGGAAGGGCCGTTCACGGCGGAATATTTCGGCGAGAAAGCGGAGAAGCTGAGAAAAGCGGGCGGCGAGTACGGCGCCGCGACGGGCAGACCGCGCCGCGTGGGGCCTTTCGACGTCGTGGCTTCGCGCTACGGTATCCGCTGTCAGGGGGCGAAGGAAATCGCGCTTACGAAGCTGGACGTACTTTCGGGGTATGAAGAGATCGAGGTCTGCACGGAATATCTCCTGAACGGCAAGAAGGTGGACGTATTCCCGTTCACGGACGTTTTGGACGAATGCAAACCCGTTTTCGAGACGTTGAAGGGCTGGAACACGGACATTTCCAAGTGCCGTAAAAAGGAAGAACTTCCCAAAGAAGCCCTCGAATATATCGCTTTTATCGAGAAAGCCTGCGATTGTCACATTAAATACGTATCCGTCGGAGCGGAACGCGACGCTTATATCGAGATGTAATTCTGTTTTTTATGTCGTGTGGCCTTCGCTTATCGAACGGCTGCCGACATATTCAAATTGATCATAATATCGGGTTTTACCATCATATGCTGAAAAAATTTTATAAAATGCAGGGCATCGGAAACGACTATATCTATTTCGATTGTCTGGAAACTCCCTTTGAAGACCCTTCCGCGGCGGCGGTCAGGCTTTCCGACCGCCATTTCGGAATCGGCGGGGACGGGATCGTGCTGATTTGTCCCTCGGCGGTGGCAGACGCGAAAATGCGCATGTTTAATGCGGACGGCAGCGAAGGAAAGATGTGCGGAAACGCCATTCGTTGCGTCGGAAAGTATCTTTACGATTTCAGAAAGACGGACAAAACGCAGTTGAAAATAGAGACGCTCAGCGGGATAAAGACGCTCTTTCTGTCCGTCGCGGACGGAGAGACGACCTCGGTTCGGGTGGACATGGGCGCCCCCGAGCTCGCGCCGAAAAATATTCCCGTGCTTTCGGGCACTTCCTTTCCCGTCGTGGGACGGGAGACGGAGATCGCGGGCGGGAAATATGCGATCACCTGCGTATCGATGGGCAATCCTCACTGCGTGGTATTTTCCGACCCCGACGCATGGGAAATCGAAAAGACGGGGCCGATGTTTGAGAACGCTCCGATTTTCCCCGAGCGGACGAATACGGAATTTGTCAAAGTCCTCGGGAAAAACGAACTCAAAATGCGAGTTTGGGAGCGCGGCAGCGGCGAGACATGGGCCTGCGGCACGGGCGCGTGCGCGGCGGCGGTCGCGGCGGTTCTGAACGGATTCGCGGAGCGGAACGAAGATATTCTCGTCCGCCTTCGCGGCGGCGAGCTCGTCATTCGCTGGACGGAGGACACGGTATATATGACGGGGCCGGCGACGCTCGTGTTTACGGGCGAAGTCGAGGTCTGAAAAATCGGAGTTTGAAAGATCTCCGTTTTCGCACGCACTTTCCTGTCGGTTATACGTATTTTTGTGCGTTTTTTTGCGGAAATCCGCGCGTTTCGCGGCTTGCCCGAAACGGATTCAAACAGGCAAATTCAGAGAAAAAATATACGGGAGCATAGAAAAAATCATGACGAAATACATTTTTGTGACGGGCGGCGTAGTATCGGGCTTGGGCAAAGGAATCACGGCGGCGTCCTTGGGCAGACTTTTGAAAATGCGCGGGTATAAGGTGGCGTCGCAGAAGCTCGACCCCTATATCAATATCGACCCCGGCACAATGAGTCCCTTCCAGCACGGAGAAGTGTTCGTGACGGAGGACGGAGCGGAAACGGATCTGGACCTCGGCCATTACGAGCGTTTTATCGACGAAAATCTGAATAAGTACTCGAATTTAACGACGGGGAAGGTGTATTGGAACGTCCTGAACAAAGAGCGCAGCGGGGAATATCTCGGCAAGACGGTGCAGGTGATTCCGCACATAACCAACGAGATAAAGACGTTTATTTACAATGTCGGAAAGACGTCGAACGCGGACGTGGTCATCACGGAAATCGGCGGGACGACGGGCGACATCGAAAGCCAGCCGTTCATCGAGGCGATCCGTCAGGTAGCGCGGGAAGTGGGACGGGAGAACTGCTGTTTCATTCACGTCACCTTGGTGCCGTATATTTCGGGTTCGGACGAATTCAAATCCAAGCCCACGCAGCATTCCGTGAAGGAGTTGCAGGGCATGGGGATCACGCCCGACATCATCATGGCGCGCGTGGATCAGCCCATGCCCCAATATGTCAAGGATAAAATCGCGATGTTCTGCAATGTAGAGCCGGAATGCTGCATTGAAAATCTGACGGTTCCCGTGTTGTATGAAGCGCCGCTCATGCTGGAAAAGAGCAATTTTTCCACGGTGGTATGTAAGATTTTGAATCTTGACCCGAAGGAAATCGACATGACGGAATGGACGGAGATGCTGGACAGAGTGCACGCCCGCAGCAAGACGGTAAAGATCGCGCTTTGCGGGAAGTACGTGCAGTTGCACGACGCCTATTTGTCGGTTGCGGAAGCACTCGCGCACGGCGGTTACGAGAACGACGCGAAGGTAGACATCGAGTGGGTGGACACGGAATTTTTGACGAAGAAGAATATTTCGGAGAAACTTCGCGGGGTAGACGGGATCATCGTTCCAGGCGGGTTCGGAAACCGCGGGATAGAGGGCATGATTCTGGCGGCGCAGTACGCGCGGGAAAATAATATCCCGTATTTCGGGATCTGCCTCGGCATGCAGATCGCGGCGATCGAATTTGCGCGCAACGTTCTCGGATATAAGGATGCGGATTCCTCGGAGTTCAATCCCGAAAGTCAGCATCACGTCATCGATCTGATGCCCGATCAGTACGGAGTGAAGATGGGCGGAACCATGCGTCTGGGCGCGTATCCCTGCAAAGTCATCGGGCCGATCATGAAACGGGCGTACGGAAAGGAGGAGGTAGCGGAACGCCACCGCCACCGTTTCGAGTTCAATAACGATTATCGCCGCCAGTTTGAAGAACACGGAATGATCATAGCGGGCACGTCGCCCGACGGAAGCCTTTGCGAAGCGATAGAATATCCCGCGGACGATTTTTATATCGGCGTGCAGTTCCACCCCGAATTCAAATCCCGTCCGAACGGCGCGCAGCCGATTTTCAGGGAATTTATCGCTAGCGCGGTGAAATATATGGAAAAAAGGAAGTAATTCAGGATATGAAACCGAACATCAATTATGCAAATCTTGCGGAAAGCTATCTGTTTTCTGCGGTAGCGAAAAAGGCGGCGGATTACGCCGCGGCGAATCCCGATAAGAAGGTATTGAAGCTGAGTATCGGGGACGTGACGTTGCCGCTCGCGCCCGCGGTGATCGCGGCCATGCACGAAGCGGTGGAGGAAATGGGCAAAAAGGAGACGTTCAAGGGTTACGGCCCCGAACAGGGCTATCCCTTTCTCCGTGAGAGCATAAAAGGATATTATGCCCGCCGCGGAGTGACGCTGAACGCGGACGAAATTTTTGTCTCGGACGGCTCCAAGTCGGACTGCGGGAATATTCTGGACATTTTCGCCAAGGAAAACACGGTGCTGGTGCCCGACCCCGTCTATCCCGTGTACGTGGATACCAACGTCATGGCGGGTCGGAAAATCGTATATGCGGCGGCGACGGAGGAGAACGGATTTTTGCCCATGCCCGACGAAAATACGAATGCGGACATCATTTACATCTGTTCCCCGAACAATCCCACGGGCGCGGCGTATACGAAGGGGCAGCTCGGAAAGTGGGTGGAATACGCGCTCAGAAAGAATGCGGTGATCTTGTACGACGCCGCATACGAATGTTTTGCGGAAGAGGGCGTGGCCCGCAGTATTTACGAGGTAGAGGGCGCGAAGAAATGCGCGATAGAGCTCTGCTCTTTTTCCAAGACGGCAGGCTTTACGGGTACTCGTTGCGGGTATACGGTGGTTCCCGAAACGCTCGTTTACGAAGGAATGTCGCTGAGAAAGATGTGGCTGCGCCGCCAGACGACGAAATTCAACGGAGTTTCGTATATCGTGCAGAAGGGCGCCGCGGCGGTGTTTACGGAAGAGGGCGAGAAGCAGATCAAAGAGAATATAGACTATTACCGCGAGAACGCGAAAATCATCGCCGCCTGCATGGAGGAATGCGGAATCCCCTATACGGGCGGAAAGAATTCCCCGTATATCTGGCTGAAATGCCCGAACAGCAAAAAGAGCTGGGAATTTTTCGACGATATGCTCGAAAACGTGCAGGTCGTCGGGACCCCCGGCAGCGGTTTCGGGGTAAACGGCGAAGGCTATTTCCGTCTGACGGCGTTCGGCAGCCGCGAGACGACGAAAGAAGCCTGCGCGCGCATCGTCAAATGGCTGAAAAAATAAAAGATCGAAAAAAGGAGCGGACGCCCGTCGGGTGTCCGCTCCTTTTTGTTTTCGGTTCGGCGGCGACGATAACGAGAGAACGGATTGCCGTTTTTCGTATGTTTCTGCCGTCATTCGATTTTCCCGCGACGTGCTTTTTATTCCGGTGCCATAGAAAAAATGCACTTTGAACAGTTTCAATTTTATTCAGGTAAAAAACTTTTTACAACTGAGGGGAAAAATTTGCACTGAATTTACAAAATCGTGCGGACTTTTTTACATCGAGGGGCTATAATTTCCGTAGATTTTTGAAACGGAGGAATTTATGTTCAGAAAAGTAAGGAACACACTTGTGGCAATGTCCTTGGCGGCGTCCATGGTTTTAGGGGTTGTGCCGAAGGGAATCGGGGCATTTGCGCAGCAGTCGGAGACGGAGAATCCCGAACCGTCGGCGCAGGAAGATACGTTGGATATCGCGGTGATGTCAGACATACACATTTTGCCGCCCGATCTTATCAAGGATACGGAAGATTACCAGAACGCGCTCAACAGTGACCGTAAAATATTTACGGAAAGTACGGGTATTTTGGATCGCATGCTCACGGAGGTAAAGGAAGAAAAGCCGGATGTACTGATGATTTCGGGCGATCTTACGAAGGACGGGGAATTGGAGGGGCACCAATACCTTGCAAAAGAGCTTGAAAAGGTGAAGGAGGCGGTTCCGGGCATCAAGATTTACGTGACGAACGGCAATCACGATATAAATAACAGTCTCGGGTATAATTACAATACGGAAGACGGAATCGCCGTCCCCGCGACGCGTACCACGCCGGAGCTGTTTCTGGAAACGTATGAAGACACGGTCTATAACGAGGCGAACGGAGTAGTCGCGCAGTTCAGGCCTTCGACGTATACGGAGTCGGAAACTGGCGATAAAGCGGGAATGTTGTCGTACGTAGCGGAGCCCGCGGAAGGATATACGATCATCGTGGTGGACAGCGGACGTTACAGCGCGGACAATACGGACGAAGGCACTGCGGAGCATCAGACGAGCGGACAAATCAGCGAGGAGCTGGAAAATTGGGTGGTAGAGCAGGCGGAAGCCGCGAGAGAAAAGGGAAACACGGTCATCGGAATGATGCATCACGGCCTTGCGGAGCATTTTTCCATGGAGGAAGAAATCCTCGGCGAATATGTAGTCAACGACTATAAAAACGTAGCGTCCGCATTTGCCGACGCGGGAATGCAGTTCGTGTTTACGGGGCACATGCACGCCAACGACATCACCGTCGCGACGAGCGAGAACGGCAACGTGCTTTACGACATTGAAACGGGCTCTGCGGTAACGTATCCTTGTCCCATGCGTTTTGTCTCTTTCACGTCCGAATCGGAGGGCGGAGAAAAGACGGTTTCCGCGAATATCAGTACAAGGACGAATCTCGATAACGTTACATATACGACGGCGGATAAGCAGCAGGCGACGATAGAGAATCTCACGGAATATGCGAAACAGCCGCAGTTCGGCCTTTCGGAAGACGTTATCGCGAATCTCGGAACGGGGTTGGTCGGAGACCTCGCGCAGACGATTACCGCGGGCGACGGATTGAAAGCCAATCTTCTGAATCTTATCGGAGAATTGCTGGGGATTCCCGTTTCTAACGTGCAGTCGGTGGTCACCATGCTCATGGGGCTTCTGCCACAGGAGCCGGGCGGAACGGTCTATTATGACGCGGCCACGAATAACATTATCGTTTCCGTCGAAGTTTTGATTATTTCGGGCGATTTGGGTATCAATGCGGCGGCACTCGGCCAGTCGTTGGAATATCTTCTGGACGAAGCGGATAAAGTATTGAAGGATAACGCAAAGGTAAGAGCGGCAGCAGATGCTCTTATCCGCAACGTGCTCAATATGAAGGTATATGACGCTCCCGAAGGCGAAGAGGAAGACAAGACGCTCGTGCAGCTGGTCAACGACGTGTACCAGACTCACCTTTCGGGCGCGGATTGCGACGAAGAGAAAATTCCCGCCTATATCGCGGAGGTGGAAAAGAATATCGAAAACGGAACGCTGGTCGCCTCCCTTCTCGATACACTTTTCAACGAACTTTGGAAGCTCGTTCTTTCCTTCGCGGATGAAATTTCGCTTTCGGGCTTCCTCGGTACGGAATATGTGGATATCACGAAGGATGCGGAGGGCAACGAAGTCTATACTCCGAAGGGATTGACGGGTCGGATCCCGCTCTTTGACAATCCTCCCGCGGGCAGCCCTTCGGGAAAGAGCCTGCTGGGTACCGTTTACGGCGGATTGGGAATCGGCGGAACGTCGGACATGGATAAGACGAAAATCGACGAAAACACTACCCGCCTCACGTTTAAGGAAGAAACGACGGTGGAAGACCTTCTCACGTGTACGGCGCTCAGCCTGGCAGGCGTGGACGATATGATAAAAGAGCTGCTTCTCGGCAAAGCGGAAACGGAGGAAGAAGCGGGAAGCGAAGGGCTCATCGACGATTCCGTGAAAGGGACAATCAGCGAGCTTCTCGGCAAAGTCGTTTCCAGTATGACGCACGACGTCAGCTATACGGAGGATAATGACACGACCATCACGATAACGGAGACGGGCAAGACCGTCAGCGAGATACACCTTCTCGATTTCAGGACGGAATACGAGGTCGGCGACGAGTTTGAAAACGGGAAATTGCTCGTGGTTTACACGGACGGAACGACGGAAACGGTGAATATCGCGGATACGATGGTAAAGGGCTTCGATACTTCTTCGGAAGGGGAAAAGAGCGTGACCATCAACTATAAAGGCAAAAGTATTGCGGAGACCGTGAAGGTCAGTCCGGTAACGGAGGCGCAGCTCAACCGTATCGAAATTCTCAGCTATCGCACGCAGTACACGGTCGGGGAAGCGTTTGAGGAAGGAATTCTTCTCGCGGTATACAGCGACGGAACGAGTAAGAAGGTTGCGATTACGGAAGACATGGTGGAGGGCTTCACGACGGAGAAAAAGACCTCTTATCTCAAAACGATCGTTTCCTACGGCGGATTGAGCAAACAGGTCACCGTCAAGGTCGTCAACGAAGTTTCCAAAGTGATTATCAATAAGGATGTCAGGACAGAATACGAGGTCGGAGAAGCATTTTCGGGCGGAACGTTGACGGTCATCAACAGCGACGGCAGCGTAGAAGAGGATGTGGAAATCACGGAAGACATGGTTTCGGGCTTCGATTCCTCGGTTGCGAAAGACAGAGTGTACGTGAAAATTACTTACGGCGGTGCCTACGACACGATTTACGTGAATATTTCCGAAAAATCGCCCGAACCCGAAAAGACGATTATTTCCGTCGCGGTGACGGATTTCGATCTCGACTATACGGTAGGCGACGAATTTTCCGGCGGAAAAGTGCTGGTAGTGTATAGCGACGGAACGACGGAGTCGGTAGATCTGACGGCGGAAATGCTGAGCGGTTTCGATACGTCGAGCGCAGGCGAAAAGACGGTTACCGTAACGTATGAAGGTAAGACGACAACGGTAAAAATCCAAGTGGAGGAGGCGACGGAGCCCGATCCTGAACCTTCGACGCCCGACGACGGTGCCGAGGACAGTTCCGTCAATAGTTCCGAAAACAGCTCCGAGACGGGTTCGGAAGGGGAAGGCTGCGGCAGCAGCCTGTCGGACGGAACAGTATTGCTTGCGGGAATGTTGCTTCTCGCGGCGGCGGTGACGGTAATTGCCCGCAAAAAAGCGAAATAATCTATAAGGGTAATACGTCCCGATAAAGAGAGCTTTCTTCCCTCATTTGAATTGCGTGTTTTTAAGGTCGTTTTTCCGAAAAAATGCGGTGTTTCACGGAAGTCAGGTATTTCTGAAAATAGATAAATAATGATAATCCCCCGCGGCTCAATGCCGTCGGGGGATTATATATTCCTCGAAAGGATAGAATAATTTTTTATTGAGGATATAGGGGGAAATCGTCTGATAAACTCTTGTAAATGTTTCATTTTTCAAAAAGAACATTCATACAAAAACATTTCTGTCAGGTTATTTTCAGCAATTTTTTTATCATAGGAGGAATATACATTTAATTTGGTAAATCCTATTTCACGTAAATAGGGCTCTATTTCTCCCAGCTCATAAAGATGTGTTTGAAAATCCATTTTTTCCTGCTGTAACAATTTAGTCCCATCGTACAGCTCATAAATACTCGGGGAATACTGCGTATGTGTTTTTTCATCGTAATAATTTTTCCCTTTAAGAATTAATTCATAGCCTTCTTTGGTCTTTACAGATATTGAAGTTTTATAATCTGAATTATTGGGACATTTATCGGCTATTGTATCAACGGCAAAAATAAACCTGCCGTCTTTTTTCAACAGGTCTTTCATTTTATGTAAAATTTTTTTGCATAAATCCATATCCGTAAATAACGATACGGAACCGGAAGAGATAAAAATATAATCGTATTTTTCTGTTGAATCGTATTCCAATATATCTTTTTGAAATACTTTTGCATTAGGTGCTTTTTCGTTCAGCTTCGCAAGCATTTCTGCGGACAAATCTATCCCGCTAATATCAAATCCTCTTTCCAAAAAAGGAATTAAAAATCTACCGCTGCCACATAAAGGCTCTAAAATTTTCATTCCTTTTTCAGCGAAGGAGAGATAAAACGATAACTCCTCTTGGGGAGCTTCTTTGTGTAAAATCTCATACATTTCTGTGCATAGACTGCCGTAATAATTTTTAATCATTTCCATGCTTACTTCCTCACAAATTCAAAATTCTTAATTTGTTTTCTTAGATTGTAGCACCCAGATACGAATTTCTCTATCATTTTCCTAACTATATGATTATATTTTTCCATATTGTTTTACTTTTCTATGGAAATGTCGAGCATGTTTTGGCGCTCAAATATTAAATATTACTGCTATTTTTAGCGCTCTAATTTTCTTGAAAGGGCGGTGCTTGCAAGGAAGCCACAGTTCAACATTTTTTGACAGTATAAATTATCAATTCTTACGCCTGCGGGTTGAACGGGGAGCGCAGATTGAGCTCCTTTATCATCTGATTGACATAGGAGACGGGCACGAGCTTGATTTTGCCCTTGAATTTTTCGCAGGCTTTCATGTTTTTCGCGGGGAGGACGACGGTTTTGAAGCCCGTTTTAATGCACTCGTTCACGCGTTTTTCGGCGTAGGTGACGGCGCGGATTTCCCCCGTAAGCCCGACTTCGCCGAATACGGCGGTATATTTGTCGATGGGAATGTCGGCGGCGGCGCTGGCGAGGGCGGCGCAAACGGCGAGATCGACGGAAGGTTCGGCGAGTTTGATGCCGCCCATGGCGTTGATGTAGACGTCAGAGGTATAGAAGGGAATCCCGCAGCGTTTTTCGAGCACGGCAATCAGCACAACCAGTTTATTGTAGTCAATGCCGAGCGTCATTCTCCGCGGGAGGCCGTAGGAAGTTTTTGCAATGAGCGTCTGAATTTCGACGTTCATGCAGCGGTTGCCGCTTTCCGAAGGGGTGACGCAGGAGCCTGCGGCGACGCCGCGGCTTTCGGAGAGAAACAGCTCGGAGTAATCGGAGAGGCTTTTGATGCCCGATTCGGTCATTTCGAATACGCCCACTTCCTGTACGGAGCCGAACCTGTTTTTGACGGCGCGGAGGAGCTTGAAATTTTCTTCCTGCTGTCCCTCGAAATAGAGGACGGTGTCCATGATATGTTCGAGGACTTTTGGTCCCGCGAGGGAGCCCTCCTTGGTGACGTGGCCGATGATGAAGAAGGTGATTCCGCGGGATTTGGCGATTCTCATGAGCCTTGCGGCGCACTCTCTGACCTGTCCGACGCTGCCCGCGGCGGAGGAGAGCGCTTCGGTATAGACGGCCTGAATGGAGTCGATGACGACGAATTCCGCGTCCGAGAGGTTGTTTTCTATGTCTTCGAGGCAGGTTTCGTTGAGGAGCAGAAGGTTATCGGAATCGATTCCCAGCCTTTCGCAGCGCATTTTCACCTGCGAGCAGCTCTCTTCTGCGGAGACATATAAGACGCGCCTTTCTTCGGCGAGGTATGCGGAGACCTGTGTCAGGAGGGTGCTTTTTCCGATTCCGGGGTCGCCGCCGAGGAGCACGAGGGAACCCCGCACGATTCCTCCGCCGAGTACGGTGTCAAATTCTCCGATCCCCGAGGAGACTCGCTTGAATTTTTCGTAACCGACTTTGGAGAGGGGGAGGGCTCTCGTTCCGCCGCCCATATCGGAGAGCGCGGGACGGGAGGACTTTTTCGCACTTTCCGCGGGTTTGATCAGTTCCTCCTGCATGGTGTTGAAGTTGCCGCAGCCGGGGCACTTTCCCAGCCATTTGGGAGCGGTGTATCCGCATTCGACGCAGACGAACTGCGAAGTCGGCGCTTTGGATGTAGCCATAAAATATTTTCTCCTTAACGGCGGCTGCACACATGCGCACCCGTCGGATTGAAATTAAGTATATGCGGCCTTTTAGTGCCGTTCAAGATATAATCGCAGTCGGAAGGTTTCTGAAATCGGGCACGGGCGCTTCGGATTTCTCTGAAATATCGTCAGATTGCGCCTAAAATATATACATACTACAACTGCCGAATATCGTCGAGATTTTTTGAACTACGCATGTCCCGTCCAGATCATCGCGGAAAGTGCACACTCATGAGATTGTCGCAGAATGCGCACACCCGTCAGGTCATCGCGGAAGGCGTACGTTCGTCAGATTGTCCTTAAAAGCACATAGGCGTTTACGGTAATTCCCTTGCCTTCCCCGACGTAACCCAATCCCTCGTTGGTGCCGGCGGAAACGCCGACGGCGGAGCAATCGAGTTCGAGCGCCTGCGCGAGCGAGGACCTGATTTGGTCTATGAATTTTGCGAGGCGGGGTTTTTCCGCCTGAACGGCGACGGAAAGGTTTTTGGGTGCGAATCCTTCCCTTGCAATCAAAGACATGACTTCCCGAAGCATCTGCATGGAATCGGCGTTCCGCCATTTTTCGTCCTTGTCGGGGAAATAGTGTCCGATGTCTTTCAGCCCCGCGGCGGAAAGCAATGCGTCCATGACGGCGTGCGCGAGTACGTCTCCGTCGCTGTGCGCGACGAGCCCGCTTTCGGAGGGGATTTTCACTCCCGCGAGGAGAATGAAATCCTGTTTTTTTCCGAAAGCGTGAGTATCCACGCCGAACCCCGCCCGCGCGCAGTTGTCGGCGAAATCTTCGGGGAAGGTGAGCTTTTTATTTTCCCGCGCGCCCGCGCATAAGCGGGGCGCGCCGATAAAGGCGGCGTATACGGAGGAATCGTCGGTATATGTCCCGCCTTCTTTTTCCGCTGCCGTATAAGCGCGCCGCAGTTCTTCGGTATAGAACCCCTGCGGAGTCTGTAAAGCGAATACTTTGTCCCGAGGCGGCACGGCGCCGATATATCCGTTTTCCGAAACCGCGACGGTATCGACCGCGGGAACCGCGCAGATACCGCTGCCGAATCGGGATACGCTGGAAATGCACCCCGAAATGATTTTCTCGGAAACAAAGGGGCGCGCGCCGTCGTGCACGAGCACGATTTCCCCCGTCGCGGCTTTCAGGGCGCTGCGGACGGAATCCGACCGCGTTTTTCCCCCGAGCACGACTCTCGTGCGCGGAAAGCGGGCGCAGAGCGCGGAGATTTCCTCGAAATCCGTCTCCGAAGCGGTCACGAGGATTTCCGTCACGGCGGGAATGTCAAATGCGGAAATCGTCTTTTCGAGTACGCACCCTTTCAGAATCTCGCCCGCCGAGCCGTCTTTTCCGTCCGTTCGTATGGGTTTGTCCGTTTGAGCCCTTTCGTCCGCGTTGCCCGTTTGTTCGTTTCGTCCGTTTACGTCGTCGGTTGCCTCCGTTCGGAAATTTCTTTCCGTCGTGTCCGTCGAGCCGTCTTTACCTTCCGTCCGCATTGCCCGTTCATGCGTTCGCGCCGTCCGTCCCGCCGTTTCCGCAAACGTACCCGTTTTGTCCGCTGCGGATACTCCCCCGTAAAGCGGCGCGAATAATTTATTCCCGTTCATTTTGGCGCGTTCGCCTTTTCCCGCGGCGCAGATGACGGCGGTCACGGAAGGAGAGGGGAGGGCGTTCATTGGGGGATTACCTCGTAGAGGGAAGCTGCCTCTTCCTTTTTTACGACCTCCTTAACGTCGAGGACGCGGAATTTGAGGGTTCCCGAAGCGTAGAGGATTTCGACGACGTCGCCGGGCTTTACGGAAGCGGAGGGTTTGGCGGGCTTGCCGTTGAGGAGTACCTTGTCGGCGCCGCAGGCTTCCTGAGCGACGGTGCGGCGTTTGAGGATTCTGGAAACTTTCAGAAATTTGTCGATTCTCATAGAAATTTGACCTGTTTTGTCCCTTTTGAAAAATAAAAAAAATTAGTTGAAGAGGTAGGGCAAAAATCGCTTGACATCTTTTCTTTTGCCCGTTATAATTTAATAATGTATCATTATGCTTACTATGGCGTATTGCCCCCTGAGGCAGAAAAGCATTACGGTAATATTATATCCGAAAGCGGCCGAAAAGTAAAGCGAACGACGCAAAATAACGCAAAATTTCGATTTTTATCGATGAAAAGATATACTCGGTAGATCGGCTGAAAAAATAGTTAAGGAGCAACGAATCAACCGATGGATTTACCTATTTACAAGTATGGCAAGAATGAGAGAAGAAAATTCGGCTCGATCAACGAAGTCATCGACATTCCCGACCTCGTGGAGATTCAGAAGGACAGCTACAATTCTTTCATTCAGGAAGGTATCAGCGAGGTATTCGAGGATTTCTCCCCGATTACCGACTACTCCGACCACTTTGAGCTTTACTTTCTCGACCATCGTTTCGGCGACAAGCCGAAATACGACGAGAAGGAATGCCGCAACCGCGACGCGACGTACGCGCTTCCGTTGCGGGTGAAAGTCCGCCTCGTGAACAAGGTGAAGAACGAAGTTCTCGACCAGGAAGTATTCATGGGCGATCTTCCGCTCATGACGGAGAACGGCTCGTTCATCATCAACGGTGCGGAGCGCGTCATCGTCTCCCAGCTGGTCCGTTCGCCGGGCGTGTATAATGCGTCGTCGAAGGATAAGACGGGCAAGGAGATGTTCGCGACGACGGTGATGCCCAACCGCGGCGCATGGCTGGAACTCGAACAGGACGCGGCGGACGCCCTGTATGTCCGCGTGGACAGAAAGAAGAAGCTCTGTATCACGGTGCTTCTCCGCGCGCTGGGCTTCGGCTCCAACCGCGCGATAGAGGATTTGTTCCCCGGCGATAAAATCATCAGGGAGACGCTGGAAAAGGATACGACGAGATCGGAAGCGGACGGCCTCATCGAGCTGTACCGCCGCCTTCGTCCGGGCGAAGTGCCTACGGAAGATTCCGTGCGCACGCACCTTTTCAATCTGTTCTTCGATCCCCGCCGTTACGACATCGCCAAAGTGGGGAGATATAAATATAATAAGAAGCTCAACTTAGCATACCGTCTTCCGGGCTGTAAAGCGGCGGACGATATCGTCAATCCCGAGACGGGCGAAATTCTCGTCACTGCGGGAGAGAAGATTTCCGAGGAAAAGGCGAGAGAGCTTCAAAACGCGGGCGTGAACGAAGTATTCGTTCTGGTGGACGATCCCGAGGAAGGTGAAATCCGGCATAAGATCATCGCCAATAACACGGTGGATTTTGCGGCGGTTTCGGATATCCCCTTAAAGGCCCGCGCCAAGGACTTCGGCCTGCTTCCCACGATTTATTATCCTAACTACCGATTCTCCAAGCTCGTCGCCGAGGACTGCAAGACGATGACGGTGGAGGAAGTGGCGGAAAAATACGTCGACGAGATCGACGCGCTTTACTATACGCACGAGAAGCCCGAAGAGGCGGACGAGAAGCAGGAGGAGAAAAAGAACCGCGAAAAGCGCCGCGACAACCGCCGCAAATTCGTGCAGGCGTGTAAGACTTTCCACGCAGTGCTCGGCCGCGAAAATCCCGTTCCGACGAAAGAGGAGAAGAAGGAAATCCGCCCGCTGGCGGATAAGCTCTGCCATAAGCACGTGACGGTGGACGACATCGTCGCGTCCGTTTCCACCAACCTCGACCTCCGTTACGGAATCGGCACGATAGACAATATCGACCATTTGGGCAACCGCCGCGTGCGTTCGGTGGGTGAGCTGCTTCAAAATCAGCTCCGCGTGGGTATCGCGCGCCTCGAACGCCTCATCAAGGAGAGAATGGCGACGCAGGATCCCATGGAGGTCACGCCGTCGGGGCTCATCAATATCCGTCCCGTGTCCGCGGTAATTCGGGAATTTTTCGGCTCCTCCCAGCTCTCTCAGTTCATGGATCAGACCAACCCGATCGCGGAGCTCACGCATAAGCGTAAACTTTCCGCGCTCGGCCCCGGCGGACTCAACCGCGACCGCGCGACGTTCGAAGTCCGCGACATACACCATACGCATTACGGAAGAATGTGTCCGATAGAGACGCCGGAAGGCCAGAACATCGGTCTGATTTCCTCGCTCGCGACGTTTGCGAAGGTCAACGAATACGGGTTCATCATGAGCCCTTACCGCCGCGTCGATAAAGACACGGGCATCGTCACCGACCACGTGGACTATCTGACGGCGGACGAGGAGGACAGATATATCGTGGCGCAGGCGAACGAGCCTCTGGACGCAGAGGGGCGATTTGTCAACGAGCGCGTCGGCTGCCGCCATCAGGACTTGATCACCGAGCTTCCGCGGGAGAAAATGGACTATATGGACGTATCTCCCAAGCAGCTCGTTTCGGTTGCTACGGCGCTCATTCCCTTCTTGGAAAACGACGATACCAACCGCGCGCTGATGGGTTCCAACATGCAGCGTCAGGCGGTTCCCCTTCTCAAAACGGAATCTTCCATTGTTGCGACGGGCATCGAAGCGGCGATTGCGAAGGATTCGGGCGTCATGGTCATGGCGAAGGAAGCGGGCGTGGTCGTCGGCTGCGCGTCCAATATGATAAAGGTGCGCGAGGACGACGGAAAAATCCGCGAATATCCCTTGAAGAAATTCGAGCGTTCCAACCAGGGTACCTGCCTCAATCAGAGACCCATCGTTTCGACGGGCGACAGAGTCGCGAAGGGCGAAATCATCGCAGACGGTCCCTCTACGAATAACGGGGAGCTGGCGCTCGGCAAAAACATTCTCATCGGCTATATGGAGTGGGAGGGCTATAACTACGAAGACGCCATTCTGCTTTCGGAAAAGCTGGTGCAGGACGACGTGTTCACCTCCATTCATATCGAGGAGCACGAGACGGAGGCGCGGGACACCAAGCTCGGACAGGAAGAAATCACGCGCGACATTCCCAACGTGGGCGACGACGCGCTGAAAGATCTGGACGAAGACGGCATCGTGCGCATCGGCGCGGAAGTACAGAGCGGCGATATCCTCGTCGGTAAAGTCTCCCCGAAGGGCGAGACGGAGCTCACTCCCGAGGAGCGGCTCCTTCGCGCGATCTTCGGCGAGAAATCGAGAGAAGTCAGGGATACTTCCCTGCGCGTTCCCCACGGGGAAGGCGGCGTGGTCGTGGACGTGAAGGTGTTCACGCGTGAGAACAAGGACGAACTCGAACCGGGCGTGAATAAGCTCGTGCGCGTGTATATCGCGCAGAAGCGCAAAATTCAGGTCGGCGATAAGATGGCGGGCCGCCACGGCAATAAGGGCGTCATTTCGCGCGTGCTTTCGCAGGCGGATATGCCCTTCCTTTCGGACGGCACTCCGCTTCAAATCCTGTTGAACCCGCTCGGCGTTCCTTCGCGTATGAATATCGGACAGGTGCTGGAAGTGCACCTCGGCTACGTGTGCAAACAGCTCGGCTGGAAAATCGCCACGCCCGTGTTCGACGGCGCGACGGAGAAGGACATCGAGCAGATGTTCCGCGAAAACAATCTTTTGAATCCCGACGGCAAGGTCGACGGCAAATTCCGCGTGTTCGACGGCAGAACGGGCGAACCGTTCGAGAACCGCGTCACGATTGGCGTGCAGTATATGATTAAGCTGATTCACCTCGTCGACGATAAAATTCACGCGCGTTCCATCGGTCCTTACAGTCTCGTGACGCAGCAGCCGTTGGGCGGTAAAGCGCAGTTCGGCGGCCAGCGTTTCGGCGAAATGGAAGTCTGGGCGCTGGAAGCGTACGGCGCGGCGCACATTTTGCAGGAAATTCTCACGGTCAAGTCGGACGACGTCGTGGGCCGTGTCAAGACCTACGAATCCATCGTCAAGGGCGAGAACATTTCCGAGCCGGGAATCCCCGAAGCGTTCAAGGTCCTCTTGAAAGAGCTTCAATCCTTGGCGCTGGACGTGAAGGTGCTCACGGAGACGGGCGACGAGCTGATTATCCGCGAGTTTGACGACGAGGAAGAAGCGGCGGATAACGCGGCGAGCAGAAGAGACTTCCTCAAAGACGAAGAGCTCGAAGACATCGATTTCAGCGCGGACGACGAGGACGAAGAAGACGAAGAGGGCGACGTTTCGATCTTTGAAGACGAAGGCGACGACGAAGACGACTTCGTATCGGACAGAGAGGATGACGACGATGATTTCTCCGACATTTCGGACGAATTCAAATTCGATTCTCTGTTCGACGACGAGGACGACGGCAAGGACGACGAGTAATCGGAGGAAACAGAAAGGTATATGTACGAATTAAACGATTTCAATTCTATTCAAATCAGCATAGCGTCTCCGGAAAAAATCAGAGAATGGTCCTACGGCGAAGTGACGAAGCCCGAAACGATAAACTACCGCACCCAGAAACCCGAGCGCGACGGTCTTTTCTGCGAAAAGATTTTCGGGCCGATGAAGGATTGGGAGTGTCATTGCGGAAAGTATAAAAGGGTCAAATATAAAGGGCATATCTGCGAGAAATGCGGGGTAGAGATCACCCGTTCCAAGGTACGCCGCGAGAGAATGGGACATATCGAGCTTGCGGCTCCCGTCTCTCATATCTGGTATTTCAAGGGCGTGCCCTCCAAGATCGGTCTTTTGCTGGACATGGGGCCCAAGCAGCTCGAACAGGTCATCTATTTTGCTTCCTATGTGGTCCTCGATCCGGGCAAAGTCAGCGAGCTTTCGTATAAGCAGGTCATCAACGACAAGCAGCTCCGCGAAATCGAGGAGCGCTTCGGCGACAGCTCGGTGACGGGCCTGAAAGTCGGCATGGGCGCGGAATCCATTCGCGAGCTTTTAATGGCGGTGGATCTCGAAAAGGAAAGCGAGGAATGTAAGAAGGTCATCGGGGAGAATCCGACGGGCCAGAAAGCGGTCAAGGCGATCAAGCGCCTCGAAGTGGTGGAATCGTTTAGAAAGAGCGGCAACCGCCCCGAATGGATGATTCTCACGGTACTTCCCGTAATCCCTCCCGACATCCGTCCCATGGTGCAGCTCGACGGCGGCAGATTTGCCTCGTCGGACTTGAACGACCTTTACCGCCGCGTCATCAACCGCAATAACCGCCTGAAAAAGATGATGGAAATCGGCGCGCCGGATATGATTATCAAGAACGAAAAGCGCATGTTGCAGGAAGCGGTGGACGCGCTCATCGATAACGGCCGCCGCGGCAAGCCTTTGAGCGGCCCCTCCAATCGGGAGCTCAAATCCCTTTCGGGCATGCTCCGCGGCAAGCAGGGACGTTTCCGCCAGAACCTTCTCGGCAAGCGAGTGGACTATTCCGGCCGTTCGGTTATCGTCGTCGGGCCTGAGCTGAAAATTTACCAGTGCGGTCTTCCTAAGGAAATGGCGATCGAGCTTTTCAAGCCGTTCATCATGAAGCGGCTGGTAGAGAGCGGTCAGTGCCATAACATCAAGACGGCAAAGAGAGCAGTCGAGAAAGCGAAGGACATGGTCTGGAACGTTTTGGAAGACGTCATCAAGGATCACCCCGTGCTTTTGAACCGCGCGCCGACGCTGCACCGCCTTTCCATACAGGCGTTCGAGCCCGTGCTTATCGAAGGTCGTGCGATTAAGATTTCCCCGCTCGTCTGCGGCCCGTTCAATGCGGACTTCGACGGCGACCAGATGGCGGTACACCTTCCTTTGAGCATCGAAGCGCAGGCAGAGGCTCGTTTCCTCATGCTTTCGGCGAATAATATTCTGAAACTTGCGGACGGGAAATCGGTCATGTCCCCGACGCAGGATATGATTATCGGCGCGTACTGTCTGACCATCAAGCGCAGGGAGGAGGGCAAGAAGTACGACGAGCAGGGCCGTCCCGACGAAAACGGGGAGGTATATATCCCGCCCGTGTACTCGTCCGAGAACGAAGCGATTTTGGCCTATCAGACGAAGGTCGCGCACGAGCAGGACGAAATGTATTTGAAGCGCGTCGTGGAGCTTCCCGAGGGCAAATTCGACGATTTGCCTTTGCCGTATACCTGCCCCGTGGATAATAAGGCGGGCGAGACGCCCATCAAAGAAGCGACGGTCCGTCTGAACGAAAAGACGGGCAAGCGCGAGGTCATCGGCATCATCAAGACGACGATCGGGCGTTTGATTTATAACGACGGGCTTCCTCAGGATTTGGGCTTTGTCAAGAGAGATACGCCGGAATCTTATTTGCGGCTGGAACTCGATACGGAATTTATCGGCAGCGCGAGGGCGATCGGCAAGAAGCACCTTTCGAGAATCGTCGAAGCCTGCTTCAAGACGGGCGCGGCGCCCAAGGCGTCGTACGTTTTGGACGCCATCAAGGAGCGCGGCTATAAATATTCGACGTTGGCGGCGCTCACGACGTCGGTGTTCGACATGAAGATACCGCCCGAAAAGGCGGAAATCGTAGACCACGCGGAAGCGGAGGTTTCCAAAATCGCGAAGAAGTACGCGCGCGGACTTCTGAACGAGGAGGAGAGGTATCTCGCCGTCATTTCTCAATGGGATAACGCGACGGATAAAGTGGCGGGACTGTTGAAGAAGCAGGGCGAGGAGGATAAGTTCAATCCCATCTGGATGATGGCGGACTCCGGCGCCCGCGGCTCTATCGACCAGATTAAGCAGCTTTCGGGCATGCGCGGACTCATGGTCAACCCGCAGGGTAAAAAGATCGAGGTTCCCGTCAAATCCTGTTTCAGAAACGGGCTTTCCGTTCTGGAATATTTCATTTCTTCGCACGGCGGAAGAAAAGGTTTGACGGATACGGCGCTGAAAACGGCCGACTCGGGTTATCTTACCCGCCGTCTCGTGGATGTCTCTCACGAAATCATCGTCCGCGAGGACGACTGCTATGCGGGCAGAAAGCCGCAGGGCATGAAGGTCAAGGCGATTTTCGGCGCAGACGGAAGAGAAATCGAGAGCCTGAAAGACAGATTGACGGGGCGTTTTGCGGCGGAGGACGTCGTAAATCCCTCGACGGGTGAAATTCTCGTCGGACAGAACGAGTTCATTACGGAAGAAAAAGCGAAGGAAATTTGCGACGCGGGCGTTACGGAGGTTTCCATTCGCAGTATCTTCACCTGTTCTTCCCGCGTGGGCGTCTGTGCGAAGTGCTACGGCAAGAACATGGCGACGACGCTTCCCGTGCAGGTGGGCGAGGCGGTCGGAACGATTGCGGCGCAGTCCATCGGCGAACCGGGCACGCAGCTCACGATGCGTACTTTCCATACGGGCGGTATTGCGGCTACGGGCGACATCACGCAGGGTCTTCCCCGCGTCGAGGAACTTTTCGAAGTCAGAAAACCCAAAGGCTGCGCGACGGTTTGCGAAGTCGAGGGTATCGTAGACATCGACAATTCGGATAACCTCAACCATATCAAGGTCAAGGACGAAGCCACGGGCGAAGTGAAGAAGGAATACGTTCTTCCCTTCAACGCGGAGGTAAAGGTCAAGAAAGGCGACAGAGTGACTCCCGGCGTGCTTCTCAATTCGGGAAGCGTGTATCCCCAGGATATCCTGCGCGTGCAGGGCGTCAAGGGCGTTCAGGATTATATTCTCGAACAGGTACAGTCGGTATATCGTTCTCAGGGCGTCGATATCAACGATAAGCATATAGAAATCATCGTTCGCCAGATGCTGAAAAAGGTCAGAGTGGAAAGCTCTGGCGACACCGATTTGCTCCCCGGCGAGCTGGTGGACATGACGACCTTCCAGGACGAATGCGGCAAAGCGATGGCAAAGGGCGGTGCGCCCGCTCTTGCGAAGCGCGTGCTGCTGGGTATCACGAAGGCGTCGCTGGCGACGGACAGCTTCCTTTCGGCGGCGTCCTTCCAGGAAACGTCGAGGGTGCTCACGGAAGCGGCTATTCGCACCAAGAGAGATTACCTCGTCGGTCTGAAAGAGAACGTCATTATCGGTAAACTCATTCCCGCGGGTACGGGCATGAAAGATTATAAAAATCTTTCCCCGCAGTTCGTGGGCAGCTATAAGGAATCGACGGCGAACGTTTCCGACGAAATGGCGGCGGTCGGCTATGATAAGCCCGCCGCGCCTCAGGAAGAACCCGCGGAGACGGCTCCCGCCGCCGAAGCGCAGGAAACTTCCGTGGGCGATATTCTCGCCTGACGGCAAAGCCGCGCAGGGAAATCCCTGCGCGGCTTTATATTTGGAAAAATATTTGTTTTTTCGTTCTTTCGCAATATTTTTCCGTCAGCGTTTTTTCTGCGTATTTTTGAGCCCTTGACATTTTGGGATAGAAATGGTATAATTTTTTATGGAAATGCAACGTTATAAGGAATAACTTTCTACTTTATAGATATACGGAGGGAGAATATGGAGAAAAAGACGGTTGTGATTATCGGAGCGGGTCCGGCGGGGCTTACCGCGGCGTATGAACTTTTAACAAAGTCCCGGGATTTTTGTCCCGTGATTTTGGAAGCGGAGGACTTTGTAGGAGGAATTTCCCGTACGGCCACCTATAAAGGCAACCGCATGGATATCGGCGGCCACCGTTTTTTTTCCAAAGACGAACGAGTAACGACCTTGTGGACGTCGCTTTTGCCCGTACAGGGCAAGCCGAGTAAGGACGACCTTCTTTTAAGTCGGGACAAGCCTCTTTCGGAGGGCGGGCCCGATCCCGAAACGACGGACGAAACGATGCTGGTCCGCACCCGTGTATCCCGGATTATTTATCTCCGGAAATTTTTCGATTATCCCATTTCGCTCAAAGCCCGTACCTTTATAAATATGGGTTTTCTCCGTACCGTGAAAGCGGGTTTCGGGTATATCGGAAGCTGTATACATAAGCGCGAGGAGAATAATCTGGAAAACTTTTACATCAACCGTTTCGGGAAGCCGTTGTATTCGATGTTTTTTGAGGATTATACGGAAAAACTATGGGGAGTGCACCCGCGGGATATTTCTGCGGATTGGGGCGCGCAGCGCGTGAAGGGGCTTTCGGTTTCAAAAGCGATTAAAAACGCCTTGACGAAGCCTTTTCGCAAGAAGGGCGGCGAGGTAGAGACCAGCCTCATAGAGCAATTTTTATATCCTAAGAAGGGACCGGGCCAGCTCTACGAAAAGATGGCGGAAAGAATAGCGGAAATGGGAGGGAAGATTTATTTTTCCAGCCCTGTGACGAAAATAAAGACATTCGGGGATAAAGTGACCTCGGTTATTACATCGGACGGCAGGGAATATACGGCGGATTACTTTATTTCTTCCATGCCGATAAAGGATTTCATTGAAGCAGTCGGCAAGGAACATGTTCCTTGCGACGCATATCGCGTCGCAACCGAACTTCCTTATCGGGATTTCATTACGGTGGGGCTGCTTTTGGATAAGCTGAAAGTGAGGAATAAGACGAAGATAAAGACGCTCGGGAATATTGTTCCCGATTGCTGGATATATGTTCAGGATAGGGATGTCCGCTTGGGGCGGATACAGATTTTCAATAATTGGTCTCCCTACATGACGGAGGACCCCGAACATAAGGTCTGGATCGGTCTTGAATATTTCTGTACGGAAGGGGACGAGATGTGGACGTGCCCGAAGGAGGAGTTTATCAAAAAGGCAATCGGTGAGCTAAAAAAAATCGGCGTAATCGAATCGGAGGCGGACGTATCGGATTCCACGCTCATTCGGGTAAAGAAGGCCTATCCCGCGTATTTCGGCAGTTACGCCGAATTTGGAAAGGTTCGGGACTATCTCGATACGCTGGTTAATCTCTATTGTGTGGGGCGTAACGGTCAGCACCGCTATAATAATATGGATCATTCCATGGTTACTTCCATGGTAGCCGCGGAATGTATTTTGACGGGAAATTCGGATAAATCCGCACTCTGGAATGTGAATACGGAAAAGAGCTATCACGAGGTCAAAGATGCAGACAAGTGACGCCTTTCCGTTGACGACTGCGCCCGCCCATAAAGACCGCCTTTCCTGCTTGGGTGAAATTGCGCTGTATGCGGCGGTTTTTCTTTTGACGACGCTGCTTTTTCTCATCGTCAAACCGCTGTATTCCGTCGAGAGGGACGGCGTCGTGGCGCAGGCAATTACTGCCTGCGTCATAGGCGGGGTAGCGTTTGTCGGAATATTTTTGGCATTGGAGAAGAAACTGACGGCGAGGCGCTTTGCCGTTCTTGTCCTCGTCGCGGGGTTGGCGCTCAGAATCGGTTATATGCTGTATACGCCCGCTTCGGCGCGCCAGCACGATACGTTTACCAAAAATTTCGACGGTCACGAGGCTTACGCCTGGACGATTTTTTCTACTGGAAAGCTCCCGTCCTCCAACGCTTATCAGTTTTATCATCCTCCGCTCAACGCACTGCTGCAAGCGGGATTTATGCACTTTATGGAGGGGCTTTCAAATAGCTTGTCGAGATTGCTTCCTTTCGGGGAATATTTCCCCGAAAAATTTTTAGCGGGCTGTCCGGAGTATATTGAAGCGGAACGTTATTTTCTCTATTCCTCCTGCCAAATATTAAGCGTCTTGTATTCGTTTGTCGCCTGCGTGACGATGTTGAAGATTCTCCGCCTGTTCGATATTCGGGGAAAAGGCGCTATGCTCATATCGGCTTTTGTGACGCTGTATCCGAGAAATATCCAATTTTCCGGCATGCTGAATAATGACGGCGTCTCGTATATGTTTGCAATTTTAGCGCTGTACTTTGCTTTGAAATGGTGGAAGCGGGACAAAGGGTTCGGGAATATTCTCGCCTGCGGGCTTTGCGTGGGGCTGGGAATGATGTCCAAACTCTCCTCCGCGACGGTCTGTCTTCCCATCGCGGGAATTTTTGTTTGGGAATTTGTCGGCTCAGTAAAGAAGAACGGAGAAGCGCTGTCCCTTCAAAAGCTGTTTGCGGAATACGGGGTATTTCTTCTCGTATGTGCGCCGCTCGGACTTTGGTTTCAGGTGTATGCGAAACTTCGGTTTGACCAACCTTTCGGCTTTGTGTTTTCCAATCTCAATTCAAAGCTGTATACGGGCGACCATTCTTTTTTCTCCCGCTTTTTTATCGCCTTTGATTGGAAGGAGTATTTCGGCTCTCTTTGGTGCCGTCCGTTCGAGGGAAATTACAATTTGTTCAACTATGCGCTGCGTTCCTCCATATTCGGAGAATTTTCCTATTGGCAGGGCGAAGGCTTTGCCGTCGCGGCGACGGTGCTGGCGTTCCTGTCCGCATTTTTGCTGGTTGCCGCGCTCATCCGCGCGCTGTATCTGATTTTCAGATACGACAGGAAAGACGAACTGAGACGCAGAGAACGAAAAAAATCGGCGCGCGATGTTTTCTTTACGTTCCTTCTCGTTCAGTCACAGGCGCTTTCGGAAATCTATTTTTATATTTCCATGCCCTACGGTTGCACGATGGATTTCCGTTATATCATGCCCATGATTTTAGGGATGGGGTTGACTCTTTGGCTGGTCGAAAGAAGACTCACGCGGGAAGGAGACGCGCTCTCCGTGACGCTCGGCCGTCTGACAGCCGTTTCGACGGGCGCTTTTCTCGTGTTTTCTTCGCTGTTCTATATGACTTGTATTTAAGTTGTAGAACTCATCTGTGACGCCTTTATAGCCATAGCCGGCCGTCCTTTTTTTTCCCCCCCCCGCTCGCCGCGCATGTTGTATAACTGACTTGTGCTCTCTGTATTTAAGCTGTATGGTTTTCTTATATTGGAATTATCGATTTGCATCTGAAAAGGTATTTTATGAAAGAAGAAAGAGTTTCGGAAAGCTCCGAACAAAAAATGACGAAAAAACAGTTGCTTTTAGAAATTTTGCGTTTTTTGATCGTCGGCGGATTAGCCACGCTCGTGGATTATGCGGTATTCTATCTTTTCCGTAAATGGCTGTTGCCGCCCGCTCTCATAGCGGAGAGCGGCGGCTGGGATACAGCTTCGCTCGTTATAGCGACGGCGCTGGGCTTTTGCGCAGGCTTGACGGTCAATTGGATTCTTTCCGTTCGATTTGTATTTCGGAATGTAAAGGATAAGGAAAAATCCCGCTCGAAAAAATCCTTTGCGGTGTTTGCGCTCATCGGACTCATCGGCCTCGGAATCACGGAACTCGGCATGCATCTCGGAGTCTCTTTTCTTCCCGAAATAAAATTGTTTTCAACGACCTCCTTTTTGGGGCTCGCCTGGAAGGAATGGATCATGAAAGTGGTGATGACTTGCCTCGTTTTGGTCTGGAATTATCTGGGGCGGAAGCTGTTTGTATTTAAGTGAGGGAAAAAATAAAAAAATTTTTGTAAAATGGTAAAAAATTTTGCCGAAAGGTATTGAAATTTTGTGAATTATGTTGTATAATATAGGTACAAAACAAAAGAAGCAAAAACGGCGCTCCGCCGTACGGAAGTTACATAAAGCGCTGTGCCGCCTTCGGGCGACGTTTTTGCAGAGAATTTGACTACAAGAGATGTGTTAAACTCCTTTTTTGATGTCGGAAAGGGCCGCGTTGGGAAACGCGGCCCTTTCTTTACTTACCTTTCTTTCTTTATCTTTATCCTACTTCTACTTCTACTTCTACTTCTGCTTCTGCTTCTACTTCTACCTCTGCTTCTGCTTTTACTCTTGCTCCTACTCCTGTTTGGCTGCTCTTACCAAAAGCCGATAGGGGAAATCCTCCGATTTTTCTTTTATGACGACGAAGTTTTCGGAAAGATATTCGTTTACGTATTCGTCCAAGACGCCGCAGCGGATATAGGAGACGACGCATACATTTGCCTCATCGAGTTGTTTTTTCACACTGACCGAGAAAAAGTTGTCCGAATCGGTAAAATTGGCGGGATCTTGAAAGAAAGCCGGGCCAAGGGGATCATGTCGGGTATAGGCGTATAAAACGGGTCCGTTAAATCCGAAATATTGATAGGTATCTTCCCCTAACTCGTCCAATATGTCGTCCAGATAGGCGGCATTTTCTTTCATTTGCTCATTCAGGTCAAACAGTTTGACATTCGGTACAAATTCCGGCAGAAGAAAAATTCCCGAGGCGGAAAAAAGAATCAGACAACATAACCCCGCCAATCCGAGGCCCCGCGCTATATTTTTTTGATTGCGTTCTCCGACGTGGGAAGCGTTTGTTTCTTGGATGGCAAAGGCCGCAGAGGAGACGGCGCGCGGCTTTTGTCTGTTGCCTGCGAGATAGCACATACGGTAAATTCCTTCCAAGGATAAGATAAATAATAAGATATAATAGGGAAGGGCGAAGATAAAATGATGATTATAGTATTGCCCGCCGAGCCCGACGGAGAACGAAACGAGGAGAAGTCCGCCGAAAATTTTTATGCTTCCGAACAAAACGGATAGAAGGGGGTGCCTTTTCCCTTTCGGATAAAGAGTAGCGACAGCGACTGCGCCGAGGCAGAAGAGGACGGTTATCTTTAAGAGCGAGGAATAATGTTTGAGGTCATCGAGAATTTTTTCAAACTGCCACATTCTTTCAAACGGCGAACCGTAAATGCCGATATGAGCAGATAACATATGCGGCAGATAAATCGTGAGATAAGGTCCGAGTACGCCCGTAACGGCCATGAGAAGCACGCCCATAATTCCGCCGTATAAGCAGGGGAAAACCAATTTATAGAGGAAGTCCTTTCCGCTTTTACAGATGAGGAGAGAGCCTGCAAGAGCGATGAGGAGAAACGGCTCTTTGAACATGACTCCGATCATGAGAGGGACAGCGGACAAAAACAGAACGGGGGAATAGCAGCGGCGGTTTTCGCTTTTGTAGCTCAAAATACAGAGAAAATAGAGGACAATGAACGTTGCACCGAATAGCTCCACCTGTACTTCTCCCGAACGTAACTGGTCATATCCTCCGAACAACATTCCTGCGGAGAGAGCGGCGAGGAGGAAGAAGCACCAAAGCAAAGGGGATTTTTCCCTTTTGAGGCAAAACCTCACGATGATATAGAGAGCGGGCGATAAAGCCGTAAATACGAGAAGAAGGAAGGAAAGAATATTGCAGAGGTAAAAATCTCCGGTGAGGAGGTAGGATAATTCGGATAGAAAGAAAATCATGGGCGGTTTTGTTTCAAATAAATCCCGATAGGGCAGAAGTCCGTGGCTCATACCCTTACCGACGGCGTAATAAATGGTAGTGTCCCACGTAAACGGCCCGTCGAGCTCATATAAATATCTCGAAAAATAATTTTTCCCCTGAGAAATCAGAACGGATAAAAAAATAACAGAGAGAACAGCAAAAAAGCCCCAAGCGACGCCCCGTTCTATTTTCGTTCGTTTGTCAAATGATTTTTTGTTCATGAATTTATTATATCATTAAAAAGGGAAACAAACAAGTCTTTTTTTTGTATTTTTTTCTCATTTTTGCACATTCTCAAAAGGGAGAAAAAATCGGCCTTTTTCCCTTATGGGAAAAGGAAAAGAAGGCATTTGAAAAGGGAAGGAAAAAAATCCAAAATTTTCTTTGTTGAAAAACGGATAAAAAATTGCCCTCAAAGCCTTATGGGAAAAGGGAAAGAGGCCGATTGAAAGCCAAAGGCGAAAAACTTGACAAGACTGAGTCTTTTTTGCTATAATAGATACGCAAAAAGCCGTTTGGATAACAGCGGAGAAAGAAGTTTTTCATGAAGGAGGCCGAAAAATTGGAAGGATATATACATTCGTTCGAATCGTTCGGCACGGTAGACGGGCCGGGGATAAGGTTTGTCGTATTCATGCAGGGGTGTCCGTTGCGCTGTAAATACTGTCATAATCCCGATACGTGGACGAAGAGTGGCACTGCGTATACAGCGGAGCAGGTATGCGCCGAAGCGTTGAAATATCGGAATTATTTCGGCGATACGGGCGGAGTCACCGTCTCCGGCGGGGAGCCGCTTTTGCAGATGGATTTCGTGACGGAGCTTTTTGAAAGACTGAAAGAGAAGGGGATTCATACGGCTCTGGATACGTCGGGATATATGTTCGATCCCGAAAATCCCGAATCGGTGGAAAAGCATAAAGTGCTTATCCGTTTTACCGACCTTGCGCTTCTTGATATAAAACACATCGATTCAAAATCGCACGAAAGCCTTACGGGAAAAGGGAATGAGCATACTTTGGCCTTCGCGGAATTTTTGAGCGATAACGGGATTTCCATGTGGATAAGGCACGTTTTGGTTCCGGGACTTACGGACGACGACGAGGCGCTCAAAAGACTGAAAGCCTTTATCGATACGTTAGAGACGGTAAAGAAGGTGGAAGTGCTTCCCTACCATACCATGGGCGAAGTGAAGTATGAAAAGCTGGGGTACGATTACCCCTTGAAGGGCGTGCGCCCTCCCGAAAAGGAGCGGGTGCAGAATGCCAAGAGGCTGCTGGGAATTATCAAATAGGCGCATACTCGTCGAGTATACGGGAACATGTGTGCAAGGATTATAAAATGAGTGAATTGTTTTCAAAAAAAGATTATAAGAGCCGATTGCAGGGGCTTTGCTGTGTAGAGGTGAGCGGAGAATCGTGCGCCAACTGTCTGACGCTTATGCCCGTGCTTCAATCGTTGATAGACGCCCGCGGCGATATTCGTCTCGTACATGTAGAGGCGGATTTTCAGACGACGGAACTCATGGAAGAATGGGAGGTCTCTCGGGTTCCCACCGTTCTTCTGATGGACGACGGAGAAATTTTTGCGCGTTTTTCGGGATTCCAGCCCGAAGAAATTCTTGAAATCTGGCTGGACGCAAAGATTGAAGAACACAAAGCGGCAAAAGCGGCGGCTTGCGGCAAAGAAGGAAAATAAGAAAAGTTAAAATTATACTGCATGCAAAAAAGTAAAAAAGCGGGGCCGGTGCGCGGCAATCGCATAAAAGGGGAATAGAACGAGGTAAAAGCGCACATACTCATTTATCGCAAAAAATTTTTTTCAGGAGATATTTATATGCAATACAAAGGATGGGAGGGCTTTGTCCCCGGCAAATGGAGCGAAGACGAAGTGGACGTGCGCGACTTTATTCAGCGCAATTACACGCCTTATGAGGGAGATTCGTCTTTTCTTGCGCCGCCTACCGAGGCGACGAAAAAACTGTGGGATATCGTCCTCGACCTTTCTAAAAAGGAAAGAGAAGCGGGCGGTGTGTTGGACGCGGATACCAAAATCGTCTCTACGCTCACTTCGCACGCGGCGGGCTATCTCGACAAAGACCTCGAAAAAATCGTGGGCTTGCAGACGGATAAGCCTTTCAAGCGCTCTTTGCAGCCCTTCGGCGGAATCCGCATGTCGGAAGAAGCGCTCAACATGTACGGGTATACCCTTGATCCCGAGGTCAAAGAAATTTTTACGAAATACCGCAAAACGCACAACGACGGCGTCTATGACGCCTATACGCCCGAAATGCGCGCGGCGCGTTCGGCGCATATTCTCACGGGACTTCCCGATACCTACGGCCGCGGCCGTATCGTCGGTGACTACCGCAGAGTGGCTCTGTACGGCGTGGACTATCTCATTCGCAAAAAGGAAGAGGATAAACTCGCCATGAACGGCGACATGCTCCCCGATAAAGTGCGCGACAGAGAGGAACTCTCCGAACAGATCAAGGCGCTCAAAGCGCTCAAACAGCTCGCGGAAATTTACGGGAAAGACATTTCCCAGCCCGCCACGAATGCCGAAGAGGCCGTTCAGGCGCTGTATTTCGGATATCTGGCCGCGGTGAAGGATCAGAACGGCGCCGCGATGTCTATCGGCAGAAACAGCACTTTCCTCGATATTTATATCGAACGCGACCTCAAAAACGGCGTCATCACCGAACAGGAGGCGCAGGAACTCATCGATCAATTCGTCATGAAACTCAGAATCGTCAAGTTCATGCGCATCAAGGAATATAACGAGCTGTTCTCGGGCGATCCGACCTGGGTGACGGAGTCTATCGGCGGCATGGGCGTGGACGGACGGACGCTGGTGACGAAAAATTCCTTCCGTATCCTGCACACGCTCGATAACCTCGGTCCCGCTCCCGAACCTAACCTGACGGTGCTTTGGTCGAAGAAGCTGCCTTCCAATTTCAAAAAGTACTGTGCGGAAATTTCCATTCGTACCTCCGCCATTCAGTACGAAAGCGACGATCTGATGCGCCCCGAAATGGGAGACGATTACTGTATCGCCTGCTGTGTGAGCTGTATGCGCGTCGGAAAGGATATGCAATTTTTCGGCGCACGCGCCAATCTCGCAAAGTGCCTTCTTTACGCAATAAACGGCGGCAAGGACGAGCTCATGAAGGATAAAAAGACGGGGAAACCCATGCAGGTTTCTCCCGAATTCGCTCCCGTATCGGGGGACGGGCCTCTCGATTTCGACGAGGTCATCAGAAAGTATAAGCAAATGATGTCCTGGCTGGCGGGATTGTATGTGAATACGCTCAACCTCATTCACTATATGCACGACAAATACAGCTATGAGGCGCTCGAAATGGCGCTGCACGACACCAAAGTGCGCCGCTTCTTTGCCACCGGTATCGCGGGTCTGTCCTGCGCCGTGGATTCTCTTTCCGCCATTAAATATGCGAAAGTATATCCCATCCGCAACGAAGAGGGAATCGTCACCGATTTCCGTATCGAGGGAGATTTCCCCAAATACGGCAACAACGATGACCGCGCGGACAATATCGCCGTTTGGCTTCTGAAAACCTTCATGACGGACATCAAGAGCCACTACACTTATCGCGAAAGTATTCCCACGACTTCCATCCTGACCATTACTTCCAACGTCGTGTACGGCAAAAAGACGGGCAACACGCCCGACGGTCGCCGCGCGGGGACTCCCCTTGCGCCCGGCGCCAATCCCATGCACGGCAGGGATACTCACGGGGCTCTCGCTTCCCTCGAATCGGTGGCGAAACTTCCCTATGAGTATTCGAGGGACGGAATTTCCAATACCTTCTCGATTACTCCCGGCTCGCTGGGCAAGGACGAAGATTGAAAAACTTAAAAACAAAAGGAGAAAACAACTATGTCGAAACAACAAGTAGATAATTTGGTCAATATGCTGGACGCCTACGTCGCGGACGGTGGCTATCATCTCAACGTAAACGTATTCAACCGCGAAACGCTGCTGGATGCTCAGAAACATCCCGAAAAGTATCCTCAGCTTACGATCCGCGTCTCCGGCTATGCGGTCAATTTCAATAAACTGACGAAAGAACAGCAGGACGACGTGATTTCGCGGACAATTCACGAATCCATGTAACGGGACGAGAAAAAGTAAGATAACGATTTCAGCGTTTGCACGGGAAGCCGAATAATCTTCGGCTTCCTTTGGATTTTGAGAGAAATGTGAGGTATGCCTATGGCGAAACGGAGAAAAAATACCCGCCTCAGGCGGGCTGCGGCTTTGTTGGTCGCGCTCCTGTTGATTGCGGCTATTATCTGCGGTTACATACTTTGGAGCAAGGGCTATCTGGACGGCTTTATTCCCTCGGAAAGTACATCGGACGAAGAGAGTTCGGGCGGAGCGGATATCGTTACGGACGAATTGAGTATTCATTTTCTGATGCTGGGAAATAAATATTCGGGGGATTGTACGCTGATTAAGGCGGGGGATACGGAAATTTTAATCGATGCCGGTTCCAGGGCGAGTTCCGCGGAGACGATTGCGGAGTACGTGAGCGAATATTGCGAGGACGGAGTTCTCGAATATGTGATTGCCACGCATGCGGATCAGGATCATATTTCGGGATTTGTGGGAACGACGAAAATTCCCGGTATTTTCGACGTATTCGAATGTGAAACGATCATCGATTTTCCGAAAACCAATAAAGACACGAAAGTTTATCACGATTATGTCGAAAAACGCGACGCGGAAGTAGAGAGCGGCGCGGTGCACTATACCGCCCTCGAATGTTGGAACGAGACGGACGGAGCAAAACGCAGCTATGAGATCGCAGACGGAATTACGATGAATATTTTATACAACATATTCTATGAGGAAAAGTCGAGCGACGAAAACAATTATTCCGTATGTCTGTTATTTACGCAGGGGGAAAATCATTATTTATTTACGGGAGATTTGGAGGAGAAGGGCGAGGAGGCTCTGGTGGAAAAAAATGATTTACCGCAATGCAAATTGTTTAAGGCAGGACATCACGGAAGTCCCACTTCGAGTACGGAGGCACTGTTATCTGTAATTCGTCCCGAAATCGTCGTCGTGAGCTGCTGTTGCGGCTATAAGGAATATACAGACAATATGCTGAATGTTTTTCCCTCTCAGGCTTTCGTGGACAGGGTTGCGCCGTATACGGACAAAATTTATGTTCCGACCGTCTATTCCGAAACGGCGGAGGGAGGCTTCGAGGCGATGAACGGCAATATTGTCGTTTCTTCGGACGGCGGAGAAGTAACCGTGAGCTGTTCCAATAACGATATTCTTTTCAAGGATACCGAATGGTTCAAAAAATACCGTACGTGGCCAGAAAACGGAGTGGGAGCGGCATAGGTGGGGCGATAAGTACGCGTCGGCAATGTGGAGAAAGCGATTACGATAAGCGCGCATCGGCGATGTGGCAAAAGTGATTGCGATAAATGCGCGTCGGCAGTGTGGCGAAAGCGGTTGCGATAGGTGTGCGTTGGCAGTATGGCATAGTCGATTGCGATAAGCGTGCGAACGGAAACGGCTGGGATAAGAGGTGGAGCTCGAGAATACCGAGTGGCAGTAATACTAAGCGGATAGAGACGAGCGGCAAAAAAGTACTTTTTTTCGGAAAGAGGGCGGCGGAGGTTGACATTTTCGCAAAAATAGGGTACAATACCCAAAAGAAAAGGCACGTGCCTTTTTCGGCGTAATTTGATTACGCCGAAAAAATCCTTCAATAAGGCGGGAATTACCGGTTTTATGAATATTCTGACAGCAATCAACAAAAAATATCTGCCCTATTTTGCGGCGATGATTCGTTCCTTTGCAGACAATAACCCCGGCGAGCATACGGTATACATAGCGACCAAGGAAGTGACGGACGCGGATATCGAAGCATATCGGGAATATCTGCCCGAACAGGTGACTTTCCGTCCCGTAGCCTTTAAGGAGGAAATTCTCGAAGGCGCGCCCACCGAAAAGAGATGGCCGAAGGAGATTTATTACCGCATTTTTGCGGCGGAGTATCTTCCCGAAAGCGTAGACCGTATCCTCTATATGGACAGCGACATCATCGTAAAAGGGGATATTTCCGACTTCTACAATACCGATTTCGAGGATAATTATTTCGTGGCGACGACTAACGTCCATGCTCGCTTCTTAAAATGGTTTATCCGCGTAAAAAACGGTGCGAACAAAAATACCGTATATGTAAATACCGGCGTTTTATTGATGAATTTGAAGAAACTCAGGAAAGAACAGGATACGGAAGAAGTATTAAAATATATCGCCCGCAGGAGATTCTTTCTCACTTTGCCCGATCAGGACGTCATTTCCACTCTGTACGGGCATAAAATCAAGATAGAAAACGGAATGGTTTACAACCTCAATGAACGGAAAATCCGAGGCTGGAACCGCCGCCACAGGGGCAAAGACGCGATAGGGCTCGCTCATGTGGATGAAAAGGTGAAAATTATCCATTATATCGGCAGAAACAAGCCTTGGAATGAAAAATATCGCGGGATTCTCAAACCCTATTACGACAAATACAAAGTAAAGTGAAAAAATCGGAGTTTTTTGTTTTTTTACCCGAAAACCATTGACAAAACGGAAAAATCGGAATATACTATAACTATATTGAGGGAGTAGTTTGCGCCTTTCTTTTCGGGGCGTAACGGTTCCAACAACACCGGCGGAGTTCGATTTCGCCTGGGACTGTTTGAAAAAATGAGACTCATGCGCTATATTATCCGTCGTTTCGCGGCATAATATGGAGCATGAGTCTTTTTTTGAAAAAGCAAAAGGAGAAATGCAAAATTCAATGAAACACTATCTTTGCGACGCGGAAGAGGTTCTAAAAGAAGTCGGGGCTTCGCCCGACGGTCTGTCCGCAGAAGAAGCGGCTTCCCGACTCGAAAAAAACGGCAGAAACAAGCTGGCGGAGGGCAAAAAGACCTCGATGTTCAAGCGTTTCCTTCTGCAGCTCGTCAACCCGATGATCATCGTCCTTCTGGCGGCCGCGGCTGTCAATCTCGCCACCGTCATCATCGACCGCGTGAGAGGGGGAAATGAATCCTTTGCAGAATTTATCATCATCGTCGCCGTCGTGCTTCTCAACGCCATTCTCGGCGTCGTTCAGGAGGGGCGCGCCGAGCACGCCATAGAAGCGCTCAAAGAAATGACGGCTTCCACCTGCAAGGTAATCCGCGGCGGTCAGCTCCTCGCCGTAAAGAGCGAGGAAATCGTCGTCGGGGATATCGTCATCCTCGAAGCCGGAGATTCCGTCCCCGCTGATTGCCGCATCCTCGAATGCGCTTCCTTGAAGGCGGAAGAATCCGCTCTGACGGGCGAGAGCGTCCCCGCAAACAAAGAGGCCGAAAAGCTCGTGGCCGAGAACGGCAAGGACATCCCCTTGGGCGACAGAAAAAATATGGTCTACATGGGCAGCACCGTCGTATACGGCCGCGCAAAGGTCGTCGTCGTGGCGACCGGCATGCAGACGGAAATGGGCAAGATCGCCGATATTCTCGCTCAGGCTAAGGACGAGGTCACTCCTCTGCAAAAACGCCTCAATAAACTGTCGCAGATTCTGAGCTATATCGTGCTCGGTATCTGTGTGTTCATCTTCGCGTTTAAGCTCATTCTCGAAAGAGATTTCGCACTCGAAGTCGTCCTCGACAGCTTTATCGTCGCGGTCTCGCTCGCCGTCGCCGCCATTCCCGAAGGACTTGCGACCGTCGTCACCATCGTCCTTTCCATGGGGATGACCAAAATGGCGAAGAAAAAGGCCGTAGTCAAACGGCTCACCGCCGTCGAAACCCTCGGCTGCACGCAGATTATCTGTTCCGACAAGACCGGAACTCTCACGCAGAACAAAATGACCGTCGTGGACCATTACGGGGACGACGAAGCCTTGCTCGCACGCGCGATGGCGCAGTGTTCGGACGCCGTGCTCGACGCGGAGGCGAAAGAGGCAAAGGGAGAGCCTACGGAATGTGCGCTCGTCAATTATGCCTATAAACTGGGGCTCGACAAGACGAAATTGGATTTCGAAGATAAGCGCGTCGCCGAAGCGCCCTTCGACAGCCTTCGGAAAATGATGTCCACCATTCATTCCGCGGGCGGAGGATTCGTACAATATACCAAGGGAGCGCCCGACGAAATTCTCAAACGCTGCACGCACGTCCGTGTCGGAGGAAAGGATATTCCCCTCACGGACGAAAAGCGCGAAGAGATTCTCGCCGCGAATAAGCAAATGGCGGACAGGGCTCTGCGCGTGCTCGCCGCCGCGTATAAGAAGCTCGAAAGCGTGCCCGAAAAGTTCGAGCCGGAGGATATCGAAAAGGGACTTACCTTCCTCGGCCTCACGGGCATGATAGACCCGATCCGCCCCGAAGTCAAGGACGCTATCGTCGAGTGTAAGGCAGCCGGTATCCGTCCCATTATGATTACGGGCGACCATATAGATACCGCGGTAGCCATCGCGACGGAGCTCGGGATTATTACCGACAAATCTCAGGCGATTACGGGTTCGGCGCTCGGAGAAATGAGCGACGAGGAATTTGAACAAAAAATCGGACAGTATTCCGTGTATGCCCGCGTACAGCCCGAACACAAGGTGAAAATCGTCACGACATGGAAGAAAAAGGGCTATATCACCGCAATGACGGGCGACGGCGTGAACGACGCGCCCAGTATCAAGAGCGCGGATATCGGCATCGGCATGGGAATTACCGGTACGGACGTCACCAAGGGCGCGGCCGATATGGTATTACAGGACGACAATTTCGCCACCATCGTCACCGCCGTGGGCGAGGGACGGAGAATTTACGACAATATCCGCAAGGCGATTCAGTTCCTGCTTTCCAGCAATCTCGCGGAGGTCGTGGCCGTGTTCGTAGCGACCATGCTGGGATTTACTCTGCTTCGGCCCATGCACCTGCTGTGGATAAATCTCATCACCGATACGTTCCCCGCGCTCGCGCTCGGTATGGAAGAGGGCGAACGCGACCTCATGAAACGAAAGCCCCGCGACGACAAGGAGGGGATTTTTGCGGGCGGCGTCGGACTCAACGTCGTCTTGCAGGGGATCTTTATCGGCGTCATCACTCTGTTGTCCTATTTCATCGGGCATTATATCGAAACGGGCGTATGGGAATGGACGTTCAAAGAGTCGCTCGAAGGTATGAGCATGGACGGCATGACGATGGCTTTCCTCACGTTATCCATGACGGAGATGTTCCATTCCTTTAATGTGCGGTCTATCCATCACTCCGTGTTTTCCATGAAAAAACAGAATAAGTACCTTTGGGGCGCATTTGTGTTCTCTCTGCTTCTGACTTTGTTCGTCATCTATGTCCCCGGCGTCAATACCGCTTTTGAATTCGCCGCCATCAGTGCGAAAGAATACTTCATCGCCGTCGCGCTCGCGTTTACCGTCATTCCGTTCGTGGAGATTTGCAAACTCATTCGGCGGGTGAAAAATAAGAACAAGGGACTTTGACAGCGAAAGAAAAAAAGTTGGATAAACGAAAGCCTTTGAGCAATGCGTTTCGGGGAAGGGAACTTTGACTCGACACAGAGATTTCATAAAACCAGAGGCTTTCCATAAAAATCGGAAACGGCCGTCCTTCGGGCGGCCGTTTTTTGCGAAAAAAATGCGAGGATACGGGAAAAGGAGAATACAAGAAGATTCTTTTGGTAATTTTTCGGAAAGTACTTGATTTTTCCGACGGAATGTGGTACATTGTTGATAGAAATTTTTTCGGGGGAAAAAGGAATGAACAGGCAAAGACGGGCGGGAATTCTGCTTCCCGTTTCATCGCTTCCCGGGCCCTACGGGATCGGAACTTTGGGCAGGGGAGCGTATCGGTTTTTGGACAGATTGGCGGATTCGGGCATGAAAATATGGCAGGTACTGCCTTTGCTGCCTACGAATTACGGCGACAGTCCCTATCAGTCGTGCGCGGCCGAGGCGCTCAATTATTATTTCATCGATTTGGATTTTCTGCAAAAAGACGGGCTTCTCGAAAAAGAAGAATACGCTTTTCTCGATTGGGAAACCGATGCGCGGCGGGTGGATTACGAAAAACTGTTCCGCTTGCGGGTAAACGTTTTGAGATGTGCCTTTTTGAGATTCGACACTTCTTCGGCCGAGTGGAAAAAGTTCCTTGAAGAGGGAAAGTATTCCGATTTCGCGCTGTTTATGTCTCTGAAAAGCTGTTTCGGTTATCTGCCTTGGTCTCAATGGCCCGCCGAATACAGGGATTTCGACGAAAACAGAATCCGTGCCTATGAAAAAGAAAACCGGCGGGACATAGAATTTTGGCAATTTACGCAATATATCTTCCTCGGACAGTGGAGAGCGCTCAAAGCGTATGCGAATTCCAAAGGGATAGAAATTATGGGGGATATGCCCATTTACGTCTCTTCCGACAGCGTAGAAATGTGGAAATATCGGAAAGAACTGTTCCTTTTGGACGACGGCGGAAACCCTGCGGCCGTGGCGGGAGTTCCGCCCGACGCCTTTTCCGAGGACGGACAGCTTTGGGGAAATCCCGTTTACGATTGGGATAAAATGAACCAAAACGGATATTCCTGGTGGCTTAACCGCATCGATTCCGCCTTAGAGCTCTTTGATATTCTCCGCATCGACCATTTCCGCGGCTTCGACCGATTTTATGCGATTCCCGCGGGGGCTGCCGACGCGCGCGGAGGAAAATGGCTCGCGGGGCCGGGCGCGGAGCTCTTTCGAGGACGAGAAAACAAAAATATCGTCGCGGAGGATCTCGGCATGATCGACGACGGCGTGCGCGCTTTAATGAAGGAAACGGGATATCCCGGCATGAAAGTTTTGGAATTTGCCTTCGACGGAAATCCCGCAAACGATCACAAACCTTCAAATTATTCGGAAAATTGCGTCGCTTATACGGGAACACACGACAACGAACCGCTTTTGGCATATATCGAAAGTTTAGGAAAAAGCGAAAGGGCGGTTTTTGAAAAAGACTTGAAACGGGAGTGCGCGGCGGCGGATGTTCCGTTTCGCGGAAGCTCCGTCTCGGCTCTAAACAAGACCGCGATTCGTTTGCTCTTTTCGAGCAGGGCTTTTGCCGCGATTGTTCCCATGGGGGATTTGCTCTGTCTCGGAAAGATCGCGAGAATCAATTTCCCTTCCACCGTGTCTACTCAAAATTGGAGCTATCGGTTCGAGGAAAAAGATTTTTCCGGCAAAGTATGGACATGGCTGAAAAAGCTGGCGGAAAAATACGGGAGAGGAAAAGAATAAAGACGGGAAATCAGAAACGGGAAAGAGACAGCCGAAAGCAAAATGAAGGCCGAGAAGGGAAAGCCGAAAAAAGCCGAAGCGGAAGAGGCGAAGATAAAAACGGAGAAACGGAAAGGATAAAAAGTGAAACGAACGGGAAAGGGAAAAGGTGAAGAAAGAGAGGACGCGAAAGCGGAAGGAGCAGAGACATGGAAATCAAAGAAATCTTAAAAAAAGTAGATCATACCCTATTGAAACCGGAAGCGGATTGGCCGCAAATCAAAACGCTTTGCGACGAGGGAATCCGTTACGGCGTTGCAAGCGTCTGTATTCCGCCTCGTTTCGTGCGGCAGGCCAAAGAATATGTGGGAAATTCGCTGAAAATCTGTACCGTCGCGGGATTTCCGAACGGGTATAATTCTTCTGAGGTAAAGGCATTTGAAACGAAAAGCGCCTTGGCGGACGGCGCGGACGAAATCGATATGGTCATCGCGGTAGGAGCTTTGAAGGAGGGAAATACAGAGTATGTGGAACGGGAGGTCCGCGAGCTGACGAAAATTTGTCACGGGGAGGGAAAAATCATTAAAGTGATTATCGAAACCTGTCTGTTGACGGAGGCGGAAAAGATAGCCATGTGCGGCATCGTGACCGATGCAGAAGCCGATTTTATCAAGACCTCCACGGGATTTTCCTTCGGCGGTGCGACGAGAGAGGATATTCGGCTGTTTGCCGCGCATATCGGCAGTCGGGTAAAAATGAAGGCCGCGGGCGGAATCCGTTCCCTGCGGGACGCCGAGGATTTTTTGGCGCTCGGCTGCGAAAGATTGGGAACGTCCGCTATCGTACGGCTCGCAAAAGAAACGGAAACAGAAACGAAAAAGGAGTGAAAAAGTATGGCTACGCCGCATATCGCCGCGGAAAAAGGGGATTTCGCCAAGACGGTGCTCATGCCGGGCGACCCCCTTCGCGCTAAGTATATCGCTGAAAATTATCTCGAAAAGGCCGTCCTCGTCAACGACGTGAGGGGAATACACGGATATACGGGAGAATACAGGGGCAAACGGGTGTCCGTCATGGCGTCGGGCATGGGTATGCCTTCCATCGGCATTTATTCCTATGAATTGTTCCGCTTTTTCGACGTGGAAAATATCATCCGCGTCGGGAGCGCGGGGGCATTGTCCGAAAAATTGAAGGTGCGGGATATTGTCCTCGCCATGGGCGCCTGCACGGACGGAAACTATGCCGCGCAGTTTTCTCTGCCCGGAACGTTCGCTCCGATCGCGAGTTACCGCTTATTGACCGAAGCGGCGGAGATCGCCGCAAAATCGGGGATTACTCCGCGCGTCGGAAACGTCTTGTCGAGCGATTTATTCTATGACGATTCCGCTTCTACCTTAAAATGGAACAAAATGGGCGTCCTCGCCGTGGAAATGGAAACGGCCGCTCTGTATATGAACGCGGCGCGCGCGGGAAAAAATGCGCTCTCTATCTTGACGATCAGCGATAATCTCGTCACGGGAGAGGCTACGACCGCGGCGGAAAGACAAAATTCCTTCACGCAGATGATGGAACTCGCTTTGGAGCTCGCATAAAGGGATATTCGGCGCATGAAAGGACTCATTGACAGGATATTTCTCATCGTTCTTGACAGCTTCGGCGTCGGAGAGTTGCCCGACGCGGCTCTGTACGGCGACGCGGGGAGCAATACGTTGCGCTCCGTTTCAAAAAGCCGAAAATTCCGCGCGGAAAGCCTCTCTTCGCTCGGATTGTTCCGTATAGACGGCGTGCGGGATTGGGCGGGGAGTTTTTCCGCCCCGAACCCCGTTCCCTGCGCCGTGTATGCGAGAATGGCGGAAAAGAGCAGGGGCAAGGATACGACTACGGGACATTGGGAGATCGCGGGGCTCGTTTCCGAAAAGCCTTTCCCCGTTTATCCGCACGGATTCCCGAAAGAGATTCTGGATTCCTTTTCCAAAGTCACGGGACGGGGCGTTCTGTGCAACCTTCCCTATTCGGGAACAAAGGTAATCGAAGATTACGGCGACGAACACTTAAAGACGGGAAAGCTGATCGTGTATACTTCCGCCGACAGCGTTTTTCAGGTGGCTGCTCACGAGGAATTGATTCCCGCGGAGACGTTATACGAATATTGCCGCGCCGCAAGAAAAATTCTGACGGGCGAAAACGCGGTCGGGCGGGTGATCGCGAGACCCTTTCTCGGACAAAGCGGACATTTTTACAGAACCTCCCGTCGGCATGATTTTTCTTTGCCGCCTACGGGAGAGACCATGCTCGATATTCTGAAAGAAAACGGATTGGAAACGATCGGAATCGGGAAAATTTCCGACATCTTCGCGGGGCGGGGATTGACTCAAAATCTCGGAGTCAACCGCGACAATGCCGACGGTATGACTAAGCTCGACGAATGTCTCGGACGTGCGTTTCGGGGACTCTGTTTCGTCAATCTCGTGGATTTCGATATGCTGTACGGGCACCGGAACGACGCGGACGGATATGCTTCCGCCATAGCCGAATTCGACGATCGGTTAAAAACGATTCTGCCGAGGTTGGAAAAGGGAGACCTTCTGATCATTACGGCCGACCATGGCTGCGATCCGTCGACGCCGAGCACCGACCATTCGAGAGAATATGTGCCTTTATTGCTTTACGGAAAACAAGTGCTCGGAAAAAATCTCGGAACGAGAAAAACGTTCGCCGACATCTCCGCCACGGTGCTCGATTTATTCGGCTTGACGGGCGGAGCGGGGACGAGTTTTGCCGAAGAGATATTTTCGCGATAAACAGAGGCGATAAATGGACGGAAAACATTTGATAGAAAAAGCTCTTTCGGCGAGGCGATATGCTTATGCGCCGTATTCAAACTTTTTTGTCGGCGCCGCGCTCTTGTGTCGGAACGGCAAAATATACACGGGCTGCAATGTAGAGACTTCGACGTTTACGCCCACTTCCTGTGCGGAAAGAACGGCTTTTGTCAAAGCTCTCAGCGAGGGGGAACGGGAGTTCGTTGCGATTGCGGTAGTCGGAGGCCGCGGAGAGGAAAAAGACACGGGGTTTTGTCCGCCCTGCGGAGTGTGTCGACAATTTATGGAGGAATTCTGCGGGGAAGATTTCAAAATTTTCCTTTCCGACGGAAAAGAAATCCGAGTATATTCTTTGGGAGAATTGCTTCCGTTTTCTTTTGATAAATCTTTCGTGAAAGGGAAAGCGTGTCCGAACGATGCGGGGCGCGAAAATTGAAGAATACGGACGAGGAAAAAGATGTAAGAAGAGAGCAAGCAAAGTGACGCCGTGAACAAAGGTACCGCTTTGAAACGTTGTCGCAGACGAAAAAGAAAGGGACGGGAAAGAACGATGAGAATGTACGATATTATTGCAAAAAAACGGGACGGAAAAGAGCTGTCCAGCGAGGAAATCGAATTTTTTATCCGAGGATACACCGCGGGGGAAATTCCTGACTATCAGGCCTCTGCGCTTCTCATGGCCGCCTATCTGAGAGGACTCTCTTTTGCCGAAACCGACGCGCTCACTTCGGCGGTTTTACATTCCGGCTCCATTCTCGATCTGAGCGACGTTCCGGGAATAAAAGCGGACAAACATTCCACGGGAGGGGTCGGGGACGGCGTTTCCCTGGCCGTGGCACCCCTTGCGGCCGCCTGCGGCGTCAAAGTCGCCATGATGAGCGGGCGGGGATTGGGACATACGGGGGGAACTTTGGATAAGCTGGAATCGATAAAAGGCTACAATTGTTATCTTTCTCCGGAGCGCTTCCGCTCCGTCGTCGGGTCCGTGGGCTGCTCTATCATAGGACAGACGGAAGATCTGGCTCCCGCCGATAAAAAGTTATATGCGCTTCGGGACGTTACGGCTACCGTAAATAAAAAGGAGCTTATTACCGCCAGCATTCTCGGAAAAAAATTGGCCGAAGGCATCGATTGTCTCGTGTTGGACGTAAAAACGGGAAGCGGGGCCTTTATGAAAACGACCGAAGAGGCTCGCGCGTTGGCCGCTCTGATGGTTCGTATCGCAAAAGAACACGGCGTCAAAGTTTCGGCACTCATTACCGATATGGACTGCCCTTTGGGAAATGCCGTCGGAAATTCCCTCGAAGTAATAGAAGCGATAGAGTGCCTCAAAGGGCGCGCGCCCGAAGATTATACTTCGCTCGCGATCGAACTTGCCGCCCGTATGCTGTATCTCGCGGAAAAAGGTACGATGGAAGAATGCCGCATTCAGTGCGAAAAGGCTCTCGAAAACGGAGCCGCTTGGAAAAAATTCAAAGATATGGTGGCTGCGCACGGAGGAAATACCGCTTGGATAGAAGATACTTCCCTGTTTCCTTCCGCCGAATGTTCCCGCATCGTTCGGGCGGACAGAGACGGATTTATTTCCCACATCGATACCGAATTATACGGTACCGCTTCCCTGTTGCTCGGCGCCGGCAGAATCAAGAAAGAGGACCCGATCGATCCTTCCGCCGGAATCAAGATCCTCAAAAAGACGGGGGACAGGGTAGAAAAGGGAGACGGTATAGCCGTCCTTTTCGCTTCGGAAGAGGGATTGTTTGAAGAGGCGGAAAAAACGTTGAAAGAGGCTCTCGTCTATTCGGAATTTCCTCCCGAAAAGCGGCCTCTCATCATCGATATTTTAGAATAAAAATAAGCCTATGTATAAGTAATTCTTATGGTATGATGTAAAAATTTTTATAGTTCTGATATAAAAACAACCGAAAAAATTTTTTCAAAGGAGAAAAAACATTAAAGACTCAAAGTGTTAATTGTGTGAAAAATAAAGGAAATTTGACGAAAAAGAGAAGAAAAAATATCTACCGAAACCACGAAAAAACAAAAATCGAAAAAATTGATAGAATCGATTTATATTTTTTATTGTATAACTTATACGAAACGTTTGACAAAAGATAAAGGCGCTGATATAATCATAGATAATTTCAGACTTCTTAACTTTTGGTTGTTCGGTTTCGTAACAACGATTTTTTTTAATATCTACATAATTCGGAAACAGCCACGTGGCTGTTTGGCGTAATAAAATTACGCCAAACAAATTTATTAAGCAGAACGCGCGGGAACAATTTTGAAAAGTAAAAGGGAGGCTGAAAACGAACGAACCTTCGTAACGGGAAGCGCTACAAAATCGCGGCGGTACTCAACGGAGCATGCGGTCGAGCGTGACGGGATATGCGAAATTGCATAAAAGAGTGTACGACGGAAACGAGTATTAAAAAGGCGGTTATCGCGCGACGGGAAGGGATTTTCAAAATCATACGTATGTTGATTTGCGAAAATGCCCAAACTGGAAATGGTTCGTTTACGGATTTGAAAAAAATTTTTGTAGTTTCTTTTTTGCTTGGGCGGAAAAGCCCGCAGAGAATCCATGAAAATTTTAATATGGAACGATTAAAATTTATTTGGAGGTAGATTATGAACAAAAAATTCGGCGCGGCCGTTGCAACGGTTATGGGTCTGATGATGGCGTTCGGGTTCACGGCTTGTGGAGGCGGCGGAAACAATTCTTCCGGCGGCGGGAGCAGCGCTCCCCCGGAAAGAGACCCGAACGGAACTTATACGTACAGAACGGCTTCTTCCGTGTTCCCTACGAACTGGAATCCCCATGTCTATCAAACTACCACGGACGGCGAACTCCTCGACTATATGATGACGGGCTTCTATTCGTTCGATTATAACGACGCGATGGACGGATATAAAATGGTGGATGAACTCGCTACAGGTGACCCCGTGGACGTTACCTCTCAGTATGCTACCGAGGATTGGGAAATTTCCGCAGACGATGAAAGTCGGGCTTGGAAAATTACTATTCGTGACGATATTAAATGGAATGACGGGACCTCTATTAAGGCAGAGGACTTTGTGGAAAGCCTTTATCGCCTTCTCGATCCCAGATTGAAAAACTATCGTGCAGACACCGTATATGCCAACAGCTTGGTGATCCACAATGCAAAAGATTATCTCTACAACGGCGATACGGGTTGGTATGCCGCCGACCTTCCCCTTGAAACTTATACGGAAAGTTTGGATAGTGAACTCGTATTCAGTATCGGAAGCTCCGCGGAAAATGAAGAGAAATATAACGGCGCGACAAGCAGCATCAGAAGCTTATTGGGAGTAAAGACGGATACAACGGCCGAGAAAGTGGCCGAGGCAATGATCAAGAACGGATTGAATGTCACCAAGGAACAAATTTTGGCTTTGGAAGGAAAAACTTTGGCGGAAATCAAGGCCGATTCTACCTTAAAGGCAACATGGGATTCGATTATCGGTTGGTGGAAAAGTCAGCCGAATGAAGAACTCGATTTCTTCGTTATCCATTATACATGGCCGGAAATCGAAGAGGAAGAGATCGGGATTAAAGCCGTTTCGGATTATGAACTCGTACTCATTCTCGATAAGCCTTTGAGCGGTTTCTATCTCAAATATGCCCTTACCTCCTCTTGGCTCGTCAAGACCGATCTCTACGACAGCTGTATGAAAAACAGTAACGGCGTATGGTCTAATAACTACGGCACTTCCGACGATACGACCGCTTCTTATGGGCCCTATATGCTGACCTCTTTCCAGCAAGATAAAGCCTATGCCTTGGAAAAGAATAAATATTTCTATGGCTATAACGACCCCGAAAACGAGGATCTCTATTGGACGACGAATATCACCTGCACAAAAGCCGATCCTACCGTACAGCTTCAAATGTTCCTGAGGGGAGAATTGGATTCTTACGGTTTACAGGCTAACGATATGGAAGATTATCAGTCCAGCAGCAGCACATATTATGCTACGGGAGAATCTACTTTCTTTATGGCTTTGAACCCTCACGATGTAGAAGTTTTGGGGCAGAAAGAGAAGGCGGGAACCGATAAACAAATTTTGTCAATCTTGGAATTCCGTCAGGCGCTCTCTTTCGCGCTCAACAGAGAGAAGTTTGCTTTGGCGGTAGCTCCTACAAACAATCCCGCGTTCGGTGTATTCTCTAACTTGATCGTCGCAGATCCCGAAACGGGTATGACGTACAGAACTACGGACGAAGCCAAAGATGTTCTCGTCAATTTCTGGGGATTGCAGGATTCTATCGGCGAAGGAAATCTCTATGAGACGGTAGACGACGCTATTGAAGCGATTACCGGATATAACCTTGATAAGGCTAAGGGTTTATTCGATACGGCATATAATAAAGCCATCGAATTGGGCTATATGAGTTCGACCGATAAAGTGGAAATCTGTATCGGGCTTCCCGCAAATACAGAATTTTATACAAACGGTTATAATTTCCTCGTAAATAACTATACGGAAGCAGTGAAGGGAACAGAGTTGGAAGGCAAACTGACCTTTACGAGCGATAATACGATCGGAAACGATTTCGCGACAGCGCTTCAAAACAATCAAATCGACCTGTTGTTCGGCGTAGGTTGGTCTGGTTCCGCTCTCGATCCGTATAATCTGATTACGGCGTATACTACTCCCGGATATCAATATGATCCGAGCTGGAATACGGCGGCTACCATGATCGATATTGAAATCGACGGAAAAACGTATACCGGTTCCGTTCTCGATTGGTCGAACGCTTTGAACGGCGCCGAAACTGCCTTTACTGTCAAGGACAGCAATGAGAAGGTGACGATGGAATTCGGTACAACACATCCTACCAGTGAAAGACTTCCTATCCTCGCTGCTCTTGAAAATGCGGTTCTTCAAACTTATGATATGATTCCTATTTTGGATCAGTCTCAGGCAAATCTTAAGAGCTATAAAGTCAACTATGCCACGGAAGAATATGTCTTCGGTATGGGCTTCGGCGGATTGAAATATTACACCTATAACTATACCGATGAAGAGTGGACGAACTATGTCTCTTCTCAGGGCGGTTCGTTAAACTACAAGTAAATTGAATTGTTTTTACCTCAGACGTAATGTCCTTGGGTAAGAAGTATTTATGAACGGGGATTAATGGGGCATTCGTCAAATGCCCCATTCCTGCGTTTGTAAATGCAAGATATTCGGGGACCGGAATTTTTCCGTTTGGCGGAAAAGGGAGGCAGCATGCTTAAATATATCCTTAAAAGATTGGCTTTGATGTTATTTACTTTCTTTATCATCATGACCATCTGTTTTGTACTCGTGAAACTTTTGCCGCTCACTCCGGCTACCCAGTTCGGCAAAGATGCGGAACTCATTCTGGCTCGCCGCAAAGCATTGGGCTACGATAAGCCCATCATTATACAATATTTCATTTTCCTCAATCGCTCTCTCATTCACGGTGATTGGGGAATCAGCGAAAAATTGTACTTCGGACAAGATGTATGGGATATTTTTGTCTCTAAACTCCCCGCTACAATCATGGTCAATACCTATTCCTTGATTTTCAGTATTCCCCTCGGATTGATTTTGGGAATTTATGCGGCTCTGAAAAAAAATAAATGGCAGGATACCGTTATTTCTACGGGAGTCATGCTCTTTATTTCCGTACCTTCGTATGTCTACGCCTTTCTCGTACAATATATTCTTTGTTTCAAATTGCAATGGTTCGATTTGACCTTAAAAGCGGGAACGGATTGGTGGAGCTGGGCGATGTTCGTTTCGGCCGTTCCGGCGGTATTATCCCTCTCATTCAGCGTCCTTGCGGGACTTACCCGCTATACGAGAGCGGAGTTGACGGAGGTCTTGACCGGAGATTATATGCTGCTCGCCAGATCAAAGGGATTGACACGCAGACAGGCGATTTCCCGACATGCTTTGAAAAACGCGATGGTTCCGATCTTTCCGATGATTATCGGCCAGATTATTTCTATCCTCGGAGGCTCTTTGATTATCGAACAGATTTTTGCTATTCCCGGCGTGGGACAATTATATGTCAGTTCGATTACTTCCTCCGTTCCCGAATACAACCTTTTCATGCTGCTTTCTATGTTTTATACATTCATAGGGCTCCTCGCAGGAATTTTAGTGGATATCAGCTATGGAATCATCGATCCGAGAATCAGAATGGGAGAAAGATAATATGGAAAATTTGAATATCCCCAAGGATAAATTTCAGTTTGCAAACAAGGAAGAACATCTTCACGATAAAAAGTTTGAAACCAAGCAGGTGGGTTATCTCCACGATGCGTTCAATCGCTTTTGTCGGAATAAGGCCTCTATTTTCGGCGCTGTTATCGTACTGATTCTCGTTTTGTATGCTATTTTTGTACCGTTGGTTTGTTCCAATAGCTATACCTCTAATCCACAAGACAGTGCCTATTTACAATATATCAGACTTCTGCCCAAGGCGAAGGCCTTTGAATGGGCGGGGTGGGATGGCTGTGAAACCCGTGAAATGAGTGAGGCTACCTATCTTATAAACCGTGCTATCGGTGTGGAAACGGGACTCGATCCCGTCAAAAAAGTGAAGAGCGTTTATCAGGTTCAGCAGCATCAGAGCTTTTCTACTCAATATAAAGTCAAATATGACAGCTATTACGGATTGGGTATGGTATATATGACTCTTACGGAGGAGGAATATAAAGACATTCAGGCATGGCAGAACGAAAACAATATCCAAGTAATTTATCCTGCCGTCGATACCAATAAATTGAGTGCCGCTACAAAAAATAATGCAAATTATTGGTATGAAGTAAAAGGGACGGCTCCCGTTTTGGATAAGGACGGCAATTTCCAGCCGATTTATCGTACCAGCGGAAATGACGGGGGCTACGACTCTCTCCGAATCGAAGGGGACGACGGCTCTTACCGTTATGCTACCATCGGCGGAGATATTGAAAATATTTCCTATAAGGTTCGTATTTGCAATTATAATTATTTTTTCTATAAATTCGGCTTTGAACCCGCTTTTGCTTTCGGAACAGACGCTTTGGGACGAGATATTTTCTTCCGTCTCGCACAAGGCGCAAGATTTTCTTTTATCTTTTCCCTTTGCATTGCCGCCATTAATTTTGTCATCGGCGCCGTTTACGGGGCGATCGAGGGCTACTATGGGGGAGCGACCGACCTTATCATGGAACGTGTCGCCGATATTTTGAACGGGGTGCCTTTTATTGTTGTCACTACGCTATTCCAATTGCATTTGGCGGGAAAAGTGGGCATCGTTCCGGCATTGCTATTTGCGTTCGTTTCTACGGGATGGATCGGTATGGCTGCTACGACACGTATGCAATTTTACCGCTATAAAAATCAAGAATACGTCCTCGCGGCGAGAACTTTAGGGGCAAAGGACAGGCGTATTATTTGGAAGCACATTTTCCCTAATGCTTTAGGAACCATTATCACTTCTTTCGTCCTTGTCATTCCCAGCGTTATTTTCAGCGAGTCTTCTCTCACTTATCTCGGAATCGTCAATTTGGAAGGCAGCGGTACGACCTCTGTCGGCACGATGCTCGCCGCAGGAAAAAATTATTTGACCACCTACCCTCACATTATTCTGTTTCCCGCTCTTTTTATTTCCCTTTTGATGATTTGCTTCAACTTGTTCGGAAACGGACTGCGCGACGCATTCAACCCTTCGCTTCGCGGCGTGGAGGACTAAGATTATGGAAAAGAAATTGGAGGTTAAAGATCTCGTTATCTCTTTCCGTACCGTAAACGGAAGAGTTCAGGCCGTGAGAGATATTTCGTTCGATCTTTATAAGGGTGAAACCCTTGCGATCGTAGGAGAATCCGGCTCCGGAAAATCCGTTACCAGCCGCGCGATCATGGGGATTCTTGCGGGGAACGCTATTGTTGAGGGCGGGGAAATTCTCTATGACGGGAAGGACCTTTTGAAAGTGCCCGAAGAGGAAATGCACAAGCTTCGCGGCGATAAAATCGCTATGATTTTCCAGGACCCGCTTTCCAGCCTCGACCCTATTGTAAAAATCGGAAAACAAATTACCGAAGCGATGCTTTTGAAAAATAAGGCCAATCGCCGCGCCAGTCGAAGAGAATTCAATACCATGCTTTCGACTCTTCGGAAAAATATTGAGGCCGCCGTCGCGGACGAAAGCGCTACTGAGAAAATTAAGGCGATGACCGAGACGTTCGATAAATTCAACATCGAGGCGATTACTCTCGAAAATCGCTATAACGTCGCGCGGACGGCCGCCGAGGAGCTGATCGCCGAAATAGAGGATTTCCTCTTCCGTGCGGAAAAGAAACAAAAGCTGGACGCACGGTTTATCCTCGGAGGCATGAGCAAAAAACTCAAAGCCGTAAAAGATCCCTTCCTTACGGCAAAATACGATTCTTTGCTTGAAGAACACGCTTCTACGCTCGTACGGGAGAGAGAGTCGCTCCGCGCGACGGGAGATTTGTTCAAGGGGCTGAAAAACAAAATAAAAGGGACCGAGGCGGAAATCGACGTCCCCGAATCGGTCGTCGAATCTCTTCATTCGTTAAAACAGACGCTAGAAAAGCTCCTTGCCGAAACCCGTCCTAATTTCTTCCGTATCGGATTTTATCTGTATAAAAATCCGAATGCAGAGCTCGGCCTTTCGGAAAAAAGTATCGAAGAAATCAACGAGGACGCCCTCAAATATCTCGACGAAAATTTCATGAAGGAATTTATCGACTTCGAGGTGAAAGGAGTGCGGTATTCGTTTGAAAAATCTTTGGAAATGAAGAAAAAGGTCGTGGAAAATGCGGAAGATTTTAAGAATTTCTTCCGTGCGGGAAATTTTGAAAAGGCGGACGCAGAGCGACGTTGTGGGGGGTTCTCTTTGCTCGTAGAGGATTCGATAGACAGACTCGCCGTAATCAAGGACAGCAACGCCTACACCTTCCGTCAGAGTCTCACTCATGCGGTGGAACGTTATTTCTATTATAAAAAGAACAATCCAAAAGAGGAAGCGCGTTTCGACAGACAGACAAAAAAGCGCGATGCGCTGATCGCCAAAGGAAAAAAGGTAGATTGGAAGGTTGTGCCGAAAGTCGTCGTCGATCTCGATGAACAAATCGCAAATATTCTTTCTATCGTCGACCGTCTGACGCAAAAATACGTTTCGGATATACAGGCCGCTTCGTCTGCGGATTATCAGGCGCTCGCCGTCGAACTGATCGATTTTCTCAAAGAAAAGGCTTCTCAGGTTGTCTACCGCGTCACTAAACGCATTGCGCGCGAAAAGGCTGTCAAGCTCATGGAGGAGGTGGGAATTCCCGAACCGAGAATCCGCTATAACCAATATCCCTTTGAGTTTTCGGGCGGCATGCGCCAACGTATCGTCATCGCGATCGCCTTGGCTGCCAATCCCGACATCCTTATCTGCGACGAGCCGACGACGGCGCTCGACGTTACGATTCAATCGCAGATTTTGGAACTCATCAACAAATTGAAGGAAGAGAGAAAATTGTCCGTCATTTTCATTACGCACGATTTGGGCGTCGTGGCGAACATGGCGGATAAAATTGCCGTCATGTATGCGGGGAAAATCGTCGAATACGGCACTGCGGATGACATTTTTTACGATTCGAGGCACCCTTATACATGGGCTCTGCTGTCGTCTATGCCCGATCTCGATACCGACGAGAAACTCGACGCGATTCCTGGAACTCCGCCGAATATGATTTATCCGCCCGTAGGAGACGCTTTTGCGGAGCGCAATAAGTATGCCCTCAAAATCGATTTTGAAATGGAACCGCCAAAATTTGAGGTCTCGCCTACGCATTGGGCCGCTACATGGTTGCTTCATCCCGATGCGCCCAAAGTACCCGTTCCGAAGGCAATTACCGACCGTATTCAGCGAATGAAAAAATTAGGAGGTGCCGAGCATGGAGAACAATAACGAAGTTTTACTCAAAGTTGAACATCTCTGTCAGTACTTCAAAATGGGCAAAAAAGAGCTGAAAGCGGTGGACGACGTCAGCTTCGACATTAAAAAAGGGGAAGTGTTCGGCCTCGTGGGAGAATCCGGCTGCGGAAAAACTACGACGGGACGTTCGATTATCCGGCTTTATGATATTACTTCCGGAAATATCTATTTTAAGGGAACGAGAATCGGCGCGGGAATCCGCTCCTATAAAACTGCGATTGCAAAGGCAAAAAGAGAAACTCGTACAGAAATAAAACAGCTTCGCGCGGAAAGTGCTGCCGATGCCTCCAAGACCGAGGAAAACGAAAAAAAGATCGCCGAAAAACAGGCGGCGCTCGATAAAATAATCGCGGATAATCTTCGGGAAATCCGACAGGCAAAAATTGATCACAACACTTCCGATAAACAATACGCTGAGTTACAGGTAAAAAAAGTCGACGAGGAATTCGCGCCCAAACTGGAAGAAGCAAAAAATGACGCCGAAAAGCTCGCGGCCGTGAAAAAAGAGTATAAAAGGGCAAGGCATATCGCAAAACATACCAAGCTGATTACACAGATACAAATGATTTTCCAAGACCCCATCGCATCGCTCAATCCGCGAATGACCGTTCGGGAAATCATTTCGGAAGGCTTGGTCATCAACGGGATCAAAGACAAAAAGTATATCGACGAAAAGGTATATGAAATTCTCGAACTCGTAGGATTGGTTCGCGAGCATGCCGGTCGGTATCCCCACGAATTTTCCGGCGGACAGCGCCAACGTATCGGCATCGCTCGTTCCGTCATCATGCGCCCCGAAATGATCATTGCCGATGAGCCTATCTCTGCTTTGGACGTTTCCATTCAGGCGCAGGTAATTAATTTGCTCAATGAGTTGAGAGAAAAGCTCGGACTTACGATTTTATTTATCGCGCACGATCTTTCCGTCGTCAAATATTTCTCCGATCGTATCGGAGTTATGTATTTCGGAAAGATGGTAGAGCTTGCGTCGTCCGATGAATTATTTGCGCATCCTCTCCATCCTTACACCCGATCCCTGTTGTCGGCAATTCCGCTGCCCGACCCGCATTACGAAAAACAGCGCGTGAGAATTACCTATAATCCTCTCGCGGAGCACGATTATTCCGTAAATAAGCCTTCTATGCGCGAGGTCGCTCCCGGGCATTTCGTATATTGCAACGACGAGGAAGAAGAGAAGTATAAAAAACAGCTGCAACTTTGAGGAAAAGGCCTTGAATAAAAACGTGAGAAATTCGATAATCAAATACCTGGTCGTCGGCGTCATCGGGGGACTGATGACGCTCGGCGTCTTGGGAATCGAGGGCTACTTTTCCATGACGGAACAATCGGAAAAATACAGAAGTCTCTGCGACGCTTTTACCGTTCCCGGAATGATTTTTATGTTATTGACGGGCTTGCTGTTTGCCAGCGGAGGCGGAGCCTTCGACGGTATCGGATTTGCGCTCGGAAGATTTTTTCGTATGCTGATTCCCTTTGTTCCCAAGAATGACGAGTCTTATGCCGAATACAGAGAACGGAAACGTGCCAAGGGAAAACTTCACGGGTATTCCTGTCTTTTGTTTGTCGGTTTAATTTTCTGTGCCGTCGCAATCGTTTTTCTCGTTTTATTTTACAGAGCTTATGTGCCATGAATTATTTCTCCCGCCGTGCGCGGGGGATTTTTCATATCCGCAGCAAGTCGATACGGAAGAGAATGTAAGAAAAGGTTCGAGCCAAACAAAGTATGAGAAGTTGGACGAAAGAGATTTTGACGGAAAACAAGTACGATATAGGAAATAAACGAAACGGAGAACAGACGCAACATAAAGAGCAAAGGTCCCTTACGGAAAAGGATACAGCTGTGTGGAAAATCGGTTACAGACATAAGGGGAAAAAGAGAGAGCGATAGGCGCAAAAAAAGTGAAAATCGATTATTTTCGGGGGAAAAGTTAATTTCTTATATTTGTCTATTGACAAATTTTCGCAAATGTAGTAATATTATAAATACAGGGATAAAATTCCCTCAAAATTTTATACGGAGGATTTATGGACATCGTCCCTCTATCTATTGTAATCGTCATACTCGTTTTATTGTCAGGGTTCTTTTCGGGAACAGAGACGGCTTTTTCCTGCGCCAATAAGCTGCGCCTGAAAAATATGGTTGCGCTCGGAAAAAAGCATGCAAAGGCTGTCTATACTTTTGCCGAGGAAAAATACGATAAATTGGTCACGGCGATTCTCATCGGCAATAACATTGTCAACCTCACCGCTTCCGCGATTGGTACGGTGGTCTTCGGAAAGCTGCTTATCGATTCTTCGCTCGACTCGACGACCGTTTCGACCGTCGTCATGACCGTGGCTGTCCTCATTTTCGGCGAAATTACTCCGAAATATCTCGCGAGCATCTACCCCGAAAAATTTTGCTTTTTCTTCTATCCGTTGATGCAGCTTTTTTATTGGATTTTAACGCCTATCAGCTTTATCTTCGGCGGCTATAAGAAACTTCTGTCGAAAATTTTTAAGCTGAAATCGGACGACACGGTGACGGATGCAGAACTGATTTCTCTCGTCAAAGAGGCCGAGGAGGACGGTACCCTGAAAGAGGATGAATCCGAATTGGTGCGCTCTGCGCTGGAATTTGACGATTTGAAGGTCGAGGATATCCTCGTTCCCCGCGTGGATGTGGTGGCGGTCAAATATGACAGCCCCATGGACGAGATTATGCGTACTTTCCGCGAAAATACTTATTCTCGTCTGCCCGTTTACAAAGATAAAATCGATAATATCGTAGGGCTCATTCATGAGAGGGATTTCTATAACGCTTATCTGAACGGGGAAAAAGATATTGCTTCCGCTATACAAAATATCGTCTTTACTTCCGAATATACGCATATTTCCACCTTATTGAAGCAACTTCAAAAGCAAAAGATCCATATGGCCGCGGTTTCCGACGAATACGGCGGGCTGGTCGGAATCGTCACGCTCGAAGATATCCTTGAAGAACTGGTCGGGGAAATCTGGGACGAACACGACGAGGAAGAAATTTTGTACGGGAAAATTGCAGAGGACGAATATTGGGTGGACGGAAAATGCGACCTTGAAGAATTTTTTGACCTCTACGGCCTTGAAACGGAAGAGGACGACTTTGAGTCGAATACCGTGGGAGGTTGGGTGACCGAAAAGTATGGCGGCATTCCTCCCGTCGGGGAAATCCTGCGTTTCAAATTTTTAGAAATCAAGGTGGTAAAAGCGACGAAACAGAAAGTCCTGAAAATTCGGTCCAAAAAAGTAGACGCGGAAGAAGTCCATGAGGACGACGAATAAGTGGCTGTAAAGAATATCGCGCGCTGCAAAATTACCTGATAAAATTTTCCGTTTTCGCAGAAATGATGGACAAAAGTGCCGGAAGAAAAAAACGGGAAATTATATCGGATTTTATAGATATTTGATAGAAATACATATATCTTTCCGTTTTTTGATATGCTATAATAGAAGCGGAAATACGGAAGTGCGGAAGTGCGAAGCATTTACAAGTATTTCCGCGCCCTGTTGCACATAGCTTTGCTATGTATAATAAAAGCGGAAATATGGAGGCGTAAAGTAGTCACAAGTATTTTCGTACCCTGTTACATAATGCCTTTGTCATGTATGATAGAAGCGGCTTTCAAAGAGTTTATGTGTTTTTTGTCACATATACAACAATTAAAGCGAATTTTTCGGAGGTAATATAAATCTATGGAAACAATTTTGGTTACCGGCGGAAGCGGGTTTATCGGCTCCCATACCGTATTGGAACTTCTCAACAAGGGTTACGGCGTCATCGTCATGGATAATCTTTCCAATTCCAGCGAAGAGAGCCTTTGTCGTGTGGAAAAGCTCACCGGTAAAAAGGTGAAATTCTACGAGACGGATATTCGCGATCGGGAGGGTACGGAAAAGATTTTCAAGGAAAATAAAATCGACGCCGTCATTCATTTCGCGGGACTCAAAGCCGTGGGAGAGAGCTGTAAAATTCCGCTCAAATATTACGAAAATAATATCGGCGGAACGGTAACGCTCCTCGAAGTCATGGAAAAATACAACGTCAAAAAAATAATTTTCTCTTCTTCCGCAACTGTTTACGGGACTCCCGAACGGCTGCCGCTCGACGAAAATTGCCGCCTTTCCACTACGAATCCTTACGGCAGCACCAAATTGATGTTGGAAGGAATCATGCAGGACGTCTATAAGGCGGACAACGGCTGGAATGTTATTCTTCTCCGCTATTTCAATCCCGTCGGCGCACACGAAAGCGGACTCATCGGCGAGGACCCCAAAGGTATTCCCAATAATCTCATGCCCTACGTCGCTCAGGTGGCCAGCGGAAAACTGTCCTGTATCCAAGTGTACGGAAACGATTACGATACTCCCGACGGAACGGGCGTGCGCGATTATATTCACGTCGTGGATTTGGCGCTTGGACATATTGCCGCTATCGAATATTGCCGCGAACCCGGAGTCCATATCTATAACCTTGGAACCGGCCACGGATACAGCGTTCTCGATATGATTCATGCCTTTGAAAAGGCCTGTGGAAAAGCTCTGCCCTATAAGATTTGCCCCCGCCGCCCCGGAGATATTGCCGCTTGCTACGCCTGCCCCGATAAAGCCGAGAAAGAATTGCACTGGAAAGCAAAATACGGCATCGAAGAAATGTGCGCTTCTCAATGGAAGTGGCAGAGCATGAATCCCAACGGCTACGAAAAATAAAAGGCCTTATGATACAGCCGGATAAAATTATCCGCTCCCGCCGCAAGACTTTGTCCGTTTCGGTCGACGTATTCGGACAGGTGATTGTCCGCGCTCCGTTGCGCTGCGGCGATGAGCGGATTTTTTCCTTCCTTCGGGAAAAAGAAGCCTGGATTTCCAAGTATCGACAAAAAGCGCTGGGGGCAGGGATTAAACTGCCGCCGGAAAATTTGGACGGATATCGATTTTTGCTTCTCGGAAAAGAATGTGCCGTTCGTCTCTATACCGGTTCGAGAATCCGCTACGACGAAAAAACGGGAGAAGTCTTTTTGCCTGCGGAAAATTCCCGCGCAAAGCTGACCGATTGGCTCAAACGCAACGCCAAGCGCATTTTTTCCGCCGTATGCTCGCGTCGTGCCGCCGAAATGGGAACGCACTATCCCTCTCTTTCCGTGACGAAGGCTAAGACGAGGTGGGGCTCCTGTTCCTACAACGACGCGCTGCATTTTTCTTTTCGACTTCTCTATGCACCTATGGCCGTCATAGATTATGTCATAGTCCATGAATTATCTCATACATTCTATAAAAATCACGGCGAAAAATTTTGGGCGCTGGTAGAACGATATGTCCCCGATTATCGGAAAAAGCGGGCTTGGTTAAAGGAAAACAGCTTTTTGATGGAAATATTTTGAGCGTCTCGGCGAAAAACTCAATCGCATTTGGGAATTAAATTCCTATCGATTTTATATGAAATATTAGCGAATAAAGGCGTAAAATTTTGTTTACAAATCGAGCGGGGTATGATATAATAGAAAACGAATCCGAAGCCGTGGAAGAGGCGGAGCGGGAAGAGGGGAAAGCGGGAGAAACCAACGAAAAGGAAGTGCGAAGTTTATGACGGTTCAAGAGATGCAGAAAGAGATTCTGCGCCTGAAAGAGGAACAGGGTATGTGTATTCTTGCGCATACCTATCAGTCGCACGATGTGACGGAGATTGCGGATTTCACCGGGGATTCCTTTCAACTGAGCATGAAGGCGAAAAACGATCCGAGAAAAAAAGTCCTGATGTGCGGAGTGCGTTTTATGGCGGAGACGGTGAAGATTCTTTCGCCGGAAAAGGAAGTATATCTTTCTGCGGAGAACGCGGGCTGCCCCATGGCGGAACAGCTTACGCCGGAGGAAGTGCTCGAAGAAAAAAAGAAGTATCCCGACTGCATGACGGTGGCTTATGTCAATACCACGGCAGAATTGAAAGCGGTGAGCGACGTTTGCGTGACTTCCTCTTCCGCCGTGGAAATTGTAGGGAAATTGCCGGTAAAGGATATTTTATTTATTCCCGACATCAATTTAGGCGCATATGTTCAAAAGCATTGCCCTGAAAAGCGTCTGCATTTTATTCACGGAGGGTGTCCCGTGCATGCCTGCATGACGGATTCGGACGCCGCAAACGCAAAGGCGGCGCACCCTGATGCCAAACTTTTGGTACATCCCGAATGTAAAGCGGAAGTATTGGCGTATGCCGATTATGTCGGGTCTACCGCGGGTATCATGGAATATGTGCGCACTTCCGCATGCGACGAATTCATCGTCGGAACGGAATTATCCGTGGCGGAACATCTGGGCTTTGAATATCCCGATAAAAGGTTTTATCCGCTTTCCAAAAAGCTCATTTGTTCGGATATGAAGGCGACGAGTCTGCCCGATGTATACCGTTTGCTGAAAGAGGGCGGAAGGGCGATTCGGTTGGAACAAAATCTTCTCGTCCGCGCGCGCGGCTGCATCGACAAAATGCTGGAATTGGGTTGAAAAATTGCTTCGGTATCGGGAATTATCGGGAATTTTGAAGCTATGCAAAGAAATTTTTCGCGGCGTCAGAATTTCTGAGGCTGAAAAAAGCCCGTCGGAAACGACGAAAATAAAAAAGGGAAGATTTGGCGGAATTGATCGGTTGAAAGGGGGAAAAACGGGGTATCTATAATCGAAATACATACGATAATCATTTCGGAGAAAAAACGAATATGCTGCAATTGGAACACGTCACTTATCGCGTCAAGGACGATCAGGGCGAAAAGACGATATTAAACGATGTAAATTTATCCCTTTCCGAACGGTTTGTGGCCTTTACGGGCCCGAACGGGGGCGGAAAATCCACTTTGGCAAAAGTAATTGCGGGGATTTTGACGCCCACGGAAGGGCGGATTTTATGGGAGGGGGAGGACATTACCTCCCTTTCCGTTACCGAACGGGCGAAAAAAGGAATCTCGTACGCATTTCAACAGCCCGTTCGTTTCAAGGGGCTGACCGTGCGGGATCTGATTTCCATCGCGGCGGGAAAAAACGCAAAGATTTCCGACGCCTGCACCTATCTTTCGGAGGTCGGGCTGTGCGCGAGGGATTATATCGACCGCGAAGTGAATGCTTCGCTGTCGGGAGGAGAGCTCAAACGGATCGAAATCGCGACGATTCTCGCGCGGGGAACAAAACTTTCCGTATTCGACGAACCCGAGGCGGGAATCGATTTATGGAGCTTCGGAAATCTCATCAACGTATTTGAAAAGATGTACGAAAAGACGAACGGGAGTATTCTCATCATTTCCCATCAGGAAAGAATACTCAACATTGCGGATAAAATCGTCGTCATTTCCGGCGGACGTGTAGAAAAAGAGGGGACGAGGACGGAAATTCTGCCGGGCTTGCTCGGAACCGACGCCTGCCGCGTATTGACGGAAAAGTTATGAGCGGAGGCAAGACAATGGACGCAATCGAAAGAGATTTATTGTTAAAAATAGCGGATTTGCACGGCGTCCCCGAAGGGGCCTACAATATCCGCGACAACGGCGAATCCGCGGGGAGAGCTTCGACTGTGAATATCGAAATCGTGAGTAAGACGGACGGAAAGTCGGGAATCGATATTTTCGTCAAGCCGGGCACGAAAAACGAAAGCGTACACATTCCCGTCGTTCTGAGCAAGGCGGGGTTTCAGGAGGTTGTATACAATGATTTCCACATCGGCGCCGATGCGGACGTCGTCATCGTCGCCGGCTGTGGGATTCACAACTGCGGCGGCGTGGACATGACTTCCCGTCACGACGGAATACACACCTTTTATGTCGGGAAAAACGCGCGGGTGAAGTATGTGGAGCGCCACTACGGAGAGGGCGACGGCAACGGCGAGAACGTCATGAATCCCACGACCGTGGTACATCTCGGAGAGGGCGCGTACATGGAAATGGAGACGACCCAGATCAAGGGGATAGACTCCACCAACCGCGTGACAAAGGCAGACCTCGAAGCGGGCGCCAATCTCGTAATCCGCGAAAAGATATACACCCACGGAAAACAGTCGGCGGATACCGATTTTTCCGTAGATATGAACGGTGCGGGCGCTTCGGCGGACGTCGTATCCCGTTCTGTGGCGGCGGATACCTCCCGCCAGCATTTCAATTCGACCATGAACGGAAACGCGCCCTGCCGCGGGCATACGGAATGTGACGCAATCATCATGGACAAGGCTTCGGTGACTGCGGCGCCGTGCCTTTCGGCAAACGATATTGATGCGGAGCTCATTCACGAAGCGGCGATCGGAAAAATCGCGGGCGAGCAGTTGATTAAGCTGATGACGCTCGGACTGACGGAAAAGGAAGCGGAAGAGCAAATTATCAAAGGATTTTTACATTAAAAGGAGAGTTTTATGAGCGATTTGGCATATAAGAGAACGAACGTTTACGAGAAAGCGGACGAAAAACGCATGAAGGAAATTTTCGATTATGCGGAAGGCTACCGAAAATTCATCGACGGCGCCAAGACGGAGCGCGAAGCCTGCGATTACGTCGCCAAGGCGGCGGAAGCGCACGGCTACAAGCCTTTCCGGTTCGGAGAAAAGTTCAAGTCCGGAGACAAGGTGTTTTATAACAACCGCGGCAAAAATATCTACCTGATCCGCGTGGGAAAGGCCGACATCGCAAAGGACGGGATTCGTATCGTCGCGGCGCATATCGACAGCCCCCGCGTCGATCTCAAACAAGTACCCTTATACGAATCGGACGGCGTGGCGCTCGCAAAGACGCACTATTACGGCGGAATCCGCAAATATCAGTGGGCAGCGATTCCGCTCGCCCTGCACGGCACGATCGTTCGTGCGGACGGAAGCGCGTTCGACGTAAAGATTGGAGAGGACGACGGGGATCCGATTTTCTATATCAGCGATTTACTTCCGCATCTCGCGGCAAAACAGAATGCAAAACCGCTCGGTGAAGGTCTGGGCGGGGAAGATCTCAACATCTGGCTGGGAAATATTCCCTATACCGCCGCAAAGGACGAAAAAGACCGCACCGTCAAGGAAAATCTGCTTCGGATTCTCGACGAAAAATACGGGATAAAGGAAGAGGACTTTCTGAGCGCGGAACTCTCCCTCGTCCCCGCGTTCAAGGCGAAGGACGTCGGGTTCGACCGCGGACTTATGGCCGCTTACGGACATGACGACCGCGTATGCGCTTATCCCGCCTATACCGCGCTTTTCGACGAGACTTCTCCCGAACATACCGTCATGGTCGTATTGGCCGACAAAGAGGAAATCGGGAGCGAGGGCGCCACGGGCATGCAGTGTGCGATATTTACCGATTTAATCGACGCTCTGGCGGCGTCGTTCGGCGTTACTTCCGCGGAAATCCGCGCGAATTCGAAATGCCTTTCCGCCGACGTCAATGCGGGCTATGATCCCAATTTCAAAGACGTTTGCGAGCCTTTGAACAGCACCTTCCTTTCCTGCGGCGCGGGGCTTACCAAATTTACCGGTTCGCGCGGAAAGGGCGGTTCCAACGACGCTTCCGCGGAATTCGTCGGGGAAATCCGAAAAATCTTCAACGAAAACGGAGTTGTCTGGCAGACGGGAGAACTCGGAAAGGTGGACGTCGGCGGCGGAGGAACGGTCGCGAAGTTTATTGCGAAAATGAATATCGATACGGTCGATATCGGCGTGCCCGTCATTTCCATGCATTCCCCCTACGAAGTGATTTCCAAGGCGGATCTTTACGAGGCTTACCGCGCTTTCCGCGCTTTTGTCAAATAAGGAACGCACAGGGGTGAGATTACATACTTTGAGTATAAAAAGAGCGGCTCTTTTTCAAGGGCCGCTCTTTTGTGCTTTTATTTTTGCCCGTAACCCCACCAATCGGGGACGAGGCTCTTTAAGGAAACCGCGCGTTTTGACGGATAATCGAGCAGAATTTCCGCTTCGGCGTTGCTCTCGCCGAGCTGCATGAGATATTCCCGACAGACTCCGCAGGGCGGACCGACTTTTCCGTCGCCCATGACCGCGACGACTTTGGAAATTTCATTTTCTCCGTTCGTGAGCATATTTGCGGCGGCGTTTCGCTCCGCGCACATGCCCAGCCCGCAGGCAGTATCTATACAGATTCCGACATAAATATTTCCTGATTTCGTCAAAATCGCCGCGGCAACTTCTCCCGCTTCGATGAACGGGGAAATCGTCCGCTTGTTCTGTACCTTTCTCGCCGCGGCATACAGTTTGTCCCAAATATCCATTGTTCAAATCTCCTTTACCCCGTCATCCGTATGGACGAAAGCCCGACAATGGTTCAGCCGAAACAAGGCGAAAAACGGATCGTCGGGAGAGGAAAAGCGTTTTTTCAATACGGGGCAGTTTTCCAACATCATTTTCTTTTCCGAAAGAGCGGTTCTTTCCTCTACCATTGCGTCCAAACGAAGCCATTCGCGCGTTTCCGCTTTTAAGGCCGTGATTTGTATATAAGGCAGGTTTTTGAATTGCTTATAGACCTCTTTGGTGTTCCCGGTAGAAATATAGAGATGCCCCGAATATTCGGCCACGGCTCCGAACGGGCGACAGGCGGGACAGAAAAAACGAGGGAGGACAGAGAAGGATTTATTCGCGTTTTCGGAAGAAGTAGGGCGGCTGTATACGGAATCGATATTATCGGAAGAAGTGGAATGCCTGTGCGTGGGGTCGATCTTATCGGAAGAAATGGGGGAGTTACATGCGGAGAGGATATTATCGGAAGAAGTAGGGTGGCTACATGCGGGGCTGGTATTGTCGGAGGGACAGTCCGTTGAATTGACCGTCGAAACCCAAAAAACGCCGCAGGAATTCAAAAAATCGTAAACGAAGCTCATTTTACTTCACTTCTATGCCGTTGTCGGTAAAGAGAATATCGGACGAATAATAAGCCGTCAGTCCGTTGACGAGTTCGTTATAGTCCGACTTTGCAAAGCATTCCGACGCCGAGTGCATGGCGAGCTGTGCGAGTCCCAAATCGGCGGAGAGGATTCCCGCGTGGCCGAGGGATATGGCGCCGAGCGTTCCGCCGCTCCTCATGTCGGAACGATTGAAAAAGGTCTGGTATCTGACTCCCGCCTTATCGAATACCGTCTTGATGACGGCGGAAGAGAGCGCGTCCGTGGTATACGCCTTATTCGCGTGATTCTTAATGACGACTCCGCCGCCCATTGCCGTTCGATTCGTAGGATCGCACTTTTCGGGATGATTGGGGTGCATGGCGTGCGCGTTATCGAGAGAAATGAGAAAAGATGCGGCCAAGGCTTTATAATATTCGTTGTCGTCGAATTTTAACGCATAGGCGATTCTGCGGAGTACGTTTTCGAGAAAATCCCCGCCCGCACCCTGCAAAGTCTGGCTGCCGACCTCCTCGTTGTCGAGACAGGCGGCGACGCATACGCCGCCGCTCTCCGCGTGAGAGACGAGCGCTTCCAACGACGTCCATACGCTGCTGAGATTGTCGATTCGGGGGGAGGAAATAAATTCGTTGTTTAATCCGAACAGGCACGGACCTTCCGAATTGACGACGTATAAATCATACGATACGATTTCTCTTTCCGAAAGCGGGGCGAGAAAATCGGGCGTTTCTCCGTTCTCCGAAAGCGCGAACAGCGGCTGCAAATCCGTTTGCGGATTGACGGAAAAGCCTTCGTTGACTCCGCGGTTCATGTGAACGGCGAGGGAAGGGATCGTTACGGTATATTCACTGACGACGTTCTCGCTCTTCAAGGTGTCCCCGTCTTTGACGACGACTCTGCCCGCGATTTTCAAGGGGCGGTCAAAAAAACTATACCAAATTCCGCCGCCGTAAGTTTCGGCATTGAGCTTCGCATAGGGCCCCGTCGCCGTCGCCGCGTTTTCTTTGAGCTTCAATGCGGGAGAATCCGTGTGGGAGGCGACGATTTTGAAGGAAAAATTGTCGAGCGCGCCCACCGTGAACGCTATGATGCTGCTTCCGTTCCTTTCGACAAAGTAACGGCCGTTTTCTTCGAGCTCCCAATCGTCCGTTTCGCTCAACGGGCGAAACCCGTTCTCAATTAAAAACGTGCGCGCGTTTTCCGCCGCCTGATAGGCTGTATAAGAGTTTTCCAGAAATTCCAGAAATTGATTGATCATTGATGCTTCCTCTTTCGTTTTCCTTCTTCGGAAAAGTTTTCTTCTATTGTAGCACAATAAGAGAATGTTTGACAACTCTTTTGCGGAAAAAGACCTCAAAAAACGGTAAAATACAACATTTTCTTTGTTTTCACATATTTTGTATTTGTTTTTCACAAAAATATAATATACTATCTTTAATTTCATCCGTTTTGAAAGCCCAAAAAATTGGAAAAATGAAAATGTGGTGAAAAGTGTTAAACAATGACCTTAAACCCTTGACAAAGTGAAGAATCGGCGTATAATTATAATCGACCGTGACGAGCGGTTCCTCATGAATTATTACGCTATCGAAAAAACAAACGGAGAGGTAAAAAACCATGGAAAAAAACGAAAAGAAAATCGTAGGCGATGCGGAGAAGGCGAGAAATGAAGAATATCTCGGCAAAATCTTCACAATGCTCAAAAAGATGGAAGGAGTGGCGTTGACCAAGGTAAAATCGCATTTCAATAATTCTGAAATGCGCCTGCTCGGCGAAGTCATCCTCGCAGGCTACGACGGAAAACGTATCATTTCCACTCAGCTTGCGGCGCGTCTCGGCGTAACTCGTTCCGCCGTCTCTCAGATGGTCAACAAATTAGAGGCCCGCGGCATCGTCCGCCGCGTCCCCGACGAAGTGGACAGGAAAATCGCTTATATCGAGCTTTCCGATACCGCTCTTACCTATTACAACGAGGAAAAGGGCGTGTGCTGCAATCTCGTCGGCGAGGTCATCGACAGAATCGGCGTCGAAAAGGTCGATAAGCTCTTAGAGCTCAGCGATTTATTTATCGAAACCGTAGTGGATTTGAGAAAATAAAAAATGAAAAATATATTGGTCGGGAAAGCGGAGTACCTTCCGCTTTTCTTTTATCCCCGACCGTTCGGGAGTTGTGTTTTATGTTAAAACTCAAAGACATCAAAAAGGATTATGTGACTGCGGGCAGCGTCGTTCATGCTCTGAAAGGCGTGTCGCTCGAATTCCGCGCCAATGAATTCGTCTCCATTCTGGGCGCTTCCGGCTGCGGAAAAACGACTCTTCTCAACATCATCGGCGGGCTCGACCACTACACTTCCGGAGACCTCATCATTCGCGGCGTCTCCACCAAGGATTATACCGACCGCGATTGGGACGTATACAGAAATCACCGCATTGGGTTTGTGTTTCAATCCTATAACCTCATTCCTCATCAGACCGTCCTTGAAAATGTCGAGCTCGCTCTGACGATCGCGGGCTGTTCCAAAGCCGAACGCAAAAAACGCGCGGCCGACGCTTTGAAGCGAGTAGGGCTCGGCGATCACCTTAATAAACGTCCCAATCAGCTTTCCGGGGGACAGATGCAGAGAGTCGCCATAGCGCGTGCACTCGTCAATAATCCCGAAATCTTGCTCGCTGACGAACCGACGGGCGCTCTCGACAGTACCACCAGTGTCCAAATTATGGACCTTATCCGCGAAATTGCCGGTGAAAGGTTGGTCATTATGGTCACCCACAATCCCGAACTCGCGGAAAAATACTCGACCCGTATCGTCCGCCTTCAAGACGGTCTGGTCGTCTCGGACTCCAATCCCTACGACAGTGCGGCGGAACGAAAGGTACTCGAAGCAAAGTTGAAGGAAAAGGGCATTACGCCCGAACAGGTGAAGCTCTGGAAACAGAAAAAACTGGAAAGGGAGGGCGCGGAATCGGAAAGGGCCGCGATGAGCTTAAAGACGTCGCTCGGCCTGAGCGCACGCAATCTGAATGCCAAGCGCGGCCGCACCGTCATCACTTCCATCGCGGGCAGCATCGGCATCATTGGCGTATCGCTCGTACTGGCTCTGTCGGGCGGATTTAACAACTACATAGCCGATACGGAAAAAGATATGCTGTCCGCTTATCCCATTCAAATCAACGAAATGGCGTTCGACTATACGTCTATTATGAATTCGATGGCCGCCGGAAATAAAAAAGTGGATATTTCCCAGCTCGACGATAAAATTTACGTCAATTCCTTCCTGACGAAGCTCGCCAACGGCGCGATGAATACAAATACCATTACGCAGGACTATATCGACTATCTGAACGGTCTCGATCCTTCCAATTATTACGCGCTGCAATATACCTACGGTGGGGATATTTCCAACAACATTTACAGCGAATTTCAATTTGAAACGGAGGACGGAACACCGTTCGACCTGGACATGTCTTTGAATACCATTCTCGACCTCTATAAGACGAAGTTGATGTCCGACGAAGCCGCTTCCGAATACGCCAGCCTCGCCTCTATGTTCTCCACCGTCCAAAGCGTCACTTACGAACTCCCCGAATGTAAAGATTATATTCTTTCACAATATGACATCATGGCAGGGGAGTATCCGACGAGTTCGGACGAGTTGGTGCTCGTGCTCAATAACGACGGCGGTATGACGGATATCGTTCTAGCTCAGCTCGGACTCATTACTACTGACGAATTTCTCGCTCTTTTCCAGACGGGGAACGACGATTCTCCCATGATGATCGATTTCGAACGATTGATGAGTCATACTTACTCCTATTACGAAAATGACGAAATTTATAGCTTTAATCCCCAGCTGAACGGAGGAGAGGGCGGTTGGCTGTATACCGGATTTTCGGGTGAGAGCTTCCCCGGAGGCTTGCAGGATAAGGACGCCAAGACATTGAAAATCGGGTGTATTCTGCGGGCAAAGGAGGGGACAACTTACGGTTCGCTGGACAGCGGTTTGGCTTATACGAAGGCCTTTTCGGACGAATACCGCGAATCGAGCCTCAAATCCAAAATCGTGACGGAGGAGAAGAATTCCAAAGTGATAAACGTCTATTATTATGACCTTTATGAATTGGCCTCCAATCCGGAAAATCAATCTAAGGCGCTTCGGAGCAAGGAAACCACCGTGCGCGAACTCGGCGGCGGCGAGCTTCCCAATCAGGTAAAGATTTATGTCAAGGACTTTGAACACAAGGATGTCGTGACCGACTACTTGGATTATTGGAACGAAGTCATTCAAAAAGATAATGAGGCCTTGCAAATTCAGTATACCGACACCGTGGCGATTATGATGACGTTGATTCGTTCGATGTTGGACGCGGTGACTTACGTACTCGTTGCGTTTACGGCGATTTCGCTGATAGTATCTTCCGTCATGATCGGCGTAATCACTTACGTTTCCGTCGTCGAACGAACAAAGGAAATCGGCGTCCTCAGATCGCTGGGTGCGCGAAAAAAGGATATTCGTCATCTCTTCAATGCGGAAACTTTCCTTATCGGCTTGTTTGCCGGCGCTATCGGCGTGGGCGTGACCTATCTGCTCTCTATCCCCATTAATCTCCTGTTAGGGCATCTTACTGGAATTTCGACCTTGGCAGCATTGCCCGTATGGCAAGGACTCGTCATGATCGGCGTCAGTATCGTCCTCACTTTGATTAGTGGGCTCGTTCCCGCTCAATCGGCGGCGAAGAAGGATCCCGTCATCGCTTTGAGAACAGAGTAAGGAAAAGTTTGCAAAGGACAAAAGGATTGTAGTTTAAGGAAGCCCCTTTCCCTAAAAGGAGAGGGGCTTTTGGGGATTTTATTGGTTAATTATGTAATGAAAATATATTACAAATTTTTGTGGGAAAGTATTAAAGGGAAGCAAGGTCTTTTTGGATTTGACTTTTTTTCGGCCTTTTGATACAATAGAATCGAGATAAAACGGGCACGACACAAAAAGGGAAAACATCTCAATTCCGACGGGGGAGGGCTTCCGTCGGAACAAGAAGCAAAAGGGCAAGGGTTATAGACTATGAAGAAAATCAGGGAAAGTTTCGTTTGTAATACTCCAATTGCGCATCGGGGCCTCCATGAAGGAGTGCCCGAAAATTCCCGCGCGGCGTTTACGCGGGCGATTGAAGAAAATTATGCCATAGAGGCGGACGTCCGCCGTACCAAAGACGGAACGTTGGTCATTATCCATGACGACAATTTGAAACGATTGACGGGAGAGCCGGGAAAGGTCAGCGAGACTTCCTGGCGCGATTTGTCCGCCATGCGTTTGAAGGGCACGCAGGAGCGGATACTCACGCTCGAAGAATGCCTCGAACATATCGACGGCAAAACGCCCCTTCTTTTGGAGGTCAAGGATCTCTACACGGTCAAAAATTTCCCCGAAGAGGTCGTCCGTACGATGAAACAGTACCGCGGAGAGTATGCTTTACAGTCCTTTAATCCCTTCTATGTCTATAAATTCAAGCAGATGGCGCCGGAAGTGCTGCGCGGACAGTTGGCTATGAGTATTTTTTCTCCCGATGTACTCATTTCCTGTCGGGATACATTGGAGGAATTTGATGTATCGCCCGAAATTTTTGCCCGCGAAGGAGGTCTTTCCCGTCGGCAGATCAAAGACGCCGTCGCTATGGCTGCGGAACAATCCGGATTTACCGATACTCATAAGCATTGGAAGTTCGACGCTTGGGCGATCAAGACCATGATTATGAATTTCATCACGAAACCCGATTTCGTCAGTTATTGTTGTTACAATCTTCCTTATCATCGGGCGAAGAAAAAGGAAAATCGCGCGGTGCTGACTTGGACGATTCGTACACAGGCGGAGGCCGAACGGCTCCGTCCGTGGGTCGATAACGTCATTTTCGAGAATTTTCGTCCGGGAAAGACGACTAACTGATATTCGGAACGCGAAACAGAGATGGATATAAGGGAATTGAGCATCGACAATATCGAAAACATCAAGAAATTGATGTTGGATATTTTTTCCGGAGAACCTTGGAACGATGTCTGGACGGATAAACAGCTGCATGCCTATGTTTCCGAATTGACGGGAAATAAAAATTCTTTGTCTTTCGGCGTTTATCTGGACGGGAATTTGATCGGAATGGCTCTGGGAAGAATAAAGAGTTGGTACGAGGGGACAGAGTATTGGATAGAGGAATTCGGTATTCTTCCTGACAGGCAACAAAGCGGCATCGGTTCTGCTTTTATTGAGGAGCTGGAAAAAATATTGGCGGAAAAAGGGATCGAGTACATCGTTCTCCTTACGGAGAAAAATGTTCCCGCCTATCGTTTTTATAAAAAGAACGGTTTTCGGGAAAAAGAAGAAAATGTTTTCTTTGTAAAAGCGCTTCGTTGAGTGCGCGCTTTACGGTTCCCGATCAAAATTCGGCAGAGCCCGACGCTTCGGAATACGGAGCGTCGGGCTCGCTGTTTATTTGATTGAAGCTCGGATTTGGAACCTGTGACTTGACTCATGTTTGAAAAATTCAGGGCTTCTTTCTTTTTTTACAGTTTTGTTACAAGATATCCGCAATTTTTTTACAAGACTCATGTATAATAAAAAAGGCTGAAAATGAGAAATTTTTTCTATAAGGGTAGACAAATTTTGAAAAATGTGGTAAAATACGGAAAAGAGTTCCCGAGAAAGTAAATTCCGAATATAAAAAGTCGGGCAAACGGGCATACTTGTACGTAGGAGAACAATTATGAAAATAGGAATGTTGACCAGCGGCGGGGATTGCCCCGGCCTCAATGCGGTTATGCGCGCTTTTGCAAAATATGTCTGCTCTCATATCGAGGATGTAAAAATTATCGGTTTCCTCAACGGATATACCGGCCTTATCGAACGCGAATACGAAATCCTCGAAGAAAAGGATTTTGAAAATTTATTGCTCGCCGGCGGTACGATGCTGGGCAGCAAACGCCAGCCCTTTAAGCAAATGACCGTCTCTGACGGCAATAATCGCTCCAAGCTCGATAAAATGAAGGAGACCTATGAGAAGCTCGGGCTCGACTGCCTCATAACTCTCGGCGGAGCAGGAACGCATAAGACGGCGGCTCTGCTCGCCTCTGAGGGCTGTAAAGTCATCGGGCTTCCTAAGACGATCGACAATGATATTTGGGGAACGGACGTGACATTCGGCTTTTCTTCCGCCATGGAAATCGCTACGGAATGTATCGACCGCATGCACAGCACCGCCGCCAGCCACGGCCGCATTATGCTGGTCGAGGTCATGGGAAACAAAGTGGGGTGGCTCACCCTGTATGCGGGAATTGCGGGCGGCGCGAATATGATCCTTATCCCAGAAATTCCCTATGACGAAAACGCCGTCATTGCCTTCCTCGAAAAACGTCGCAGGGAGGGAGCCAGATACAGCATCGTCGCCATCGCCGAAGGTGCGGTCAGCGTGGAGGAGTCTAAGCTCAAACGCAAGGAGATGGCGGCTCTGCGCGCAGCGCGCGGAGAAGGGACGGCAACGGAACGTCTCGCGCGCGCCATCGAAGAAAAAACGGGCGTAGAAACGCGCACGCAGGTCATCGGATATTTGCAGAGAGGTGGTTCTCCCAATCCCTATGACAGGGCAATCTGTACGCTCATGGGAGGCTATGCGGGAGAGCTTGCGGAAAAGAAAAAGTTCGGTGTCACTGTGGCGATGGCGGGAGGCAAAGTGACCTATAATTCCCTCGCGGATATTGCGGGAAAGACCAAGAGCGTCCCCCCCACACATCAAATGGTAAAGGCGGCAAAAGCCGTAGGGATCAGTTTCGGCGAACCGGAAAATAAAAAGGAGTAAAACAGTATGAAATACGCGATTATCGACATGAGTTCTAGCAGCATTTCTCTGCTTGCAGCGGAAGGGGAAAAGACGTTTGACGTGATTTTGAGAGAACGGGAAACTATCTCTATTCTGCACTATATGGAAGGAAAGAATCTTTCCGAAAGGGGAGTCGAGAAGCTCGCAGAAATTCTCAATAAGATGAAGGACGTCTGTATAAAGACGGGCGTGGAAAAATGTTATGTTATTTCCACGGCTTCCATGCGGAATTTTGAAAATTTTGAGTGGGTGGCCGAAGAACTCAAAAAACGCGCAGCGGTAAACGTCAATCTTCTGGACGGCGAAGAAGAGGCCTATTGCGACCTCGTCTCTAACGCTCGGTATAAAGTTTTGGACCGCGCCGTTCTCATCGATATCGGCGGAGCCAGCATAGAACTTTGCGATTTTTCACGCCGTAAAGCGGAGGCTTTGACTTGTCTCGATTTCGGACCGATTCAGCTCAACGGGAAATTTGTCAAAAACATTCATCCCGACGAGGACGAGGCGCGTGAAATCCGCAAATACGTTAAAAAGAAGCTGGAAAAGACAGAGCTCCCTGCTGACGGCGCTTTCTCCACCGCCGTTCTCGTCGGTGTGACGGCTCAGGCCGTTTACGATGTATATTGCGATTATTATGACGAGAAACCGGAAGCGGAAAAACGGATCGAATACCATAAACTTAAAAAGCTCGTTAAACACCTGGTACGCTCGTCCGATCGCAGCATGCTGGTCGTAAAAAATGCGCCCGAAAGGATTTACACGCTGACGACGGCGACCGTCATTCTGCGCGCCATGCTGAAATATTTCGGGGTTTCCAATATCGTCGTTTCCGATTTCGGCGTAAAAGAAGGGTATCTCTCCCTGATTACGAGCGGAAAAAGAAAGGGCATAGAAACGGATTTATCCGAACTTCCCGCCCTGTCCGCAGAGGCTCCGAAAAAACAAAAATCGGCAAAGAAGGAACGCGCGGAAAATAAAACGGAAGTGACGGAAAAGATGTCCGAAGAAAACGGAACGAAAATGCGAAAAAATCCGAAAAAGGTCCTTGCGGAAAATAGAACGGAAAAGAAAAATTCGGAGGAAAAGGGGGACGGAGAGAAAACGGCGGAGGAGATGCCCAAGAAAAAACGCGGTCGGCCCCGTAAACGCCCGACGGAAAGAACGGAAGTTGAGCCGAGAAAGGAGGTGTAAACCCGTGGGAAGCAAAAAAAATATCGCCTTTACGAAGGGGATTTATTGCAACAGAGAGTATTCATGGCTGCAATTTAATCGCCGCGTTCTCGATCAAGCAGGAGATCTCACCAATCCCCTCCTGGAGCGTTGTAAATTTTTGGCGATTTTCTGTTCCAATCTGGACGAATTTTTTATGGTCCGTGTAGGGAGCCTCCTAAACGAAAGCAAAGTGGATCCGTCTGCTCGTGAGAATAAGACCGATCTCACAGCTCAGGAGCAAGTAGAGGGAATTTTGAGCGAGACGAAAAAATTATATAAAGAATGTTCGGCGGCATTTTCTCGCTTGAAAGCGGAGCTCAATAAAAATGGAATGAGAATTTTGCGTCCTTCCGAACTCACTGCGCGTCAGCGTGCAAAATGCGAAATTCATTTTCTGGAAGCGATTCTGCCCCTGCTTTCGCCCATGGTGCTCGATGCGAAGCATCCCATGATACGCTTTGAAAACAAACACCTGTATATGATGTTCGAGCTGGAACGCGAGGGTAGAGAAATGCTCGGCGTGATGGCCGTTCCTCCTTCGGCGGAACGGATTTTCCGTATAGAGGGCGGAAAGAAAATCAATCTCATTTTATCCGAGGACCTCGTTTCCGAATTCGGTCATTACGCTTTCCCCGGATATTCGGTGAAGAGCAAGACACTCGTTCGCGTGACGAGAAATGCCGATTTCGACACCAATGTAGACGACGCCGATCTCGAACACGATTTCGATTTCTCCAAATATATGAAACGAAAGGTGGAATTGCGTTCTACGCTGGACGCCGTACGGGTGGAAACCGATAAAAACAGCGACAGTCTGCGTTCGTTTTTGCTCAAAAATCTCAATCTCAAAAAATCTTATTGCTTCAAGGCGGAGCATTATCTCGATTATAAATTTTTGTTTTCGCTCGGAAAGTATTTTCCCGAAGAGAAATTGTCCGTACTTAAATATCCGCCCTTCAAAGGCCGTGTGGCCGCAGACCTGCTGCCGCCCGTCAGTCTGATCAAACGGGTAAGGGAAAAAGATGTCTTTCTCGCTTATCCGTTCGATTCCATGGATCCGCTCGTGCGGCTCCTCAACGAGTGCGCGGACGACAGCCGCGTCGTGGCAATCAAAATTACCATTTATCGGCTCGACAATCATTCCCGAATCGTTGAGGCTCTTAAACGTGCCAGCGAAAACGGAAAAGAAGTCACGGTCGTCATCGAATTGTGCGCTCGGTTCGATGAGGAAAACAATATGTATTTTGCCGGGGTACTCCAAGAGGCAGGCTGTACGATCATCTACGGTATGCAGAATTATAAGGTTCATTCCAAAATCGTCTCCGTGTTGCTTAGCGAAAACGGGGAAATCGGATATATTACCCACCTCGGTACGGGCAATTACAACGAAAATACCAGCAAGCAATACACTGACCTCAACATCATTACGGCCGATCGTGAAATCGGAGAGGACGGTGCGGCGTTCTTCCGAAATATCGCTATCTGCAATACCGATTACTCCTACGAAAAATTATTGATTGCTCCCCAGGGATTGAAAAAGGGACTCTTGCAGTGTATAGACGAACAAATAGAAGCGGCCAAGGCCGGAAAACCCGCCCGCATTATCGCCAAGATGAATTCTCTCACGGATAAGCAGATGATAGATCGGCTCTATCAGGCAGGAAAGAGCGGGGTGGAAATTTCTCTCATCGTCCGCGGCATTTGCTGCCTGCTGCCCGGAATCCCCGGAGAGACCGAACATATCCGCATTATATCCATTGTCGGGCGATTTTTGGAACATTCCCGCATTTACTGTTTCGGTGAGGGCAAAGAAAGAAAAATGTATATTTCCAGCGCCGACCTCATGACGAGAAATACCGATAAGCGGGTGGAAATTGCTACGCCCGTTCTGGATAAAGCGATCGAGGCAAAGATCTACGGTATGCTGGAAACAATGCTGTCGGATAACGTAAAGGCGCGCGTTCTTCTTCCCGACGGCAGCTACAAAAAAGCGGAACAGGTCGGAGACGCCATAGATTCGCAAAACGAATTTCTTCTCGAACGGCAGACGTCTTGAAACAGAGAGCGAACAGCAAGGTTTTCTCTCAATTCAACGAGCTTTTTCGACGAAACCCGCCGAGGCTTTTTTAGCCTCGACGGGTTTTAGACGACGGAAGAAAGGAGAATCGAGAAAGAATACAATTTTTTTTGTTTTTCCTTCAAAAAATCTTTGACAATCAGAAAAAAATATGATATAGTTATTAAGGCTTGCAGAAGTACCCAAGTGGCTCAAGGGGCTCCCCTGCTAAGGGAGTAGTATGGGA
>ERZ1106930.10-NODE-10-length-216760-cov-22.151995_pt1 | contig 216760 bp, 185 predicted proteins | sample MGYA00403663_ERZ1106930 | MGnify/ENA primary metagenome ERZ1106930 (study PRJEB35170, sample SAMEA104062438) | human gut metagenome | biome: human gut; feature: human-associated habitat; material: faeces | place: Denmark | collected 2012-06-26 ... | reverse complement strand
CGCCCGCCTTTGCTGGTAGGCAATCAAGGGGCGACAGCAAGGAGTGCTGCCGCCCTGCACTATTATTCAGAGAGGGGGAATTTCCATGAACGACCAGAAAGCCTACCAAGAGTATATCCAGCGCAGATACAACGCCTTTTGCAAGGCTGTTATCCGCTATGCCTGGCAGCGTCCGTCCGTGCCGGAATTATGTAGAGCTCCACATAATTCTGTTGCATTTCCCTGCCTTTTATGATACTATTTTGATACTAAGAAAATTAACAGCCGAAAATAACAGATGAAACATTAACAAAATTGCGAATATTTTGCCTATGAAAACACAGAGAATACACCCCCATATAATAGGATTTGTCGAATGGGAATAAAGATGGAAAATATAATGGGCAAAGTTTATGATTTTTTGCAAAAATGCGGTGTTTTCTATGTCTTGACGTTGAATGGCGGACGTCCTGAGGGCAGACCGTTTGGTGCGGTCATGGAGGCATATGGTAAATTGTTTTTTTCGACAGCCAAAACAAAACAAGTTTATAAACAATTGACGCATAATCCTATTATACAAATAATCGCTCTAAAACCGAATACAAGGGAGTGGATCCGAATCAATGGGGAAGCGATTGAATGTGAAGATATTATTCTGAAAGAAAAAATGTTGACAGAGTGTCCCGTTTTGAAAAAAAGATTTAATAGCGCTTGTTGTGAATTTTTTGCGTTGTTTGAAGTTTCTTTGCAAGATGCTTATATAAATATCGATAATGAATTTGTTAAAATCAATGAATAAAAAACTGGTTTTATATTTTTTATTCATAAAACACCGCATGAATATGCATAAATATAAATATTATACAAAATAATGTAAATAAATTTGTATATTTTCAAAAACAGGCGGTGCAATCGCTTGACTTATGACGGGGCAGATTGTATAATAATGCTACTATCACAAAGAAGGTAACGAACATGGAAAAGAAAGAGATCAAAAAAGTAGTTCTGGCGTATTCGGGCGGATTGGATACGTCCATCATCATTCCGTGGCTCAAAGAAAATTATAACAACTGCGAAGTGATCGCCGTTTCCGCCGACGTAGGGCAGGAGAGCGAATTGGAAGGACTCGAAGAAAAAGCGATCAAGACGGGCGCTTCCAAACTGTATATCGAAGATCTGCGCAAAGAGTTCATCGAAGACTATATTTATCCCACGATGAAAGCGGGCGCGATCTACGAAAACAAATATCTTTTGGGGACTTCGTTCGCGCGTCCCGTCATCGCAAAGCGTATCGTAGAGATCGCCAAAAAAGAGGGTGCGGACGCGATCTGCCACGGCTGCACGGGCAAGGGCAACGATCAGGTGCGTTTCGAGTTGACCATCAAGGCGTTCGCGCCCGAAATGACCATCATCGCGCCTTGGAGAACGTGGAACATCAAGAGCCGCGACGAGGAGATCGACTACGCCGAGGCGCACAATATTCCCTTGAAGATTACGAGGGAGACCAACTATTCCAAGGATAAAAACCTGTGGCACCTCTCGCACGAGGGCATGGATCTGGAAGATCCCGCCAACGAGCCCAAATACGACGAAATTCTGGAACTCGGCGTATCGCCCGAGAAGGCGCCCGATCAGGCGACCTATGTGACCGTTACTTTTGAAAAGGGCGTTCCCGTCAAGGTAGACGGACAAAAACTTTCTTCCGTAGAGATCATCGAAAAACTCAACAAGATCGGCGGCGCGAACGGCGTCGGCATCTGCGACATGGTGGAAAACCGCCTTGTCGGCATGAAGAGCCGCGGCGTGTACGAAACGCCCGGCGGCACGATACTCTATACCGCGCATGAAATTCTGGAAAGCATTTGCCTGGATAAGGATACCCAGCATTTCAAACAGCACGTTGCGATCAAGTTTGCCGACCTCGTCTATAACGGACAGTGGTTCACGCCTCTGCGCGAGGCTCTCTCCGCGTTCGTGGACAAGACGCAGGAAACGGTGAGCGGCGAAGTCAAGTTAAAGATTTACAAGGGCAACGTGATGAATGCGGGCGTCAGGAGCGAACATTCGCTGTACAGCGAGGACATCGCGACGTTCGGAGAGGACGACGTGTACGATCAGTACGATTCGCAGGGATTCATCAATCTGTACGGTCTGCCCATCAAAGTGAAAGCGCTTTTGGATCAGAAAAAATTGAAATAAAGTAAAAATTTGCGGCATTTGTCTTTGCAGGTGCCGCAATTTGCGGAAAAATGCGGGAGGATTGTATGTACAGCGTATTTATCGACGGAAAAGAGGGCACGACGGGTTTACAGATCTACGAGCGGCTGGGTAAGCGTTCGGATCTGAGACTGATCACGCTTTCCGAAGAACTCCGCAAGGACGCCGCCGCGCGCAAAGAATGTATAAATTCCGCGGATATCGTCTTTCTGTGCCTGCCCGACGCGGCTGCGAGGGAGGCTGTAACGCTTGCGGAAAGCGGGCGCGTCCGCATCATCGACGCCTCGACCGCGCATAGAACTTCGCCCGATTGGGCGTACGGTTTTCCCGAACTTTCCGAGGCGCACCGCGAAAAGATCGTTTCCTCGAAACGCGTAGCCGTTCCGGGCTGCCATGCGAGCGGATTTATCTCGCTCGTATATCCCTTGATCGCGGGCGGATTGGTTTCCCCCGATTATCCCTTCGTGTGCCATTCGGTAACGGGATACAGCGGCGGGGGAAAGAAGATGATCGCGCAGTACGAGAGCGAGCCGCGCGATACGCGTCTGGATAGCCCGCGGCAATACGCTTTGGGGCTTTCTCACAAACACCTTCCCGAAATGACGGCTGTATGCGGGCTTTCGCATAAGCCGATATTCAATCCGATCGTCGCCGACTATTACAGCGGCATGTGTGTAACCGTGCCGCTTTATACGGATTTAATGACCAAAAAAATGAGCGTTGAGCAGATAAAAACGTATTTTGCAGAGTACTATGCGAGACGTAATTTCATCAAAGTGATCGAAAAAGAAACGTTGGACGGAGGCTTTTTGTCCGCCAACGACCTGTGCGGCACAAACCGCATGGAAATATACGTGGACGGCAACGACGAACAGATCTTGCTCGCGTCCCGATTCGACAATCTCGGCAAGGGCGCTTCCGGCGCGGCGGTGCAGTGTATGAATCTGATGCTGGGGCTGGACGAAACCACGTCTTTGACCGAATAAGTTGCAAAAATTTCCGCGGAGGACATTATGAAAAAAATCAGCGGCGGCGTGTGCGCGCCCGCGGGCTTTCGTGCCAACGGCGTGCATTGCGGCATCCGGAAAAATAAAACCAAGCGCGACCTGTCTTTGATCGTAAGCGAAAAAAGAGCGAGCGCGGCGTGCGTGTATACCACGAATCTTGTCAAGGGCGCGCCCATCATTGTTACGAAATCGCACGTCGCGGACGGCTATGCGCAGGCGATCGTCTGCAACAGCGGCAACGCGAACACCTGCAATGCCGATGGCGTGGAGATCGCCGAGGCGATGTGCGCTCTCGTCGAAAAGAACACGGGCATCGCGGCGTCGGACGTGGTGGTCGCGTCCACGGGCGTCATCGGACAGCCGCTTTCCGTCGAGCCGATGGCTGAGGGTATGCCCGCGCTCGCTGCGGGCCTGAGCGAAGAGAACGGCAATCTCGCAGCGCAGGGCATTATGACGACGGATACCGTAGCCAAAGAGATCGCTTTTTCCTTTGACCTCGGAGGCGCGGAATGTCATATCGGCGCAATCGGCAAGGGCGTCGGCATGATCAATCCCAATATGGCGACTATGCTGATTTTCGTTACTACGGACGCGGCGATCTCGCCCGCCATGCTGCAAAAGGCGCTCTCCGCTGACGTGAAAGATACCTTCAATATGGTCAGCGTGGACGGCGATACTTCCACCAACGACATGGTGTGCGTGCTTGCCAACGGGCTTGCGGGCAATCCCGAAATCACCGAGACAGGCAAAGATTTTAACGCCTTCCGCCGCGCGCTCAATAAAGTGACGACCTATTTGTGTCGCTGCATCGCCAAGGACGGCGAGGGGGCGACCAAACTTCTCGAATGCAAAGTGACGGGCGCAAAAACCAAAAACGCCGCCAAACTTGTTGCGAAATCGGTGATAAAGTCCAGCCTGTTTAAGGCCGCCATGTTCGGCGCGGACGCCAACTGGGGGCGGGTGTTGTGCGCCGTCGGCTATTCGGGCGCGGACGTGGACGTTTCCAAAGTGGACGTTTCCTTCAAGAGCCGTTTCGGGCGCATTGACGTATGCAAAAACGGCAGCGGGATCGAGTTTTCCGAAGAGGAAGCCAAAAAAGTTCTCGGTGCGGACGAAATACAGATTTTAATAGAACTCAACGACAAAAGCGGAAAGGCGACCGCCTGGGGCTGCGACCTCACGTACGATTACGTGAAGATCAACGGGGATTACCGCACATAAAAGAGGAAAAAAATGGATAACAAATTCAACGACAAACAATTTCGGGCGCACGTGCTCGCGGAAGCCCTCCCGTATATTCAGGACTATACCCATAAGGTCATCGTCGTGAAATACGGCGGCAACGCCATGATCAACGACGAACTGAAAAATTCCGTCATGCGCGACATCGTGCTTTTGAACCTGATCGGCGTCAAAGTCGTGCTGGTGCACGGGGGCGGTCCCGAAATTTCCGAAATGCTCAAAAAGGTGGGCAAGGAATCGGTATTTATCGACGGACTGCGCTATACCGACGAAGAAACCGTGGAGATCGTGCGGATGGTGCTGGCGGGCAAGATCAATAAATCTCTCGTCAACCTCATCGAGCGCATCGGCGGCAAAGCCATCGGACTTTGCGGCATCGACGGGCATATGCTCAAATGCGAAACGGCGGATCCGAAACTCGGCTACGTCGGAAAAATTACCGAAGTGGATACCAAAATCATAACCGACAGTCTGGATGCCGGTTATATTCCCATTGTTTCTACCGTCGGCTACGACGACGAAGGCCATATTTATAACGTGAACGCGGATACGGCCGCCGCCGCTCTGGCGGGTGCTTTGGGGGCGGAAAGCCTGATTCTCATGACCGACACCAAAGGCGTTCTGCGCGACAAGGACGACGAGTCCAGCCTGATCGAAAAAATTTACGTGAGCGATATTCCCTCGCTCGTGAAACAGGGCGTGATCTCGGGCGGCATGATCCCCAAGATCGAGTGCTGCAAAGAGGCGATCCGCCGCGGCGTGCATAAAGTGTTTATTATCGACGGACGGGTGTCCCATTCCATTTTGGTTGAAATTTTGTCGGACAGCGGTATCGGCACCATGTTTATCAACGAAGACTGATTTGACGATCAGTCTTTTTTTTCGGCGCCGCAGCCGGGCGGAAATTTGTTAGACGAAACGCATTTCAAATATTTGATTAAAGAGCGCTTTTATGATAGAATAGATAAAATAGGTGTATTATGGATTTTCAGGATTTACAGCATCTCGACAAGCAATTTATCGCCAATACGTACAACCGTTTTCAAACGGACATCGCAGCGGGGAACGGGGCGAAACTCATTTCCTCATCGGGAAAAGAGTACGTCGATTTTGCCAGCGGCATCGCCGTCAATACTTTCGGCGTCAACGACGAGGCGTGGAAACAGGCTGTCATCGGACAACTGAATAAGGTACAGCACGCCTGCAATCTCTATTATACGGAACCGCAGGCGAAACTCGCGCAACTTTTATGCGAAAAGACGGGCGCAAAAAAAGTTTTCTTTTCCAATTCGGGCGCCGAGGCGAACGAATGCGCAATCAAAGCGGCGAGAAAGTATTCCGAGGATAAATACGGCGCGGGCAGATACGAGATCGTCACGCTGAAAAATTCCTTTCACGGCAGGACGCTCGCCACGCTTTCCGCGACGGGACAGGACGCCATGCACAAACATTTCGCGCCTTTCGTTGCGGGATTTTCTTACGCCGATCCCACTTACGAAGGCGTGCGCGCAATGTGTTCCAAGCGCACCTGCGCCGTCATGATGGAACTCGTACAGGGCGAGAGCGGCGTCAACGTTCTGGATATCGAGGAGGTCGAAAAGATCGCGCTCTTCTGTAAAAAGAACGACATCCTTCTCATCATCGACGAAGTGCAGACGGGCAACGGCAGAACGGGCCGCCTGTACGCGTACGAACACTATAAAATAAAACCCGACGTCGTGACGACCGCAAAGGGACTTGCTGGCGGACTGCCGCTCGGCGCCACCATGTTTTTCGGCAAGACGGAAAACGTCTTTACTTACGGCGACCACGGCTCCACGTTCGGCGGCAATCCCGTCGCCTGCGCGGGCGCGCTCAGCATCCTTTCCCGTATCGATCAGGATCTTTTATTCGAGGTGCAGGGAAAGAGCGCGTATCTTTTCACCCATCTGGGACGCATCAGAAATGTTTTGAAAGTGACGGGGCTGGGATTGATGATCGGGCTTGAAACGAACAAGGACGCGAAAGCGCTCGCCGCGGCGTGTTTGGAGAGGGGGCTCATCGTCCTCACCGCGAAAAACAAACTGCGCTTGCTGCCGCCGCTCAATATTAAAAAAGACGAATTGGACTGCGGATTAAAAATTTTGAACGAGGTGATTTCCGAATGAAACATTTACTGAAACTAAAGGATCTGACGAGCGACGAGATCTTCGGCATTCTCAATCTTGCCGATCAACTCAAATACGAGCGCAAAAACAATGTCAAACATCCCTATCTCGAAGGGAAAAAACTGGGCATGATATTTCAGAAATCATCCACGAGGACGCGCGTCAGTTTCGAAGTGGGTATGTACGAACTGGGCGGCTACGCGCTGTTTCTTTCCGACCGCGATCTGCAGATCGGCAGAGGCGAGCCCATCAAGGATACCATCCGCGTGCTTTCGCGCTATCTCGACGGTATCATGATCCGCACTTTTGCGCAAAAAGACGTGGAAGATCTGGCAAAGTACGGTTCCATTCCCATCATCAACGGGCTCACCGATTACTGCCATCCATGCCAGGTGCTCGCAGACCTCATGACCATCCGCGAATACAAGGGCAGTTTCAAGGGGCTCAAAATGTGTTTTGTGGGCGACGGGAACAATATGGCGAATTCACTGATCGTCGGCTGCATCAAGACGGGCATGGAGATCGCGATCGCCTGTCCCGACGACTACCGCCCCGACGCGGATCTCATCTGTTGGGCTAAGGAAAACGGCAAGATCACCGTGACCTCCGATTTAAAGGCGGCCGCGGAGGGGGCGGACGTGTTGTACACGGACGTATGGGCGTCCATGGGGCAGGAAGGAGAAAAGGCGGCGCGCGAAAAAATATTCCGCGGCTATTGCATCGACGATACGCTCATGAAACTTGCGGAAAAGGATGCTATGGTGCTGCACTGTCTCCCCGCGCACAGAGGGGAAGAGATCACGGAAGAAGTATTCGAGGCGCACGCCGATGAAATTTTCGACGAGGCGGAAAACAGACTGCACGCGCAGAAAGCCGTGCTCTGCAAATTGCTGAAATAAATTCGATATAAGGAAGTCATCAATGAAGGAAGAAAAAGTTTATTTGACGTTACAAAACGGACGGGTGTTCGAAGGGAAACGCTTCGGAGCCAAGGGCGACGTGGTCGGGGAACTGGTATTCACGACGGGCATGACGGGATATATCGAAACGCTGACCGATCCCAGTTATTACGGGCAGATCGTCATTCAGACGTTTCCGCTCATCGGGAATTACGGCGTGATCAGCAAGGACAGGGAGAGCAAAAAGCCGTATCTCACCGCCTACGTGGTGCGTGAGCATTGCGGGCAGCCCTCCAATTTCCGCTGCGAAGAAAAACTCGACGAGTTTCTGACCCGAAACAACGTGGTGGGCGTGTACGGCGTAGACACGCGCGAACTCACTAAAACGGTGCGCGAGGCGGGCGTCATGAACGCGGTCATCTCTTCCCGCCCCGTAACCGATCTCGGCGAAGTGCAGAAATACGCCATACGCGACGCGGTGAAGACCTGCTCCCGTCAGGGCATCAAATATTACGGGGAGGAGAGCGCGAAACGGCGCGTCGTGCTTTGGGATTTCGGCGCAAAGGAAAATATCGTGCGCGAACTCGTGCGGCGCGATAATTACGTCATCCGCGTTTCGTCCGATACCACCGCCGAAGAGATTCTGGCTTTGAGACCCGACGGCGTAATGCTGACGAATGGCCCCGGCGATCCTGCGGAAAATACGGAGATCATTCGGGAAATTCAAAAACTTGCGGGTAAAATTCCCGTGTTCGGAATTTGTTTAGGACATCAACTTTTAGCGCTCGCTATGGGCGGCAAAACGCGCAAAATGAAGTACGGCCACCGCGGCGCCAATCAGCCCGTCAAGGAACTGAGAACGGGCACGGTGTACATTTCCAGCCAGAACCACGGCTACGAAGTGATCGCCGAATCCATACAGGGCAAAGGCGATCTGAGTTTTATCAACGTAAACGACAATACCTGCGAGGGGATAGAGTACCCCGATCTGAACGCGTTCACCGTGCAGTTTCATCCCGAAGCGTGCGCGGGACCCTTGGACGCCTCGGACTTGTTCGATAAATTCATGAATGTGATGGACGGAGGAAAAATCAATGCCTAAAAGAAGCGATATAAAGAAAGTTCTGGTCATCGGCTCCGGCCCCATCGTTATCGGACAAGCCGCGGAATTCGACTATGCGGGCGCGCAGGCGTGCCGCGTGCTCAAAGACGCGGGCGTGAACGTTGTTCTTTGCAACTCCAACCCCGCGACTATCATGACGGACAAGGCGCTCGCCGACGAAATTTACCTCGAGCCTCTGACGCTCGAATCCATCAAGCGCATCATCATCAAGGAGCGGCCCGACAGCATTCTCGCCTCATTGGGCGGACAGACGGGACTGACCATCGGCTGTCAGTTGGCGAAGGAAGGCTTTCTGGACGAGTGGGGCGTCAAACTCATCGGAACGAAAGTGGACGCGATCGACCGCGCCGAGGACAGGGAATTGTTCAAAGAGACCATGCAGAAGATCGGCCAGCCCTGCGTTCCCTCGGATATCGCGTACACAGTTGAAGAATGTCTTGCGGTCGCGGATAAGATCGGCTATCCCGTCATCGTCCGTCCCGCGTTCACGCTCGGCGGCGCGGGCGGCGGCGTGGCGTACAACGAGGAAGAACTCCGCAGTATTTCGCACAACGGGCTGATGCTTTCGCCGATCACGCAGGTCCTTGTCGAAAAGTATATTTACGGCTGGAAGGAAATCGAGTTCGAGGTGCTGCGCGACAGCCACGGCAACGTGCTCACCGTCTGTTCGATGGAAAATTTTGATCCCGTGGGCATCCACACGGGCGACTCCATCGTCATCGCGCCTGCGGTCACTCTTTCGGATAAAGAATATCAGATGCTCCGCAGCGCGTCTTTGAAGATCATCACCGAACTGAAGATCGAGGGCGGCTGCAACTGCCAGTTCGCGCTCAATCCCGATTCTTTCGAATATTCCGTCATCGAAGTCAATCCCCGCGTGTCGCGCTCTTCCGCGCTCGCAAGTAAGGCGACGGGCTATCCCATCGCGAAAGTGGCGACCAAGATCGCGCTCGGCTACACGCTCGACGAGATCAAAAACGATGTGACGGGCAAGACGTACGCCTGTTTCGAACCCGCCATCGACTACGTGGTCGTCAAACTTCCCAAATGGCCGTTCGATAAATTCTTATACGCCAAGCGCGAGTTGGGCACCCGCATGAAGGCGACGGGCGAAGTGATGTCCATCGGCACGAGTTTCGAAATGGCGATCATGAAGGCCGTGCGCGGCGCGGAAATTTCTCTTTCGTCGCTCAATCTCAATAAATACGCGGGCAAAAATATCCGCGAGGAACTTTCCAAACTTTCCGACGAGCGTCTGTTTACCGTATTCGAAGCGCTCAAACAGGGCGTTTCGGTGGACGAGATTTTCGACATCACAAAAATCGACCGCTGGTTCCTCCATAAACTGAAAAATCTGGTCGATTACGAAAAGCGGCTCAAAACCGAAAAACTCACGCGCGCGTTATACGACGAGGGCAAGTTGTTGGGGTATCCCGATCAGGAACTTGAAAAACTGTCCGGGCAGAAAATTCCTTATCACCGCCGCGCCGTCTATAAAATGGTGGATACCTGCGCCGCAGAATTCGCCGCGCAGACGCCTTATTTCTATTCCACCTATGACGAGCAGTCTCACGACGAGGCGACGCCCTTTGTCAAAAAGAGCACGAAAAAGCGCATTATCGTCATCGGGTCGGGTCCCATTCGTATCGGACAGGGCATCGAATTCGACTATTCCTCGGTGCATTGCGTCTGGACGCTGAAAAAATTAGGTTACGAAGTCATCATCATCAACAACAACCCTGAAACGGTTTCCACTGATTTCGACACGGCGGACAGGTTGTATTTCGAGCCGCTCACGCCCGAAGACGTGCAGAACGTCATCGACAAGGAAAAACCGTACGGCGTCGTCATCACTTTCGGCGGGCAGACGGCGATCAAATTGTGCAATTATCTCGACAGTCACGGCGTGAGGATTCTCGGCACCTCCGCGGACAGCGTGGATATGGCGGAGGACAGGGAGCGTTTCGACGAACTTTTGGAGCGTTTCGGCATTTCCCGCCCGAAGGGACTCACCGTCATGACCAAGGAAGAGGCGCTCGCCGCCGCGGATAAACTGGGCTATCCCGTTCTTTTGCGCCCTTCGTATGTTATCGGCGGTCAGAACATGACCATCGCCTTTACCGAGAGCGATATCCGCCGCTATATGGATGTGATCTTGCAGCAGCATATCGAAAATCCCGTGCTGTGCGACAAATATCTGATGGGGCAGGAACTGGAAGTGGACGTCATCAGCGACGGCGCGGATGTGCTCATTCCCGGTATCATGCAGCATATCGAGCGCGCGGGCGTACACAGCGGAGATTCCATTGCGGTCTATCCGCCGTACAACCTCAGCGACATTATGCTGGAAAAGATTATCGAGTGCTCCACCCAACTCGCGCTCTCGTTAAAAACGAAAGGGCTTATAAATATTCAGTTCCTCGTCTATAATAACGAACTGTACGTCATCGAAGTCAATCCCCGCGCCTCGCGTACCATTCCGTATATCAGCAAAGTGACGGGCGTGCCCATGGTGGAACTCGCCACCAAGATCATGGTCGGCTCCAAACTCAAAAAACTGGGCTACGGCACGGGACTGTACAAAAATTCTCCCTACGTGGCGGTCAAAGTTCCCGTGTTCTCCTTTGAAAAACTGAACGACGTGAATTCGCAGTTGGGACCCGAAATGAAATCGACGGGCGAAGTGCTCGGCATCGGCAAGAATATCGAAGAAGCGCTCTTCAAGGGGCTGGTTTCGGCGGGCTTCAAATTGTGCCATCCCACCAAACAAAATCCCGTCGGCGTCTATTTCACCGTCAACGACCAGGATAAATTCGAAATACTCGGCCTTGCCAAAAAGTTCAGCGACCTCGGGCTCAATATCTACGCCACCGCGGGCACGGCGGATACCATCCGCACCCTCGGCATCGAAGTGACGACCGTCGATCGTCTCTCCTCGGGCGACGAAGTATTGAAACTCATGGACGAGGGAAAAGTGGATTATATCGTCTATACGGGCAAGACGGATATGGATTCCATCGACGATTATATCCGCCTGCATCACCACGCCATCCTTTTGGGCATCACCACGCTTACGTCGCTGGATACCGCCAACGCGCTCGCGGACATCATCGCCAGCCGTTTCAACGAAAATAATACTGAACTGGTGGACATTAACGCGCTGCGCACCGAAAAGACGAAGATCAAGTTCGTCAAAATGCAGAGTTGCGGCAACGATTATATTTTCTTCGACAATATGGACGGAAAGATCACCTGTCCCGAATCGCTCGCCATCAATTTTGTAGACCGCCACTTCGGCGTCGGCGGCGACGGCATCGCGCTCATCGAGAGATCCGACGTTGCGGACGCGAAAATGCGTATCTTCAACAAGGACGGCAGCGAGGGGCGCATGGCGGGGAATTCCATCCGCTGCGTCGCAAAATACCTGTTCGATAACGGTATGGTCAAGGGTAAAAATATTACCATCGAAACGCTCAGCGGCGTGAAAGAACTCTCGTTGTTTACGTTTAACGGGAAAGTGAGTTCGGTCAGCGTCGAAATGGGCAAAGCGGTTCTGGACGGCAGGAACATTCCTTCCACGCTGGACGGCGAGTCCGTCGTAGACCGCGCGATCACTGTCGGCGGCAAAAATTATAACGTTACGCTCGTCAACGTGGGCAACCCGCACTGCGTGGTGTTCTGCGATAAAGTGGACGCGGTGGACGTTCCCAATGTGGGACCGCTCTTCGAATACAGCGAGTATTTCCCCGAACGCGTCAATACCGAATTTGTCAGGGTCGTCAACGACACCACGCTGAAAATGCGCGTGTGGGAGCGCGGCAACGGCGAAACGCTCGCGTGCGGCACGGGCGCGGCGGCGGCGGTCGTCGCGGCGGTTTTGAACGGTTATTGCCGCCCCGATACCGACGTGACCGTGAAAGTGCGCGGCGGCGATCTGTTCGTGCGATACACTTCGGACGGCATGGTCACGCTGACGGGCGGCGTCAAACAGGTGTTCGAAGGCTATATCGAATTTTAATGAGCGGAGTATATCATGCAAGAAGTTTTTTATGAAGAGAGCGTAAGCACGCATAACGAAAAGAGCGCCAAAAACAAATATACTTTGTTTACGGTGTTTATGGTTTTGGCGTTTGTTTCGGCTGTTTTATGCTTTCTCAACGTCATGTTTTCGCCCACGCAGGATGACGGAAAAGATTTTACCATGGCGATCATCGTCAATCTCGTGATCTGGATCGTCTTTACCGTGCTGTTTATCGCCGCGGGCATATTCTTTTCGATGAAGCGCCACGCCTTTTATCTGAGTTACGATTATACCTTCGTTTCGGGCGAACTGCGCATTTGCAAGGTCATTCATAACCGCAAGCGCAAACTGCAATACCGCCTTTCGGGCGACCGCATCATCAAGATCGGAAGGGTAGGCAGCGAATCCTACAAAAAACTGAAATTTACGCCCGATATCAAGGAAGTGATCTTGACGCCCAACAACGTCGCCGAAGAGGATAAGGAATTTTTCTATTTTCAGACGCAGACGGACGCGGGCAAACGGCTTCTGATTCTGGAGTGCCGCATCCAACTGATCACGCAGATCGTGCGCTATATGCGGAAAAATATATTGGAAACGGAATTCAACAAATGATCTATCTGGATAACGCCGCGACCGCGCGCCCCGATATCGGGGCGGCGGAATCGGCAATGCGCTATTTAAAAGAAGATTTTTTCAACCCTTCGTCAATGGTCCGCGAAGGGTTTGAAATTCATAAAGAGATGGACAAGGCGCGCGCGTCTTTGCTTTCGCACGTAGCGCGGAGCGAAACGCACGAACTCGTCTTTACCTCCTGCGGTTCGGAGTCGGATAATCAGGCGCTTTTTTCCGCGGGACGGCGCGGCAACGTCGTCATAACCGAGGGCGAGCATGCCGCCGTATTTGCCGCCGCGGCGGAACTTGCGCGGCGGGGGATCGAAGTGCGCCGCGCGCGCCTCAACGGGAACGGCAGCGTGGACGTAAACGATCTTCTGAAAAAAGTCGACCGCAAAACTTCGCTGGTTTCGGTCATTCACGTCAATAACGAAACGGGCGCGGTCAACGATATCGACGAGATTTCGCGTGCGGTCAAAGAGATCAACGCCGCTGCGGTCTTTCACAGCGACGGCGTGCAGGCGTTCGGCAAACTTTTGTACCGTTTGGGCGAAAATATCGATCTGTATTCCGTGAGCGCGCACAAGATCGGCGGCGTGCGCGGCATCGCCGCGCTGATACGCAAAAAGAAGTGCGTGCTGCATCCTTATATTTTCGGTGGGGGGCAGGAAAAGGGGCTGCGAAGCGGCACGGAAAATACCTTCGGCATCGCGCAGTTCGCTTTGGCGGCCGCCGCGAAATACGCGCGTTTGCAAGAAAATTACAGGCATGCCGAAGAACTTTCCTCCTGTGTAAAAAACAGTCTGGACAAGCAGATTTTTAAAATTATATCCACGGGAAACTGTTCGCCGTATATCGTCAGCGCGTCGGCGCGGGGGCTGCGCGGCGAAGTATTGCTGCACATGCTCGACGATAAGGGCGTCGTAGTCGGGACGGGTTCGGCGTGTTCCTCCAAAACGCGTTTCAGCCGCGTAATCCTTGCGACGGGCGCGGACGAGCCGACGGCGGACGGGATCTTACGCATTTCTTTCAGCGCGGAAACGACGATGGAAGAAACAGAGCGCGCGGCGGAGATCATCAACGGCTGTGCGCGTGAATTATACGAAAAGACGAGATAAATAATGGATAAAGTCATCATCATCCGCTACTGCGAGATATACTTAAAAGGAAAAAACCGCGGCTATTTCGAAAAGGTGTTCATGAACAACCTCGAAAAGTCGCTTTCGGGCATCCGTCACGAGATCAGGAAACCGAGCGGCCGTTACGTCGTCGAAAATTTTGACGCGCAGGATATCGGGCGCATACTCGAACGCCTGCAATGCGTGTTCGGCGTACATTCGATCAGCGTCGCCTATAAAGTGCCCGCGGAACTTTCCGCCATCGAAGAGGCGGCTCTCTTCGTCGCGCCCAAAAACGGCACCTTCAAGGTGGAGAGTAACCGCGCGGATAAAAGATTTCCTCTCAATTCCATGCAATTAAACGCGCATATCGGCGGCAAGATACTGGAAGCCGTTCCATCTTTGGAAGTGGACGTGCACGCGCCCGAAAAGACCGTTCATATCGACGTCAGAGAAAACGGAACGGCGCTCGTGTTCAGCGATCTTCAAAAGGGCGCGGGCGGCATGCCCGTAGGTACGGCGGGACGCGGACTTTTGCTCATTTCGGGCGGCATCGACAGTCCCGTGGCGGGGTACATGATCGCCAAACGCGGCATGAACGTGGATTGTCTGCATTTTCACAGTTATCCCTATACCAACTTGCAGGCGAAAGAAAAAGTGGTGGAGTTGACGCGCATCCTCGGGCGCTACGCCGCAGGCGTCACGCTGTATACGGTGAGCGTCACGCATATTCAGGAAGAGATACACAAACATTGTCCCGAAGATATGATGATCACGCTCGTGCGACGCTTTATGATGCGCATTGCCGAACGGCTTGCGAAACAGATCGGCGCGCAGTGCCTCATTACGGGCGAAAGCCTGGGACAGGTCGCGAGCCAGACGATCGAGGGCATGACTTCTTCCAACGCGGTCGTAAAGGATATGCCCGTACTGCGCCCGCTCGTCGGATTCGACAAGACGGAGATCGTCGATCGTTCCAAGGCGATGGGCGCGTTTGAAACGTCCATTCTGCCGTATGAGGACTGCTGCACGGTCTTTCTTCCCAAACACCCGCTCATTCGCCCCAAATCGGAACAGGTCGAAGCGCAGGAAAACAAACTCGGCGTGGAAGCGCTCATCGAAGAGGCGCTTTCGACGCTGGAAATCATTCGTCTTTGATCGTAAGCGGACGGCATTGCCGTCCGCTCTCTGTTTTCCGCAAAAAAAATCGAGAAATCCGCGTCGAGCATTTTACAAAGGGGCAAAGATTGTGATATAATAATAAACGGATTTTTATCGGTTTGCGCCCGTATCCTGCGGGCAGCGGCTTACATACCCACAGATATTCTATGAGGAGAGTTGATTATGGAACGTAAAGTAGGAACGGTTTCGCGCGGAATCCGTTGCCCCATCATAAGGGAAGGGGACGATCTTGCAAAGATCGTGGTTGACAGCGTTTTGGAGGCTGCCGAAAGCGAAGGCTTTTCCCTCCGCGACAGGGACGTGATCTCTGTCACCGAATCCGTCGTGGCGCGCGCGCAGGGCAATTACGCCTCTACGGAGGATATCGCCGCGGACGTGCGTTCGAAACTGGGCGGCGGTACGATCGGCGTTATTTTCCCCATTCTTTCCCGCAACCGTTTTGCGATTTGTCTGAAAGGCATCGCAAAGGGCGCAAAGAAGATCGTTCTCATGCTCAGTTATCCCAGCGACGAAGTGGGCAACGAACTCGTGACCTGGGATCAACTCGACAATGCGGGCGTCAACCCGTACAGCGACGTTCTGACTCTGGAAAAATACAGGACGCTGTTCGGTGAAAACAAGCATCCCTTTACGGGCATCGATTACGTCGCCTATTACAGCGATCTGATCCGCGAAGCGGGCGCCGAGGTGGAAGTGATCTTCGCCAACAATCCCCGCGCGGTCCTGCAATATACGAAAAACGTGCTTACCTGCGACATTCATACCCGCGCGAGGACAAAGCGTATCCTCAAAGCGGCGGGCGCAAACGTCGTGTGCGGCATGGACGATATTTTAAACGCGCCCGTGAACGGCAGCGGCTGCAACGAGCGTTTCGGGCTTTTGGGCTCCAACAAGTCCACCGAGGACAAGATCAAACTGTTCCCGCGCGATTGCACCGATCTCGTGTACGAGATCCAAAAGAGCGTTCTGAACCGTACAGGCAAGCACGTCGAAGTGATGGTGTACGGTGACGGCGCGTTCAAAGATCCCGTGGGAAAGATTTGGGAACTTGCCGACCCTTGCGTTTCGGTGGCGAATACCGACGGCCTGGAAGGAACGCCCAACGAGATCAAACTCAAATACCTTGCCGACAACGATTTCAAAGATCTTTCGGGCGAGGCGCTCAAAGACGCTATTTCCGAGAGGATCCGCGAAAAGGAAGATAATCTCGTGGGAAATATGGCGTCGCAGGGAACCACGCCGCGAAGGCTGACCGACCTCATAGGCTCGCTGTGCGATCTGACGAGCGGTTCGGGGGATAAGGGCACGCCTATTATTCTAATCCAGGGCTATTTCGATAATTTTACCGACTGAGGAAACAAAATGAAACAGGACATGATCGTAGTATTGGATATGGGCAGCACGCGCAACACGGACGTTGCGCGCGCGATCCGCTCGCTCGGCGTTTACAGCGAGATCTGCAATTTCGACGTAACGGCTGACGAACTCAACGCGATGCCCAACGTGCGCGGCGTCGTCGCCAACGGCGGCCCGAACGACGTCGTAGACGGTAAAAAGATCGCTTTGAGCGAAGAAGTGAAAAAGAGCGGACTGCCCGTCTACACTTTCGATTACGCGGAAAACGGAAGAATGAACAAAATGCCCGAAAGCGATCAAGAGATCGCCGAGGCGCTCCGTTCGTTCGTGTTCGACACCTGCAAAGCCGCCGCAAACTGGAATATGGAAAATTTCATCGCCGACCAGGTGGAATTGATGCGCCGTCGGATCGGGGATAAAAAGGTTTTGCTCGCCTTGTCGGGCGGCGTGGATTCGTCGGTCGTCGCGGCGCTCCTTTTAAAGGCGGTGGGCGAACAGTTGACCTGCGTGCACGTCAACCACGGGCTTTTGAGAAAGGGCGAACCCGAACAGGTCGTCAAGGTGTTCAAGGACGAGATGAAAGCCAATCTCGTTTACGTGGATGCTACCGACCGCTTTTTAAATAAATTGGCGGGCGTTGCGGATCCCGAACAGAAGCGCAAGATCATCGGCGCGGAGTTCATCCGCGTGTTCGAGGAAGAGGCGCGCAAACTCGACGGCATTGAATTTCTGGCGCAGGGCACCATCTATCCCGATATCGTAGAGAGCGGTACGAAGACCGCGAAAATGGTCAAGAGCCACCACAATGTGGGCGGGCTTCCCGAAGATTTACAATTTGCATTGGTAGAGCCTTTGAAAATGCTCTTCAAGGACGAAGTGCGCGCCTGCGGCGTGGCGCTCGGCCTGCCCGACGCGATGGTCTACCGTCAGCCGTTTCCCGGCCCCGGGTTGGGCGTTCGCTGTCTGGGCGCGATCACCCGCGACCGTTTGGAGGCGCTGCGCGAATCGGATGCGATCTTGCGCGAAGAATTCGCCGCGAACGGTCTGGAAGGAAAAGTCTGGCAATATTTCACCGTCGTTCCCGATTTCAAGTCGGTTGGCGTGCGCGACAACGCGCGCTGCTACGATTGGCCCGTGATCATCCGCGCGGTCAATACGGTAGACGCGATGACCGCCGAAGTGCCCGAAATCCCGTTCGCAATCCTGCGTAAGATCACCGACCGCATTCTTTCGGAAGTAAAGGGGATCAACCGCGTCTGTTTTGATCTTTCGCCCAAGCCTACGGCGACCATCGAATGGGAATAAAAGAATATCGGACCGCCGCAAAATTTGCGGCGGTTTTTAGTTTGGGAGGAAAATTTTCATGCCACAGCAAGTCCGCGTCGTCGCTTACGACGCGCGTTGGGCGGATGAATTCCGCAAAGAGAGCGAAAAAATAAAAGAAATACTCGGCGGCGAATGCGTCGCCGTGCACCATATCGGCAGTACCGCCGTCGAAGGATTGCAGGCAAAACCGATCGTCGATATCATGCCCGTCGTGAAAGATATCGGAAAGATCGACGCATTGTATCCCGAATTCGAGGCGCTCGGCTACGAGTGTATGGGCGAATTCGGCATTGCGGGCAGGCGATATTTTCGGAAAGGCGGCGACGAGCGCACGCATCAGGTACATATTTTCGAAGAAAGCAACCGCGCGGATATCGGACGCCATCTTGCCGTCCGCAATTATCTGCGCACGCACGAGGAGGAACGGCGCGCTTACGGCGAACTCAAAGAAACGCTCGCGCGGAAATTTCCGCGGGATATCGAAAAATACTGCGACGGAAAAGAGCGGTGCGTGCGCGCTTTGGAACAACGCGCGCTTTCCTGGAGTAAATCCGAACTCGGATTTTCGCTCGCGAAACCCTCCGTTTCGTTTGCGAAAGAACTCTGCAAACACGCGGATAATCCCGCGATCGCCGCGAATCTGCGCGATCTGTTTCCCAATCCCTACACCTTGCGCGACGCGGAAGGTTTTATGAAATTTTGCGAGGCGGAAGAGGGAAAATCGCAGTTTGTGCGCATCATCGTCGTCGATGAAAAGCCCGTCGGCTGCCTCTCTGCGACGTTCGGGCAGGACGTTTCGCGCCGCGACGCGGAGATCGGATATTGGCTGAGCGAAAATTATTGGGGGCATAATATCATGCCGCGCGCGTTGAACAGGCTTGCCGAAGAGGTGTTTTCCGAAACGGATATCGTGCGCTTGCACGCCGTTCCGTTTGCCTTTAACAAGGCGTCCTGCCGCGTGCTTGAAAAGAGCGGTTTCGCTTTGGAAGGGCGGCTGAAAAGCAGCGTATTCAAGAAAGGAAATTTGTACGATTCCCTGCTTTACGCGAGAATAAAAGAGCATTTTTGCGAATAAAATAGAGAAACGGGCGCATCCGAAATGATAAACAAAAAGAGCGGATGTGTCTGTTTTTTTATATAAACCGTGTAGCAAAAGTCACGATACATAAAAAAACGGTGAATAATTTTCGAAAACTATTTATTTTTACCCCGATGTGTGTTATACTAACACAGTATAACGGCAAGCAATGGAGCGGTCGGCGTTTAGAGGAATTTATGGATCTTACCTTTACGGAAATGAAGAACTTAATAAAGAGCCAAAAGCAGCCCGACAAGCAGTTTTATCTCGATCTTCTCGACGAAGATAAACAGCGGGAGTATGAAGACACGCGCGTCAGAGCGGTCATGACTTTGCTGAAAGCGGATTATATCAATCCCTTGAAGATCAAGATCAAAAACGACCGTGACGAGGCGGAGGCGATCAAAGCCGAACAGGACTTTTCCGCTGAAAATTATCAAAAGATCATCGCCATCAACGCGCACATCCGCGAACTGAAAGAACAGATCGAAGGCTACAAGGGCTTTTTCACCGAGCCGTATTTCGCCCGCATGGACGTCTATGACGATCAGGAGGGTTACAACAGTTATTATATCGGCAAGCGCGGGGACGTCAATCTGGAGATCGTGGACTGGCGCGCGCCGCTCGCCCGAAAATATTATCAGAAGAGCCAGATCAATTTTTCCATCAACGAATACTTCTACAAACTGATCTTGCGGCGGGCTCTTCGCACCGCGAACGGAAAACTCGTCGATTTCAAAAACGAATATCTGAGCCTTCGGGACTATCTGACCAAAGAGGAGATCGCGGGGCGCGACGAAGAGATCATTTTCGATCCATTCCTCAAAGAGATTTTAAAAACGAGGAAAGAGCAGTCGGAAATTTCCGATATCATCGAAACCATTCAGGAAAAGCAATACGATATCATCACCAAGCCCGAGCGCGACAACTTTATTTTGCAGGGCTGCGCCGGAAGCGGCAAGACGATGATCATGCTGCACCGCCTCAGTTATCTCATGTACAACAACGAGAAACTGCGGCCGCGCGACGTGCTCGTCATCACGCCTTCCGATTCTTTCAACGATTTCATCGACGAACTCGCGACCATTCTGGAACTGGAAAAAGTAAAAACCAAGACCATCGACGAATACTTTATCCAACTTTTGCAAAACGCGGGCATCGACATTGCGGACAAGATAGATCATAACGCGAAACTGCCTATAAAATATCTCGAATACGTCTATTCCGAAAAGTTTTTGTCGGACGTGGAAGGCAGGCTTTCCAAAATGTACGACGGTATCGTAGGTATGTTCGTCAGCGAAGAGTGTACTTCCGTCATCGACAACGTAGCGGCGGGGTGCCGCGAACAGGACGAAATTTTCACGCACGTGAAAAACGCGAGCCTGCGCGTGCGCCGCGCGGTTCTCGGCGAGATCAAGGAAAAACCCGAGGGCGGGCTGTATTATACCAAACCTTTCCGCGAACTGATGAACGCGGTGACGGCCGTCGAAGAATTCCTGCGCGTCGACTTAAAGAGCGAAAAAATCAAAAATTACAGTTATTTTTACAACCGTATCCTCACGTTCTATCGCTCCGCGCACGTCATTTACCGTTCGTCGGGCAAGATCGTCGACGCGGCGCTTACCGACCTTGCGACGCTGAAAGACCTCGTGGGCAGGGAGATCACCGATTTAAAGCGTTATAAAATTTTCAAAAACGGCGCGGAAGTGGAGACGTACGCGGACAGGATAGCCCGCCGCGGCGAACTTTTAAAAGAGATCGCCAAAACCGAAGAGCGTATACGCGAGATCGGCGATCGGTTCGGCGGCGTCTGCGAACTGTTCGAAACGCTCAAAGGCAACGCGAATTTCGTCGCCATCGGTAAATGCGAAACGACGCTCGAACTTTCGCGCATGCTCTATAAAGATATCGTAAAAAAAGCAAAAAAGAAATTCGGTATCGGCAAGGGCATGTTCAAGAGCGACGCCTATCTTTTGTGCCTCGTGTTATCCCTTCTGGGTAAACAACTCGAACCGCATTTCGGTCTGGTGTTCATCGACGAGGGACAGGATATTTCCTCCAACGAATATAAACTGTTGAAAATGATCAATAAGGAGGCCGCTTTCAACGTGTACGGCGATCTCGCGCAGAACGTGACGGGGTTCCGCGGCTTGCAGTCGTGGGAAGAGATCGGCATTCGGGACGTATATTACCTCAATCAGAATTACAGGAACACCAATCAGATCGTAGAATACGTCGCCGAGCGGCTCGGACTCAATATGCAGCCCATCGGCTTCGACGGACTGCCCGTGACTGCCATCGGTATCCGCGGCGTGAGCGGCTTTTTCAAGGATAAAAAGGGCTTGAAAGCGGTCATCGTTTCCGAGGCGGTGGCGGAACGGCTGTGCCGCAAGAGTTATAACGTGCTTTCCGAAACGGGTCGTATCTCCAAATCGAAAATCAACTTTATGACCGTCTACGAATCCAAGGGACTGGAATTTACCTCGGTCGCCGTGGCGGACGAGGGCATGACCTTAAACGAAAAATATATCGCTTACACCCGCGCTCTGAAAGAGTTGGCTGTGATCGAACTGAAAGACTGACCTATGCGTTATCATTATTTTTTACTCGATGCGGACGAAACGGTTTTCGACTTTATCGCCTCTTCGAAAGAGAGTTTGCGATACGCGCTTGCACAGTTCTCGCTCCCGTATTCCGATGAAATTTATTCGCTCTTTAAAAAACACAACGATGCCGTATGGCGCGAATACGAGCGCGGCGCGCTCACGAAAGCGCAATTGCGCGTCAAGCGTTTCGAGTGTTTTTTTGCCGAACAGGGCGTTATTGCGGACGCCGCATCGGTGGACAAGATATATTTCGACAAACTTTGTACGACGGGTTATCTGTTGGACGGCGCCGACGCATTTCTTTCCGGACTGAAAGAACGCGGCGAAATATACATGATCACCAACGGTACGACCGCCGCGCAGGAAGGCAGGATCGGCGCGAGCGGCATCGGCAAATATCTGGACGGCGTGTTCATTTCCGACGAACTGGGCGTTGCCAAGCCGCACAGAGAATTTTTCGATCAGGTATTTTCCGCGGTCCGAAAAGATAAAAAGCGGTGCGTCGTGATCGGCGATTCGCTCTCTTCCGATATTCTGGGGGCGAACAATGCGGGGGTAGACAGCATCTGGTATAATCCGAAAGGGCAGAAAGAGGAGAGTTTCGCCCGTCCGACGTTTACGGCGGGCGGCTACGAAGATATTTTGAGGATCATAGATAAAAGTTAAAGAAAGACCGCTTTACTGCGGTCTTTTTCCGTATACGGCGGAAAAATAAAGTCAATAATATTTTGACGCAATACCTTGCCATAAATCGGCAATTATAGTATAATATTGATAATGAAACTTAGTGGACGGAAACAGTATGGCAAGTAAGAAATCGGCTAAAAATACTTTGAAAGAGGCGGTTACGCTCTCGTATAAACTACAACGTTTTGTCAGTTACGCGGACTTTTTCAACCGCGTGCCGCTGTTTATTTCTTTGCAGGTTTCCAATCAGAGTTCGGAAACGATCGACGATATCGACGTCGTGATCGAAAACGCTTCGGGGCTTTTATTGCCGTTTTCGAAACATCTGGAACATTTACCTTTCGAAAGCACGGTAGAGATCGCGACGGAGGACGTTCTTTCGCCGCTGTATCTGACGGAGATTTCCGAAATCACCGTGCAGCCCGTTACCATAAAAGCGCTTAGCGGCGCTACGGTCATCGTGGAGGAGCGCGCGGAAGTGACCGTGCTGCCCTTCGATTATTGGAGCGGCCGCAGCGGCAACGCCGAACTTTTATCCTGTTTTTCCCGCCCGAAGATCGCAGACTGTCTGCGCGTCCTTTCCGAGGCGCAGGAACAGTTGAAAAAATGGGGTATCGCCTGCGAATGGCGCGGCTATGCCGAGGGCGATAAGAATAAGATCCGCCAGATCGCGGCCGCCATATTTTCCGTTTTAAAGAAAAATTCCATCGAAAAATCCGCGGCGGAATTTCAGTACGAAGATCCGATGCCCGTCGGGGATATCACCAAAATTTTGAAAACGCGCGTCGGGACCTCGTTCGAGTTGACGTTGTTTATCGTATCCTGTCTGGAATGTGCCAATCTGCACCCCGTTATCGTGGTCGGGGAAAAGAGCGTCAGTTGCGGCGTGTGGCTGTACGATAACTGCTTTTTGGACAGCGTGAGCGACGATACGGTGCTTTTGCAAAAGTACATTTCGGGCGGCATCAACAATATCAGCGGCTTTGACGTGGAGGACGTGTTTTCCGGGCGCAACGTCAATTTTACCGCCTCCGAAAAGCATTTCGCGCAAAAACTCGACGGCGGATATTTCGATACGGTCATCGACGTAAAGCGCTGCCGCCTCGCCCGCATTTATTCTCTGCCTTTGAAGGTAAAGGGCATCAAGGGTTACGAACTTCTGGGCGACGACGAAACGAATATCGAAGCGGCGCCGCAGAACCTTGCAGGCATCAAAAAATTGAGCGTGGACGGCAAGGCGACCAAAAACAAACAGTGGGAACGCCGTCTGCTCGATCTTTCCCTCAAAAATTCTCTGCTCAATTTCAAACCCGATAAAAACTGCCTGCACATAGTGAGTTCGGATATCAACGCCACATTCGGCGGGCTTTCCTCGCACAGCGAATACGCCGTTCTGGAAAAACCGACGGACGGCCGCGGCATGATAGACGATCTGTCGTTTTTCGGTTCCGCGTCCCGCCTTTCCGCACTGTCCGCGCTTTTGGAAGTGGAACTGAAAAATAAACGTATCCGCACCTATTCTTCCAAGGACGAGGTGAACGACGTCATGCGCTACCTCATCAAAAAGGCAAAAACAGCCGAAGAGGAGGCGGGCGCGAACGTCATCTATCTCGCATTCGGTTTTCTGAAATGGTACGAAAACGGCGTGGGAGAGCCGAAATACGCGCCCCTGATCCTTTGCCCCGCGAAGATCGAAAAGAGCAAGGGCGGCAAGGGCTATTCCGTACGCTTTACCGACGACGAAATGCAGGTCAATACGACGCTTTTGGAATTTTTGCTGCGCGAATATAAGATCGATATCCGCGGGCTGGACAATATCGCGTCGGGCATTCAGATCTCCGAGATCATCGCCATGGTGAAAATGGAGATCCTCAACATGAAAAACTGGGACGTCGTGGAGGAAGTGTATCTCGCCAATTTTTCCTTCGCGCGCTATGCCATGTGGAACGACGTCCGAAAAAACATCGATAAATTCCGCAAAAACCCGATGGTGAAATCCCTCTTGAACAACCGTCTGGAGATCACCAATAACGTGTTCGAGGACAAGGCGGAGGACGAATATCCCGCCGCCGAGGTGCTCTCGCCGATGGTGGCGGACAGTTCGCAGTTTTCCGCGATCGCGGAGGCGATCAACGGCGCGAGTTTCGTGTTGCACGGGCCGCCCGGAACGGGAAAATCGCAGACGATCACCAATATCATCGCGAACTGCCTCAATAAGGGCAAACGCGTGCTGTTCGTCGCGGAAAAACAGGCGGCGCTCTCCGTCGTCAAAAAGCGTCTGGACGGCATCGGATTGGGCGATTTCTGTCTGGAACTGCATTCCAATAAAGTGGATAAGAGCGTCGTTCTGCACAATCTCGAAACCACGCTCGATTTAAAGTGCGAAGAGGAGGAGGGCGAATTTGCCGCCAAAGGCGAACTCATCGAGGCGCTTCGCAAAGATTTGAACGAACCCATCTCCGCGCTGCATAAAAAGCGCCGTTTGGGCGTTTCCGTGTACGAGGCGATCCTCATATATCTCAAAAATAAGGGCGCGCCCGACGTTTTGGACATCGAAAGCACGTTTTACGACAGTCTGACCAAAGAAAAACTGGAAACGTACGAAAAGATGCTCATGGAAGTCGCCGCCGCCGCCAAACAGTGCGGGGGCGTCTACCGCTCGCCCTTTGAAAACGTCAACCTGACCGAATTCGACAGCGACGTGCGCAATACTGTCTATTACAGCGCCGAAGTGATGATCGCGGAGATCCGCCATTTAAAGAATTATCTGAGTTTGTTCCTCGATTTTTACCGCCAGCGCGTGAGTGCCTTTACCGATAAAAAATTGCAGACGCTGGTACAACTCATCGAAGTGCTGCGCGGCGAGGAGATCAAGGAATATTTCGACTGCGATGAGAACGAGTTTTACGTGTTCTTCAACGCCAACCGCCGCCTCGACAGACTTTTGGGCAATTATTTCAAAAATTTCAAAGCGCTCATTCCCGTGGATGTTAACGAGGCTGTCATCGAGCAGGAACTGGATAACTGGGGCGACAATTACAAAAGTTCCAAGGTTTTGGGAACGCTCGCCAAACGGCTGAGAAAGGCCGCGATCGTCAAACTTTCTCCGCAGGAAGAGTTGAAGTATATCGGCATTGTCGCGCAGATATACAGCGACCTCAATCTGATCAAAACGAACACCCGTCTTTCCGCGAACTTTACCGACCGCGGAGGGAAGATCAATTTCAAGCGCCGCGAGGATTTCCTGGAACCGCTCATGCAGATGCACGCGCTCTGCGAAGGCGTGTTCATGGACTATAACGCGGACAGTTTCAACAGCGTTTTGGTAAAATCCGTCGGCAGCGGTTACGCCGTCCCCATTCTCGACGGTTTGAAACAGGCGATCGCGGGATTCGAGGCGGGCAAAAACAATTTTGCCGCCGCCGTCAACGCCGATCCCGAAGGGTGGTACGACGAAGATCTTCTCGATTATTTCAACGACAAGGCGAGCGCGCTCATCGACAATATCGATATGCTCGCAGGCTGGTGTATGTTCAAGCGTATCTCGCACGAACTGGACGAGGCGGGGCTGACTTTTATCACCGATTCGCTCGCGAGCGGCGCTATATCTTCGGATAATCTTCTGGATAGTTTCCGCAAAAACGTATACCGTAATTTTCTGGAAACCAACATCGGCGCGGATGCCGTGCTCTCCAAATTTTCTTCCAGCGTTTTGGAGGAAAAGATCGAACAGTTCCGTGCGCTCGACGAGCAGTATTCCGAACTCGCAAGGGAGCATATCCGCCGCGCGCTCATATCCCGACTGCCTTCCACCTCTACGGAGGGGGCGTTGAGTCTGGAAGTGCTCGCGTTCCAGCGCCATTTGAAGAGCAATCTGCGCGGCATGACGCTGAAAGGTTTCTTTGCGGATATTCCCGAACTTCTCACCGCTTTGGCGCCCTGTATGCTGATGAGTCCCGTCACCGTGGCGCAGTATCTCGAACCCGACCCCGATCTCTTCGATCTCGTTATTTTCGACGAAGCGTCGCAGTTGCCGACGAGCGAGGCGATCGGCGCGCTCGCGCGCGCAAAGAGCGCGATCATCGTGGGCGATCCCAAACAGTTGCCGCCTACCTCGTTTTTCAGTTCGGGCTATGTGGACGAGGAAAATCTCGATAACGAAGATCTGGAAAGCATTCTCGACGACTGTCTTGCTCTGAGCATGCCCGAAAAGCACCTTACCTGGCATTACAGGAGCAAACACGAAAGCCTGATCGCGTTTTCCAATATCATGTATTACGGCTCTAAATTATGCACGTTCCCTTCGCCCGACGCGCTCGAAAGCAAAGTGCGGCTTGCGCTCGTGGAGGACGGCGTGTACGACAGGGGCTTTACCAAGCGGAATAAGGGCGAGGCGGACGCGCTCGTAAACGAAGTGATCCGCCGCCTGAAAGATCCCAAACTTTCGCAGTCGAGTATCGGCATCGTCACGTTCAGCACGGCGCAGCAGGATTATATCGAAAGGCGGCTATCCGACGCGCTCATCAAAAACCGCCTGGAAGACGCGGCGTTTGAGAGGGAAGAACCCATCTTTGTCAAAAACCTCGAAAACGTACAGGGCGACGAGCGCGACGTGATTCTTTTCTCCGTCTGTTACGGCCCCGACCGTACGGGCAGGATCTCCCTTAACTTCGGACCTTTGAACCAGGTCGGCGGTTGGCGCCGTTTGAACGTGGCCGTGTCCCGCGCCCGCGAAGAGATGGTCGTGTTCGCGTCGATGACCTCGGCGATGATAGATTTGTCCAAGACCAACAGCAAGGGCGTCGCGGGACTGAAAGCCTTTTTGGAATTCGCGCAGAAGGGCAAGACGACGCTTGCCCTCAACGCGGAAGAATTGCAGAGCGCAAAGAGCGGCATCGGCAAATATATCGCGCGCGAACTGAAAACGTACGGCTACGAATGCCGCTACGACGTGGGTATTTCCGAATTCAAGATCGACTGTGCGGTCGTCGATCCCAAGAACAAAAAGAGATTTATCCTCGCCATATTGTGCGACGGTTCCACCGCGTTCCGTTCGAGCGCAAAAGACCGCTGTATCTTGCAGACGCAGATCTTGAAACACAACAACTGGAACGTCGTGCGGCTGTTCAGCATCAACTTTATCAACAATCCCAAGCGCGAGATCAAGCGTATCAAGGATATTCTCGACCGCTTAACGGGCGTGGAAAAGCAGACGCGCGACTATCTGACCAAATATAAAAAGGCGTACCGCTACGCCAAACTCGAACAGCAGAACAATCTGGCGCAGTTTGTGACTTCGGGCGAAAACGACGCGGAGATCGTGGCGCGGCTCAAAGCGATCGCCTCGGCGGAAGAGCCTTTCAGCGAACAATTTTTGATGAAGCGGTGTCTGAATTCTTTGGGCGTTTTGAAATACGGCGCGAAAGTGGAAGAGCGCATGCTCAATCTCATCAATCTTTGCGAATTGAAACGGGAAACGCTGTGCGGCAAAACGTATCTGCGCAAGACGGATAAATGCCTCGACTGCGACTTTTACCGCTACGAGGCGGGCGAGCCGATCCGTAAGACCGAACAAGATTTCACGCCTTACGAGATCATCGCACTCATCAAAGGGCTTTTGGAAAACAAAGTCAGTCTGTATTGCGACGAACTGATCGCGCTCGTGTGCACCGAACTGAAAGTGGCGCGCCCGAGCGACCGCTTTACCGAATTTATCAACCAATGCATCATGTTGGGCGTGCAAAAGGGCATCTTTATCCGCTCCATCAGCGATCGGATCAGTTTCTGTTAATATGAACGATACGAAAGAAGAACGAAAGGGATGGCTCAAAGGACGGGGCAAATTATTCAATTTTCGTCCCGTCCTCGCAATATCCTCGGGTTTCGGCTTGGGGATATTTTTGTGCTATGCTTTTTCTCTGCACGCCCTTTGGATCGGCTTGCTCCTTGCGGTCGGCGGCGGAGGCGCAGTTTGTCTGTTCCTTCGTAAAAAGGAGAAGAGCGCCTTGCCCGCGCTCCTGTTCGCCGCATTTTTACTGCTCATGTTTTGTCTGGGCGCGCTGTCCTTTTCCGCGCGCCTTTCTTCTTACAATGCGGACAACGCGGCGGAGGGGACTTATACGGTTTCCGCAACGGTCAAGGATATCGCGGGCAAAAACAGCCTGTATCTGACCGACGCGATGCTCACCGACGGGGACAGCGTCAGGGCGCTGGGCGGGAATATCCGCGTTTACGTGAATTCGTTGCCCGACGAAATAGGGATCGGAACGAAAGTTTCGTTCGAGTGCGAGTTAAAACCGTACGATTCTTCCGCGTACGGGCGTTTTAACGTGACGCCGATTTTGGAAAATACGAAATATATGGCGAGCGTTTCGGGCGACAAAATCATGGTACGCGGCGAGAAAAAGTTCGATTTGTTTTATGCAGCGCGCGAACGTCTGCGGAACGTCCTTTTCGGTACGATGAGAGAGGAAGAGGCTGCCGTTTGCTACGCGATGCTGACGGGCGACGGCAGCGCCGTCGAAAACGGGCTTTTGCAAAATTTCCGATACGGCGGGGTCGCGCATATTTTCGCCGTGTCGGGATTGCATATCGGCGTCATCTATGCGATTTTGTCTATTCTGTTGAAACGTATTCGCATGCCCAAACTTTTGCGGTGCGCGTTGATATTCGCGCCTCTATTGTTCTACGTCGGCGTCTGCCGTTTTTCGCCTTCTTCGGTACGCGCGCTCGTCATGTGCACGGTACTCATGTTCTCTAATGCGGCGGGATTGAAATACGACGCGCTCAATTCGGTTTCGCTGGCGGCGCTCGCCGTGCTGATCATCAATCCCGTATATCTTTTCGGCGTCGGCTTTTTGCTTTCCATAGCCGCCGCGGGAGGGATCATTGTGCTCGGCGGCACTTTTACCCGCGCGTTTCAAAAAATCAGGTGTCCCCGAAAACTTGCCTCATCCGCGGGCGTATGCCTGGCCGCGCAGATATCGACCTTTCCGCTTTTACTCGATTGTTTCGGGTATGTGTCCGCGCTCAGTCTGGTCACGAATTTACTGTTTATACCGGTCATCAGCGCCATATACGCGTTTCTCTTCGCCTTTTCGCTGCTTGCGTGCGTCATTCCCGCCGCCGCAGGAGCGCTCTTATATATCCCCGAACTCCTCGTGAGCGTCGCCGTTTTTCCCTTATCGGCGCTCGATATGAAAATTCTTCTCATCAGCGGCTTTTCGTTCGGCGGGTATATCGCGTTATGGTACTTCGTTCTGGCGGTCATGTCCGATAAGATCAATTTGCGCGCCGCGCCGAAAGCGGCCGTCTGTCTGCTTTTGTCCGCCGTATTGATATGCGGTGTCGCTGCGGGGAACGGTGCATTTGAAACGGGGAACGCGGTCTTTCTCAGCGGCGATTACAATGCTAGTTTTGTCTATATCCGTTCCGACGGCGATTATCTCGTCTGCTTCGGAAAGCCTTCCGCTGCGTCCGCGCAGTCTTTTTCCCTTCGCTATCGCCTCAAAGGGGCGGACGGGCTCATCGTGCTCGGCAGCGAAAAGGAAATCAACGCCGCCGTTCCCGTCATGCAGGCGGAATTCCCCGCAAAAACTTTGTACGCCGCGGAGCGCGGCGATTATCAGCAAAGTTTTCATTCACTCGAAGTAAAAAATCCGCAGGGCGAGTTTTATCTGGGAACGGCGCGTATGCGTTTTATCGACGAAAACACGCTCTTTGCGGAAGTCTGCGGCGCGCGATATCTTTTTGCCGGTAAGGACGCGGCGGCCGTATCGGGCGAATACGACGTGGCGGTTTCCGCAAAGGAAGACGGGCTGGACGGCGTTCGCGCGAAGGAGAAGATTTGTTTTGAAAGTGCGTCCGACAAAATCTGCGTCAGGCACACGGGAGACTTGCAAATCCGCGCGAAAGATGGTATAATTTTTGTGAAAAGGCGAGGTGCTTGATGAAGTTCGTAATGTTCAAAAAAAGTCTGGAAGAGGGCGTTTCGCCCATTTATCTTTTCGACGGAGAAGAAGAATATTTTAAAGAGCGGGGCGAAGATATGCTCAAAGAGCGCTATCTGAGCGAACCTTCGCTCAATTACACCTCGTTCAACGGAGAAAATCTCAAAGGGAGCGAGATGATATCGCTCGTTCGCGCGGCGGAAAGTTTTCCCTTTTTAAGCGAAAAGCGTCTGGTCAAAGCCGTCGATTTTTACCCGACGGAAAAAGAATACGAATCGTATTTAAAGAGTTATTTCGAAAACCCGCAGGAAAGCACCATTCTTTTGATCATGAATTCCCGCGCGCCAAAAGGGAAAGTCATGGATCTCAAAAAGATCAAAACCGTGACGCACGTGGACTGTTCCAAAGCGGACGACGAAACGGTAATGCGGTGGATCTTTACGCAATTCAAGAGGGCGGGTATTTCGGTCGATGCCGAATGCTGCGAACGCATCGCGCGCTATTGCCTTTCGGATATGTCGCGCGTGGCGGGCGAAACGGAAAAACTAAAAGCGTACGCCTTGCAGGGCGGCGTGATCACCGCGCAGGTCGTAGACGACGTCGTGTACCGCGACACGGATTACAAAATGTACGAACTGACGGGCGCCATCGCGCGCAAAAATTACACGGCCTATTTGTCCGTCATGAACGAACTTTTAGCCAAGGGCGTGGACGAGATGAATATTTTGAACGGCGTCTGCAATTATTTCCGTACGCTGTTCGAGATCGTCGCCATGGGGCGCAGCGACGCGGACACCGCCAATCTGTTGGGGCAGAAAGAATATTTCGTGAAAAAACAGCGCCAGCAGGCGATGATGATGAGCAAACAGCGCGTCAAAGATTGTTATCTGAGCGTGTTCAATGCCATTAACGACGTGAAAAACGGTAAAATTTCTCAAACGGGCGCGCTTCTTTGCGTCAATGCGGCGATTTTTTTCGGCGCATGACAGAAATTGCGCGGCAAGTTGTGCAATTTGCTTTCTTTTTTTCACAAATTCATGTAAAATAGATATGTGTAAAACCAGGTTTACGGAGACAGGGCGATGCAGGAATTTTTGCAAAAAATAACCGCGGTATTCGCGGATTTCAATATCGTCGACGCGTTGGAGATCTTTTTGTTCGCGTTGGTGTTTTATTACGTTTTCAGGATCTTGAAGATGAGCAACGTACGCCACGTCATCGCCATCATTTCGATTTTGGTGTTGGCGACGGGCACCGTATTTCTCTTTTCGGAAAACATTAACAATCAGATTTATTTCATCGTGCCTCTCGTTCTGGTGGGGTGGATCTTAATGACTTTTAACGTGGAAGTCAAGCGCGATATCCTAAGCATGAATACGTTCGTCAATTATACGGAACTTGCCAAGCATCAGACGACCGCTTCGAAGGACGAGGTGGAGCGCTATATCGGTGATATCATCAAGGCGTTGCAGAATATGTCCAAAGACAACATCGGCGCGCTGATCATTTTATCCAACGATAATCTGCCCAGGCAGGTGTTGGATAGCGGCGTCACGCTGGACGCCAATATTTCCACGCAACTCATCGAGGGGATATTTTTCCCCAAAGCACCTCTGCATGACGGCGCCATGGTCATCAACAATTATAAAGTACAGGCGGCAGGCTGCTTTTTGCCGCTGACGCAGAACGTCAACATTCCCAAAGAACTGGGCACGCGCCACCGCGCGGGGATCGGCATTACCGAAACTTCCAACGTGATCGCGCTTATCGTGTCCGAGGAAACGGGGATCATCACCATAGCCCAGCGCGGAAAAATTTCGCGCTATGCAGATTACGATCTGCTCAGGAAAACGCTCAACGATTATTACTGGAAAGATCTGAGCGCGGACGGGAGGAAAAAATTATGAGAGAAAAGAGTTTTTGGAGAAAGATCGCCGGAATTTTTATTGATAACGTGCCAATCAAATTGCTTGCGATCGCGCTCGCTGTCTTTGTGTTCATCGTGATCAATTTCTGACGGAGTATCGGATTCAAATGTACGAAAGCTGTATTAAAATACCCGAAATCTTATTGCCTGATGTGGAAGACATGACCGCGTGGGCGGTCATCGCCTGCGACCAGCATACCTCGGATGAAAAATATTGGGAAGAACTGGACGCTTCGATCGGCGAAAAGCCATCGTCGCTCCGTCTGATCCTACCCGAACTGTATCTGGAAAGCGACTGTGATAAAAGATACGCGGCAGTCTTTGCCTCCATGCGGAAATACCGTGCGGAGAACGTGTTCAAAAAATTGCCCGCGGGCTTTGTGCTCGTGGAGCGCTCTACATATTTTTCGCCGACGAGGTTCGGCATCGTTCTCGCGCTCGATCTCGAACGCTATTCCTATGAGAAGGGGAACACCGCGGCGATCCGCGCCTCCGAGGCGACGATCGTCGAACGCATACCGCCCCGCCTGAAGATACGCGAGGACGCGCTTTACGAGTTGCCGCATATAATGGTACTGTACAACGACCCCGAAGATATCGTCCTGAAAGATTTGAAAGCGCAGCGTAAAGATCTCCCTTTGCTGTACGATTTCGATTTGAATATGAAAGGCGGTCACGCGAAGGGATATTTCGTGCAGGACAGCGAAAGAGTTGCGCAAAAACTCGATTCGCTCTGCAATGAGGACGGGCTGTTGTTCGTCGTGGGCGACGGCAACCATTCGCTCGCCACGGCTAAGGCACATTGGGATAAGATCAAACAGGATCTGTCGCCGAAGGAGCGTGCCGATCATCCCGCGCGCTTCGCGCTCTGCGAGGCGGTCAACGTCTACGACGAGGGCATCCGTTTCGAGTCCATCAACCGTATCGTCAAGGGGGTAGACGCGGAAAAGTTCGTTAAGGGTATCCGATTTACGGGCGGACAGGACGGCGCATTGTATATCAAAGGGAAAAGACAGGCCCTCAAGGTCGATGACGACATCGCCCGCGCCGTGGCGGAAACGGACGCCTATATCGATGCGTATATCAAGGCGAACGGCGGAAAAGCAGATTACATTCACGGGGAGGACGCCGTGCGCGAATTGACGGAGAAAAACGTCGGTTACGTCGGCATCGTTCTGCCGAAAATGGATAAAGGGGCGCTGTTTACGCAAGTCGTAAAGTACGGCAATTTGCCCCGCAAAACGTTTTCCATGGGGGAGAGTGCTGAAAAGAGGTACTATATAGAAGCCAAGGAGATTACGAAATAATCATGAGTTTAACAGTTTGCAAATTCGGCGGCACCTCACTCGCGGACGGCAACAATATACGCCGCGTCACAGAGATCGTGAACGGCGACCCTTCGCGCAGATTCGTCGTCGTTTCGGCGCCCGGAAAGCGGTTTTCCGACGATATCAAAATTACCGATCTGTTATACGCCTGTTATAAAGAGAGCGTGGAAAAGGGCGATTGTTCGGAAACGTTCGCCAAAATCAAAAAGCGTTTTCACGCCATTGTCGAAGAACTCGGTCTGGATATGGACATCGAGGCGATCCTGCGGGAAACGGAACGGGAGATCGACCGACGCAAGAGCGTGGATTTCACCGCATCCCGCGGAGAATATCTCAACGCGCGCATCGTAGCGGCGGCGCTCGGCGTTCCCTTTATCGACGCGCAGGACGTCGTGTTTTTCGATCGGAAAGGCCGTTTCGACGAAAAGAGATCCTATCCGCTGATCAGCCGCGCGCTGACGAAAGCGGGACGCGCGGTCGTTCCCGGATTCTACGGTACCGACGCGGAGGGGAATATCAAGACTTTTTCCCGCGGCGGCAGCGATATCAGCGGTTCCATCGTCGCGGCGGCGATGAAAGCCGACCTTTACGAAAACTGGACGGACGTGAGCGGTTTTCTGGCGTGCGATCCCCGCATCGTCGAGCATCCCGTCAAGATCGAACGCATATCCTATAAAGAATTGAGGGAACTCTCGTACATGGGCGCGAACGTTCTGCACGCGGAGGCGATTTTTCCCGTGCGGAAACTGGATATTCCCATTCAGATCAAAAACACCTTCCGCCCGCAGGACGAGGGAACGCTCATTCTTCCATCGAAAAAATATGTGGCGAGCGGCAACATCGTGACGGGCGTTGCGGGGAAAAAGGGTTTTACCGTCATTTTTCTCGAAAAATCTCTGATGAACGGCGAGGTGGGCTTTGCCCGCAAGGTGCTCTCCATTCTGGAAGAGGACAACATCTGTTTCGAACATATGCCGTCGGGTATCGATACGCTTTCGCTCGTGATCGAGAGCAGTTTTTTGAAAGAAGGCGTGCTCGATAAACTCGTGGAGCAGATCAAAGAAGCGGTTTCTCCCAGTTACGTGCGCGTGCTGCACAACGTGGCGCTGGTGGCGACGGTGGGGCACGGCATGGCGTACAGCGTGGGAACTTCCGCCAGGCTGTTCGGCGCGCTTTCCCGCGCAAATATCAACGTGAAGATGATCGATCAGGGTTCCAGCGAGATCAATATCATCGTCGGCATCGACAATGCCGATTACGAAAAATGTCTGAAAGCGATTTACGGCGAATTTTTCGGCGGCAACCGCTCGGAGAATACTATTTACTGAACAGGTGTATGTTGAAAGATTTGCTTATCAAAAAGTCACTGTATATCGGCAGTTATATTGTGGCGGCGCTGATCATCGAATTTATTACGTTCAACGTGATCGGCCTCGCCGTTTTCCCGACGTATTTTTGGCTCGATCTGGCGATTCTTCTCTTTATCGGCGCGGTCATTTTCATCGTGCCCAGTTTTGTCGCGCAATCGATACTGATCTGTCTTATGCTCTTGATACAGGTCGTGTTGGCGGTCGTGAACGAGGCTCTTTACAGTATGAGCAATATGGTGTTCAGTCTGACCATGCTCAATCTCGTGAAGGAAGTGGGCGGCGTTTTCAATAACGACTTCGTCAATTACTTTCTCGGCGCGGGGCTGCTGCTGATCGTGGCGGCGGAAGGCTTTCTTTTGTGGCGTATGCGTAAGATCGGCGCAAAGCATTCTTTCAAATGGCAGGCGGTCGTTCTTCTTTTGAGCGTATTTTGCCTTACGTCTGGCTTTTCGTCCGTGCTGTATTTTGTTTCGCTCGATTCCTTTATCACGACCGAGGCGTCGGACAACCTGTATATTTATAAGGACGATACATATCTTTTCGACACCCAGTTTATCGGGACGAAAGCGTATAAAAAATTCGGCACGTTCGGGTTCTACTATAAAAATATCGGGAATTTCGTCAGCGGCGACGGTAAAAAGAGCGCCGAACAACAGGACGAAGAGACGGCTTTAAAAGCGCTGGACGATTATCTTGCGGAGGGGCGTTTCAATTCCGATCTGGACGCGCTCGATCTGACGCCGTACGGCGGCAACGGGGCGCTGCGCACGGGAACGTTGAACGGTCAGAACGTCGTGCTCGTCGTGATCGAATCTGGCGAATGGTACGCGATCAACGGCGAATATACGCCCACTCTGTACGCGCTCGCCACGCAAGGCGTTTCGATGACGCAGTATTATGCGCGCGATAAGACCAATCATTCCGAGGCGATGTCGATTCTGGGCAGTTATCCCGCGCTCATCGAAAATACGATCACTTCCTCCGTCAGCAATCCGCAGGGGCTGATCGGACATTCTTTTGATTTTTCCCTTCCCAATATTTTGCAGGAAGGCGGTTATACGACCAATTATTTTCACGCGAACGACGGCGATTATTACGGCAGGAACGAAACGTTTGCCGATCTGTACGGATTCGACTACGCGCATTTTTTGGATACCATGGAAAGGTTGAAGGGCTATTACGACAAGAAAGAGTTCATCGATCTGGACAGGGACAGCGAAGTCCTTTCCCAGTACATAGACGATTTTTCCAAAAAAGACGCGGGCGATGAAAACTATTTTTCCATGATGATGACGCTCATCAGCCACGGCAGTTATAACGATCTGATCCAGTACGGCGATTACACCACGGTACTTTCGGAAAAAGAAAAAGAGGACTTTTCGAAAAATTGCTCGGTCAAGGGACAAGAACGCTATTACGAGCGCATCGATGATTTCCCGCATACGTACGTGAACGAGGCGCATCGTCTCAACGTTTCCAAAACCAACGAAAAGGGAAAACTGACGGACGCGTACCTGCGCTATAAGCGATATCAGGCGGGCGTCATGGATCTTGACGTAGGCGTCAACCGCCTTATTCATCAACTGGAGGCGAAAGGGGAACTCGACGATACGGCGTTCGTATTCTATGCCGATCACAACTGCTATTACAATCAACAGAACTATCTGCTCAAAGATATCCCGACTACCGAATACTGGAATACGGAATTATATAATATTCCGTTCTTTATCTGGTCCGGGAATTGCATGGATCTGAATATCGGATCTGACTTGTACAAGGGGCTTACATATACGAATACGGACGAAAACGTGCATTCTTCCTATACAGGCGATTATTATTATGACATAGATCATCGCTGTGCGGGGGAAAATCTCGGCGGCATACAAATTTCTAAGTACTGCAATTCATTCGATATTCTTCCCACGCTGCTCGATCTTTTGGGCTACGATTTCAATTTGAACTTATATCAGGGCGTGAGCGTTTTCAAAGACGCCGAATCGGTATTTATCAGCCGCGAGTCGGGAATGTTCGATGCAAATATCTATTCGGACGGCGACAGCGTTTTTGTGAAGGCGCTGCCGAGAGCCTCCGAAACAGACCCGCTTTACTCGTTCGACGGGCAGATCTGTTTCAACGGTGACGCCGTATCGATACGGCTCGACGGCGAAGCCGTCGAGATGGACGCTTCCGGACTGGAAAAATATTTGTTTACAGACAGCGCGGGCGATTATATCGTGTACGATTTGGACGCGATTTTGAGCACTGCCCCCGAGGATGCCGACGCGGTAGATATGAGAGATTGTTTATCCGACGGTGTGAACGAGTTTTTACGCCGCACGAGCGAATATTATAAAAAACAGGAATTTTTGGAAATGATCTATAAATACGATTATTTCCGTACCCGTTCCGCAGAAGAACTGATTTTCAAATAAAAAGAAAGCCCGACGAAACATCGTCGGGCTTTTTCCGCAAAAAAACTGTGCAACCGCCTTTGAAATAACGCGCCGAAGCGTTAAAACCGCAGGTAACTCCTTCAAAGCTACCTTATGGCACACGAACAAATCCGCTTAGTGCTGCTATATCCCTATCCTGACACGGTTCACGGCGGTCCGTTGCATAAGACCTTGAAATCAACATCCCTTACGGAGCGCGGCCTTCCACGCGCTAATCCGGGGGCGGTATTCGGTTCTGCTGTAGCGGATTGCAGATACAGGGCACCGCTGACTCCCCACCTAGCACAGCGTAATCATTTTACCTTAAATCGCGGGATTTGGCAACTGATTTCGCCCGATTTGCATAAAAAAATAAAGGGCAAAATTATTTTCCGACTTTCTTCGCAAAACAGTTGACAAATAAATTTTTTCCTATAAAATAATACGAAAATATTATGTTTTTACAGGAAAAAATATGGGCGCATTTCGTTACGGGTTGCGGTATTGGAAAAAGCACGTTCCCGCGTCTTTGTTCGTCAAATTTTTAGGCGGCGTTGCGATCGTGATCGACTCTTTTTTCCCGCTCTTGTTTGCTCTGTTCGTGGATTACATCATCAATTACAATCCCGACGCCGTAAACAATGCGGGGGTTTTTAATTTTTTAATAAACGGTGATTTCGGGGCCCCTGAAACCTGGCAGTTATTTTTCAATATCGCGCTCTTTGTGGTTATTTTCGTAGTCGCAAGGCTTGCCATTCTCTATTTGAAAAACACGCTGTTCCAGTACAGGGGCTTAAAATTTGAATCGGAACTGCGCGACATCAGTTATAAAAAACTCGTTGATCTGGACAGCGCGACGATCACGCAGTACAACACGGGCGAACTTTTGACAACGCTCAATTCCGACGTCATCATCTATAAGGAAATGTACTCCCGCTACACGGTGGCGTTGAGCGACAGCATACTCGTACTGATCATAACGAGTATATTTTTGTGGCTGCAAAATCCTTATTTTCTGATCATTCCCGCAGTCATCGCGCCGCTTCTTGTGGTGGCGCTCGTTCGCTATATGCGAGCGGCGCGCCGCATTTCCGAAGATATCCGCAAGCGGAACGGCGAACTCAACTTGACCGTGCAGGAAAATATCGGCGGCGTCCGCCTGGTGCGCGCCTTTGCCAACGAGGACGTGGAGGAGAGCAAGTTCGACGCGCGCAACAACGGCATCAAAGACGCTTATATCGCGCAGGTAGATACTTCCTCCAAATACAATATGCTCTTCAATATTATCCGCCAGGTCGCCTACATTTCGGCAATCGCGCTCGGCGTCGTCCTGGCTTTTCAGGGACGGATATCTATCGGCGCCATGACCGCCTGTTCGACTTTCGTCGTCAAGATCATGGACCATATCACCGCGCTCAACAATAACCTGTACCAATTTCAGTACGGGCTGGTATCGGGCGGGCGCATCATGGAATTTCTCGAAAAGGAGAGCCGCGTCGCCGAACCCGACCCTGCGGAAAGCCTGCGTGAAAAGCCGAATATCGAATTCGAGAACGTCACCATTACCGCGGACGGAAAATCTCTGCTGAAAAATATCAACCTCAGCATTCCCTACGGAAAGAAAGTCGGTATCATGGGCGGAACGGGCAGCGGGAAGAGCGTGCTCTTAAAATCGCTCGTACGCATCTACGAACCCACGCAGGGGCGCATCAGTATCAACGGCAAGGATATCCGCAAATATCATTTAGACGATTTACGAAACGAATTTGCCTACGTGTTTCAGGACGTATTTCTCTTTTCCAATACCGTTGACGCAAACATCGCTTTTTATTCGCCTGAAACGGGAAAATCCAATATTTTAAAAGTCGCCCAACTCGCGCAGGCGGATAAGTTCATCAAGGGACTGCCGCAGGGTTATTCGACCATTGTCGGCGAAAAGGGCCTTGGGCTTTCGGGCGGACAGAAACAGCGCGTGTCCATCGCGCGCGCCCTGTTGAAAGACGCGCCCGTGCTCGTTCTGGACGATGCGTCCAGCGCGCTGGACGTTCTCACCGAGCGCAAGGTAATGAGCGGGATCAAAGAAAAGAGTCCCGACAAGACCGTGATCATCGCCGCGCACCGCGTGACTTCGGTCGCGGACTGCGACGAGATCCTGTATTTGCAGGACGGAGAGATCATCGAGCGCGGAACCTTTGAAGAGATGATGGCGCTGAACGGCAGATTTGCCGCGATCTATAAAATGCAGACGACCGAGGGCGATATCGATAACCTCGTGGCGGTGACGCAGTCCGAATCGGACAAAGAGGCGATATAATTATGGCACAGCGCAATACGTATTTTCAGGACGAAGAGGTCAAAGAGGAAAAAATTGACGTAAAAAATCTTCGGCGCCTTATCGGTTACGTCCTTCCGCACAAAAAACTGTTTATTTTGGTTTTATTGCTCATGCTGATAACGGTGGCGTCGTCGCTTGTATCGCCGCTGCTTTTGAAGTATCTGATCAATTTCGTCATTCCCGAATCCAGTTATAAAAAGTTTTTCTGGGTGCTCAGCGGCTTTGTCGTCGCGGGGCTCGTGGAAATATTTATCACTTTCTATCAGCAGCGCTCCATGGGACGCATGGGGCACGGCGTCATCGCGGAGATACGCAAGGATATCTTCTATAAATTGCAGACGCTGCCGTTCGATTATTTTGATAACCGCCCTGCGGGAAAAATTTCCGTGCGCGTGACCGATTACATTACCGAACTAGCCGATTTTTTCACCAACTACCTGATGAATTTTATACTCAATATCATCAAAATCATCGTGGTGACGGTGTTCATGCTCGTGCAGAGCCCGTTCTTGACGCTCGTCGTCTATTCGGCGATCGTGCCGCTCACGGTAGGGATCATGCTCGTCCGCAAAGTGATCCGAAAACTTTTCCGCAAGAGCCGCGCGCAGTCGTCCAACCGCACCGCCTACATCGTCGAATCGATCATGGGCGAAAAGATCATCAAAAATTACAACCGCAGTCTTTACAACGAACAGGTTTACCACGATATCCAGCAGGATGCGTGCAATACCTGGTTCAAGATCGTCCGTATCAACGAATTGAATACGCCCATCGTGGAAATTTTCTGGTACTACGGCTCGATCATGCTGTACGGAGTTTCCTTCTTTTTGATGAGCCGCGGCATGTGGGGCGTCGATACGGGCACGGCGGTCGCTTTTGTCAGTTATATGGGCCTGTTTTCTACGCCGCTCACGCAACTTTCCGCCATTATTCAGAATCTCGCGCAGGTTTCCGCAAACCTCGAACGTATTTTCGAAACGATCGACACGCCGTCCGCCATCAACGACGAGGGCAACGAGATCGAGTTGAAAAACATCGCGGGCAAGATAGACTTCGACGATGTCACTTTCGGTTACGAAGAGGGCATCAATATTCTGGAACACTTCGATCTGCACGTGGAACCGGGGCAGAGCATCGCGCTCGTCGGACCTACCGGCGCGGGCAAGACGACCGTCATCAACCTTCTGACGCGCTTTTACGACGTCAGGGAAGGGGCCGTGCGCATCGACGGCGTGGACGTGCGCAGCGTCAAACTGAAATCTCTCCGCCGCGAGGTCGGCGTGCTCATGCAGGATCCCTTTATCTTTAAGGGAACGGTCATGGAAAACATCCGATACGGCAGGCCCGACGCGACCGACGAGGAGTGTATCGCCGCCGCCAAACAGATATTTGCCGACAGTTGCATCGAGCGTTTGCCCAACGGCTATTTCGAAGAACTCGCCGAAAGAGGCGAGGGGCTGTCGGCGGGCGAAAAACAACTCATCAGTTTTGCGAGGATCGTCGTGAAAAATCCCTCCGTCGTCGTTCTGGACGAGGCGACGAGTTCTATTTCTTCGGATATGGAGATACTCATTCAGCGCGCATTGGAGGCGCTGTTGAAGGGGCGCACCAGTTTTATCGTCGCTCACAGGCTTTCCACCATACGCAATTCCGACCGTATTTTGTATATTTCCAATAAGGGGATCGCCGAATCGGGCACGCACGAGGAATTGATGGCGAAAAAGGGATTGTATTACGCGCTGAATAAAAAAACTTAATCGAAAGGAGAAAAAAGATGCCGCATATCGGAATCAAAATGCTCAAAGGGCGTACGCCCGAGCAAAAAGAAAAACTTTCCGCCGCGCTCGTAAAGACGCTCGTCGAACAATTGGGCTGTTCCGAGTCGCACGTGAGTTGCACGATCGAAGATTTCACCGCGCAGGAATGGCAGGAAATCTTTGAGCAGGAAGTCACGGAGAAATCTGGAAAACTCTATAAAAAACCTGAGTACAACCCCAAAGATTTGTTATAAGGAGAAAAGAATGTCAGAAGAATGTACGCACGAGTGCGGCAGTTGTTCGGAAAACTGTTCCGAACGCGATATGCATAAAAAGCCGCATGAATTGAGCAATATCAAAAGGGTGATCGGCGTAGTCAGCGGCAAGGGCGGCGTGGGTAAATCGCTCACGACGGCTCTGTTGGCTGTTACCGCGCAGCGGAACGGGCTGCGCACCGCCGTTATGGACGCGGATATCACGGGGCCTTCCATTCCGAAAATGTTCGGCATATCGGAAAAAGCGTCGGGTACGGAAATGGGCATTTTGCCCGTGATCAGCAAGACGGGCGTGGAGATCATGTCCATGAACGTACTATTGGACAACGACTGCGATCCCGTCATCTGGCGCGGCCCAGTTATCGCGGGGACCGTCCTGCAATTCTGGACGGACGTCATCTGGAACGACGTGGACTATATGTTCGTGGATATGCCCCCGGGAACGGGCGACGTGCCGCTGTCGGTCTATCAGTCTTTGCCTCTCGACGGTATCGTGGTCGTCACGACCCCGCAGGAACTCGTTTCGATGATCGTGAAAAAGGCGGTGAATATGGCGGAAAAGATGAACATTCCCGTTTTGGGCATTGTCGAAAACATGAGTTACGTCAAATGCCCCGACTGCGGAAAGGTCATCGAGATTTTCGGGAAGAGCCGCGCGGACGCGCTTGCGAAAGAATTAGGCGTCGAAAACGTCGCTAAGATCCCTTTCGACAACGCGCTCACGACGTGCAGCGACAGGGGGCTTATCGAACTGTTCGAAGGCGATTATTTTCAGTCGTTTTTCGAAAAACTGGAAAAGAGCGTCGGCGAATAAAAGTCTTGGAAACCCACGAGGCGAAAGAGCGCTTATGGCATTCGGGCGATGAAACGTACTATCCCGAAGGGGGGCGCGACGCAGATTACTGCGTGCTGAAATTCACTGCCGAAACGGGACGGTATTACAGCAACTTCCATTCGGAAAACTTCGATATATAAAAAAAGACCGCCGAAATTTTCGGCGGTCTTTTTTACTTTTATTACTCTTCTTCTTCCACAACGATGACTGCCGTCATCGCAAAGCGCTTGACCGAATCAATGGCGTTTTCGCAACTCGATTTGCTCTGGTATTGTTCGCCCGTGCTCAAAAGGTGGCCCGAACCGTTCAAAAGACGGAAATAAAATTCGCCTTTTTTGTTCTGCGCAATGGTGAAATTATCCTTTTCAATGTTCGATTTGTAGGTTTTAATGCCGTTTTTTGCGCCCTGCACCGATTTATAATCGACGCTGGAAAGCAGTTTTTCGCCGTTGGATGCGCGCAGTTCGAAACTGTAAGAGGGCGTACCGTCGTCGTTCTGTCCGCTGACGGAAACGACCCATTTCCCCGAATAAATTTTTGCGAGAGCCTCTTTGCTCTGTGTCTTTCTCGGCTTTTTCGGTGCTTGTTTTTTCTCTTCCGTTACCTGTACTTTCTCGGGCTGTTCTTCCGCGGCGATTTCTTTCTTCTCGGGCTCCGGTTCGGTTTCCGCGGGCGCTTGGACGGCGGGTTCGGGAACGGGCGTTTCCGCCGTTTCTTCTTCTTTTTCGTTCAGCTCCACGGGCATTTCTTCATAGGGGATCACCTGCTGCGGTTCTTCGTCCGCGGGTTCGGAAGTTTCTTCGACTGCGGTATCCGGCTGTTCAGCGTCATTTTTCTTTTTGCCGCTCTTTTTGCAGGCGGCTACGATCGCCCAGATGATGACAGCCACGAGTACGACGACCACGACGAGCAAAATGATGCCGAGGATGGGGTTGTTCTTGAAATATTCTATGATTTTATCCACAGTTTTCACTCCCTTTCGTTATTTTTCTAATATAATGGTAATACAAATTCGGTACAAAGTCAAGTATTTATAAATTTTTCAAATGTGATTGACATTGTTTTTTAAATAATATACAATAAAACAGAAAAAAATAGGTGTTTTATGAAATTTTATGATACTGTGATTCTCGGGGGCGGCGCATCGGGCATGATGTGCGCGCTCCGTCTTGCCGAGCGCGGCTGCAAAAAAATCCTGATCCTCGAACGCAACGACCGACTGGGTAAAAAACTTTCGGCGACAGGCAACGGGCAGGGAAACGTGACCAACGCCGCGATGGGCGCCGAGCATTACTTTACCACGGAACAAGAAAAAATACAAAAGATCATAGAGGCGTTCGACGAACGCGCGCTGCAAGAGTATCTCGTCCGTCTGGGCGGTTTATTTTTTGCGGATGAGGAAGGGCGGGTTTATCCCTTGTCGCGGCAAGCTTCTTCGGTCACTGATCTTTTGCGCATGCAGATCGCGCGCAGCGAAGAAATTTCCGTAGCGTTGTCGGAAAAAGCGATCGGCGCAGAAAGGAACGGAAAGGAATTTTTCGTCCGTACGGAATCGGATACCTATCGCTGTGCGCATCTCGTGCTCGCTGCGGGCGGAAAAGCCGCAAGACATTTCGGTACCGACGGGAACGCCTACGCGTTGGCGAAAGCGTTCGGACATTCGATCGCGCCGCTCTCGCCCGCGCTCGTTCAGATGAAAACGCCGCAGGACCTGATCCGCGGCATGAAGGGCATACGGACCGATTGCGAAGTATCCCTGTATCATAAACAGAAATTGCGTAAAAGCGTGCGCGGCGACGTGATATTTACCGATTACGGCGTCAGCGGCAATGCGATCTTCAAGTTATCGTCCTATTTGTCGGGCGAAAACGATTTGCTGCAAATCAATTTTCTGCCCGAAATCGACGAACGCGCGCTCACGGAAACGCTCGAACGGAAAATCGCCGAATATCCCGATCAGCCCGCAGAATACTTATTATGCGCGATCGTAAACAATTCTATCGCCCGCAGCCTATTGAAATCGTGCGGAATCGGCGGCAATGCGCCCTGCGGAAAAGGCGCGGTGCCCGCACTTGTCGCATCGATTCGTGAGTTTCCGCTCGCCGTGACGGGCACGCTGGGGTTCGACTATGCGCAGGTGACGCGCGGCGGCGTGCCGACGGAAGAAACGGACGAACGCCTGATGAGCAGACTTTGTCCCGAATTGTATTTTACGGGAGAAATTCTCAACGTAGACGGCGAATGCGGCGGTTATAATCTGCAATGGGCGTTTTCCTCGGCGGAATGCGTCGCGGCTGCCATCGCGGAAAGGGGCTTTTCATGCGGGAACAAATAAAATTGAAATTGGGCGAATCGGAAACGCTCCTTCGTCCGCGCGTCGAGAAAAAATGCAAATGCAAGTGCGCGTATCTCAAAATTTTGAAAAAATCATTGGACGCGCGCGACAAAAATAATATTTTTTGGCTATATACGGTCGAAGCGTACGCCTCGAAGCCCGAAATCCGACCGCAGCCGCTTTCAAAAGTCAAACATCCGCCAAAATATGCGCTCGTCGCGGGCACGGGACCCGCAGGGCTGTTCTGCGCGGTGCGTCTTGTCGAACGCGGCATTCTCCCGATCGTATTGGAACGGGGCGGCACGGTGGACGAACGTGCGGCGCAGAACGAAAACTTTTTTAAAAATAAGATGCTCGACGAGAATTGCAACGTGCAGTTCGGGGAAGGGGGCGCGGGCACGTTTTCCGACGGGAAACTCAATACGCAGACGAACAGTCCGCTCAACAAAGAAGTGCTGGAAACGTTCGTGCGTTTCGGCGCGCCCGAGGAGATCCTGTATCTCAATAAACCGCATATCGGCAGCGACCGTCTGCGCGGCGTGGTCAAAAATATGCGCGCGTATCTGTTGGAAAACGGCGGGAAAGTGCTGTTTCATACGCTCCTGACCGACGTGGTATCCGATTCCGAAAACAACCGCATCAAAGCCGTGAAATGCCGCGATCTGAAAAACGGGGATGTTTTCGAACTTCCCGCGGAAGTTCTGGTGCTCGCAATCGGACACAGCAGCCGCGATACTTTTTCGATGCTCAAAGAAAGGGGCGTCAAAATGGAACCGCGCCAATTCGCCGTAGGGGTGAGGATCGAACATTTGCAGGAAAAGATCGGGTTTTCGCAGTACGGCGAAAACTACAAAAAACTTCCCGCCGCCGATTATAAACTGGTCAGTCATGCGGGCGCGCGCACGGCGTTCACGTTTTGTATGTGTCCGGGCGGCTACGTCATGCCCGCGTCATCCGAAAAGGGCGGCGTCGTCACCAACGGCATGAGCGATTACGCGCGCGACGGTCAAAATGCGAACAGCGCGCTTTTGGTGCAGATCGATTTCTGCGATTACGACAGGGGAGACGTGCTCGACGGCGTGCGTTTTCAGCGGGAACTCGAACAAAGAGCTTTTCGTCTGGGAGGAGAAACGTACGCCGCGCCCGTGCAGCGGCTGGCGGATTTCATAGCGGGAAAAAAGAGCCGCGGCGCGGGAGAAGTCTTGCCTACGTATGCCGCAGGCGTGACCTATACCGACCTGAACGCGCTTTTTCCGCAATATGTGAACGAATCGCTGAAAGCGGCGGTTTGTGATATGGATAAAAGGCTGCGCGGCTTTGCCGACGGCGACGCGCTTTTGACGGGCGCGGAAACGCGATTTTCTTCCCCCGTACGGATCTTGCGCAGCGAAAATCTGGAAAGCGTGTCTTTGGAAGGCGTTTTTCCCTGCGGGGAAGGCAGCGGATATTCGGGCGGGATTACGAGTTCCGCCGCCGACGGGCTGCGCGTCGCGGAAAAGATCGCGGAAAAATATAACGAACATTGATTTTTTTTGAACGTGTCATATTTTTTTCATAAAATAATCATATTGACGGGTTATAATACAGCCATACAAAACAGATTACACAAAACTTTTTTCATATTCTCTCACTATAGTATAAGCGCCCGCGAAAGCGGGCGCTTATACTTTTATATCTGTTCGATGTTGATGACGTTGGAATTTCCGGGCTTGCCGTTGGGATTGCCGCCCGTAATCACGATACGGTCTCCCTTTTTCACGAGTCCCGTCGCGACCGCCGCGCGTTTCGCGTGGTAGAAAAGCACGTCCATGGAAGTGAACTCTTCGCTCATGACGGGGATCACGCCCCAGGATAGGGCGAGTTTTCTGTATGAAAGGGGTTCGACGGTCATGCCGATGATATCCATTTTCGGACGGAAACGGGATACGAGCCTTGCGGTGCCGCCCGTCCTCGAACAGACGACGATGGCTTTCGCGCCGATATCTTCCGCCAATACGCACGCGGAATGAGAGAGCGCGTCGCTCGGATCGGGCGAGATCAGGCAGCGGCGGTCGCCGTACTTGTTATTGAGGTGCGATTCGGTTTCCAAGGCGATCCTCGCCATCGCTTCCACAGCCTGCACGGGATATCGTCCCGCGGCGGTCTCGCCCGAAAGCATGATGGCGCTCGTTCCGTCGTAGACCGCGTTTGCAACGTCGCTGATCTCCGCACGGGTGGGACGGGGCTGGTTGATCATGGATTCCAGCATTTCAGTGGCGGTGATACAGCGCTTGCCGCTTAAGCGGCATTTATCGATCAGATGTTTCTGAATGGCGGGCAACTCCTCAAAGGGGATCTCCACGCCCATGTCGCCGCGGCCGATCATGATGCCGTTGCTGACTTCCAAAATTTCGTCGATGTTGTTCACGCCCGCGCGGCTCTCGATCTTTGCGATCAGATCGATATCGGGATTGCCGTTCGCTTTTAAAAGATTGCGTATATCTATGATGTCCTGTGCTTTGGATACGAAAGAACAGGCGATAAAATCGATCTCCTGTTCAATGCCGAACAAGATATCCGATTTGTCCGCTTCGCTCAGATAGGTCATCGTCAGAAGTTTGTCGGGGAAAAACATACTCTTTTTATTGGAAAGCACGCCGCCGATCTCGACGACGGTCCTGACTTCGGTTTTGGTGACTTCGGTCACTTTAAAGACCATCAACCCGTTGTTCAATAAAATGGTGTCGCCCTTGGCAAGGTCGTTGACGATGCCTTTATAGGAGACGGAAACGCGCGTCTGGTCGCCCTCGATCTCTTCTGTGGTAAAGGAAAAGGCGTCGCCCTCTTTCAAAGTGATTTTTCCGTCTTTGAAAGTTTTGATGCGAAGTTCCGGTCCTTTCGTATCCAGCATGATGGGCAGGGGGATATGCAGTTTTTCGCGCACTTTTTTGATCAGATCGATATTTTTTTTGTGCTCGGCGTAATCCCCGTGCGAGAAATTCAGTCTTGCAACGTTCATGCCTGCAAGCGCCATTTTCGTCAGTGTTTCTTCATTCTGGCAGGCGGGACCCATCGTGCATACGATCTTCGTTTTTTTCATAGATTTTTACCATCTCCAAAAATTAAAAATTTTTCCTTATACATTGTATTACAAAACGCTTGAAAATTCAACTGTTTTGGCGGTCCCGCCGTAAAATGCCGCAGCCCCCGTTTGCTTGACAAACACGATAAAAAGAGTTATAATGATCCGACAATCGATTCGAGTAAACTATACGGTCGCGTGACGGAAACGCCATGAGGAAAGTCCGAGCACCAGAGAGCAGAACGCCGGATAACGTCCGGTGAAGGCGACTTCAAGGAAAGTGCAACAGAAACAGACCGCAGAGCAATCTGCAAGGATGGAAAGGGGAGGTAAGAGCTCACCGACGGCGCAGTAATGCGCCGTGCCGTGCAAACCCCGTTCGGTGCAAGATTGGGCATATGTCGCATGGGCTGCTCGCCCGATATATGCTGTGAATATCGCTCGAACGCATCGGCGACGATGCGTCTAGATAGATGACCGTACCAGACAGAACTCGGCTTACAGGTTTATCTCGGATTTATTGTGCCAACCGAAAAAGGCGCGACTTTTGTCGCGCCTTTTTTACTTTAAACCAAACGCATCGCGTTGTCGTTGAACTTCTTTCCCGTCGCCAACTGATAGACTTCGTTCGCCTGAAAATCCTTTTCGATGAGCGCCTGCGCCGTTTTAGAAAGTTCCGCAAGGTCGGAGCGCCTCGCGATCAGCGGGAACTGAGATTTTTTTAAAGCCGCCAGGATATCCGCCGCCTTTTCCCTATCGACGGCAAGTATTTTTAGATACAATTTGTTTTTCAGGCTCTGGCGGATGAGTTCTTCGGTAATATTCAAAACCGATGCGGCGAAGATACGGCGGATCCGAGAGGAGATGTAGCGCTTGGTCGTGATCTTTTCGATGAGCGCGCCGTAGTCGGGATTATCCTTGGCGAGCGCCTGAATGCGGTTTTCCAGCCCTTCCGTACAGTCGCCGATCTTTTTCAGTTCGGAGGCGGGCTTGCTCATCACCGAATAGATTGCGATCTTTTCGTACAGCGCGGGCGAGGTAAAATTTTTCACGTCGCGGAACACGTATTCGGGCACGTTGCGTCGGATAAAGCGATACTTTTTATCTTCCGCCGCTTTGCGGATCGCCGCCGCCGAGGAATAATCCGCGTACTGCTTTGTATCGGTATAACCCGCGCCCACGCGCGGAATGGGTAAGATCTGCGCGCCGCATTCAAATTGAAAGAGCGCTTTTTGGTATTCGATGCCCAGAATATTGTTGGGGGAATTTAAAAGATCCATGTCCACTTCGGGCGGCGAAATCTGTTCGAGCGCCTCCGCGCGCGCCCGCACGGGGCTGAGGCCTGTTTTCAGTTTTTCTTTGACGGCGGCTTTCAATTCGCGGCTCTCCTCGGATAGCGCTCTGGCGGTCGCGGCAAAACTTTGCGCCGTGCCGCTCTCCGCGCCGAATGCAAGCGCGGTAAAATCGGGGATGGAAGATAAGAGTTTCACGCCGCCTTTGGCAAAGAGTTCCGCGGGCGATACGGCGAATGCCGCGGGAAGTTCTATGACCGCGTCGGCGCCGCCCCGCACGGCGTATTCCGCGCGGGAAAATTTATCCGAAACGGCAGGTTCGCCGCGCTGGGTAAAGTTCCCGCTCATCACGCAGACCAAAAAATCGCACCCGCTTTGCTCCCGCGCACGGTCGAGCATGTATTTGTGTCCGTTGTGGAAAGGATTATATTCGCATATTACGCCGCAAATCTTCATTTTTAACCCGAAAACCTTTACTTTTTTTGAGAAATATACTATAATACTGTATGGTAAACGCACTGATATATAAAATTATTATATACCAAAAGCGAAAAAAAATAAAGCGATTGGAGCATAGGAGAAAAATGGCTACTTTCATGGACAACATCAAAGCGAAGGCGTCCGCTTTAAACAAACGCATCGTTCTTTGCGAGGGGGAGGACAGCCGCGTCGTAAAAGCGGCTGCCGATACCGTTCGTCAGAAGATCGCAAAGATAACCCTTCTCGGCGTAGAGGAGGAGATCAGAAAGGCGAATCCCGACGTCGATCTGACGGGCGTGGATATCGTAGATCCCGCGAAGAGCGAAAAGAGAAAGGAATATGCGGCGCTTTTGTATGATCTGAGAAAGTCAAAGGGCATGACGGAAGAAGAGGCGGAAAAACTTTCTTACGACAATACGTATTTCGGCGTTTTGATGCTGAAAGCGGGCGACGTGGACGGGCTCGTTTCGGGCGCGTGTCATTCGACGGCGAATACGCTGCGTCCCGGTTTGCAGATCGTGAAGGCGGCGCCCGGCGTTCCTTTGGTTTCCAGTTATTTTCTGATGGTGGCGCCCGAGGGCGGCAACCAATACTGCGAGGACGGCGCGTTCGTATATTCCGACTGCGGTCTTAACGAAAACCCCACGTCGGAACAACTCGCGGAGATCGCGATCATATCCGCAAAGACCGCCGAGCGGATCGCGGGCATGGAGCCGCGCGTCGCGATGCTCTCCTTCTCCACGAAAGGCAGCGCGAAACACGCCGATATCGACAAAGTGACGACGGCGCTCGCGCTCGCGAAGGAAAAGGCTCCCTCTTTGAATATAGACGGAGAGTTGCAACTTGACGCAGCCATCGTCCCGTCCGTCGCAAGTTCCAAGGCGCCCGGCTCCAAAGTCGCGGGGCATGCGAACGTGTTGATCTTCCCCGATCTGGACGCGGGAAATATCGGATACAAACTTACGGAGCGTCTCGGCGGGTTCCAGGCGATCGGACCTCTCTGCCAGGGATTTGCCAAACCCATCAACGACCTTTCCAGAGGCTGTAAGTCGGACGACGTCGTCGCCGCGGTGGCGATCACCGCGCTGCAAACGCAATTATAAAAATTAAACGAAAAGGGGAGTTATAGAATCATGAAAATTTTGGTAGTAAATGCCGGAAGTTCTTCTTTAAAATATCAACTCATCGATATGGACACCGAGGGCGTGATCGCCAAGGGCGGCTGCGAGCGCATCGGTCTTCCCAAATCCATTCTCAAACACAAGACGGACAAGGGCGAAAAGATCATCGAACAGGATATGCCCGACCATAAAGTGGCGATCCGTCTGGTTCTGGAGGCTCTCGTCCATCCCGAATACGGCGCGATCTCTTCGATGAAGGAGATCGACGCGGTGGGGCACCGTCTCGTACACAGCGCCGAAGATTTCAACTGCTCCGTGCTCGTCAACGACGAGGTAATGGAAAAATGCCGCAACAATATCGAGTTGGCGCCCCTGCACCAACCCGCAAACATCACGGGTATCGAGGCGTGCATGGAAGTCATGCCCGGCACGCCCATGGCGCTCGTGTTCGACACCGCTTTCCATTCCACCATGCCCGATTACGCGTATATGTACGCCATCGACTACGACGATTATAAAAATTATAAGATCCGCCGCTACGGATTCCACGGTACCAGCCATAAATTCGTATCGCAGGAAGCGGCGAAGTATCTCAATAAAAAGCCCGAAGATTTAAAGATCATCACTTGCCATTTGGGCAACGGATCTTCCATCAGCGCGGTGAAGGGCGGCAAGTGTGTGGATACGAGCATGGGCTTTACGCCCCTTTGCGGCGTGCCGATGGGCACCCGTTCGGGCGACATCGATCCTTCCGTGGTCGAATATCTCTGCCATAAAAAGGGTTACGATTTGGCGCAGGCGATCGAGTATCTCAACAAAAAGTGCGGCGTTGCGGGCGTGAGCGGCGTTTCCAGCGATTTCCGCGACCTGACCAAAGCGGCAGCCGAAGGCAATGAGCGCGCGCGTCTTGCGCTCGATATTTTCAATTACCAGTGCAAAAAATATATCGGCTCGTACGCGGCGGCGATGGACGGCGTAGACTGCGTCGTGTTTACCGCGGGCATCGGCGAAAATACGGCGGAGGTGCGCAGCGCCATCTGCAGGGATATGGATTTCTTCGGCATCAAAATCGACGAAACTAAGAACCTGACGAAAAACGACGGCTCCATCCGCGATATTACCGGAAAAGGCTCAAAGGTGAAAGTTCTCATCATTCCCACCAACGAAGAACTGGTCATCGCGCGCGAAACGAAAGCGCTCGTGGAAGGCAAATGATTTTCGCAAATTCCGATAAAAAAAGTTGACAAAGATTTCTAAATATTATATAATTTTTAAGGTCAATCAAGATTTGAACGGAAAATAGTTAATAAAGAGGTGTATAAACATGGCGGTACCCAAGGGAAAACAATCGAAACAAAGGACTAATACCAGATTTGCCAATTTCAAGGCAACGGCGCCTACCCTCGTGGAGTGTCCCCACTGTCACGAGTTGAAGCAGCCCCATAAGGTATGCAAAAAATGCGGTTACTACGACGGCAAAGAAGTTGTTTCCGTGGAAGAGAAAAAGTAATCGACGAATTAGTTTTTGTTTGCGGCGGATCCAATCGATCCGCCGTTTATTCTATGGAGGAGTGAGATGTTAACTATACATAGCGGTGCGCGCGTCTTATTCGACGGCGACAGCGTAACGGACTGCGGACGCGATCGGCAGGATCGCCACAGCTTGAGCGGTTATAACGACAAGATCGCAAGAAACGCGCAAAACGCGGGCGTGGAGTTTTTCAACCGCGGCATTTCGGGCGACCGTTCCAAAGATCTTTTGGCGCGTATCGAAAGCGACCTGCGGGATACGAAACCGGACGTCGTTTCCATTCTCATCGGCATCAACGATACCTGGCGCCGATACGACGAAAACGATCCCACGACGGCGCTGGCCTACGAGCAAAATATGCGCGGAATTTTGAAAACGGTGCGCGCGTTCGGCGCTAAGATCATACTGTTGGAGCCGTTCCTGCTGCCGACGCTGGAAAGATTTCAGATCTTCCGCGAGGACTTGGATTTCAAGATAGACGCGGCGCGGAAATTGGCGCGCGAATTTGCCGACGCGTACGTGCCTTTGGACGGACTGTTTGCCGAGGAAACGCTTACGACCGAACCCGCGCTCCTTTCCTTCGACAGCGTGCATCCGACAGAACTCGGCAACGAAAAAATTGCGCGTTGGTGGCTCGAAAGGGTCCGTTTCGAAGTTTAACGAATTGTTTTATTGGATATAAATCTCCCGAACGTTTTTCATCGGGAGATTTTTTTCTTGACAAATTTTGGGAACGGTATTATAATAATTGCAAGTAAATCAGTTGCAATTAAACGGGGTTAATCAGAATATGACGGAACAGAAATTCGATATCAGCGGCATGACCTGCGCCGCGTGTTCGGCGGGTATCCAAAAAACGGTCGGCAAAATGGACGGCGTGCGCGTTGCGGAAGTCAGTCTGATGGGGGAGAGCATGCGTGCGGAATTCGACGAGAACGCAGTCAGCAGCGAAGATATCGTGCGCGCGGTGGAATCGCTCGGTTACGGGGCGCGTATCGCCGCGGATACGCCTGCGGGCGAACGCGTGACGGCAGAAATTCCGCATATCGTGGATGAAGCGAAAAAATTGCGCACGCGCTTTCTGCTCTCGCTGATCTTTTTGATCCCGCTCATGTATTTTACGATGGCGCATATGCTCGTAGGCGCGCCGCTGCCCTCTTTTGCGAAACCCGCCGTCAATTTCGCGCTCGTGCAACTCGTACTCACCACGCCGATTCTCTTTATCAATTACGCCTTTTTTACAAGCGGCGTCAAGGCGGCGATCAAGCGCGTTCCCAATATGGATACGCTCGTTTCGCTCGGTTCGGCCGCTTCCTATATTTACAGCGTCGTCGTTATGTTCGTCATCGGCGTGCGCATGAATGAGGGAGATATGTCATCGGCGCATAAACTGGCAATGGACGGAATGTTTTTTGAATCGGCGGCGATGATACTGACGCTCGTCACGCTCGGTAAATGGCTGGAAGCGCGCTCCAAGAAAAAGACGGGCGAGGAGATCGAAAAACTTTTGAAACTCGCGCCCGACACCGTCACGGTGGAGCGGGAGGGCGAACAGGTGCAGATTTCCCTGCGCGATCTGAAAATAGGCGATATCGCAGTCGTCAAGCAGGGCGACAGTATTCCCGTGGACGGCGAGATCGTCTTTGGCGCGTCCTTCGTCGATAAATCCGCCATCACGGGCGAGAGCCTTCCCGTGGAAGTTGCGGAGGGCGACTACGTGACGAGCGCTTCGGTGAACAAGGGCAACATACTCAAAGTGCGCGCCGAAAAAGTGGGCGAGGACACCGTCCTTTCCAAGATCATCAAACTTGTGCGCAGCGCGGGTACGAGCAAAGCGCCCATCGAGCGCACCGTGGATAAGATCGCGGGCGTGTTCGTGCCCGTCGTCCTTCTCATCGCGCTCGTGACGTTCATTGTTTGGGTGATCATCGGCGCGGCGGGCGGAAACGTGCAAATTTCCCGCGCGCTGAATATGGCGATCAGCGTTTTGGTGATCTCCTGTCCCTGCGCGCTCGGGTTGGCGACGCCCGTGGCGGTCATGGCTGCGACGGGCCGCGGCGCAGCGCTCGGCGTCTTATATAAGGACGCAGAAGCATTGCAAAAAGCGCGCGGCATTCAGATCGTACTTTTGGATAAAACCGCGACCATTACCGAGGGAAAACCGCGCGTGACCGATATCGTCGCGTTCGGACGATATACGCGGGAAGACGCGCTGTCATTGGCAGGCGGCATTGAACTCAATTCCAATCATCCCTTGGCGGAATGCGTGGTGGCGAAGGCAAAGGAAGAAAAAATTTCTTTCCGCAAGATCGAAGATTTCGTCTATTACAGCGGCAAGGGCGGATCCGCCCGCGCGCAGGGAAAGGTATGTCTGATCGGCAATGCCCGTTTGATGAAGGAGAACGGCGTCGCATTGAAAGAGTGCGAAGAAGAGGCTGCAAAACTTTCGGGCGAGGGAAAGACGGTTCTGTACCTTGCGGAAGGCGGGGACTTGGTCGCCCTCATCGGCGTGGCGGACACGCTGAAAGAGGGCAGTAAAGAGGCGGTCGCACGTCTCATAAAAGAGGGGCTTACGCCCATCATGCTCACGGGCGACAGTCAGTCCGCCGCAAAGGCGATCGCGGCGGAGGTTGGCATAGAGCGCGTGTACAGCGAAGTTTTACCCGAAGACAAACTCGCGGCCGTACGCGAAAATCAGAAAGAAGGTATGACCGCGATGGTCGGCGACGGCATCAACGATTCGCCCGCTCTGAAACAGGCGGACGTCGGTATGGCGATGGGCAACGGCACCGACGTAGCCATCGACTCTGCGGACGTGGTGCTCGTCGGCGGCGATTTGCGCTCGGTCAATTCCGCCATCGAATTGAGCCGCGCGACCGTGCGCAACATCAAAGAAAATCTCTTCTGGGCGTTTATTTACAATGTGTTGGGGATCCCCGTCGCGGCGGGCGTGCTGTATTCGGTGGGTGTCGTCCTGAATCCGATGATCGGCGCGCTGGCGATGAGTTTAAGTTCCGTATTCGTGGTGGCGAACGCGCTGCGCCTCACCGCGTTTAAACCCAAATCGGGCGCGAAAATCAAGAAAAAAGGAGAAAGGAACATGAAAAAGATCTTAGTGATCGAAGGCATGAGTTGTTCGCATTGCAGTGCGCGCGTGGAGAGCGCGCTCAACGCGGTCGAGGGCGTGCATGCGAGCGTAAACCTCAAAAAGAAGACCGCGGAAGTCGACGGCGACGCCGCGGACGAGATCCTGATAAAGGCTGTGGAAGACGCGGGCTATTCCGTCAAAAAAATCAAATGACAAGAAAAGCGGGCCACCCTTGACAGGCGGCCCGCTTTTCTTTGTTGGGAGTATTGAGTTATCGAGGAATGAGCAAAAAATCAGTTTCCGCAGCCGCACGAATTGCCGCAAGAGTTACCGCCGCCGATACGGTTGTTTCCGCATCCGCAGCCGAGGTATTGCATTGCGATCAGCGCCGCAAAGCATGCCAACTCCGTATTGGAAATGTTACACGAACATTTCAATAAGTATAAAAGTGCGATCCAGAGAATAATATCAGAATTCATGAAAGAACCTCCTTTTGACAAATTTTGCGCAACTATGTTTTTATCCGACAAAATCGGTAATGTGCATATATTGACATATACGCCTCCGTCGTTTACAATGATAGTATACATTTTGGTATCGGAGGTGTTTCATGGAATGCGATATGCTTTTATTGGACAGGCGGACGCAGTCTTTGGTAGAGGATTATGTACCGAGCGGTGAGATCTTGGAAGGGATCGTCTGCTTTTTCTCTATTTTTTCCGACAGTACGAGGGTACGGATCTTATCCGCGCTCGCGATCACGGAAATGTGCGTGACCGACCTATCCCGCGTTCTCTCCATCAATCAGACCACAGTCTCCCATCAACTGCGCTTTCTGAAAAACGTGGGCATCGTCAAAACGGAGCGGCACGGCAAGATCATCTTTTACAGTTTGAAGAACGAAACGGTAAACGACGTCCTTTTAAAAGGGGTGGAATTTCTGGGATATTGAATACATAAACACGGATAAAAAGGGCGGCTTTTTAAGTTGCTCTTTTTTATTGCAAAAAGTCTCCGCTTGTAGTATAATTTATGGGAAGAAGAATACGAAGTTTTCTGCGCTTACGTATTTCTATATCATAATATGAACGTAATTCAAGAAAAGTTAAAACTTTTGCCCGACGATCCGGGCGTATATATCATGAACGATCGCGACGGCAACGTGATCTACGTGGGAAAGGCGCGCAATCTGAAAAACAGAGTGCGTCAATATTTTCATGCCTCGGTAAAGACGGAAAAGGTCATGGCGATGGTGCAGAACGTCACCGATTTCCATTATATCATCACCAAATCTGAGATCGACGCGCTCGCGCTTGAAAACAACCTCATCAAAAAATACAAGCCGAAATACAATATCCTCCTCAAAGACGATAAAACGTATCCCTATATCAAAGTCGCGATCTCCGAAAAGTTTCCCTCTTTTTCCGTTTCGCGCAAACTGAAAAAGGGAAGCAAATATTTCGGTCCGTATATGGGCGGCGTGCGGGTGCGCGACGTTCTGGAAATGGTCAACGTGGCGTTCGGCGTGCGGCTTTGTTCGACGAACGTCGGTGAAAAACCCAAAAAACCTTGTCTGAATTATCATATCCACCGCTGCCTTGCCCCGTGTGCGCATCTGTGCACCGCCGAAGAATACGGCGAGCGCGTGCGGCAGGCGATCAGATTTTTGGAGGGCGACGAAACGGAAGTGGAACGCCTTCTGACGGAAAAAATGCAGAAATTCGCCGCGCAGGAAGAATTCGAACTGGCTCTAGACTGCCGCGAAAAACTCAATATGCTCTCCAAGATCAAATTGAAGAGGATCACCGCGCTCAACCGCGACCTCAACGCGGACGTCATCGCTTTCGCGACCAACCAGATGTACGCCGCCGTCAATATTCTCATCACGCGCCGCGGCATCATGCAGGGCGCGAGCACGTTCGCCGTGGAAAATACTTCCACCGACGCGGAGGCGCTTTCGTCCTTTATTTCGCAGTACTACGCCTCGCACGAGATCCCCGACGAGATCATTACGCACGACTACTGCGAAAGCAAACTCATCGAGGACTTTTTCCGTTCTCGCTATCAGAAGAACGTAGCCGTGATTTCGCCGCGGCAGGGCATTCGCAAACAACTCTTGGAAATGGCGGAAAATAACGCCGCCGATTATCTGGAAAAGGCGATCGATAAGATACGCCATAAAGAAGATATGACCGTGACCGCCTGCGAGCGCTTGCAGGAAATTTTAGGGCTTTCGCGTTACCCGCGGCGCATGGAATGTTACGATATTTCCAACATCAGCGGCGTGGATAAAGTCGGCTCCATGGTCGTCTTTATCGACGGCGAGGCGGACCGTTCGAGTTACCGAAGGTTCCGTATCCGCACGGTGGAGGGCGCCAACGACTTTGCGAGTTTGCAAGAAGTTCTGACCCGCCGCTTGTCAAAACTCGGCACCGAGGAAGAGGAACGCTTTCCCAAGCCAGATCTCGTCATCATCGACGGAGGCAAGGGGCAACTCTCCGCCGTCAAGGAGATTTTCGATCGTATGGGCGTTGCGGATATCGATCTTATATCCCTTGCCAAACGCGAAGAGGAAGTTTTTACGCTCGATTCTAAGGAGAGCATACTGCTCGATAAGCGCGATTACTGTCTGAAAATGTTACAGCGCATCCGCGACGAGGCGCACCGCTTTGCCATCACCTATTTCCGCAATATTCATTCCAAGCGCTCGCTTTCGTCCGTTCTGGAAGAGATTGAAGGCGTGGGAAAGAAAAAGCGCGTCGCGCTCGTGGAAAAATTCGGCTCGATCGATAAGATCATGCATGCGTCGATCGGGGAACTGATGCAGGTGGACGGCGTCGGGGAAAATCTGGCAAAACAAATCAAAAAATTCTTTGAGGATAAAATATAAATGATAAAAAAATATCCGCTGATCGTTTCTGATTTCGACGAAACGCTGCGAAACGACGAGGGTACGATATCTCCCGAAAACGCGGAGGCGATCCGCAAATACATTGCCGCAGGCGGCATTTTCGCCATCTGTACGGGGCGCATGATGACTTCTATTCTGCCGCACGCCGAAAGTCTGCGGCTCGACAGCCTTCTCGTAGGCTATCAGGGCGCGCTCATACTCGATTTAAAGAGCGGGAAATATCTCCGCGACGAACATATGAGCGTGAAGGAGGCGGTGCGCGTCTGCCGCACGCTCGAAAAAACGGGGCTGCACATTCACGTGTACGATCGCGACAAATTTTACGTGAACGCGGACGACGGGCTTCTCGCCGCCTATGAACGAATCTGCAAAGTCAAGGGCAAGATCGTTACGAGCGGCATGGCGGATTTCGTCGTGCAGAACGGGATTCAGCCGCAGAAAATTCTGGCGATGGTAGAGCCCGAACAAAAGGCGGCGGTCTTTGAAAAGACCGCGCAACTTCTGGGCGAAGATTTTTACGTGACGACGAGCGCGGGCGCGCTCGTGGAAATTACGAAAAAGGGCTGTGACAAAGGGAGCGCCGTGCGATTTCTCGCAGATTATTATCGCGTCCCCATCGAAGACGTCATTGCGATCGGGGACAATATCAACGATATTCCCATGATCGAAGCCGCGGGGCTGGGCGTCGCGGTGGGGAACGCCGTGCAGCCGCTCAAAGACGCCGCGGACGAAGTGACGCTGACGAATAATCAGAACGCCGTGGCGCATATCATTGAAAAATACGGAATGGGGGAAAATCCATGAACGAAGTAACGCAGAGCGAAGACGTTTTGCTCGATTCTTTTTGCCGCGATCTGGGGCTGGAAGTGGTCTACGCGGGGCGGGGGAAAGTGACGCTGGATACATACAGCGTGTGCCGTCCCGGTTTGCAGTTGGCGGGCTATTTCAAATTTTTCGAATCGGAACGCATCCTCGTGCTCGGCAACGCGGAATATGAATTTCTGCGCGATCTGACGAGCGAAGTGCGCCGCGAGCGTTTAAGGGAGATCCTGTCCTATCCGGACCTTCCCTGCATCATCATGGCGCGCGATCTGCCCGTCGTACCCGAAATGATAGAGGAAGCGCGCAAAGTCGCCTGCCCCATCCTTCGAAGCGACCGCATGACGACCACGATCATCAACGACCTGTTTTTATATCTCAACCGCAAATTGGCGCCTTCCACAACGATGCACGGCGTTCTGATGGACGTATCGGGCGTTGGGATCCTGCTCACTGGACACAGCGGTATCGGCAAGAGCGAAACGGCGATGGAACTGATCAAGCGCGGGCACAGACTGGTCGCGGACGACAGTGTGATCGTGCGCAAGATCATGGATTCGCTCGTCGGCACGTCTCCCGAAATGATCCGCTATTTTATGGAACTGCGGGGCATCGGCATCATCAATATCAAGAATATGTACGGCTCGGGGTCCATACTCAACGAAAAGGAGATCGAGTTGGTCATGGAACTGGAAAACTGGGAAGAGGGCAAGGCGTACGATCGGCTGGGCGAAGGCTCCATGTACGAAAATATTCTGGGCGTCAACGTTTTGAAACACACCGTCCCCGTCAAACCCGGGCGCAACCTTTCCATCATTATCGAAGTCGCGGCGCGCAATTTCCGTCTGAAAAGCATGGGCTACGACGCGGCGCAGGAACTCATCGGCAGAACGATCGGAAGATAAAAAAAGGCATACGGAAAGTATGCCTTTTTTCTTTATATAAAGTACTTTGCCAGACATAAACCGCCCGTATCCGTTCATATATATATACGTATGAAAAAGCGGATAGTAAGGATCTGCGCGATCGGATTGATACTGGCAATCGTGACCGTTTCGGTTTTTTTTGCCTATCCCGCGCTCACGGAAAAAGAACAGGCAGAAGCGGAAGGCGTCAACGATATTCTCCGCGTCTGGCATATAGACACGTTTGAAGGCGGCAAGGGTTCGCGCGCTTCTTTTCTCGGCGCCGCGGCGAAAAAATTCGAAAAGAAAAATAAGGACGTTCTCGTCATGGTGGTACCGCATTCCGTATCCAGTGCAAGGGTCGCGCTGGACGCGGGCGAGGCGCCCGATATGATCTCTTTCGGCACGGGCGGCGCGCTCTGTCCGGAACTCTTTCTGCCTCTCGAAAAATACGATTTTCCGTATTCGAAACAGAACGGCAAGACGTACGCCGTGCCCTGGTGCCGCGGCAACTATATGTTCTTTACGCTCGACGGCGATTTTACCGACATGACGGCGGAAAACACCGTGATATCGGAGGGAAATTATTCCATGGCGCTCGTCGCGGCAGCGTGCGAATCTCTCGCGGGCGGGCAGGCGAAAAGTTCCGTTTCCGCCTACGTCGATTTTCTGAACGGTAAATACAAGTATCTGTTCGGGACGCAGAGGGACGTCGCCCGCCTCAATACCCGCGGCGCAGCGTACACGGCAAAGCCCGCCGAAAGTTTTTCCGATCTCTATCAATACATCGCCGTTTTGTCGTCCGACGCGGCGAAATACAATGCCTGCCTAGATTACGTCGCGCTTTTGTTATCCGAATCCGTGCAGAAAGATTTGAAGGGCGTGGGCATGATGAGCGCTTATTATTCCATATACGACGAGTCGAACGCCGCCCTGCAAGATGCGGAAAAGATTTCCGCCGCCGCAGGCGTGAGCGCCTTTATCGAGGAAAATTCTTACGCCGAAATGCGTGTTCTCGCCGCGGAGGCTCTCGGCGGGAACGGCGAGTCGTTAAAAAAAATGAAAAACTTCCTTATATAGCGTTGTAAAAATCCGCGTTTTGTAGTAAAATATAGGAGAACAGATAAATTGATCGAATTCCAGGAAATACCGTCCTATTTGCCGCACGTACGTTTCAGCAGGGACTTTTCCTTTTCCCGCCATACCACGGTGGGGATCGGAGGCACAGCGCCCGTCGCTCTCTATCCGAAAAACGAGAAAGAACTGACGGATACGGTGAATTTTTTGCTCGAACGGCAGATCCCTCATTTCTTTTTGGGGCAGGGCGCGAACGTGCTCGTTTCCGACGAAGGATTTCAAGGCGCGGTAGTTTGTACAATCGGTATGAAAAAAATCTCGCGCATGAGCGAATGCCGCGTCTATGCGGAGTGCGGCGCGACCGCCGAACAGTTGGTGCGTTTCACCGCGGAAAACGCGCTGACGGGCGCGGAGTTTTTGGCAGGGATCCCCGCAAGCGTGGGCGGGCTCGCGTTTATGAACGCCGGCGCCGACAATACCTACGTGCAGTCGGTCATCGAAACCGTCCGCGTCGTCCGCGGCGGGGTTCTGACGGATGTACCTGTCGATGAATGCGGATATTCTTATAAAAAGAGCGTGTTTCAGACAAACGGAGACTGTATCGCGGGGTGCGTTTACAGGTTCCGCGCGGGGAACGTGACGGAGATCGCCGCCAAAGTGCGCGCGCGCCGCTTTGCCCGCAGCAAACTGCCCAAAGGCAGAAGCGTGGGCTGCGTCTTTCTGAATCCGCCGCAGGGACCCGCGGGAGAACTCATCGAGCGCGCGGGCTGGAAAGGTTTTTCGATCGGCGGGGCGCTCGTATCGCCCGAACACGCCAATTTCATCATCAATACGGGAAACGCCACGGCGAAGGATTTTCGCGAACTTGTGGGGCGGATCCGACGGGATATATATACGAAAACGGGAATTAAATTGCAAGAGGAGTTCCGTTACATAGGAGAATAGCATCATGTTGCTGACAGGCGATTATCACACGCACACCGTTTACAGCCACGGAAAAGGAACCGTGCTGGAAAACGCGATGCAGGCAAAGGCGCTCGGCTTAAAGGAAATAGCCATCACCGATCATGGTTTCGAACAGTTGGCGTTCGGAATCAAGCATAAAAAAATGCCCTCGCTCATTCGCGACGTCAAAGAGGCGACCGAAAAGACGGGCGTGCAGGTTTACGTGGGTATCGAAGCGAACCTCTGCGGCGAAAACGGCCGCACCGATCTCAAAAGCGAAGATTACAAAGATTTCGACGTGTTTCTGATGGGCATTCACCGCTTTGTGAAATTCAATAACTTCAAGAGTTGGTACAATCTCTTCTGGTCCAATTATATTCACACGGCGCTCCCCGTCAAGCCTCCCAAAAAACTGGTAGACTACAATACGCGCGCCTATATCAACGCCATCGAAAAATATCCGATAGACGCCGTCACGCACCTCAACTTTCTGTGCTTTTGCAACGTGGAAGAGGTGGCGAAAGCGGCGCGCGATTACGGCACGTATATCGAACTCAATTCCAAAAAAAAGCATCTGAGAGACGAGGAGTTGGAACGCGTGCGCGACACGGGCGTGCGCTTTCTCGTCAATTCCGACGCGCACTCGGTGGACCGCATCGGCGACACCGCGCTCGTGGACGAACAACTCGAACGCGTGAAGATCCCGCGCGATCGCATCGACAATATCGACGGCAGACTGCCGAATTTCCGTTTCCGAGAATACAAAGAGAGAAATTTATAGCGTGAGTACTTCCGTAAATTTTACCTATGAGATCAAAAAAGAAATCATTCGGAACGGGTTTGAAAATACCTGTTGCAAAACGGCGGCTCTGTCCGCCTTTTTGCGTGCAACGGGCAGCATCATCACCCGCGGACCGCACATCGGTTTCGAGATCGTGACGGAGAGCGAAAACGTCGCGGAATACTTTGTGGGGCTCATAGAGAGCATGTACGGCGCGGAACTCAAAATTGCGGAAGTGGGCACGGACAACCGCAACGGCCGCGACAGGCTGGTTCTGGACTGCGTGGGGGAACGTTCCTTCTTTATCCTTTCGGAATCGGGCATTGCCGAATTCGACGGCGAGGGCGTAAATCTGAAAATGGAGATCGATCCCTATCTCGTGGAAAACGCCTGCTGCCGCCGCGCCTATATCCGCGGCGCGTTTCTGGGCAGCGGCAGTTGTACGCTTCCGAAAGAGGACGAGTCGGGCTCGGGTTATCATCTGGAGATCATCTTTTTCGGCGAGGCGCTGGCGGAGGGGTTTTGCGACCTTCTGGCGCAATTCGACGTGCTTGCCAAGTGCGTACGGAGAAAAAATTCGTACGTCGTCTACCTAAAAAGCAAGGACAGCATTTCCGACTTTTTACAACTGTGCGGGGCGGAGAACTGTCTTGAAAAACTGGACGGACTCGCCGAACGGCGGGAAATGCGCAACAATATCAACCGCGTCGCAAATTGTATGCAGAAAAACTACGATAAGAGCGTATTGGCGTCCGTAAAGCAGATCCGCGCGATCGAAGTCATCGATTCGGTCATCGGGATATCGGGGCTGGACGAATCGTTGGAAACGGTGGCGCGGGCGCGGCTGTCGGACAGGGAGGCGTCGCTTAAAGAATTGGGGGAACGGCTGGGGATCAGCAAAAGTTGTTTGAACCACAGGCTCAGAAAACTGGTTAAAATTTCCGAAGAATTGACGGAGGAGTGAATTTCGAATGGAAAAAGTAGTGTTTCAGTATAAAAAAGGATCGTACAGCGCGTACGATGCGCAGCGGATCGTCTTTGAGGCGTGCAAATTCGAGAGCGATATTTCGATCGGGACAGAACGCAAGCGCGGCAATGCAAAAAGTATCGTGGGGTTGATTTCCATGCAGTTCGTCAAGGGCGAAGAATACTACGTGACCGCCGAAGGGCGCGACGCGGCAAAGGCGGCGAGCGCGATCGCAAAATTTATTTCGACGCTCGCAGATTAAATTTTTACTTTATTTTACATAAGCACAAGGATTATCATGACAGATTTCGTTCATTTACATTTACATACCGAATACAGCCTGCTGGACGGGGCCTGCAAGGTCGACGACCTCGTCGATCATTGCGTGAAAAATAATATCAAGTCCATCGCCGTCACGGACCACGGCAATATGTACGCGACCTTATACTTTGCGGAGTTGTGCAAGAAGAGCAATATTCAGGCGATCATCGGCTGTGAACTGTACATGACGCAGGATCTGCACGATAAGAGCGCGAATTCCGATTTCGAACATCTCATCCTGCTTGCCAAAAACAAAGTCGGCTACCGCAACCTCGTCAAACTCGATTCCATCGCCTTTGTCGACGGCTTTTATTATAAGCCGCGCGCAGACTACAAGACGCTCAAAGAGCACAGCGAAGGGCTTATCTGCCTTTCCGCGTGTCTTGCGGGGCGTCTGCCGAAACTGCTCCTTCGCGGCGATTACGAAAAGGCGAGAGCCTTCGCGCTGGAAATGAAAGAGATCTTCGGGGAAGATTTCTATATCGAGATCCAGGACCACGGCATCGAAGAGCAGCGGCGCGTCCTTCCCATGCTCGTTCAGATCGCACGAGAACTGGATATTCCGCTGGTCGCAACCAACGACGTGCATTATATCAATCAGGAAGATTGGGAAATGCAGGACGTTCTGATGTGTATCCAGACCAAAAAGACCATAGACGATCCCAAACGCATGCGTTTCGACAGCAAGGAGTTTTATCTGAAAACGCCCGAAGAAATGGCGGCACTGTTTTCGAATTTTCCCGAGGCCATCGAAAATACCGTCAAGATCGCCGCGAAATGCACGGAGCCGTGTTTTGATTTAAAGGACAACGGCGATCCCGTCAAGGATATGTCGCTTATCCCCGGGTATCAGCCGGACGACGGTTCCGACCCGAAGGAGTATCTGACGCGGCTGACCTGGGACGGCTTGAAACGGCGTTACGGCGAGATCACAGATGCTGTCAAAAAGAGGGCGGATTACGAACTGAATATCGTCATCGGCATGGGCTTTGCCGAATATTACCTGATCGTCATGGACTTTATCCGCTGGGCGAAAGACCGCGGTATCCCCGTAGGTCCGGGGCGAGGCAGCGGCGCGGCGAGTATCGTGGCGTACGCGATCGGGATCACCGACATCGATCCTTTGAAATACGACTTGTTCTTCGAGCGCTTTTTGAACCCGGACCGCGTCACCATGCCCGATTTCGATATCGACTTCTGTAACGAAAGAAGACCCGAGGTCATCGAGTACGTGCGCGATAAGTATCATCCCGAAAACGTGGCGCAGATCGTTACGTTCGGAACGCTCGCATCCAAGGCTGCGATCAAGGACGTGGGGCGCGTGCTGCGCGTGCCGTATTCGGAAACGGACAAAGTCACCAAACTGATGGACGGAAAATCCACCATCAGCGAACTTCTGGGCTGGAATATTCCCAAACTGCAAACCCAACTGAAAAACAGCGATCTTTCCGAAGATAAGCGCGTCGAGATTTCCAAAAAACTGGAAGAACAGGAAAAAAAGCGCAACGCGGATTTCATTGAATTGTATGAAACGGACGAAGCGCTGCACCGCGTCATCGATATGGCGCTGAAACTCGAAGGCATGCCGCGGAATACCTCCATGCACGCTGCGGGCGTAGTCATCTGCCGCAAGCCGATCGCGGACAACGTTCCGCTTTCGCGCAACGGCGAGGATATCACTACCCAATTCGACATGAAAGAAGTCGAATCCATCGGTATGCTGAAAATGGACTTTCTGGCGCTCACGACGCTGACCGATATCAAAAAGGCGTGCGATTACATTCTGGAAGACACGGGCCGCGCCATCGATTTCGACGAGATCGGCTACGACAATCAGGAAGCGTACGAACTCATTTCCGAAGGCGATACGGACGCCGTGTTCCAACTCGAGCAAGGCGGCATGAAGAAATTCATGAAAGAGTTGAAACCCGGCTGTCTGGAAGATATCATCGCAGGCGTGGCGCTCTACCGTCCGGGCCCGATGGCGTATATTCCCACCTATATCGAGAATAAACTCAATCCGCAGAAAGTCAAATACGATACGCCGCTTTTGGAGCATATTTTAAAAGTTACCTACGGCGTGATCGTCTACCAGGAACAGGTCATGCAGATTTTCCAGGACCTGGCGGGTTTTTCGCTGGGACAAGCGGACCTGGTGCGCCGCGCGATGGGTAAAAAGAACAAAGCCGAACTGATGGCGCAAAAGGATAAGTTTATCTTCGGCAATAAGGACCAGGGCGGCAACATCGAGGGCGCGGTCAACCGCGGCGTGCCGCAGGAGGTCGCCGCGAAGATATTCGGCGATATGGAGAGTTTCGCGAGTTACGCTTTCAACAAGGCGCACGCCACCTGTTACGGAGTGCTTTCCTACCGCACCGCCTATTTGAAGCGTTTTTATCCCAAAGAGTTTCTGGCGGCGATCCTCAATAACCGCATTGAAAAGATCGAAGAGATCACCAAATACATTATCTATCTCAAAGAGAAGAATATCCCCGTTTTACAGCCCGACGTCAACAAGAGCAAGACGTATTTCTCGGTGCAGGGCAACGGCGTCCGTTTCGGGCTGAGCGCCTTGAAAGGCGTCGGCGTCGCAGCGACGCAGGAGATCATCAACGAGCGCGACGCGAACGGCGAGTTTAAAAATTTCCCCGATTTCGTGTTCCGCTGCGCGCCGTTTGTAAACAAACGCATGGTGGAAGGACTGATCTCGGCGGGCGCGTTCGACTGTTTCGACGTGAAGCGTTCGCAACTTCTGTCTGTTTACGAGAGCGTGCTCGACCGTGCAAACAAGATCGCAAAGCAGAAACAGAGTATGCAGATGAGCCTGTTCGGCGACATTATCGAAGAGGACAATTCGGATATCGATTACCCCGATATCCCCGAACTGGACACCAACGAAAGGCTTTCCAAAGAGAAGGCCGTGCTCGGCGTCTATATCAGCGGACATCCCTTTGAGGGCTACGCGCACGCCTTTGCGGACTGTACCTTTTCCTGTGCGAAATTGCAGGTGTACGAGGAGGATGAGGACGGCCACCGTACTTATACGGAACTCACCGACGGTGCGCAGGTGACTATGGGCGGGATCATCGGCAATTATAAGAAGATCAACACCCGTTCGGGCTCGTCCATGGCGTTTATATCCGTGGAAGATCTGTTCGGCAGTATCGAATGCGTGGCGTTTCCCAATGTATTTGACCGTATCAAAACCGTTCTTGCGCCCGATAAGATCGTCTATATTACGGGAAAAATGCAGTTGGACAGCGAAAAGCCGCCCGTCATCATACTCGATAAAATGCAGGAATACAACCCGGAAACGGGTACGACCGTGGCGCCCGCCGAGGCTGTCGTACAGCGCGAACCGACGCTGTGGCTGAACGCGTCGCTTTTATCGGAAGAGGAATTCGCCGATTTCGCGGAACTCTTTTCCCATTACACGCCGGGAAAAATGACGGTAAAAATCAAGCGCGGCAGCAAACTTTACAAACTGACGGAGATCAATTACTGCCGCGGACTCGTCGACGAACTGCTGCTGTATCTTCAGGAAAACGATATCAAGTTGGTCAAATAAAATATTTACGGAAAGTTACCGAAAATGATTTGCAATCCTCGCTGTTTTTGATATAATGATAGGGCAGTTATTTTAGTTAGATCGCACCGAAGAAGAGAGGGTGCGCAGTTGGAGGATTGTTATGAAAAGAATCGGTGTTTTGACCAGCGGCGGCGACGCTCCCGGGATGAACGCCTGCATCAGGGCGGTTGTAAGAACGGCAAAATATTTCGGAATGGAAATATACGGCATTCGGCAAGGTTATGCGGGGCTTATCAACGACGACATGGTCGCCATGGAAATGCGCAGCGTTTCCGATATCGTACAGCGCGGCGGCACGATGCTCCGTACGGCGCGCTGCGTGGAAATGTATACCCCCGAAGGGCAGAAGCAAGCGGCGAAAACGCTCAATGACCGCGGCATCGAAGGTCTCGTGGTCATCGGCGGCGACGGCTCGTTCAAGGGCGCGAAGAGCCTGACGGAAAATTTCGGCATTCCCACCATCGGGATCCCCGGTACCATCGACAACGATTTGGAATATACCGATTACACTTTGGGATTCGATACGGCGGTCAATACCTGCCTCGATATCATCAATAAATTGCGCGACACGATGACCTCGCACGAACGTATCAGCGTGGTGGAGGTCATGGGCAGGCACTGCGGCGACATCGCCCTGTATTCGGGTATCGCCAGCGGCGCTGAGATCATCGTCGTGCCCGAGATCCGCTACGATATAGACGATATCGTCATGCGCGTGAACCGCAGCCGCGCCAACGGCAAACATTCCAACATCATCGTTCTGGCGGAAGGCGTCGCCACGGCGGAAGAGTTCACGAAAATGCTGCAGAGCGAAACCACGTATTCTGTGCGCGGCACGACTATCGGCCATGTGCAGCGCGGCGGTTCCCCCAGTATGGCGGACAGAATGCTCGCGGCACAGTTCGGTAACAAGGCCGTGCGCCTTTTAAAAGACGGTATCGGCGACCGCGTTGTCGGTATCCGTAAAAACGAGATCATCGATCTCGACATTATCGAAGCGGTCAGTATGAAAAAGAAATTCAATTACGAACTGTACGAAACCCTGCAAATGATATCCTTGTAATTACGAAAGCCGCCTTTTTCGGACGGCTTTTTAATTTATTGAAAAATTTTTCCGTTTTAGATTGAAAAAACGCTAAAAATATATTATAATACTAAGAGAAGTCTTTCCCACCCGTACGCGGGCGGGCGAATACGATTTGCGGAGTACCTTTTTATGATATTGACGGTTTGTCTGAATCCTTGCACCGACGTGACCATCGAAGTTGATTCCCTGAACATCGGAAAACTGAACCACGTAAAGAATAAGACCCTTAGTTTTACGGGAAAAGCATTGAACGTGGCGATCGGCGTCGCGCGGCTGAAAGGGGATAGTTACGCCACGGGTTTTATGTATAACGAAAACGGATCCCTCTTCGAGCAGGCGCTCGACAGAGAGGGCGTGCCCAGCGCATTCGTCTGGAACCGTGGTCGGGTCCGCGAAAACTATAAGTTCATCGATAATAAGTCTATGCTTACGGAAGTGAACGATATCGGCGAACCCATCAGCGCGAACAAGCAGGAAGAGTTGTTGGCGCTCGTTGCGTCCCTTTCCAAAAAGAGCGACGTGATGGTGGTATCGGGCAGTTTGCCGCAGGGTGTGGACAGCGGTTATTATACCAAACTTTTCAACGTGGCCGCGCCGGGTTCTTTGAAGATCGCCGATGCGGAAGGCCCCAGGCTTTTATCCGCGCTGCAGGCGGGGCTGGATCTGGTAAAACCCAATAAGGACGAACTGCAAAATACCTTGCAAAAAGAACTCAAAACCCGCGAAGATCTTTTGAAAGGCTGTTATACGCTTTTGGATAAAGGCGCCAAGCGCGTGCTCTTGTCGCTCGGAAAGCGCGGCGCGATCATCACCGACGGCACCAAAAACTTTTTCTGCAAGAGCATCAACGTCGCCATCAATTCGACGGTGGGCGCGGGGGACGGTATGCTCGCCGCCGCAACGATGCGGCTGACGGAAGGCGCGCCGCTCGACGAGATCCTGCGCGCGGGAGTCGCCGCGGGCACCGCGACGGTCACGACTTTCGGACAAATTTCGTTCACGAAGAATAAATTTGACGAAATCTATGCAAATTTAACGGTAGAGGAGATCGTAAATTAGTTGTTAACAATCACGGATATCAAAAACGACGAAGAAGTCAAAGCGATCATGTACATGTCCGAAAAGCAGATAGAGGCTCTGGGATTTACCGAACATTCCGTCCGCCATTCGAGCATTGTCAGCAAATGGTCGGGCGAATTGCTGCGCGGCATCGGCGCGAGCGACCACCGCGTGGCGCTCACGGAGATCGCGGGCTTTCTGCACGATATGGGCAACAGCATCAACCGCGACAATCATGCCCAGAGCGGCGCGATTCTCGCCTATAAGATCTTAACGCGCATGGGTATGCCCTATAAGGACGCCGCCGAGATCATGATGGCGATCGGCAATCACGACGAAACGGAAGGTTTGCCCGTCAGCGACATCACCGCCGCGCTCATTCTGGCGGATAAGGCGGACGTGCACAAGAGCCGCGTCCGCAAGAATATCACCAACGTGAGCATGGAAAACATGAATATTCACGACAGAGTAAACCTCGCCGCGGAGCGTTCGGTCATCTATGTGGACGAGGGGAATCGGGAGATCGTTCTCAATATCGTCATCGATACGGAAAAATGTCCCGTCATGGACTACTTCGAGATCTACTTCAAACGCATGCAACTTTGCCGCCGCGCGGCGGATTTTCTGGAACGCAAATTCGTACTCATCATCAATGACGTAAGATTTTTATAATGAAAAAGCCTTTCCCGTCGGGAAAGGCTTTTTTTTATTTTTCTTCTTCCGTACTTTTCTCGTCGGAAATTTTCGTAACTTTGACCTGCTGTATTTTTTTAAGAGTGGAACTCGTAACTTCGAACGATAGCCCTGAAAATTCAAACGTGGCGCCCGCTGCGGGAATTTCGCCCAACTGTTCGATGATCCAGCCGCTCACGGTATACGCCTCGAAATTATCGTCGTCCTCGTCCAGTTCGTAATAAGCAAACAGATCGCAGAGGGGGGCGTTCGCGTCCACGAGCGTCGTCGTATCGTCCAGTTTCTTGAAATAGTTGATCTCTTCGTCGTGTTCGTCCCAGATCTCGCCCACCAGTTCTTCCAGAATGTCTTCGAGCGTGACGATGCCCGCCGTACCGCCGTATTCGTCGAGAACGACCGCCATATGCGTCTTTCTCTTTTGCAGTTGTTTCAATAGCGAGGAAATTTTAAGGTGTTCGGTCGTATAAACGGGCGCATTCAAAATCGCGCGCAGATCGTGCTTCTGCCCGAAATAATTGAGGAAAAAATCCTTTTCGTGCACGACGCCGACGATGGTGTCGATGGTATTTTCATAGACGGGGATCCTCGAATATCCGCAGGAAGTGAAGATTTTTTTTACCTCGTCGGGCGAGGCTTTTACGTCCACGGCGGTAATATTCACGCGGGGGATGAGAATGTCGCCCACTTCCAGATCGTCGAACTCGATGACCGAACGGATCAGTTTGGTTTCTTCCTGGTGCAAAGTGCCGCCTTCCCGAGCCTCTTCGACGATGGTCATGATCTCGTCTTCCGTGACGACTTCCTCGTTCTTTAATTTGAAAATCTTGGAGAGCACGAATTTATAGCCCGTGAATACGATATTGATGGGAAACAGTATATAGTAGAACAGCATGATCAGCGGATATCCGACCATCGAGAATTTCTCGGGGTAAACTTTCGCCATCATTTTCGGGGTGATCTCACCGAAGATGAGCACGGCGACGGTCGTGACCACGGTCGAAACGGTAACGCTGTTCGCACTGTTGGTCATCAGACTCGCGAAAAACAGTGTCGCGAGCGACGAAGTGGTGATATTGACGATATTGTTCCCGACCAAAATGGTGGAAATCAGTTTATCGTAATTCTCCGCCAGTTTCAGCGTCTTTGCGGCGCGGGCGTTTCCGTTCGCGCTCATTGTTCGCAGTTTAACTTTGTTGGCGCAGGAATACGCCGTTTCCATCGATGAAAAAAAGCCCGATAAAAGCAATAAAATGATTATCGCGATCAATAATGGGGCTGCGCCGTCAGGCATAAAAAACAAAACCTCCCGATCGTAGCGGATTTGCGGCCAAAAATACCGCAGTATGCTACCTGAAAAAAATAATTACCTATATTATATCATATATTTTATAGAATAGTATTATTTTTCGCAATTTATTTGAAAAAACATCGTTTTTTTCAAATCATTCTGCGCGTTTCGATATAGTAGGACCAACGTTGCGCGGAAATTTCCTCGATGACTGCGTAATCGGTCGCCGTGTGCAGGATATAATTGCCCCCGAGATACAGCGCAACGTGCCCGATCCGCTCCACGCCTGTTTTATTGTAACGGGTGGAGTTGGTAAAGAAAATAAGGTCGCCGCGCGAAAGTTCGCTTCTGGGTACGTGTGTGCCCTGCGATACCTGTGTGCGTGTCGTCAATTCGAGATTGACGCCCGCGCCGTAATAAAACATATACTGCATCAGCGACGAGCAGTCGTATTTCGTCTTGTCGAATCCCGAAAGGAACTTTCCGTTTCCGTTGTGCAAACGCGTCGCGCCGTACACGTAGGGGAAACCGAGCAGATTATATCCTTCGCCGATCACCGCCTCTACGCGGCTGTCAGGCGAGATTTCCAATTCGAACAGTTCGGTGTACGAACTTCCCGCGCTCACATATGCGGGTTTGTTCTTGTAAACGGTCTCGTACCAGTTGCCTTCTTTTCCTTTCAGCAAGACCATATCGCCCTTATCTATGTAGCCGAGAGAGGAAGCGGACGTGCTGGGGGCGGAACGGATATTCAGGCCGTTCACCTTGGAACGCACATATTGGTCTTTGGGAATGGTGACGACGGGAACGTCGGTTTCTGGCTCCTGGGGCGGCAGAGGTTTTTCGTCCGGCGCTTCGGGTTCGGGAGCGGGAGGGAGCGTTCCGCCGTCTTCGTCGGGCAGTAAAGCACCGTTCTCGTTATCGGCAGAGGGTCTTTGCGTCAGGTGAAAGGAAGCAAAAGTAGCGCCGAGAAGGATCGCGACGGAGATCGCCGCCGCTGCGATTGTAACGTAAGCTTTTTTCATATATTTTTTCTCCTTTTTTTGGAGAAATTATATCAAAAATCCTACCGTTTTACAAGGAATAAATTTTTCTAGTTTTGGAAAAACCGCCGCCTTTCTATCCAACTATACCTTTTTTTCGTCCGATTGGTAAATATTTGACATTTGTCAAGCGAATGATTATAATGCTTGATTATGGAGATCTATTGGATTTTGTTGATCTGCCTTGCGGCGGTCGTTTTGTTTATACTCGTCTTTTTTGCAATCGTTTCCGTGCTGATCCAGAAAACGCGATTCGGCGTACGCTCGGACGGAAATCCCGCGCTGCGCTATTTTCAGGCAAAAGATTTCGAAAACCTGCAAGCGGAAGATATATCTTTCGTTTCGGACAAAGGGCAGACGCTGCGCGGCTGTATTTATTCGGATATGCGCGTGAAGGAGCCGAAAGGGCTCGTCATTTGGGTGCACGGATTCGGCGCGGGGCACAACGCTTATACGACGGAGATCGCCTATCTGGCTGCGCAGGGATATCTCGTTTTGGGGTATGATAATACGGGCTGCGTGCTGAGCGACGGGAAGGGCGTCGGCGGACTGATACAAGGGGCGATCGACGCGTCCTACGCCGTTCGTTACGTGCAGAACGAGCCGCGCCTCAAACAATACAAGCGCGTTTTGGTAGGGCACAGTTGGGGAGCCTATTCCGCGATGAATATATTTTCTTTCGGCGAGCACGTCGACGGCGTCGTAGCCATGTGCGGATTCGATACCGCGCAGGGCGTCGTGACGGATATGAGCAGCCGCTATTTCGGAGGGTTCAGCGGTTTGATCCGCTTTTACAGCAAGATCTTGCACCGCCTGCGCTTCGGGAGGCTCGCGTCCGTTTCTTCTCGGAAATCTCTGTTGAAGAGCGACGTTCCCGTCCTGCTTTTATACGGAGAAGACGACAAAGTCGTACCGTTCCGTACGAACGGCAGAAAGATTATCCGCGCCGTACGGGATAAAAAGAATATACGCGCGATCACTTATCCCGACAAGGGACACAGCGTTTATCTCACGATAAAAGCGGAAAAATATATTAAGGAAGTTTTCGCAAAACTCGCTTCTTCCAAAAAGATGCCCTCCGAAGAGTTCGAGCGGTATCGTTCTTCCATTGATTATGCGCTGTTGACGGAAGAAGACGCGGCGGTGATGGGAGAGATCCGCGATTTTCTGGAAAATATTTTTTGCTGAACGGACTTTTGTGTTCAAATGATTAAAAGTGTAAAAGATGGGTAAAATCTTTTTGTTTCGCCGTCTGTGCCGTTGACCGCGCGGTATTTAAGTGTTACAATACGCAAGGTACGGAGGGTAGACGATGAAACATAAAATGCTCGCGCTCGTCGGCCTGTTTGTGTCGCTGGGCTTTCTTTTACAAATATTATACGGCTGCGAATCCAAGGATACGGGGACGTATCCGGTTACGCAGATCAAATTTTATGTGGACGATTCGCTGTATGATGCGGTCATCGTGCGAAGCGACCGTTTCGTTATGCCGCCCGCGCCCAAAAAAGAAGGATACCGTTTTGAAGGTTGGTTTTGCGATGCGGAATTGTCCGAGGCGTTCAAGCCCGAACGGTATGTATGCGACCGCGCGCGTTTCGATATTGAAGTTTATGCCAAATTCGTGAGCACGAAATCGGAAGAAACGCTTCCTGACCTGTTTCAGAATTTCGGACAAACGATTATGTAACTCTTGACATTACATCCTGTTGGGAGTATAATAGACGGGAATTCACCAAGGGAGGGGGGACGCCGTGCAGATTTCCAGCCGTCTGACCGTGGCGGTGCACACACTGCTCGCCATCGAATATTTTCATCTCGAATATAAAGTCACTTCGGAATTTATCGCGTCGAGCGTATGCGTGAATCCCGTCGTTATCCGCCGTATTTTATTGCAATTGAAAGATGCCGGTCTTGTCGACGTGGCGCGCGGCAGCGGCGGTGCGACCTTGAAAAAGCCGCCGCAGTCTATCACTTTATTGGATGTATACCGCGCGGTCGATTGTATGGAAAAAGACAGTATGTTTCATTTTCACGAAAATCCCAACGCGAACTGCCCCGTAGGCAGCCGCATCCACGCCGCTCTCGATGACAAACTCGCCGCGGCACAGTGTGCTTTCGAACAGTCGCTCGCGGAAACTTCGATCGCCGATCTGATGAAATCTATGCAATAAAAACCCGTCTCCGAAAATGGAGACGTTTTTTTTGATTTTTTTTGATGTAACGCTTGACATTACAATAGTCGTTTGCTATAATGTAGTTGTAATCAAAAAGATTACAACAAATTTCAGGAGGTTCTATTATGAAAAAAATTGCGATCGTCGGCGCGGCGGGCAGACAGGGGACGTGTCTTGTGAACGAGGCTGTAGCGCGCGGGTATGAAGTGACGGGTTTCGTTCGCAACGCGCACAAAATTGCAAATTCCAAAGCAAAGACAGTTGTGAAAGATTTGTTTGATATTACGGCGGATGATTTAAAAGAATTTGACGTAGTGATCGACGCGTTCGGCGCCTGGACGGAGAAAACATTGCCCTTGCATATTACTTCCCTTCAGCACCTTTGCGATCTTTTGAGCAATACGAAGATTCGATTGCTGGTCGTCGGCGGGGCAGGCAGTCTCTATGTTGATCCCGCGCATACCGTGCAGGTGATGGATCTGGACAATTTCCCCGAAGCCTTTAAGCCTTTGGCAAAAAATATGGGCGCGGCGCTAACGGAACTTCGTACACGGAACGACGTACTGTGGACATATCTTTCCCCCGCTGCGGATTTTCAGGCGGACGGTGCGCGAACGGGAAATATTCTGCTCGGCGGCGAAGAATATTTCGTCAATGAGAAGGGTGTCAGTGCGATCAGTTACGCGGATTATGCGATCGCCATGATAGATGAGATCGAAAAAGCCGACCACATTCAAAAACGGTTTTCCGTGATCGGCGCATAGTTTGTATTGAAGGAGGAAAGAAAAATTGAACGATTTTGAGCGGGCGAAAACCGTTTTGAAGGGCGCGGAATATATCCTTGTCGGAGGCGGCAGCGGTCTTTCCGCCGCCGCGGGCCTGACTTACTCGGGCGCTCGCTTTAAAAAATTTTTTTCAGACTTTATCGAGCGCTATCGAATGACGGATATGTACTCGGCGGGTTTTTATCCGTTTTCCGCGCAGGAGGAAAAGTGGGCGTATTGGTCGAAACATATTTTCGTCAATCGTTATCTTCCTCCCGCGCTCCCGCTGTACCGCGATCTTTTTTCCTTTCTTGAAAATAAAAATTATTTTGTGATTACGACGAACGTCGATCATCAGTTCTATAAAGCGGGCTTTCAAACAGAGAAAATTTTCGCAGTGCAAGGGGATTACGGAAAATTCCAGTGCGCAAATGGATGTCATTCCTCTTTATACGACAACGAGGCGGCCGTGCGGGAAATGGTACGCAGTCAAAAAGATTGCCGCATTCCCGCATCGCTCGTGCCCGTTTGTCCCGTCTGCGGCGCAGATATGGAAGTGCATATCCGTAAGGACGCCCGTTTCGTGCAGGATGATGCATGGTACGAGACGGCTTCGCGCTATGACGCGTTTGTCAATAAGGCACGGCAAGGCAAGACCGTGCTTTTGGAATTGGGCGTCGGTTTCAATACGCCGGCGATCATCCGATTTCCTTTCGAACGGTTTGTCTGTCAAAATCGCCGCGCGCACCTTATCCGTGCCAATCTCGACGACTGCGACGCTATCCCCGAAATTACCGACCGCACGATTTCCCTCTGCGGCTCGCTGAGCGATACTTTGAAATTGCTGTTTTGCTGACGGAATTTGTTTGAAATAAAATCCGAAAAACATTTGACAAAATTTGCATTATGACTTATAATATCTAAGCAAGTTTTTTGTACGGCAATTTCGCTGTTATGGCTCAGCAGGTAGAGCACGTCCTTGGTAAGGACGAGGTCGCGGGTTCAAATCCCGCTAACAGCTCCAAAAAGCGCCTATCGAACCGATAGGCGCTTTTTCATCTTACCATTAGTATAAAATACCGCGGGAAAAAAATTGTTTGAAAAGGTTGCCATTCCTCTTGTTTTATGGTAAAATGTAAACACTTACTTTTATAGTAACAGGAGGAAATTCATATGAATAAAAGTGATTTCATCGCAAAACTTGCCGAAGATACCGCTATGAAAAAGAGCGATGCGGAAAAGTTTCTGGACGCGTTCGTTGCGAACGTCAAAGAGATTCTGATCAGCGGCGACAAATTGCAACTCGTCGGGTTCGGCACGTTCGAGACGAAAGAGCGCAGCGAAAAAGAGGGCGTAAATCCTGCTACGGGTGAAAAGATTACCATTGCAGCCTGCAAAGTTCCCGCTTTCAAGCCCGGGAAAATTTTTAAAGAAGAACTCAATCGCTGAAACCTGTAAAAAAATGAAAAACCGCCGCAACGGTGGTTTTTTTCATGTGGCGGGAAAATGATTTGACAGAACCGTGACAAAAAAACTATAATATTGCCAAGGAAAACGCGCGCGGAATCGGCGCGGCGGGAGTATTTATGATCGAACTCAAAAATGTGTGCTATTCCGTCAAGGACGAGAGGACGGGAGAAAAACAGACGATTCTGGAAAACGTAAATCTGACTTTTCCCGAAAAGAGCATTACCGTCATCACGGGCCCGAACGGGAGCGGTAAATCCACCCTCATCAAATTGCTGATGGGCATCGAAAAGCCGACTTCGGGTAAAATATATTTCGGAAACGAAGAAATTCAAAACAAAACTATTACCGAACGCGCGAAACTCGGCTTTACGATCGCATTTCAGCAGCCCGTACGTTTCAAGGGCATCACCGTAAAAAAACTTCTCGACGTTGCGAGCGGCAAAAAACTGACGCAGAACGAACTGTGCGACTGCCTCTCCGTTGTGGGGCTCTGCGCGCGCAATTATATCGACCGCACCGTAGACGGCACACTGTCGGGCGGGGAACTCAAACGCATCGAACTTGCCATGACCATCGCCAAGGGCGGCGAGGTGTTTTTGCTGGACGAGCCAGAAGCGGGCATCGATCTCTGGAGTTTCGAAGATCTCGTGACCTTATTCAAAAAATTGCACGACAAGACGGTCATCATCGTCAGCCATCAGAACCGTATTTTGGAAACCGCGGATAAAATAGTGCTGTTCGAGGGCGATAAAACTTTCCTCGAGGGCGGGCGCGACGAAATTTTATGCCGCATTACCGACCGTCCCAACGGATGCTGGAAAAACGTCAAGGAGGCTGACAATGGACAATCTCGATAAAGAACTGTTGAAAACCATTGCGGATCTGCACGGTATTCCCGAGGGAAGTTTCAATATCCGTAAAAACGGGCAGTTGTTGGCGCGCAATTCCACCGCAGACATCGAAATCGTTCCCAAAACGGATAAGGACGGCATTGATATCATCGTAAAGGCGGGCGTCACGAACAGATCTGTGCATATACCCGTATTGTTGACCGTTGGGGATTTCCATGACACCGTATACAACGATTTTTATATCGGCGAGGGAGCGGACGTGACTATCGTCGCGGGGTGCGGTATTCATAACGACAGCGCGTGCGCATCTGAACACGACGGCATCCACACCTTTTATCTTTCTGAAAATTCCAAAGTGCGCTATGTGGAAAAACATTACGCGTCGGGAAACGGTGAAGGAAAAAAGGTGTTCGATCCCGTGACCTATATTTTCTTGAAAGAAGGCGCGGAGTTCGTGATGGAATCCACGCAGTTGGGCGGCGTCACCTATACCGACCGCAAGACGGTTGCAACCGTAGGCAAAAAAGCGCGGCTCGTCGTCAAGGAGAAACTTCTCACAGACGGCGAAGAGGTGGCGAAAACTTCCTTCCGCGTTTTGTTGAAAGGGAGAGAGAGCAGCGCCGATATCGTCAGCCGCAGCGTAGCGAAGGGGAACAGTTCGCAGTTTTTCAAATCGGACATGGTGGGGAAAAATGCCTGTTTCGGGCATGTGGAATGCGACGGCATTCTTTTGGGCGGAGCGCGCATCGTTTCCACGCCGAAGATCGACGCGGTCAGCCCCGAAGCGAGCCTCGTACACGAGGCCGCCGTGGGCAAGATCGCGGGAGAACAACTTTTGAAACTGATGAGCCTGGGACTTTCCGAACAGGAAGCCGAGGACATGATCATTCAGGGTTTTTTGAATTAATCAATATATAAGCAGCCCCCGTACGGTAAACCGTGCGGGGGCTGCTTATAAAATCAGGAAATAGAATTTCGGATAAACCGAAATGAGGTGAGCGTTTTAAGATTTGCGATGGCTTTTCAATATCGAAAAGAAAAGCGCTTCGTTCGCGTTGACGAGTAAATTTTCGGGAAAAGCGCATTCGCGGATCAACGCCTCTGCGTAGGTAAAATTTCCCACGTGCGCCGCGCCGTGACTGTCCGATCCCATAGCAACGACCACTTTATGCTTTTCGCACAACGCCAGAAGTTCGGCGTCGCGCTCTTTCGCGTTGCCGCGGTAGCCGCCGGGCGTCAGGGAAGCATTGTTCAATTCGATCATCGTATTCGCGTCTGCGCAGGCTCTGACGAGTTCTTCGGCAAAAAGGGGATATTTTTCGTCGTCGGGATGTCCCACGATGTCTATTTTACCCGTGCGCACCGCCGCCACGAGCGCCGCCGTGTTTTCCTTCGCGCTCCTGGGCGCAAAGCAGGGCGGGTGCTGGCTCACAATGACGATATCCATTTCTTCCAGAATATCGCTTCGAAGCCCGAGCGTGCCTTCGGTATCGAGCACGTCCGCTTCGGTGCCGTAGAGGATGCGCACGCCGAAGCGCGTTTTTTCACAATATTTGAGATTGCGGAAATAACTTTCCTTTGCGGAGCCGGGAACGGAAGGCGAATGATCGGTGATCGCAAGGACGCTCAGTCCCGCCGTTTTTGCGGCGCGGGCAAGGTCCGTCGCGGTATCCGTCGTAAAATGACCGCTCGCGATGGTATGGGTATGTGTGTCGATCTTCGCTTTCATGATACTATTATAGCGCGTGTTTTCAGAAAAAACAACAATTTTACACACATTTCTCAAAAATAAATTCAGATAATCCACACAAGTCAACAAAAAATATTCAAAAAACCACAAATTTTTCACGTGAACCTATTGACAAGCGAAGCAATGTATCGTATAATAAAAACGAATGAAAAAGAGAGGAAGGGAAGTATTATGGCTAAGTATTATTCTGAAACGATAGCGATGAGAGACCGAATCGCGAGGCTGAAAGACGATCTCTTCAAAAAAATGCCCGAAATCGAATCCGCGCGAGCGCGTCTGATCACCGAATCCTATCGAATGACAGAGGGCGAACCGATGATCACCCGGCGTGCGAAGGCGTTTTTGCATATCTTGCAAAACATTCCCATCATCATCCGCGACGAGGAACTGGTCGTGGGCAGTACGACGCTGGCGCCGCGCGGGTGTCAGACCTATCCCGAGTTTTCCTATGAATGGCTGGAAGCGGAATTCGACACGGTAGCGACGCGTTCCGCCGACCCTTTCTATATTTCCGAAGACGCAAAACGCGAGATCGCGGAGGCGGACAAGTACTGGAAGGGCAAGACGACGAGCGAACTTGCCACTTCCTATATGTCGCCCGAGGCGATACGAGCCATCGACCACAATATCTTCACGCCCGGAAACTATTTCTATAACGGCGTGGGGCACGTGACCGTACATTACGACTGGATCCTCGCGGTCGGTTTTAAGGGGATCGCCGCGAAAGCGAAAAAGGCTTTGGAAGAGGCCGACTTCGGCGACGCCGATTATGCAAAGCGTTCGCACTTTTTAAACGCGGTCATCCTGAGTTGCGAGGCTGCGATCATCTATGCCGAGCGTTACAGCGATCTCGCAAGGAAAATGGCGGAAAAGGAAACGGACGCCGAGCGCAAGCGCGAACTTTTGCAGATTTCCGAAAACTGCGCGAACGTTCCCGCGAACGGCGCGAGATCGTTCTGGGAAGCGTGTCAGGCATTCTGGTTCGTACAGCAACTTTTGCAGATCGAATCGAGCGGTCATTCCATTTCGCCGGGAAGATTCGACCAATATATGTATCCATATTATAAAGCAGATCTCGAAAAGGGTGCGATCACGCGCGAATTCGCGCAGGAACTCATCGACTGTATATGGGTCAAACTCAACGATCTGAATAAATGCCGCGACGCCGCGAGCGCAGAAGGCTTTGCCGGGTACAGCCTGTTCCAGAACCTCATCGTGGGCGGACAGAATGCCGAAGGACTGGACGTCACAAACGATCTGTCTTTTATGTGCATCAGCGCGTCCATGCACGTGATGCTGCCGCAGCCGTCGCTCTCCATCCGCGTGTGGAACGGAAGCCCGCACGATCTGCTCATTCATGCGGCGACGCTTACCCGTACGGGCGTGGGACTTCCCGCGTACTATAACGACGAAGTCGTCATCCCTTCGCTGATGAGCCGCGGTCTGACTTTGCAGGACGCGCGCGAGTACAATATCATCGGCTGCGTCGAACCGCAGAAAGCGGGCAAGACGGAAGGTTGGCACGACGCGGCGTTTTTCAATATGTGCCGACCGCTTGAACTCGTGTTCTCCGACGGCATGGAGAACGGTGAACTCGTCGGTATACATACGGGCGACGTGGCGCAGATGACTACTTTCGAAGAATTCTACGACGCCTACAAAAAACAGATGAATTACGCGATCTCGCTGCTTGTCAACGCAGACAACGCCATCGACGTGGCGCACGCGGAGCGCTGCCCGCTGCCTTTCCTTTCGGGCATGATCGAGGATTGTATCGGGCGCGGCAAGACGGTGCAGGAAGGCGGCGCGATCTATAACTTTACGGGGCCGCAGGGCTTCGGCATCGCCAACATGGCGGACTCTCTGTACGTCATCAAAAAATTGGTGTTCGAGGAAAAGAAACTCACACTCGCCCAGTTCCGCGAGGCGCTCGCCGAGAATTACGGCAAGGGACTGCCTGTCTCTAAGACGGCGCAGGTCGTTGCGGAAACGGTCAAAGAACTGCGCGCGGCGGGAAAACAGGTTTCTCCCGAAGAGATCGCCGCGGCGGTCGCTCAGTTGACGAAACCTACCGACAAATACGATAAACTTTTGGAAATGATCGAGGAAGTGCCGAAGTTCGGCAACGATATCGAGGAAGTGGACGCGTTCGCACGCGACGTGGCGTACACTTACACCCGCCCGCTGGAAACTTTCAAAAACCCGCGCGGCGGTATGTTCCAGGCGGGGCTGTACCCCGTTTCGGCAAACGTACCGCTCGGCGCGCAAACGGGCGCGACGCCCGACGGCAGGCTCGCGGGAAGACCCGTGGCGGACGGCGTTTCTCCCTCTGCGGGAAAGGACGTGCACGGTCCGACCGCGGCGGCGAATTCCGTTTCCAGGCTCGACCATTATATCGCGTCCAACGGCACGCTGTTCAACCAGAAGTTCCATCCGTCCGCTTTGAGCGGACGCGCGGGACTGGAAAATTTCGTGGCGCTCATTCGCTCCTATTTCGATCAGAAAGGCAGCCATATGCAGTTCAACGTCGTTTCGCGCGAAACTTTGCTGGACGCGCAGAAGTATCCCGAAAAATACAAGCACCTCGTCGTGCGTGTCGCGGGATACAGCGCCCTCTTTACCACGCTGTCGCGCAGTTTGCAGGACGACATCATCAACCGTACCGAACAGGGATTGTAAATCATGGCTGAAAAATACTTGGACACGAAGGGACGAATCTTCGACATACAGAGATTTTCCATTCACGACGGAAAGGGGATACGCACCATCGTATTTTTAAAGGGATGCGTGCTCCGATGTAAATGGTGCTGTAATCCCGAATCGCAGGAATATCGGATCCAGACGATGACCGTACAGGGCAAGCCCAAGGTCATAGGGCAGGACGTGACCGTGCGCGAAGTGCTGGAAACGGTGGAAAAAGACCGCACGTACTACCGCCGCAGCGGCGGGGGGCTCACCTTATCCGGCGGCGAGAGCCTGTGCCAGCCCGATTTTTGCGAAGCGCTTTTGCACGGGGCGAAAGATCTGGGGCTGACGACCGCGATGGAGAGCATGGCGTGCGCGGAATATTCCGTCATCGAACGTATTCTCCCGTATCTCGACACCTATTTAATGGATATCAAACATACGGACCCGCAAAAGCATCGCGAATTCACGGGTAAGAGCAACGAACTGATGCTGGAAAACGCGAAAAAGGTCGCGGCGAGCGGCATGACCGAACTCATTATCCGCGTCCCCGTGATACCGACCTTTAACGCGACGGTCGGAGAGATTTCTTCCATCGCGGAATTTGCGGCGAAACTTCCCGGGGTGAAACGTCTGCATTTACTGCCGTATCACCGTTTGGGACAGGATAAATACGAAGGACTGGGAAGGGAATACGAACTCAAACATATTCTTCCGCCCGCCAACGAAACCATGCAGGAACTTCTGCGCGCGGCGCAGAGAGTATCGGGCCTGGATTGCCAGATCGGAGGTTGACATTGAAACTCGACGATATGTTAAACGACAAGAGCGGAAAACTGCGCATCGTACAGGAACTTGTTCCCGGCAAACAGATCACCATCGCGCACGTCATCGCCAATCCCGATAAAGTGCTGTATCAGAAACTCGGGCTCAACCCCGCCATCGATTACAGTAAATCCGCGATCGGTATCGTGACGGTCAGCCCTGCGGAAACGGCGATCATACTGGGAGATATCTCCATCAAAGCCGCGGGCATCGAACTCGGGTTCGTAGACCGTTTCAGCGGCACGCTCATCGTGACGGGTACCGTTTCCGAAGTCGAGGCGGCGCTCTCCGCGCTCATGGATTACGCCGAAAATATTCTGGGCTTTACCTGCTGCAAAATAACAAAGACGTAATATGCGCAAGATATTACTGATAGGACGCACGGGCGCGGGCAAGACCACGCTGACGCAGGCGCTGAAAGGGGAAAAACTCGACTATAAAAAAACGCAGTATATCAACTTTCAGGGCGCTCTCATCGATACGCCCGGCGAATATATCGAAACAAAGCATCTGGGCTACGCCATCGCCCTGTACGCCTACGAGGCGGACGTGGTGGGGCTGCTGATGTCGTCCACGGAACCCTTCTCGCTCTATCCGCCCAACGTGACGGGGATGGTCAACCGAGAAGTGGTGGGGATCGTGACCAAGATCGACGATCCCGAGGGCGATCCGGAACGCGCCGCCGCCTGGCTGAGGCTGACGGGCTGCGAAAAAATATTCTACGTTTCCTCCGTTTCGGGAGAGGGGATCGCCGAAATTTTCGACTATTTGAAGGAAGATGGCGACGTTCTTCCCTGGGAAACCGAAAATAAACAGTAATCAACAAAATCCCACAAAAATATTTTCATTATTTTGTATTAAAGTGTTGACTTGTGTGGGATTTGGTTGTATAATGTACATGAACAATAAATAAAAAACCAATATTAGGAGAGGTAAAAATGGTAAACGAGTTCGAAATCAAAAAAGAGATTTGCGACATTGGCAAGCGTATCTACAACCGCGGCATGGTTGCTGCAAACGACGGTAATATTTCCGTTAAACTCAACGACCACGAATTTCTTTGCACCCCCACGGGCGTGAGCAAAGGTTTCATGACTCCCGAATACATCTGCAAAGTCGACGAAAACGGACAGGTCATTCAGGCGAATAAGGGATTCAAGCCTTCTTCCGAAATCAAAATGCATATGCGCGTTTACAAAGAGCGCCCCGACGTGCAGTCGGTCGTGCACGCGCATCCCATGTATGCGACCGCTTTCGCGATCGCAGGCATCCCTTTGACGCAGCCCATCATGCCCGAAGCCGTCATCGCTTTGGGATGCGTTCCCATCGCGGAATACGGCACGCCTTCCACCGAGGAGATCCCCAACGCGGTTTCCAAATACCTGCAGTATTTCGACGCCGTCCTCTTGGAGAATCACGGCGCGCTCGCTTACTCCGACTCTCTTTTGAACGCTTATCATAAAATGGAATCCGTAGAATTCTACGCGCAGCTTCTTTTCCTTTCCAGACAACTCGGCGGCCCGAAGGAACTCTCCAAAGCGCAGGTCGAAAGACTGTATGAGATCCGCCGTCAGTTCGGCTTGAAGGGCAAACACCCTGCCAACGTGTGCCTCAACGCGAAGGACGGCAAACCCAGTTGCCATTCGTGCGGCGGCTGCGCGAATACCGAAAAATCCTGCGCCGCTTCCGATGAGGACGTAGTTGCCGCGATCACCAAAAAGGTGATGAAGGAACTCGGCCTGTAAGCGTATGAATGAAAAAGAGATAGCCGCGGCGGTCGAAAAGATCGTCCGCTCGTCTCTTGCCGAACCGCAAAAAGAAGAGCACGTCTGCCGCTGCGGCAGTCGCAAAATGACGTTGGAAAAGGCGAAAAAACTTGCCGAGGCCGTCCGTGAGCGCGCGCGCGAAATGGGCGTCAAGGCGGTCGTCGCCGTGGCGGACAAAGGCGGGAACCCCGTCCTTGTCGAGTCCATGGACGACGCGTATCTCGCCAGTTGGGACGTCGCTCTTCAAAAATCGTACACGGTCGTCGCTCTGAAAATGTCCACGCAAAAACTGGCGGCGCTTGCGGCGCCGGGCGGTTCTTTGTACGGCATACAGTTTACCAATCAGGGCAAAATCGTCATTTTCGGGGGCGGAGAACCTCTGGAGATCGACGGTAAGATCGTCGGCGGTTTGGGCGTCAGCGGCGGATCCGCAGAACAGGACACCGCGCTCGCCGCATTCGGCAGAGATAAATTTAAGGAGATTTCGGAATGTTGAACGAAAAAGCAGTTCAGGACATTGTGAAAGAAGTCGTAGCCAAGTTGAACCTCGGCGCGGAAGTCGAAACGGGAATGGGAATATTCACGGATATGAACGAAGCGATCGCGGCGGCAAAAAAGGCGCAGGCGATTTTGAAGAGAATGTCCATGGACCAAAGAGAAAAAATCATTTCCAACATTCGCAAAAAGACGCTGGAAAATGCTGAAACGCTCGCCCGTATGGGCGTAGAAGAAACCGGCATGGGAAATGTCGGACATAAAATTCTCAAACACCGTCTCGTAGCGGAAAAAACACCCGGGACGGAAGATATCCAGACGGTGGCATGGTCGGGAGACAGGGGATTGACCCTTATCGAAATGGGGCCCTTCGGCGTGATCGGCGCGATCACTCCCTGCACCAACCCGAGCGAAACCATTTTGTGCAACAGTATCGGCATGATCGCGGGCGGCAACACGGTCGTATTCAACCCGCACCCCGCCGCCATCAAGACCTCCAACTTCGCGGTACGCATGATCAACGAGGCGTCGCTTGAGGCGGGCGGTCCCGAAAATATCGCCTGCTCTTTGGTGAAACCTACCTTGCAGAGCAGCGAGATCATGATGAAACATAAAGATATTCCCCTGATCGCCGCGACGGGCGGTCCCGGCGTTGTGACCGCGGTGCTCTCATCGGGCAAGCGCGGCATCGGCGCGGGCGCGGGCAATCCTCCCGCACTCGTGGACGAAACGGCGGATATCCGCAAAGCGGCGGAAGACATCGTCAACGGCTGTACGTTCGACAACAACCTTCCCTGCATCGCGGAAAAGGAAGTCGTCGCCGTAGATTCCGTCGTGGAAGAACTCATGCACTATATGCTCACCGAGCAGGGCTGCTATCTCGCGAGCAAGGAAGAGCAGGATAAACTGGTCGCGACCGTTTTGACGCCCAAGGGGCTCAACCGTAAATGCGTGGGAAGGAGCGCCAAGGCGCTGCTCGCCATGATCGGCGTGGAAGTTCCCGACAGTATCCGCTGTATCATCTTTGAGGGAGAGAAAGAGCACCCGCTCATTTCCGAAGAGTTGATGATGCCCATTTTAGGCATCGTCCGCGCCAAGGATTTCGACGATGCGGTCGAAAAAGCGGTATGGCTGGAACACGGCAACCGCCATTCGGCGCATATCCATTCCAAAAACGTAGATAATATCACGAAGTACGCGAAGGCGATCGATACGGCGATCCTCGTCAAAAACGGGCCTTCCTATTCCGCGATCGGGTTCGGCGGCGAAGGGTTCTGCACCTTTACGATCGCGAGCCGTACGGGCGAAGGACTGACGTCTGCGGCTACGTTTACGAAGCGCCGCAGATGCGTCTTGTGCGACAGCCTGTGCATCCGATAATGTAAGGAGAATAAAATGGACGAAAAACAGTTGGCTGACATTGTCAGAAAAGTTCTGGAAGATATGACGGGCGGCGCGGCGAAATCCGCTCCCGCCGCAGCAAAACCGAGCACGGCGTCCGCGGGCATTCCCAAGACCGCGCGCGTTGCCATGCTCGTCGAAAAAGAAAAATACGAGATTAAAGAATATCCGCTTCCCGCCGTCGGCGACGACGATATCCTCGTAAAAGTGGAAGGGTGCGGTATCTGCGGGACGGACGCGCACGAATTCAAGCGCGACCCGTTCAATCTCATCCCCGTCGTTCTCGGTCACGAAGGCACGGGCGAGATCGTCAAAATGGGCAAAAACGTCAAGAAAGACAGCGCGGGCAAAGATTTACATATCGGCGACAAAGTCGTGTCCTGCATGATCTTCAAAGACAATCCCGATATTACCATGTTCGATCTAAATAAGCAGAACGTGGGCGGCGCGGACGTGTACGGACTTCTCCCCGACGACGATATTCATTTCAATGGCTGGTTTGCCGATTACATTCTGATCCGCGGCGGCAGCACGATCTTCAACGTGAGCGACCTGGATCTGTATTCGAGGATCCTCATCGAGCCTTGCGCCGTTCTCATCCATGCGGTGGAGCGCGCCAAGACGACGGGTATCCTGCGTTTCAACAGCCGCGTCGTCGTGCAGGGCTGCGGCCCGATCGGGCTGATCTGCATCGCGGTGCTGCGCACCATGGGTGTGGAGAATATCACCGCGGTGGACGGAGAACAGAAACGCCTCGATTTCGCCAAAGAAATGGGTGCGAACAAATCCGTCAATTTCAAGGATCACAAGGGGATCGAAAACCTCGCGAAAGCGGTGGAAGAGAGTTTCGGCGGACATCCCGCGGATTTCGCTTTCCAATGCACGGGTTCGCCCGTCGCGCATTCCAATATCTATAAGTTCATCCGCAACGGCGGAGGCTTGTGCGAATTGGGATTCTTCATCAACGGCGGCGACGCGACCATCAATCCCCATTTCGATATCTGCGCCAAAGAGATCACGACGGTCGGTTCTTGGGTATATACCCTGCGCGACTACGCGACTACTTTCGATTTCTTGAAACGCGCCAACGGCATCGGACTTCCGATGTCCAAACTGATCACGCATACGTACCCGCTCGAAGAGATCAACGAAGGGCACAGAACAAACCTGAAAATGGAAGGTTTGAAGATCGCGATCATCAACAAATAAGCAGGTGTGATTTATGGCAAAAGCTGTCGGAATACTCGAAGTTTTCGGTCTGGTCGCGGGATTTGTCGCGGCGGACGCGGGCTGCAAAGCGGCTGACGTCACGATCGAAAATTTCGACAAAAACAAACCCGGTAACGCGGACGCGCTTCCCGTGCCCCTCATCGTTTCCATCAAATTCCGTGGCGACGTTGCGGCGGTGGAAGCGGCGGTAGAGGCGGGAGCCGCTGCCGCGGAGCGCGTGTCGGGCGTAGTCAGCAGACATATTATTCCAAATCCCGAAGGGGATACCGAGAAGATGTTGAAGATCAACGCTCTCGATAAAAACTGAAAAAATTTATAAAATCAGAATCATTTTAGGAGGATATACAAAATGGCTAAGGAAGCATTGGGTATGATTGAAACCAGAGGCTTGACGGCGGCGATCGAAGCGGCGGATGCAATGGTAAAAGCAGCGGAGGTCACCTTGATCGGCACCGAGAAGATCGGCAGCGGATTGGTCAGCGTGATGGTCAGAGGCGACGTAGGCGCCGTCAATGCGGCCGTGCAGGCGGGCGCTGCGAACGCCGCGAAACTCGGCGAGTTGGTAGCGACCCACGTAATTCCCCGTCCCCATCAGGACGTCGAAAAGATCCTTCCCAAACTTTAATCATTGGCGAAGCCGGAGGATATCATGGAAAGATCACTCGGATTCATCGAAATATCCGGCGTAACCGCGGCGATCGACGCACTCGACATCATGTGCAAAACGGCGGATGTCGAACTTGTGAGCTGGGAAAGAAAACTCGGCGGCAGATTGGTCACTCTCATCGTGAGAGGGAACGTATCCGCCGTGACCGAAGCGGTAGAGGCTGCTGCGGCGCACGCGATCAAAAAGCCCGTCGCAAAAGCGGTCATCGCAAATCCGCATTCGGAAACGGAACGCATCGTTAAACTTTCGGCTTCCCGTCTCGAAAAGAAAGCGGGAAAAGCGGAACCGATGAAACACGACACTTGATTTCATAGGTAATTCGGGCAGACAGCCCATTTACGAATAAATTTGTTTAAATCTCTGAAGGAGGAGAAAGAAATGTCACTCGAAGCATTAGGTATGGTTGAAACGAGAGGTTTGGTAGCCGCAATCGAGGCTGCCGATGCTATGCTCAAAGCCGCGAACGTTACGCTGGTCGGCACCGAGAAGATCGGTAGCGGATTGGTCAGCGTGATGGTCAGGGGCGACGTAGGCGCCGTGAACGCTGCTGTGCAGGCAGGCGCTGCGAACGCGTCCAAACTCGGCGAGTTGGTTGCGACCCACGTGATTCCCCGTCCCCATTCCGACGTCGAGAAAATTCTTCCCCAACTTAACAAATAAGTTACGGAAAATTCTCGGGTGTCAGCCTTGTAATTCACGTCCCGCCGTACGGCGGGACGGATACATTGCTTTTTGAATGTAACTGTTCTGTCGGAAAGCGGCAGGATATGGCTTTTGTTGCCCTTTTTTTCGGGCAGCGGTTTGTTATTTGAGGAAAATTTACCGAAAGGGGCGTTATCGTGGAAGAAAAGACCATTGAGCTGATCACAAAACTTGCATTGCAGGCATTGGAAGAACAGCAAAACCATACGAACGGTTTTATGGTACCCGTCGGGGTATCCGCAAGGCACGTGCATCTGACGCAGGAGCACGTGGAAGCGTTGTTCGGTGCGGGACACACTTTACATAAGAAAAAAGATCTGATGGGCGGCCAGTTCGCCGCGGAAGAGTGCGTCACCATCGTCGGGCTGAAACTGCGCGCCATTGAAAACGTGCGCGTACTCGGACCTTGCCGCAGTAAATCGCAGGTGGAAATATCCGCCACAGACGCCTTGAAACTGGGAGTGAAAGCGCCCATCCGCGAATCGGGAAATATCGCAGGCAGCGCACCCATCGCTTTGGTAGGCCCCAAGGGCGCTATTTACCTGAACGAGGGCTGCATCATCGCGAAACGGCATATTCATATGTCCCCGAAAGACGCCGAAGCCGCAGGCGTCAAGGACGGCGACGTCGTATCCGTCAAGGCGGATAACGAGCGCGGCACCGTGTTCAACCACGTACAGATCCGCGTGCACGACAGTTTTACGCTGGAAATGCACATCGATACGGACGAGGCGAACGCGTCAAAAATCGTGACCGGCAGTACGGTCAGAATCATTTAACGGTCAGAGGTGTAAGAATGATCATCGGAAAGGTCGTCGGAAGCGTGGTATCCACGCGTAAATGTGACAATTTAGTCGGTAATAAATTCATGATCGTAGAGCCTATTCCGAGTTTGAAAGTGGACAACAGGATTGTCGCGATCGATAAAATCGGCGCCGGGATCGGCGAATACGTTCTCGTCGCGCAAGGGAGCGCCGCCCGTGTGGGCTGCGGTATACCCGATGCGCCCGTCGACGCGGCTATCGTAGGCATTTTGGACGAAGGGCAGAATTTGGAGTAATTACTTATGGAGATAAAAGAGCTTGCGGACTTGCTGCAAAAAAACGGCGTAGTCGGTGCGGGCGGAGCGGGGTTTCCCACGTACGCCAAGCTGGATAAACGGGCGGAAACAATTCTGATGAATTGTGCGGAGTGCGAACCTCTGTTAAAACTGCACCGCCAATTACTGGAAAAACACGCAGATGAGATCGTTTCGGCGTTCCATCTCGTCATGGAAACGGTGGGCGCGAAAGAAGCGATCATCGGCATTAAAAAAGAATATAAGAAAACCATCGAAGCCTTGAAGGGCGTCATTCCCAACTATTCGGGCGTACGGCTCGGATTGTTGGACGAAGTGTACCCCGCGGGCGACGAGGTCGTTTTGATATACGAAGTCACGGGCAAAGTCGTTCGTCCCGGCGGACTTCCCATCGAGAGCGGCGTCATCGTGTTCAACGTAGAGACGCTGTACAATCTTTCCCGCGCAATGCATAAGAGCGAACCCGTCGTCGATAAACTCGTCAGCGTGGTGGCGGAAGTCAACCGCCCCGTGACGCTCCGTATGCCCCTCGGCGCGACCGTGGAGGACGCGGTGCGGTTGGCGGGCGGCGCGAAAATCAAAAATCCCGTCTATTTCGTGGGCGGTCCCATGATGGGCAACATCATGCCCGGGTCTACGCCCATTACCAAGACGACGAATGCGATCCTTGTGCTTCCCGAAAATCATTATCTTGTCGAGCGCAAGCGGGCGAAACCCGAGATCATGTTGAAAAGGGCAGCGGCAAGTTGCTGCCAGTGCAGTATGTGTACGGATCTTTGCCCCCGCCATATGCTCGGGCATCCCATTCAGCCGCATCTCTTTATGCGCGCGGCGACCTGTAAGGACGTGCAGGATCCTTCGATTTTCGTCGATACGTTCTTCTGCTGCTCGTGCGGGCTGTGCGAACTGTATTCCTGTTTCCAGGGACTTTCTCCCAGAACGCTGATGGCGGAATATAAGAACGGACTGCGCGCGGCAGGCGTCAAACCGCCCGTCGTACAGGCTGCGCCCGTTCCCAGGGAAAGGGAACTGAGAAAAGCGCCCATGAAGCGTCTGATGGCGCGGCTCGATCTCGTGAAATACAACGTTCCCGCGCCGCTCGAAGATAAATGCGTGGGAGTGAAGAGCGTTAAAATTCCTCTGCGTCAGCACATCGGCGCGCCCGCCGTGGCGGCAGTGAAGGACGGGGACGTCGTCAAGCGCGGGCAGACGATCGCGGAACCTGCGAACGGGCTGAGCGTGGCGATCCACGCCTCGATCTGCGGCAGAGTGCGCGAAGCGAACGCGAACTACATAATTATTGACAGTACGGAGAATCAAGCATGAGTAAAGCAATCGGAATGGCGGAATTCAAGACGGTCTCCGCGGGTATCACCGCGGCGGACGCAATGGTAAAGACCGCCGACGTTGAAATCATTGAGGCGGAAACTGTCTGCCCCGGTAAATACATAGTCATTCTCACGGGCGAACTTTCCGCCGTGAACGCCTCCGTGGAAACGGCGAAGACCTTGCACGCGACGCATTTGATCGACAGTTTCGTGCTCGGCAATCCCGCCGAAGAGATCTTTCCCGCGATCTACGGCGCTTCGCACGTGGAAGTCGTCAATTCTCTCGGCATCATCGAGACGTACGACGCGGCTGCGATCATCGTCGCTGCGGATGAAGCGGCTAAGACTGCGGACGTTTCTTTGATCGAGATCCGCCTTGCCCGCGGTATGTGCGGAAAAAGTTATCTCTTATTGACGGGCGAAGTCGCGGCAGTGGAAGCGGCGATCAAGCGCGCGCAGAAATCCGTGGAGCCTCGCGGCATGTTCCTCGACAGTTCGGTGATCGCGCGGCCCGATCAGAAACTGATCAGCCAGATCTTATAAATTGCTTTGCAAATTCGGTGAACGTTTCCCGAATTTGCGGTTTTTAAAAGACATACGCCGCGTTTGTGTGCGGCGGTAAGGGGAGGGGTGTGCGTGCTCGCGATTGAAAGAAGAAACAGGATTTTGACGATATTACGGGAAGAAAGGCACGTTGTCGTAAGCGAACTCGCCAAAGTATTCGACGTTTCCGAAGAAACTATTAGGCGCGATCTGGATAAACTGGAAAAAGAAGGGCACGTCGTCAAGACGTACGGCGGCGCCGTCATCAGTGAGGGCAGTGAGGCGGAACTTCCTTACGTGATCCGCAAAAAAGCGAACGTGGAAGCGAAACAAAAGATTGCCGACCTCGCCGCAGATCTCATCATGGACGGCGATACGCTCATACTCGACGCGAGTTCGACCGCCGTATTCATTGCGCAGAAGATCAAAAGCAAAAAGGAGATCACGCTCATTACCAATTCCATCGAAGTGCTGATGGAACTTTCCGACGTTACGGGCTGGAAAATTCTTTCGACGGGCGGAACGCTCAAAGAGCGCTCCTGCGCGTTGGTCGGCAGCGAGGCGGAAGAGAGTTTATCGCGTTTTCACGTGGACAAAGCGTTTATTTCCTGTAAGGGAGTCGATCCCCGTCACGGGTTCTCAGACAGCAGCGATATGCACGCGGCGGTCAAGCGCAAAATGCTGCAAGCCGCATCGCAGATCTTTTTCGCGGTCGATTCCTCTAAATTCGATAAAATTTCTTTCACTTCCGTCAGCGGATTTTCGGGCGTGGACGCCGTTATCACCGAGCGGGCGCCGAACTTTACGTGGAGCGAACTGTTCGCCGCAAGCGGTATAGAATGCCTGTATCCGGAAGGAGTTGAAAAATGAGCAAAACGCGCGTGATCTGTTTCGCCAACAACAAGGGCGGCAGCGGTAAATCGACCACCTGCTCGAACGTCGGCTATTTTATGGCGGAGGCGGGCAAAAAAGTTTTATTGATCGACGGCGATATGCAGTTGAACCTTTCGCTTGCCTTTTTTGACGAAGAACGCGTTCTCGAAATCGCGGGCGGCGAAAAAAATCTGTATCAGGCGATCCGCAAACAGGCGGATCTGACCGATTACACTTTCCGCACCGACTATGAAAATCTCGATATCATTCCTTCGTCCACATTGATGAGCGCGATCGAATTCGAACTCTTTTCCAAGTGGCAGAGAGAATATATCTTAAAAAAGAGCCTGGAAAAATTGAAAAATTCGGGCTTGTACGACTACATATTGATTGACTCGCCGCCGACTTTGGGCGGCTGGGTGATGAATATTCTGGCGGCGTCCGACTATCTCGTCATACCCGTAGAGGCGAGCCCCTGGGGGTTATTCGGGCTTTCCAACATGTTCGAATTTTTATCCGACGTGAAGGAAGTGGCTCCCGATCTGACCGTGGCGGGCATTGCCGTTACCAAAGTGGACGGACGCAAAAATTATTTCAAACAGACGATGGAAACTTTAAAGCAACTGCCCGCGCGCGTGTTCGAAACGTTTATCCATCTGGATAGCAACATCGAATGGGCGCAGGACAACAGTAAACCTGTGGGAAAATACCGCAGAAGTTCGCGCAGCAGCAAGGAATATCTTGCGCTCGCCGAGGAGGTCTTAAAAGTATGTCGTTAGGAAACGCAAGCATCAAGCGCGCCACGGGCGCCATCGGCAAGACGGGTGAAAAGAGCAAAAAGGCGGCCTTTACCGCCAACCGTTCGCTCATCGAGCTGGAAATTTCAAAAATCAAGTTCGAAAGGTCTGCGTGCGACCTCGCCGAATTGAAAAAATCCGTTAAGAAGTACGGGATCCTGCATCCCGTGTTCGTTCTGCGCGAAGGGGAAGAGTTTATTCTTCTTTCCGGCAAAGCGAGAATGACGGCTGCCGCCGAACTGGGAATGGAGAGCGTTCCCGCGGTGGTGCTGGATATGGAAGGCAGCGGCGTTTCTGCCGCCAAAAAAGAACTTCTGCTCAAAAAAGCGGCGCCTGTACAGCCGAGCATCTCGGACGAGATCGCCGCGAGCGAAGATATTCACGAAGAAAAATTCAACGCGATCAAAGGGATAGGCTCCGATCTGCCCGAGTACCTCTTATAACCGATAGGAAGAAAGCATGAAGAGTTTTGACATTAAGACAAAAATCTATTTCGGCGACAATGCGATGGATCGCGTCCGCGAGATTCCGTACAGCCGGATATTGATCATCACCGATAAATTCTTTTCGGGGAGCAGCATGCTTCGCATCGTAACGCAACCGCTTTCCGAAACCAATAAGGAATTTCGTATATTTAACGACGTGGTTCCCGATCCTCCCGTGGAAAAGATCGTAAACGGCGTCAAAGTCGTGCTCGATTATAAACCCGACTGCCTGATCGCGGTAGGGGGAGGCTCGGTCATCGATTCCGCCAAAGCGATCCGCGAATTTGCCGTAAAGATGGAAACGGGTCTGAATATCGCCCTCATAGCCATACCCACGACGAGCGGTACGGGTTCGGAAGTCACGGCTTTTTCCGTCATTACCGATACCGCCAATCATATGAAATATCCGCTCGTGTCCGACAGCATGCTGCCCGACGAGGCAATCTTGGACGAAGAACTCGTAAAAAGCGTTCCCCCGAACGTGACCGCCGATACGGGCATGGATGTTTTGACGCATGCCATCGAAGCATATACGAGCATCAACAACAACGAATTTTCCGCGGCGCTTGCCGAAAAATCCGTCGAGATTTGCGGCGCGTTTCTGATGCGCGCCTATCTGGACGGGAACGACTGGCATGCCCGCCGTAAAATGCACGTGGCGTCCTGTTTGGCGGGATTGGCTTTCAATTCAGCCTCTTTGGGGCTTAACCACGGCATGGCGCATCAGTTGGGCGCGAATTTCCATATTCCGCACGGCCGCGCGAATGCAATGCTTTTGCCGCACGTCATCGAATACAACAGCGGCATCAACGTACATTCGAGAATGCAGAAACAATATCCCAAGCAGGTGGAAAAATACGTTTCGCTCGCCCGCCTTCTGGGACTTCAGAACTTCAATACGATCACAACGGTGCGCGCGCTCGTCAACTGGGTACAATTTATGGATAAGGAAATGAATATTCCTCTGTCTATCTCTCAGATGGGAAACATCACCGAGAGCGAATACCGCGAAAAAATTCCAGCCATGGCGGACGCTGCGCTTGCAGACGCCTGCACGGCGACCAATCCCAAAGTGCCTACCAAAGCGGACGTCATCGAAATATACGAAGACCTTTGGTAAAAGTAAACGTTAAGGAGAGAACGGTATGAAAGTGTTAGCCTTCGATTTCGGTGCATCCAGCGGAAGGGCGATCCTCGGAGAGTTTGACGGCAAGAAGATCGAACTGAAAGAGATCCATCGCTTTTTGAACGAACCCGTGGAGATCAACGGCGCCCTGTATTGGGACATCCTGCGTCTGTATCACGAACTGAAACAGGGCATTTTAAAGGCGGACCGCCTCGGCGGTGCCGACAGTATGGGCATTGATACCTGGGGCGTGGACATCGGCTTTATCGGCAAAGACGGACAACTTCTTGCGAATCCTTTCCATTACAGAAGCCCGCACACCGAACACGCTGTCGAGGAATTGGAAAGCAAGATGAGCCGCGAGGAACTCTTCGCGGAGGCAGGATTGGCTTTTCAAAAGTTCAATACGCTGTGCCAACTCGTCGTCATGCAGAAAAACGGCAACGTCGCGTTGGAAAACGCCGAAAGCGCGCTGTTTATTCCCGACTTATTCACTTATTTTCTGACGGGCAAAAAAATCTGCGAGTTTTCCATTGCGAGTACTTCGCAGTTGATCGTTCCGGGAAAAAATCAGTTCAGCGAAAAAATCTTTCAGACGTTCGGGCTTAAAAATATTTTTCCCGAAATCGTATCGCCCGGAAAGATCGTCGGCGACGTCAAAGAAGACGTCAAAAACGAACTGGATCTGCAGCACGATCTGAAAGTCATCGCCACGTGCGGGCATGACACTGCCTCCGCCTACCTCGCCGTTCCCAAGGATAGCGAAAATTCCGTATTTTTATCGAGCGGTACCTGGTCTTTGCTCGGCATGGAACTCGACGAGCCGATTTTGAGCAAAGAGGCCATGGATGCAGGCTATACCAACGAGGGCGGGCTGAATAATTCCATTCGTTTTCTGAAAAATATCATGGGACTCTGGATCATCCAGGAATGCAAACGCACCTGGGATAAAGAGGGCAACGTCATGTCGTTTGCCGAGATCGCGGACGGCGCGTCCAAGATCGAACCCTGTAAATTTTTGATCAATCCCGATGCGGACGAATTCTATTCGCCGCACGATATGCCCGATAAAATCGTCAATTTCTGCAAAAAGACGGGGGGAAACGTTCCTTCGAATCCTTTCGAGATCGCGCGCTGCGTGTATGATTCGCTCGCGCTCGCTTACAAACACAATGTTCTTGCGCTCGAAAAGATCACGGGCAAAAAAGTCGACGTGTTACATATCGTCGGAGGCGGCAGCAACAATACCATGCTGAACGTCGCGACCGCCAATGCGCTCGGGATCCGCGTGACCGCGGGCCCCGGGGAAGGGACCGCTCTCGGCAATATTTTGTGTCAACTCATTGCACTCGGCAAGGTGAAGGACGCAAAAGAAGCGCGCGAGATCGTCAAAAATTCTACCGAAATCAAAGAGTTTTTGCCTTCCGATTGCGCGGTTTATGAAAATGCTTACAAATTGTTTCTTACAATACTCTAACTGCAAAACGAAAGCGGCGGCGCTGTAAAGCGTCCGCCGCTTTCGTTATATAAAAAAGGAGCCGTTTTTACGGCTCCTTTTTTATTTATCGTTTACTTTTTCCTGTTGTCGGTAAGCGTGCGGCGTCATGTTTTCCACGTTTTTAAACGTTTTGATAAAAGAATTGATTTCCACATATCCTGCGCGTAAGGCAATTTCGCCGATGGGAAGTTCGGTCGTCCTTAACAGTTCTTTGGAAAAATCAATGCGCTTTTGAATGATATATTTCAAAGGCGAAACGCCACTATATTCCTTGAAAAGGTGCGTCAGATAAAAGCGGCTGATATACAGACTGCTGCAAATGTCGTCTATACTTCTGATATCGGCGTAATTTTCGTCGATAAATTTTTTCGCCTGCATATACGATTCGTTGGTCTTGAAATAGTTCTTATCTCCGTAGGCGAGAATGCGGAGTATATGGCTCAGAATCGCTTTGACAAGGCTGTCGGAAATGTCGTCGTAATAATAGAGTTTTCGTTCGGCTTCCGAAACCAATTGCGAAAAATAAAATTCCAGCACGGGCGCCGTATTTCCCGTATGTATGACAGGGGACGCGCTTTTTTCCAAAAGATAATTTTCGGGAAGGTTTTCCAACTTTATCTTATGTACGCCGAAAAAATAAAAGGACAAATCGTTTCCCGATTCATAATGAACTACATGCGGGTTGTAAACGAGAATATCGCCGGCATTGATCTCTAAATTACTCCCTTGGAAGTGCACGGTACCGTTCCCCGAACGGACGTAGAGTATTTCGCAAAATTCATGCTCATGAGGCTGTTCGTTCCAGTTTACCGTCCGTTTCAACTCGCCCGCATATAAAATTTTCGGCCGCAATATCTGCGCGCTGCTCTTGTTGAACATTAGGTGTTTTCTGATTTCGCTGTTCTTACGATGGATCATGTTACTCATGGAAATATTATATCATATCCTTTTGTTAAAATCTATACTTTTATGAAAAAATCATACTTTTTTGCTCTTATTTTTCAGCAAAAACGAGTGTTGAAAAGCGGTATTTTTTATGATACTATTAAATCAGTAATACAAGGGGTGGAAACAGAGATGGAACAGGAATTTCTTCTTGAAATGAACGGTATCGACAAGCGTTTCCTCGGCGTTCACGCTCTCAAAGGCGTCAATCTCAATCTGAAAAGAGGAGAGGTATTGGCGCTTGTCGGCGAGAACGGCGCGGGAAAGTCCACGTTGATGAAAGTCCTGACCGGGATTCATCAGCCGGACGGCGGCTCGATGACGTTCGAAGGGAAACCCTATTCGGTTCGCAATATCCGCGAATCGCTGGAACTGGGTATCGGGATGATTCATCAGGAACTGAATATGATGAACCACCTGACGGTAGCGCAAAATATTTTTATCGGTCGGGAAAGCATGGTTGCAGATTTCTGGATCAACGACGGCGCCATGATCAAAAAGGCGCGCGAACTTTTCGACTATATCGGTATCAATATCGATCCTACTGTAAAACTCGGTTCCCTGACGGTAGGGAAACAGCAGATGGTGGAAATTGCAAAAGCAGTATCGCATAATACGAAATTGTTGATATTGGACGAGCCTACGGCGGCGCTTACGCAGTCGGAAATTGAGGAATTGTTCAAGATCATGGGCGATCTGAAAGCCAAAGGGATCGGAATGATCTATATTTCTCACCGCATGGACGAGATCAAGCGTATATCCGACAGGGTCACCGTCATGCGTGACGGCGAATATGTGGGCACGGAAGATACGGATAAACTCACAAAAGATCAGATCATCCAAATGATGATCGGGCGCGTAGTCTACGAGGATCCCAAACAAAAGAGCAACGTTGCGGACGATGCCGAGGTGGTGCTGGAAGTCAAAAATCTTTGCAGCGGCAATACCATTAAAAACGTAAGTTTTAAACTGAGAAAAGGTGAGATCCTCGGCTTTTCGGGCTTAATGGGAGCGGGAAGGACGGAAGTCGCCCGTGCGGTTTTTGGGGCGGATCCTTTCGACGCCGGCGAGATTTTTATAAAGGGACAGCGCGTACATATCAAGACGCCCGCCGATGCAGTCAGGCACGGAATCGGTTATCTTTCCGAAGACAGGAAGCGCTACGGTCTGATGCTCATTAAATCGGTTGCGGAAAACACGGCGCTCGCATCCCTGGACCGCTATATCAAATACGGATTTATCAGCGACAGAAAAATGAAGAATGAGGCGCGTGACATGAACGCGAAACTGCGCACGAAAACGCCGTCGATGGATCAACTGTTGAAAAATCTTTCAGGCGGCAATCAGCAAAAAGTCATCATTGCCCGCTGGCTGATCAAAAACAGCGATATTTTGATTTTCGACGAACCGACACGCGGAATCGATGTAGGCGCGAAAAGCGAGATTTACGCTTTGATGTCCGAACTTGCGGCGCAGGGGAAATCGATCATTATGATTTCTTCGGAACTGGTAGAAATTTTGCGTATGTCCGATCGGGTACTCGTCATGTGCGAAGGCAGAAAAACGGGCGAACTCGATATTTCGGAAGCCAATCAGGAAAACATCATGCAATTATCGACAATGAGGGAGGAAGTAAGTTATGGCAAAGAAATCAGTTAGTGAATACACGGTCGCCTTGAACCTGCGAGGAAGAACCCGCCAGTTCGGGGTAAAATCCGTCAATAATTTGAAATCCAGCGGCAAACAAAGTTTTATGATCATTTTGGTCACGTTGGTGCTCTTTGCTCTTTTTACGGTTATCAATAGTAGTTATGCAAGCACCGATAATTTGCTTGCGATGGTCAAGTCTTTGGTTCCTTACGCGATTTTAGGTTTAGGCGTAACTTTCGTGATTGCCACAGGCGGTATCGATTTGTCCATCGGCACGGTTTTGATTGCCTCGTCGGTGATGGCGGGTACGATCTGCCGCACTACGACTTCCGTCACGGCGGCATTGGCGGTAACCATACCGTTAATGGTAATCTTCGGTCTGCTATTCGGTATCTTGAACGGATTTCTGGTAGCTAAATTGAAATTGCCTCCGTTCATTGCAACGCTTGGTACGATGATGTTATCCCGTGGCGTTTCGGCAGTTTTAGCAAATATCGTCAACAAAACTTCATCCGCAATCAAATATCCGTCTACAGGTTGGTTCCAAAGTGTTTTTACAAACTTAAACGGTTTTCCTATCGGTATTATCTGGCTTTTAGCGCTAACCTTGGTGTGTATGTATCTAATGTATAAATGCAAGGTCGGAAGATATATTCTTGCAATCGGTAGTAATGAGGAAGCGGCGCGGCTTTCGGGTATTAACGTAGATTTTTATAAAATGATCGCTTATGCGATTGCGGGCTTATTTGCCGGTATAGCGGCGCTTTTTTACACGGCGGCAAATCCGTCATTGTCGCTCGCTAGCGGCAACGGTATGGAACTAGATGCGATTGCAGGCGTCTATATCGGCGGAACGAGTACGACCGGAGGCATCGCTTCCATCGTCGGAACGATCTTCGGCGCGATGATCTTGGTCGTCATTCGTCAAGGTTTAAATTTCACGTTGGCAGTATTCAACAGCGGTGTCAGTTCTACGTTCATCACCTATGCGGTGACCGGTATCATCGTCGTGTTTGCCGTGTTGATGGATATCTTCAAAAATAAAGCGGCGAATAAGGTCAAGATCAATGAATCTGCGTCAAAATGCAAATCGAGGTTCCGCGAAGTTGTGGAAGAACTTCGCGTGAAACAAGATTACATCTTATCCGATAAACGGCTATCTCCGGAAGATAAAAAATCAAAATGTGCAGCGATCGATGTGCAGATCGCCGAATTGAAAGAAGTTTTCGTAGAGGAGTATGCAAAGTGCAAGGTAGCGGATCAGGAAAATTCTCAGCGTTTGAAAGAGAGCCGAATGAAAGCAAAGGAGGCTGCGAAAGCGGAAAAATTGAACAAAATTAAATAATAACGCGAAAGCGATATTAAAAAAATCCTTAAGGAGGAAAACATGAAGAAATTTTTCAAAAGGGTGTTGTGCGCTGTCTTCGCTATGGCATTGGTCGGCGCGCTGGTTGTAGGAATGGTTGGCTGCGGCGAAGCAAAGCAAACCATCGCTGTCGTTGCGAAAGGCGAAACGCACGCTTTCTGGCAGAGCGTAAAGAACGGTGCGCAAGCCGCAGGCGAAAAATACGGTTATGCGATCACATTCCGCGGGCCTACGGCAGAGTCGGAAGAGCATGTAAACACTCAGCGTGAAATGGTCACGCAAGCGCTCAATAACAAGAATACCAAAGCTTTGGTATTGGCGACGATCGGGCTGGGATTCAAAGACGAATTGGTATCGGCTTTCGATAAAGGAATCCCCGTTGTTGAATTCGACAGCGGTCTGTACAGCAACGGAGCAGATATTACAAAGGATAAAGATCCCACAGTTTCGTCGGTTGCCTCCGATAACTATGCTGCGGCTGGCGTAGCGGCAGAAAATTTATACAAGACAATCAAACCGGAAATTGAAAAAGCCACCGCTTCCGATAAGTATTATGTTTGGATAATTCAGCACGATAGTTCGGCGACTGGCGTAGACAGAGCAAAAGGTTTCGAAGACAAGATTAAAGAATTGGTCGAAAAAGATAACTTATCTGATCGTTTCCAGACAAAAATTGACGTAAAAGCAAACAATACAGGCGAGTATAAAGGCTCTTTACAAGCAGCACAGACCGAAGGCGCCGATGCGATATTTATGTGCAATGAAGGCGTTGTGAACGAGTGCTATCCCGAAGTTGCCGACAACGTTGCAAAATACAAAGATATGGTTTTCTGCGGATTCGATGCGGGTACCAACCAAATAGAATGGATCAAAGGAAAAGTTGCAGGTGCGGCTAAATTGGTCGGCTCCGTGGCGCAGGATTCATACCAGATCGGTTATCAAGCAGTTGAACAGGCTGTGTTCGCAGTCGAAAAGAAAAATGTTACAAAAGAAGTCGGTATCCCCGGAACTTGGTATGATTCGACGAATATTGATGAAATGATTGCGAAAAACATCGTGTACGAAGGTTAAAGTTTAAAATAAATTTTCTTTAATCTCCAATTAAAGATTTAATAAGCGGGGTTTTCCCCCGGAAAACCCCGCTTATATAAAATCTAACAGAATCAAGAGGGAATGAATATGTTGAAAGGCGTTCCGAAAATTTTATCGCCGGAGTTGTTGAAAATTTTGTCAGAGATGGGACACGGCGACGAAATCGTCATTGCAGATGGGAATTTTCCTTCCGAAAACTACGGAAACAGAGTTGTGAGAGCAGACGGGCATGGCGGGGCGGAGGTCCTCGATGCCGTTTTGAGCATGATCCCGCTCGACACTTATGCGGATTGCAATTTCATGCTCATGCAGGTCGTGCCGGGAGATAGGGTAAAACCGACGATCTGGGAAGATTATAAACAGATCGCGAACGAAAAAGACGGTCACGTAAAATTGGGCAGTTTAGAGCGGTTCGCGTTTTATGAAAGGGCAAAACAAGCGTATGCCGTCATCGCGACGGGCGAAAGCGCTATTTATGCAAATATAATTTTAAAAAAAGGAGTGATTCAGTAATATGAAACCGAAGATCGGAATTCGGCCGACCATTGACGGAAGATGGTTCGGTATCCGCGAAAGTCTGGAAGAACAGACCATGAATATGGCAAAAAACGCAAAGAAACTGATAGAAGAAAACGTCTTTTATTCGGACGGAACGCCCGCGCAGGTCGTCATCAGCGAATGCACGATCGGCGGAGGCGCCGAGGCTGCGCGCTGCGCCGATCAGTTTTCCAAAGAAAACGTGACCGCGACTCTGACGGTGACGCCTTGCTGGTGCTACGGCAGCGAAACAATGGATTTGGACCCGCTTACGACGAAAGCGGTTTGGGGATTCAACGGCACGGAGCGCCCCGGCGCCGTATATTTAGCGGCGGTCATGGCCGCGCATGCGCAGAGGGGACTTCCCGCATTCGCGATCTACGGACAGGACGTACAGGACGCCGACATGACGGGCATTACGCCCGACGTGGAGGAGAAGATCATCCGCTTTGCCCGCTGCGCGCTCGCCGTCGGACAGATGCGCAATAAGGCGTACGTGAATATCGGTTCCATCGCCATGGGGATCGGCGGCAGTTTCTGCGATGCGAACGCATTGCAAAAATATTTCGGGATCCGCGCCGAGTGGGTGGATATGAGCGAGATCCTGCGCCGCATGGATCTGGGGATCTACGATAAAAAAGAATACGAAAAAGAACTGAAATGGATCAAAGCAAACTGCAAAGAGGGTAAGGATTGGAACGGCGAGGCATTCGGTTTCAAAGACTTTACCAAAGAAGAGCGCGAGGCGCAGTGGGAATTTGTCGCGAAAATGACGCTCATCGTCAAAGACATCATGCTTGGCAATCCCAAATTGGACGAGATCGGCTGGCATGAAGAGGCGCTCGGCAGAAACGCGATCCTGGGCGGTTTCCAGGGGCAGCGGATGTGGACGGATTATAAGCCCAACGGCGACTTTACCGAGGCGATTTTGAACAGCACGTTCGACTGGAACGGAAAGCGCGAACCGATCACGCTGGCGACGGAAAACGACGGCTGCAACGGTCTTGCGATGCTCTTCGGGAAATTATTGACGGGCCGCACCTCGATCTTTGCGGACGTGAGGACGTTTTGGAGCCCCGCCGCCGTCGAGCGCGTTACGGGTTGGAAACCCGAGGGACTTGCGGAAAACGGGTTTATGCACCTTATCAACAGCGGCGCAGCCGCCCTTGACGGCACGGGCGCAAGTAAAGATGAAAACGGAAATTCCGTCATGAAAGAGTGGTGGAACGTGACAGAGAAAGATATCGACGCGATGCTCGCGGCAACCGAGTTTTCCAGTGCGAACCGCGGTTACTTCCGCGGAGGCGGCTATTCTTCTTCCTTCTCGACGCAGGGGGAAATGCCCGTCACGATGGTACGAATCAATCTTGTGGACGGTATCGGCTACGTGATGCAACTCGCGGAAGGCTGGACGGTGGAACTTCCCGAACATGTCAATCATAAACTCTTGTACCGTACGGACAGAACGTGGCCTTCTACCTGGTTCGTGCCTCGTCTTAACGATACGAACGCTTTTTCCAGCGTCTACAACGTCATGGCGAACTGGGGCGCAAATCACGGCGCGTTCGTCTACGGTCATGTGGGGAAAGACCTGATCACGCTCGCCAGTATGCTGCGCATCCCCGTATCTCTTCATAACGTAGCGGAAAAGGACATCTACCGTCCGCACGCTTGGAGCGCGTTCGGTACCAAAGATGCGGAAGGGGCGGATTTCAGAGCCTGCGCTCACTATAGGGAACTGTATAAGTAACCCATTTCTAACACCCTTGGGAAAGGCGCGGTTTCAGCCGCGCCTTTTCGCTTTTTCGGCACAAACGGAAACAGAAGGCGCATAGATATGTAAAGAGGAAATTCTACAAAGGAGAAACGTTTTGGAGTGGTTTTCATCTTTACAACCCTGGCTGCAATCGCTGCTGGCAACGATCTTTACATACGGCATGACGGCGGCAGGCGCCGCGCTCGTATTCTTTTCTAAAAAATTCAATCAAAGAGTTTTAACGGTTATGATGGGACTTGCGGGCGGCATTATGATCGCCGCAAGTTTTTTTTCTCTTCTGATGCCTGCGATAGAAAATTGTGAAAGCACGGGACGCAGTCCCGCGCCCATACTGACCATCGGTTTTTTGGCGGGCGGCGCTTTCATCGTGGTATCGGATATCGTAATGAATCGTATGAACACTTTTAAAAACGCGCGGAGCAAGAGCGGCTTTCTATTGACCGCCGCCGTGACTCTGCATAATATTCCCGAAGGGCTCGCCGTGGGCGTGGCGTTCGGCTCGGTCGTCGCGGGCACGCAGTCCTCGCTGATTGCGGCAGTCATGCTCGCTGTCGGCATCGGAATTCAAAATTTCCCCGAAGGGCTGTGCATTTCGCTGCCGCTGAGAAATCAGGGCATGTCGATCGGAAAAGCCTTTTTTATCGGTCAGATGTCGGGCGCGGTCGAGATCGTGGCGGGCATTATCGGCGTATTTGCGGTAGCCGCCGTTTCCGCGCTGCTGCCCTGGGCGCTTGCTTTTTCCGCGGGGGCAATGATCGCCGTCGTCTGTTCCGAACTGATTCCCGCAAGTTTTGCCGAATCGAAATCTTCGGCTTCCATCGGCGTGATGCTCGGTTTTGCGCTCATGATGTTTTTGGACGTGTTTTTGGGCTGAGGGTATAAAATTTCTGCGGAAATGCAATACTTGTGTATGATATGGAACAGAAAAAAAAGACCGTCAAAGCAGAACAGACCGAAACTTCCTTTCGGGAAGCGTTAAAGGAAAAGTTTCCCGAATCCGAAAGCGAACGAAAACTCGCCGTTATCGTGGGTGCCTCGTCGGGTATAGGATACGAAACGGCAATCAAACTCATCGGCAGAAATTACCGTATCGTCAATATTTCCCGCACGACGTGCCGCCTCGAACAGGTCGCGAATTACCTTGCGGACGTATCCGAGGCCGACGATATGGAAAAGGGGATACTGGAGATCGGCGCTGCGATGAAAAATATCGACGCGCTCGTATACTGCGCGGGATTTTCGATGGCTGCGCCCATTGAAAAGGCTGAATCGGAAGACGTCCGTTATCTCTTCGAAGTCAACTTTTTCGGGGCGCTGCGCGCGATACAGGCGGCCGTTCCCTTTATGAAAGAAAACGGCGGCAGGATCGTTCTCGTAAGTTCGATGGGGGGCATCCTTCCCATTGCGTTTGACTGTTTTTACAGTTGTTCCAAGGCGGCTTTGAATATGCTCGCCAAGAGCGCGAATTCCGAGTTGGGAGAATTCAATATCCGTGCGACGGCGGTCCTTCCCGGCGGCACGGCGACGACTTTTACCTTTAAGAGAAAAGTGTATGGCGCCGCCGCCTGCGGGGAATACGCATCGAGGGTGGAGCAGGCGGCGTCTTCTCTTGCGGATATGGAACAGGACGGCATGAGTGCGGGAGAGGTCGCAAAGGTGATCGTCGGTTGTCTGGAAAACAAGAACCCGCCCGTCGTCGTGCACTGCGGAGCGATGAATAAAATGTATGCGGCCGCAGAGAGAATCTTACCGAATAAAGCGACGCTTTATCTCAATGATCGCAAATATTTTTCCTGATACGAAGTACTTTGCGTGACATAAATGAAAAGAACAGGGCTTTTGGCAAGCCCTGTTCTCTTTTTTGTCATACGATCAGGTTGACCAGCCTGTCGGGCACGATAATCACTTTTTTGACGACTTTGCCTTCTAAAAGGGGGCGTATCGCGTCGCTCTGCATCACCGCGTGCTGAATATCTTCTTTGCTCATATCTTTCGAGAGCATCATTTTGGTCTTCATTTTGCTGTTGATCTGAATGGCGTATTCCGTTTCGTCCCTGACGAGCGCGCTTTCGTCGCATACGGGGAATGCCTGGTCGAATACTGAATATCTGAAGCCGCACTGTTCCCAAAGTTCTTCGGCAAAATGCGGGGCGAAAGGAGCGAGCAAAAGCAACAGATCTTTGGAAGTTTCTTTGAGCAGGGGCACGTTTTTGACTTGATTGTTGTCGTATTTGAAGAGCGCGTTCACAAGTTCCATCAACCGCGCGACCGCTGTGTTAAAGGAGAAATTCTCCATATCTTTGGTGATCTGTTTGATCGCGTAATTCTTCGCGTAGGCGAGTTCTTTTTCATCGGCGCCGTAGGGGGTTTCTTTGCCCGCTTTCATGTCGCGTATCTTCAAAACGATGCGTTCCACTCTGTCGAGAAATTTTGCGACCGATTTGATGCCGTCGTCGTTCCATGGTCCGCCCTCCGTATAGGAAAAGCCGAACATCAGATACATTCTGAAAACGTCCGAACCGTAAGCGTTCACGAACTCGTCGGGGGAAACCACGTTACCTTTGGATTTGCTCATGCGGTTGCCGTCGGGACCGAGGATCACGCCCTGATGCACGAGCGATTTGAAAGGCTCATCGAAATTCAGATAACCCATATCGCGCAGCGCTTTGGTAAAGAAGCGGGCGTACAAAAGGTGCATGCAGGCGTGTTCCGCGCCGCCCACGTACTTATCGACGGGAAGCATCTTGTTGACGATCTCGGGATCGAAGGGCATCTTTGTGTTGTGCGCGTCGGGATAGCGAAGATAATACCAACTCGAACAGACGAACGTGTCCAGGGTGTCGGGATCCCGCTGCGCGTCGCCGCCGCAGTGCGGGCATTTGACGTGCATGAATTCTTCGCTCTTTGCAAGCGGCGATTTGCCGTCGGGGTTAAATTCCACGTTATAGGGAAGTTTGACGGGCAGATCTTTATAGGGCACGGGCACGATCCCGCATTTCGGGCAGTGCACGACGGGAATGGGCGCGCCCCAGTAGCGTTGGCGGGAAACCAGCCAGTCGCGGAGACGGTAGTTGACTTTTTTCTGTCCTTTGCCCTGTTTGGCGAGATAATTGGCGATCTCGTTTCTCGCGTCCTCGCCGAAACGCCCGTCGAATTGCAGGCTGTTGACGCAGATGCCGTCCTCGCAGAAGGGGAGCACCGTTTCGCCCGCTTTGTTTTCGATGACTTTTGTGACGGGAAGATTATATTTCTGCGCGAAAGCGAAATCTCTCTCGTCGTGCGCGGGAACGCCCATCACCGCGCCCGTACCGTAGGAATACAGCACGTAATCGGCGGCGAAAATCGGCACTTTTTTGCCGTTGATGGGGTTGATCGCGTAATGTCCGATAAATACGCCCGTCTTTTCGCGGGTAGAGGACAAGCGCTCGATCTCGTTCGCCTTTGCGGTTTCCGCAACGTACGCTTCGACCGCCTCTCTCTGTTCGTCGGAAACGAGTTTTTTCACGAGGGGGTGTTCGGGCGCTAAAACGACGTAGGAAACGCCGAATATGGTGTCGCAGCGGGTGGTGAACACGTTGAACTTGTCGCCGCTCTCGCATTCGAACTGGACTTCGCAGCCCACAGATTTGCCGATCCAGTTTTTCTGCATCAGTTTGGTCTTTTCGGGCCAATCGACGGTATCGAGCCCCTGCAAGAGTTCTTCCGCATAATCGGTGATCTTAAAAAACCATTGCGTAAGATTCTTTCTGACGACGGGGGAGTTGCAGCGTTCGCAGCAGCCGTCCACGACCTGTTCGTTGGCGAGCACGGTATTGCAGTCGGGGCACCAGTTCACGGGCGCCTCCTTGCGGTACGCGAGGCCGTTTTCATACAGTTTCAAAAACATCCACTGCGTCCATTTGTAATAATCTTCGTCGCAGGTCTTGACCTCCGCAGACCAGTCAAACATGGCGCCGATGGCTTTTAGTTGTTTTTCCATGGTCTCGATATTCTTTTCCGTGGAATCTTTGGGATGGATCTTCGTCTTGATCGCATAGTTTTCGGCAGGCAGCCCGAACGCGTCGAAGCCCATCGGCTGAAACACTTCAAAACCCTGCATTTTCTTGAATCTGGCATAACTGTCGCTCGGGCCGTAATTATACCAGTGCCCGATATGCAGTTTCGCGCCGGAAGGGTACGAAAACATTTCCAGAACGTAGTATTTTTTATCCGCGTTCTTTTTGTTGAAAACATTTTCTTTGGATTTCTCCCAGCGCTGCTGCCATTTGCTTTCGACGGATTTCATATCCATAATAAAAAAACATCCTCCAAGCGCACAAAGCGCATCAATTTTTCTTCTTAACGCATCGGTAGACGAGGTAGGTCAAAGGCCCGATGACGGGAATCAGCAAAATCACGAGATTCCACGGCAGAATGCCTTTTACGAGTCCCTTGTCTTTGAGGAGCAGATAGACCGTAAATATTGCCAGAAAATAGTGGACGACCAATAATATGATCAGCGCAAGCAAAAGCGGCTTCATAAATTCGGTTTCCTCCCCGTCGGTTTTCATTTGATTATATATTGTTTTACTTTTTTAGTCAAGTTTAAGAGCGCTTTTTGCCGAAAAAATTAAAAATCCGCGCAGAATCGGTTTTTGATGCAAATAAAAAGAGGGTTAGTGCATAGACTATAATTATGGTAAAAATAACCGTTTCAGAAAGCAATTCGAAAAATTTGAACGTGGCTTATATTTACAATTCCATGACGCGCTATTTGAGCATCTGCGGCGCCGATGCGGACATCACCTTCGACGATTCGCGCACCAACCTCGTGATGACGGCGGAAAACCGCTTTCATTCTTACCTTCGCAAATTTACCGAAGAGAGGGTGGCTGAATCCGTCGCCATCGGCTATAAGTACGCGCTGTTTCAGAAGAATATCCGACCTTCGGGTTTATCCGAAACGGACAGGGAAGTACTTCTTTGCGCGCTCGTGAGCGCGGATTTCGACGAGGATAAACGATATGTCGCCGAGCGGCTCAAAGATATCCGCGTCTATTCCATCGACGGTTTTTTTAATTTCCGTCTGCAGGCGCTCAAAGAAAAATGGGCGGGCATCATCGACTGCATCCCGTGCTGCTTTACCGAGCGCGATCTGAAAGATTTCCTCGATTATATTCTTTCCGAGCGCGAGCCTTCGATCGTGCATTTCAAGGACGGGGAACTCTATGACGCAGACTACGTGCGACTTAAACGCGCGGCGCTCATCGACGGGGGCCTGGACGACTTTTCCATCGTGCGGGAAGTGCTTTTGAGCGGCGCGACGGAAGTGGAGTGTCTGACCAACCCGCCGCCCGTCTTATGCGACGTGCTCAAAAAATATTTCGGAAGCCGCACCGCGTTCCGTTTCAGTTGAAAAATTTTAAAAAGATCCGCGAAATATCTTGACAAACCGCGCGAAAGCGCGTAAAATCATACTATATTCAATTTGCTTAAAAAGACAAGTAGCGGCTTTACACACGGAACCAAGAGAGCGGGATCTCGGCTGAAAATCCCGTTTCCGTCAAGGCGCGCGAAACCGCTTTGTATGCAACGGGCGCGGCGCCGCACGGCCGCAGGAAAGAGGCCGAAAATTTTTTCGGCAATTAAGGTGGAACCGCGCAATTTCAGCGTCCTTAAACGTTTTTGTTTAAGGACGTTTTTTTATTCGGTACGGAGGTAAAATTTATGGAAATCACATTGAAAAACGGAGACAAAAAACATTTCGACAAGGCGGCGTCCTGCAAGGATATCGCGCTTTCCATCAGCGAGGGGCTTGCCCGCGCGGCGGTCTGCGCGAAGGTGGACGGCACGCTCGTGGACCTGAGCGCCGTCGTCGATCGCGACTGCGAATTCGAGATCGTCACGCTCAAAGATAAAGAGGGGCTGGAAGTGTATCGTCACACTGCGTCGCACGTGCTCGCGCAGGCGGTCAAAGCGATCTTCCCTACCTGTAAACTTGCGATCGGGCCGACCATCGAAAACGGATTTTATTACGATATCGATTTTACCACGCCCATCTCGCAGGAGGACCTCGGCAAGATCGAAGAGGAAATGAAAAAGATCATCAAGAGCAATTTTGCCCTGGAACGCTTTACGCTGCCCCGCGCGGAGGCGATCAAACTCATGACCAAATATTCGGAAAAGTATAAGGTCGAACTCATTAAAGACCTTCCCGAGGACGCGGAGATCTCTTTCTACAAACAGGGGAGTTTCACCGACCTCTGCCGCGGGCCGCATCTTCCGAGCACGGGCAAGATCAAGGCGTTTAAACTCACCAGTATTGCGGGCGCTTACTGGCGCGGCAACGAAAAAAATAAAATGCTCACGCGTATCTACGGCACCGCTTTTGCGAAAAAGGACGAGATGGACGCGTATTTCACCATGCTGGAAGAGGCGAAGAAACGCGACCATACGAAACTCGGCAAAGAATTGGGACTGTTCGCGCTCCTGAACGAGGGGAAAGGCTTTCCTTTCTTTTTGCCCAAAGGCATGGTGCTGAAAAACCTTCTCATTGACTATTGGCGCCAACTGCACCTCCGCGAAGGATATGTGGAAGTGAGTACGCCCGTCATTCTGAACAGGAGCCTTTGGGAAACTTCCGGACATTGGGACCATTACAAGGACAATATGTACACCACGAAGATCGACGGGGAGGACTGCGCGATCAAACCGATGAACTGTCCCGGCGGTATGCTCGTATACAAACTTACGCCGCACAGTTATAAAGATCTTCCCATCCGCATGGGCGAACTCGGACTTGTGCACCGCCACGAAAAGAGCGGACAGTTGCACGGGCTCATGCGCGTGCGCTGTTTCACGCAGGATGACGCGCATATTTTCATGCTGCCCTCCCAGATCAAGGACGAGATCAAGGGCGTAGTCAAACTCATCAACGAAGTTTATACGCTGTTCGGCTTTAAATATCATGTGGAATTGTCCACCCGTCCCGCGGACAGCATGGGTACGGAAGAAGACTGGAACAAGGCCACGGAGGCACTCTCCGACGCGCTGAAAGACATGAATCTTCCCTTTGTCGTCAACGAGGGCGATGGCGCGTTCTACGGCCCGAAGATCGATTTCCATCTGGAAGATTCCATCGGCAGAACGTGGCAGTGCGGCACCATTCAGTTGGATTTCCAGATGCCGCAGCGTTTCGAACTCGAATACACGGGCGAGGACGGACAGAAATACCGCCCGATCATGATCCATCGCGTGGTGTTCGGTTCCATCGAGCGCTTTATCGGGATTCTGATCGAGCATTTCGCGGGCAAGTTCCCCGTATGGCTCGCGCCCGTGCAGGTCAAGATTTTGCCCGTTTCCGACAAATCTCTCGGGTATGCCAGACAGTTGGAAAGCGAGATGCGCGCGCAGGGCATCCGCGTGGAGACCGACAGCCGCAACGAAAAAATCGGCTACAAGATCCGCGAGGCGCAGTTGGAAAAACTTCCGTATATGCTCATCGTGGGGGATAAAGAGCGCGAAGAGGGAACCGTTTCCGTGCGCAAGCGCGACGAAGGGGATATCGGCGCCCTCACAAAGAAAGACTTTATCGCGCGCGTTTTGCAGGAAAACGCCGATAAAACGATCTTTTAAAAAAACTGTTCAAAACGATTGACAAAAAAAAGCGTTTCTGTTAAAATAATCTAAGAAAGCAGAAGTTACTTCTCGCCTTACGGCAATTGCGTTGTAAGTGCTCAAATTATTACAGAATACAGGCGCATATTGCGTACTTTTAGGTAATTTGAAGCGGGTTGTGACTTACGACCCGCTTTTTTTTATCAAAATTATTTCAATAAGGAAGGTACATCAATATCAAAGACCAGCATCAAATCAACTCGGATATTCGCGACGCGGAAGTGAGAGTAATCGGTGGGGACGGGCAGCAGCTCGGTATCATGAGTTCTTCGGCTGCGCTCAGGCTTGCGGAGGAGAGCGAAATGGATTTAGTCAAGATCTCGCCTACGGCAAATCCGCCCGTATGCAAGATCATGGATTACGGCAAATTCAAGTTCGAACTCGCCAAAAAAGAAAAGGAATCGCGAAAAAATCAGAAGATGGTTGAACTGAAAGAAGTTCAACTTTCCATGACGATCGACACAAACGATTTGAATGTAAAGGCCCGCCAGGCGCAAAAGTTTTTGGACGGCGGAAACAAAGTGAAGGTTGCCATCAAAATGCGCGGCAGACAGAACGCGCACGCGGTACTCGGCTTTGAGGTTATGAATAAATTTTTCGACATCTTAAACGGCGCCGTTATGGACAAAAAACCCGCGGTAGAGGGAAGAACCATAACCATGTTTTTGTCGCCGTCTAAGCAATAAAACAGTCATCACGACGTCCGCAAAAGTCAAGGACAAGCATTTTGCGGAAAAAATAATTTTCGGAGGATACAACTATGCCTAAACAGAAAACACACAGCGGCTCTAAAAAACGTTTCGACGTGACCGGCAGCGGCAAGGTCAAGAGAGCACAGTCCGGCAAAAATCACAAGACGGGCGATAAACCCAGAAAGAGAAAGAGAAATTTGCGTCAGACGGCTTTCGTCAACGAAACGATGGAATCGAATGTTAAGAATCTGATTCCTTACAAGAAATAAGTATAAGGAGATAGTATCATGCGTATTAAAAGAGGTGTAAACGCGGTTAAAAAGCGCAGAAAAATATTCAAATTATCCAAAGGATATTTCGGTTCCAAGAGTAAATCGTACAGGATCGCCCGCGAAGCGGTGATGAAATCTTTGATGTATGCCTACGTCGGCAGAAAGAACAGAAAAAGAGATTTCCGCCAACTCTGGATCGCGCGTATCAACGCGGCTGCTCGCCTGAACGGGCTTTCTTACAGCAAGTTCATGCACGGTTTGAAGGTTGCCGGTATCAATTTGAACAGAAAAGTCCTCGCTGACATCGCGGTCAACGACGCGGCAGGTTTTGCCGCTCTTGCCGAGAAAGCGAAGGCTGCCAACGCTTAATCGATAAAAAGCCTTCTTACGTCAGTTAGGAAGGCTTTTTGCATAGTATAAATATGATTACGTCGAAAAGCAACCCGACCGTAAAGAGAGTCAACTCTTTAAAAGAGAAAAAATATCGCGCCGAATACGGCGAATACATCGTAGAGGGCATAAAGCAGATCCGCGAAGCGGTCGCCGCAGGGCAAAAGATCGTTTCCATCTATTATTCGCCGCGCTATCGGGGAGAACTGACCGAACACGAACGGTCTGTACCCGTTTCGGACGAGGTGTTCGGAAAACTTTCCGAAGAGGTATCGCCGCAGGGGATACTCGCCGTGCTCGAAATACCCGAAAACGCGCCCGCAGCCCCGCAGGGCAACGCGCTGTTTCTGGACGGCATTTCCGATCCCGGAAACCTGGGCACGATCATCCGCACCGCAAACGGGGCGGGCTACGCCGATATTTATCTGAAAAACTGCACGGACCCGTACGCGCCCAAGTGTGTCCGTTCGGCAATGAGCGGACTCTTTTTCGTTCGCCTGCATTTTTTGAGCGAAAACGTTTATCCGTTTTTGGATGGGATTCCTTTCATTTGCGCGGATATGGGCGGAGAAAACGTGTATTCTTTTCGGCCGCCGCAAAAATTCGTGCTCGTTATCGGAAACGAGGCGAACGGCGTGAGCGAGGAAATGCGGAAAGTCTGCGAATATACGGTCAGTATCCCGATGCGGGAATGCTGCGAGAGCCTGAACGCGGGCGTTTCGGCGGGTATTTTGATGTATCATTTAAAGTACGCGAACAAGATCAATTAAACAGGAGGAACAGTCATGTCGGGACATAGCAAATGGCACAATATACAGGCGAAAAAAGGAAAGACGGACGCGGCGCGCGCCCGCGTATTTACCAAACTCGGAAGAGAGATTTCCGTTGCGGCGAAGGGCAACCCCAACCCCGATACCAACAGCAAACTGGCGGACGCGATCGCCAAGGCGAAAGCGAATAATATGCCCAACGACAACATCACCCGCTGTATAAAAAAGGCTGCGGGCGAATTGGGCGCCGTGAATTATGAAAATCTTACCTACGAGGGATACGGCGTCGGCGGCAGCGCTTTGATCATCACAACCCTGACCGATAATAAAAACAGAACGGTGGGCGATATCCGCAGCACGCTTTCCAAGTGCGGCGGTATGCTCGGCAACAGCGGCTGCGTTTCCTATATGTTCGACAACAAGGGATTGTTGGTGGTGGAAAAGACGCTGGATATGGACGAGGATACCATCACCGAATACGCCATCGAGGCGGGCGCGGACGATATCGTGTCGCAGGATGACGTGTTCGAGATTTTTACCGACCCCTTGAATTTTTCCGAAGTGCGCAAATTTTTGGTGGAAAAGGGCGTCGAGTTTCTGGAAGCGGATATCCGCATGATCCCGCAGAACAAGATCACGCTGACCGACGAAAATGTGGAAATCTTTTTGAAATTATTGGATAAACTGGACGAACTGGACGACGTGCAGGACGTCTATCATAACGTGGATTTGCCCGAGGAAGAGGACGAAGATTGATTTTTCCCGATTGGCAAAGTACTATGCGTGACACAAACCGTAAAAACGAGGTGATTTTATGACGGTACGGGAAACTTGCCTGAAAGCAAAAGAAAACAGCGGCGTTATCGCGACGGCTTGCGAAAAGGACATGAATGCCATGCTCGCCGCGGCCGCCGTCGCGCTGCGCGCGAACGCCGAATATATTATCGGCGAAAATAAAAAGGACGTTGACTCCTGTACCCGCGGCGAACAGTTTAAAGACCGCCTGATGCTGGACGAAAAGCGCATCGACGGCATCGCGCGGGGATTGGAAAAACTGACCGAGATCGAATGCCCCGTCGGAGAAATTTTAGAGGAGCGCACGCTGTACAACGGTTTGAAATTGCAGCGCGTGCGCGTGCCTATGGGCGTTCTCGGCATCATTTACGAGGCGCGCCCCAACGTCACGGCGGACGCGATCGCCCTCGCGATCAAGAGCGGAAACGCAGTCGTACTGCGCGGCAGCAAGGACGCGTATCTTTCCAACGCCGCGGTCACGAAAGTAATCAAGGACGCGATTGGAAATATCGGATACAATGCCGAATTTATTCAGTTGATCGAGGACGTTTCGCATGAGGGAGCAGCGGAACTGATGCGTATGAACGGCGTCGTGGACGTTCTGATCCCGCGCGGCAGCGCGGCGCTGATTCAGAACGCCGTGCAGAACGCAACCGTACCCATCATCGAGACGGGTACGGGAAACTGCCACGTTTATATGGAGAATTCCGCCGACCTTTCCATGGCGCTGCCCATTCTGATCAATTCCAAGACGCAGCGCACGTCGGTGTGCAACGCCTGCGAAAGCCTGCTTTTGGATGAGGATTTCGCAAAGAAACATTTGGCTGAGATCGTCGCCGCTTTGAAAGAAAAGGGCGTTGAGATCGTAGCGTGCGGCCGCAGCCGTAAAATCGTGCCCGAATTACAGGCGGCGAGCGAAGAGGACTTCTATACGGAATTTCTGGATATGAAAATTTCAATACGCATCGTGGACGGCGTGGACGACGCGATCGCTTGCGTCAACCGTTACGGCACGCACCATTCGGATACCATCGTCACCAACGACGAGCGCGCGGCGGAAAAGTTTTTGCAGGGGGTAGACAGCGCGGCGGTGTACTGGAACGCGAGCACGCGCTTTACCGACGGTTTCGAATTCGGGCTCGGCGCCGAGATGGGGATCTCCACGCAAAAACTTCACGCGCGTGGCCCTATGGGATTAAAAGAGTTGACTTCCTATAAATACGTGGTGCGCGGAAACGGTCAGATCCGCGGATAATTTTACCAGCGGAAAAATTTTCGGAGCCGCATATTCTCGGACAAGGTGCAGATAATAATATTGTCAGCAGCGGTAAAACAATCGGTTGTGAAGAGATAAGTAATGATAGATTGAATCAATGGTTTTTATTGTTTTACAGTTGCTTGCATATATATTGTTGCACGGAAAATAGTTTCGAGAAATGATATACATTTTGAATTACCTTTGCATGATTTAAATTTTTGTGACGTAATTTGCAGAGATAATTGAGATTGTATCGAGTGTCCGAATATATAAAAAGTGTGACGAAAAAAGAGGGAAGACGTAGAGAAATTTATGGATTTCCTCTCTTTTTTTATGCAAATTTTTTTGCGCGATTGTGTTTACAAGCCAATTATTTTGTGCTACAATATTTGCAATTTCATTTTGGAGGTGCGAATGGCAAAAAAGAGCAAAGCGCAGAAACAAGTGGAAAAAACCGTAAAAAAGACGCATAAAGCGACCGTCGTTTTGGCGGTTCTATTTTTGCTCATCGGTATAGCCGCGGGCGTCGGCGCGTCATGGTTTTTGACGAAAGACGATACGTTCGAACTCAACGGCGAAAAGGTGATCCGTCTGACGGTGGGCGATACGTACGAGGAACAGGGCGCGAAAGCGATCTCCTTCGGGAAAGATATTTCTTCCAAGGTTCAGATCTCGGGCGACAAACCCGATCTTGCCGTCGCAGGCGAGTATCAGATCGTCTATAAAGTCGATGATTTCCGTTATAAAGATTATCAACTTGTGAGAAGAGTGGTCGTAGAGGACGCGGGAGGAGAAACCAATGGCTAAAAAACAAAAAACGTTTTCTCTGCCTCTCACCATAGCGGCGTGCCTGCTCGCGTTCGTGATCGGCGCGGTGGCGGGTTTCGCCATGTGGACGGTCTATAAAAATCCCAAGGGCGGCGACGTGTACGTCAGCGGCGATCTGCAAATTCATTTTATGGAACTCGGAAACAACTACACGGGCGACAGTATCTACATAAAGGCGGGCGAAACGGATATTCTCATCGACGCGGGTTCCCGCGCGAACAGCACCGATGCGACTTCGGAATATATTGACCGATACTGTACGGACGGTACGCTCGAATATGTCGTCGCGACACACGCTGACCAGGATCATATCGCGGGCTTTGCCGGGAGCAGTTCCTCGCCGAGCATGTTCGAACGCTACAAATGCGAAACGATCATCGATTTTGCACTCACGAACAAGACCACGCAGGTCTATCAGAATTACGTGAAAAAGCGCGATGCTGCGGTCGCACAGGGCGCGAAACATTACAACGCCCTGCAATGTTATAAGGGAGAAAACGGCGCGCAGCGCGTGTACGAACTTTCCGACGGCATTAAAATGGAAATTTTATATCAGGAATTCTACGAAAACAAGTCGAGCGATGAAAACAATTATTCCGTGTGCCTTATGTTCAATCAGGGCGACAAGCATTTTCTCTTTACGGGAGATCTCGAAGAGGACGGTGAGATTTCGCTCGTCGAATCCAACGAACTTCCCAAAGTCGAACTGTTCAAGGCGGGACACCACGGCTCGAAAACTTCGTCCAACGACGTTTTGCTGAAAGTCATAGAGCCCGAGATCGTATGCGTCTGCTGCTGTGCGGGCAGTGTGGAGTACACGCAGAATTTTGAAAACACTTTCCCCACGCAGGCGATGATAGACCGCGTTTCGCTGTATACCGACCGTGTGTACGTGACGACCGTGGGCGAGGTCGTATATAACGCGGATAAGGAAAAATACGAGGATAACGGTTTCGGTCCGCTCAACGGGAACATCGTAGTTACCTCGAATAAAAGCGGCGTAAACGTGCAGTGTTCGCACGATAACGCGGTCCTGAAAGACACGAAATGGTTCAAAGATAACCGAACGATGCCGAGCGCGTGGTCGTAAAAGCGTAAAATAAGCAGGAATGACGAAAAATATCGCCTACCTGCTTTTTTTATACGTAAAATTCTTGATAAATCGCCCGAAAAGTATTAAAATAGATATGTTATTCAGTAGTATTAGGAGATTTATTTTGATTCGAAACGATTTAAGAAACGTTGCCATCATCGCACACGTGGACCACGGCAAAACGACGCTCGTTGACCAGATGCTGAAACAGAGCGGCACGTTCAGAGAAAATCAGGTCGTGCAGGAAAGAGTCATGGACTCGAATGATCTGGAAAAAGAAAGAGGCATCACCATTCTCGCAAAAAACACGTCCGTCAACTATCACGGCGTGAAGATCAATATCATCGATACTCCCGGGCACGCCGATTTCGGCGGTGAAGTGGAGCGCGTGCTGAAAATGGTCAACGGCGTTCTCATTCTCGTGGACGCGGCGGAAGGCCCCATGCCGCAGACGCGTTTCGTCATGCAGAAAGCGCTGGAAATGAACCATAAACTGATCATCGTCGTCAATAAGGTGGACAGGCCCGACGCGCGTATCGCGGAAGTCGAGGACGAAATTTTAGAACTTCTGATCGATCTGAATGCTTCGGACGACCAACTGGAAAGCCCCATTCTCTTCTGTTCGGGCCGCGCGGGCACCGCGTCGCGTTACGCCGACAAAGACGGCAAAGATCTCACCCCGCTGTTCGATACCATTTTAAACCACGTGCCGCCCATGGAAGTGAACGAGCGCGCGCCTTTGCAGATCCTCGTGTCTTCCATCGATTACAACGAATACGTGGGGCGCATCGGCGTAGGGCGTATCGAGCGCGGCACCGCCGTCGCCAACCAGGAGATCACGGTCTGCAATTATAACGATTTTACCATGAAAAAGCGCGGTAAACTCGTCAACCTGTACCAGATAGAGGGACTGAGCCGTACGCCCGTACAGTCGGCTGCGGCGGGCGATATCGTCTGTTTTTCGGGACTGGAAGGCATCAACATCGGCGATACCATCTGCGCGAACGACTGTGTGGAGGCGGTCAAATTCGTCAAGATCAGCGAACCGACCGTGGAGATGACGTTTTCCGTAAACGATTCTCCCTTTGCGGGCAAAGAGGGGAAATTCGTCACCAGCCGCCATCTGCGCGAAAGGCTGTACCGCGAACTTTTAAAGGACGTTTCCCTGAAAGTGGAAGATACCGACACCGCGGAGGCGTTCAAGGTGAGCGGCCGCGGCGAAATGCACCTTTCCATTCTCATCGAGACCATGCGCCGCGAGGGGTATGAGTTTCAGGTGAGCACGCCCAAGGTCCTGTTCAAGACCATCGACGGGCATCTCTATGAGCCTGTGGAGCGACTGATTGTGGACGTCCCCGAGGACAGCACCGGTCCCGTGTTCCAGAGCATGGGCGAGCGCAAAGGGGAACTCGTGCACATGGGCGCGGTGGGTTCCCGTATGCGCCTGGAATTTATCATCCCCGCGCGCGGACTGTTCGGCTATAAGAGCGACTTTCTCACTTCGACGAAGGGCGAAGGCGTCATGAACTCCATATTCTACGAATATCAGCCGTATAAGGGCGAGTTAAAGCGCCGCGACACAGGCTCTCTCGTCGCGTTTGAAACGGGCGAGGCGGTTTCTTACGGGCTGTTCAACGCGCAGGACAGAGGCGTTCTGTTCGTCGATCCGGGCACGCAGGTCTATGAAGGGATGGTCGTGGGTGTTTCCCCCAAATCCGACGACATCAACGTAAACGTCTGCAAGAAAAAGCATATGACGAATACCCGCGCTTCGGGCAGCGACGACGCGATGCGGCTCAACTCGCCCAAAAAGATGAGCCTGGAAGAATGCCTCGAATTTTTGAACGACGACGAATTATTGGAAGTGACGCCCCGGACGCTGCGGATCCGCAAGCGGATTTTGGACAGCGAACTTCGCGCCAAAGCCAAGGCGCGCGAGAAAAAGGCATAATTCTTTGTTTTTCGGCATAGAATAACCCGACAAGACTTCGGGGGTATTTTATGGAAGAAAAGACGCAAACAGTTACGATCGAACAGCAGAAAAAGATTACGATGACGAGCGTGGAGAGCGTGGATTCTTTTTCTACGCAGCAGATCACGCTCACCGTCGAAGGCGGACGGGCGGTGATCACGGGCGACGCGCTCAAAATCGTCAATTTTTCCAAAACCAACGGAAATTTCGCTGCGGAAGGGAAAATTTCGGGACTGAAATATCTCGGCAAGCGCGACAAACTCGCCAAAAGGCTGTTCCGCTGATGGAAGATACCGTCAATCAGATCTATATTCTGATCGTATGCCTGTTTTCGGGCATACTCGGCGGCGTTTTGTACGAGCCTTTTTATCTGTTCCGACGGCTGATAAACAAACGCGCCGCGGGAATCATCGCGGATATTCTCTTTTTTCTGTTATTCGCGGGAATTTTCGTTCTGTTGTCCGTCATATACGATTTCCCCGCAACGCGGCCGTATATGCTTATGGGTGCGCTCGGCGGACTCCTGCTGTACCTCGTAAGTTTACACAGAATACTTGCTTTTTTGACAGAAAAGTTGTATAATAGCGCCAAGAAACTAATCTTGCGTATTAAGCGCAATTTTTCGGGAAAAAGGAATGAAAGAAGAAAAGTTTAAAAAAATCGTCGTCGCCGCTACGGTCACCGCCGTGACGCTGCTGTTTATTTTAATCGTATTCTGGGTGTACCAACTGATTTCCGTTTCCGTGCGCAACCGCGAGATCCAAAAGTTGCAAGACGAGATCGCCTATTATCAGGAACTGATCGAAAGCGGAAACTTGAGCATCGACGAAGTGTATACCGCGCGTTGGTGGATCGAAAAGCGCGCGCTTGAACTCGGCATGAAGTATCCCGGATATTCAGCGGAATGAGGATGATTTAAATATGAAATGTTCGGTCATTGATATCGGTTCGAATTCCGTCCGCCTGTTGTTATGGGCGGACGGAAAAACTTTATATAAGAAACTGTGCACCACGCGCCTGGGTGAAGGTCTGTCGAAAAGCGGCGTTCTGACGGGGGAAGCGATCACGCGCACGGCAAACGCCGTGGCGCGCTTTTGCGAAGAGGCGAAGACAGAGGGGGCGGAACGCATATTTGCGTTTGCGACCGCGGCGGTCCGCCGCGCTTTCAACGGCTCCCGGTTCGTCGCCGCTGTGAAAGAGATCTGCGGACTGGACGTGGACGTGCTGTCAGGCGAACGCGAGGCGGAGATCGGCTTTCTGGGCGCGCTCGGCGGCAACGACGGCGGCGTTCTGGATATCGGCGGGGCGAGTACGGAGATCCTCGTCGGGCAAAGCGGGCGCATTCTCTATGCAAAGAGCCTGGATATCGGCGCGGTTCGTTTAAAAGACTTGTGCGGCGAGGATAAAGGAAAACTTTTGACCGTCATCGACGAAAAGATCTCGCCTTTTGCAAGCGTGCCGCAATGTCCGATGTTCGCCATCGGCGGCACCGCGACCACGCTCGTTTCCCTGCATAAAAAAATGAAAGTCTACGAGCCGTCGGCGGTGCACGGCAGCGTTTTGACGCAAGAAGAAGTTCGGGCGCTCGCGGACAAACTTTTGTCGTGCACGCAGGATGAACGGCTCGCGATGGACGGCATGGAAAAGGGGCGGGCGGACGTTATCGGCGGCGGCGCGCTTTTGATGAGCCGCGTCATGGAAAAGATCGGCGCACGGCAAATTACCGTGAGCGAGCGCGACAATCTCGAAGGCTATTTGATCGGCAAAAAGGAGCGGGGCGAACTATGAGAAAACTGCATACCGCGTATAAAGTTTTCGACGCGGCCGCCGCGATCTGTATCGCCGTTCTGATCGTATGGGCGGCTTATGCGAAATTCGGCGGGGAATTCGGATCCGTACTCATCGCCGCGAGCCTCGTGCTCGGAGGGCTCGTATGTAGTTTTCTCTGCGACGTGTTGCACGAGGCAGGGCATCTGCTGTTCGGGAAAATCTGCAATTTTTCCTTCAACAGCGTGCGCGTCGGGTTTGTGAAGATCTACAAAAAAGACGGGTATATCCGCGTCACGGCAAAGGAACTTCCCGAATCCGTCGCGGGCGCGACGGAGATGCTGCCGCGTAATTCCGAAAAGTTGTATCCCCGTTTTTTATGGACGGTCGCGGGCGGGCTGCTCTTTTCTTTTCTTGCGTTTGCCGCGCTGTTTGCCTGTTTCCTTTTTTACCGCAGGCTCCCGTTTGCCGTCTTTGCGCTGACCTGCACAGGGCTGCCTTATGCCTTTCATCTTTTTTTCTATAATCTCCTGCCGCTCGACAACGACAGTCTTTTTACGGACGGCGCCATTTTCTGGGGGCTTTTGCACAGGGACGCTTCTTACCGCACGGCAGTCAATATCCTCGCCGTCGAGGGCTATCTGAACGAGGGGCTCGCGCCCGCGGAGATCGATGCCGAACTATATTTCGGTCTGCCGCAGTTGCCTGAGGACGATATCAACTTTATCATCCTTACGTCCTATCGGCTGATGTACTATCTCGACGCGGACGACAAGGCCAAGGCGGTCGCCGCCTGCGAACGGTTGGAAAGCCTGATGGAATACGTTCCCGAGTATTACGAGAAAGATATCGCGTCGGACATACTCTTTTGCGAATGTTCTCTGAAAAGGGACGCGGCGCTCGCGGAAAGTATGTATCCCGCGCTCGCAACGCATCTGTTGCGGGAAGACACGCTCGCGTCGCACCGCATTCTGGCCGCCTATGAACTGTACGTGAACGGCGACAAGACTGCCGCGCTCTCGCACGTGAACGAGGCGCAGAAGAAGGCGGAAACGCATCAGATCCCGGGACTCGTAAAATACGAAAAAAAGTTGCTCGCCCGTATCCGCGGCGATATAGTAAGATAAAAAAAGAGAGGAGTCGTTTAAAACGCCTCCTCTCTTTTTTTAACAGAGTTTGGACATTGTTCCGCTGCAATCGGGACACATATCGCTTTGCGCATTCATGCATTCCTTGCAGACGTACGCGCCGCATTCGTAGCATACGTACATGTCGTTGGGTTCGACCTGTTTTTGGCATTTTCCGCATAATAATTTCATAAAAGAAACCTCCCGTTCCCGTTTGAAACAAGTATTGGCAAATTTTTCTTTTTTATTCCCCGAAAAAAGTTTTTTGCGGATTGTCAAAATGTAGTGGTTTATGTCAAGCGTTTGCCTTTCGCGGCTTGTGCGGCTGATTTCGCGCCTTAAAACGCATCGCTGAAAATTTATTTATACAAAACGAACGCAAAACGCTTTATTTTAAACGCAAAATATGGTATAATAATACCAATAAAATCCGCAAGTGAAAGCACTTGTTTTCAGGAGAAACAACATATGTCAGAAAAAGTGCAAGGCGAATACGGCGAGGAGCAGATACAGGTTCTGGAAGGTCTGGACCCGGTACGCAAACGCCCCGGAATGTATATCGGTTCTACCGATGAACGGGGACTTCATCACCTCGTGCAGGAAATCGTCGATAACTCCATAGACGAAGCGTTGGCGGGCTACTGCGATACCATCCGCTGCGTGATCAATAAGGACGGCTCCTGCTCCGTGCAGGATAACGGCCGCGGTATCCCTACGGGTATTCACCCCAAAGAGGGTGTATCTTCCGTCGAACTCGTATTGACCAAACTCCACGCGGGCGGCAAATTCGGCGGCGGGGGCTATAAGATCTCGGGTGGTTTGCACGGCGTCGGTCTGTCAGTCGTCAACGCGCTCTCCGAATGGCTGGAAGTGGAAGTCTATCAGAACGGAAATATTTATAAGCAAATTTTTAATCGCGGCATACCGCAGAAAGCGCTTGCGATCGTCGGTCAAACGGACATTACGGGGACAAAGGTCACGTTCTATCCCGACGAGGAAATTTTCGAAACGCTCATTTTCAATTACGAAAATCTGAAAGTGCGTCTGCGCGAGTTGGCGTATTTGAATAAAGGACTGACTATTTCCATCCGCGACGAGCGGGAAGAAAAACCCAAGTTCGACGAGTTCTGCTACGAGGGCGGCATTCTGCACTTCGTGGAAGACATGAACAAAAATAAAGAGGTTCTCTTCGGCGAGCCCGTCTATTTCGAAGAGGAACAGGGCGACAGCGCGATCGAAGTCGCCATTCAGTACAATGACGGTTACAGCGAACTCATCATGAGTTACGCCAACAATATCCATACCGAAGAGGGCGGCACGCATCTGGAAGGCTTCAAAGCCGCGCTCACCAAAGTCATCAACGACGCGGGACGCCGTCTGAACATCCTGAAAGAAAACGACAAACTTTCGGGCGACGACGTGCGCGAAGGCATTACCGCCGTCGTTTCCGTCAAACTCACCGAACCGCAGTTCGAGGGGCAGACCAAAACAAAACTCGGCAACAGCGCGATGCGCGCGTTCGTCATGAAGGCGACGACCGAGCATTTGGGCACCTATCTCGAAGAAAATCCCTCGGTGGCAAAAGAACTTATTCTCCGCTGTATCACCGCGCAGAAAGCGCGCGACGCCGCGAGAAACGCGCGCGAACTGACGAGGCGTAAGGGTATCCTGGAAAGCACGACGCTGCCCGGCAAACTTGCCGATTGCAGCGAAAAGCGGGCGGAACTGTGCGAGATCTATATCGTCGAGGGCGACAGCGCAGGCGGCACCGCAAAACAGGGCCGCGATCGCCGTTTTCAGGCGATTTTGCCCCTTCGCGGCAAAATATTGAACGTGGAAAAGGCGCGTATCAACCGCGTTCTGGAAAATCTGGAGATCAAGAGCATGATCACCGCGTTCGGCTGCGGCATTTCCGAAGATTTCGACGAGAGCAAACTGCGCTACGACCGCATCATCTGCATGACCGATGCCGACGTAGACGGCAGCCATATCAGGATTTTGCTTTTGACTTTCTTTTTCCGCTATATGCGTCCCCTGGTCCAGAACGGGCACGTTTATATCGCACAGCCGCCGCTGTACAAGGCGACGCGCGGGAAAGAGGAAAAATATATGTATTCGGACCAGGAATTGGACGAGTACAGAAATTCCAATCCAGGAAAATTCGACTTGCAGCGTTACAAGGGCCTCGGCGAAATGAACAAGGAACAACTTTGGGAAACGACGATGAATCCCTCCACGCGCACGCTGCTTCGCGTCACCATGAAAGACGCGGTGGAAGCGGATGAAATGTTTTCGCTCCTGATGGGCGAAAAGCCCGAACTTCGCAGACAGTTCATCGAAGAGAACGCGAAACTCGTTGCCGAACTGGATATCTGAGGTAAAAGAATATGGCTAAAAAAGAAACCAGTCCCGAACTTACCGAAGAGTTTAAAAAAACTCTTGAAATGACCAATATGATCAACGTCGAAGTGGACGACGAGTTAAAAAAATCCTTCATCGCCTATGCGATGGCGGTCAACGTCAGCCGCGCCATTCCGGACGTGCGCGACGGGTTGAAACCCGTCCATCGACGTATTTTGTATTCCATGCACGAAATGGGGCTGTACAACGACAAGGCGTACCGCAAATGCGCCCGTATCGTCGGCGACGTTCTCGGTAAATATCACCCGCATGGCGACTCAGCCGTGTACGACGCGCTCGTGCGGCTTGCACAGGATTTCACCATCAATTTTCCCTTGGTAGACGGGCACGGAAACTTCGGTTCCGTCGACGGCGATCCTCCCGCGGCAATGCGTTATACCGAGGCGAGAATGTCCAAACTCGCGGCGGAAATGCTGCGCGATCTGGATAAGGAAACGGTGGATTATTATCCCACGTTCGACGATACTTCCATGCAGCCGTGCGTATTGCCCGCGCGCTTTCCCAACCTGTTGGTCAACGGCAGCGACGGCATCGCAGTCGGCATGGCGACGAACATTCCGCCGCACAATCTTGCGGAAGTCATCGGGGCGGTCATCGCGCAGATAGACAATCCCGAGATCACCATCGACGAACTGATGGAATACGTACCCGCTCCCGATTTTCCTACGGGTGCCATTCTGATGGGGCGCGCGGGCGTAAAGCGTGCATACCGCACGGGCCGCGGCAGTTTCGTTCTCAGGGCGAAGTGCGAAATCGAAGATTACAATTCGGGCAACACCGTCCGTTCGAGGATCATCGTCACCGAGATCCCGTATCAGGTAAATAAGGCGCGTCTGATCGAAAATATCGCCGACCTTGTCAAAGAAAAACGGATCGAGGGTATTTCCGATATCCGCGAGGAATCCGACCGTGACGGTATGCGCATCGTCATCGAGATCAAAAAGGACGCGAACCCGCAAGTTGTTTTAAATCTTTTGTACAAACATACCGCGTTGCAGACTTCCAACGGCATTATTTTCCTCGCTTTGCGCGACGGCGAGCCGAAAGTCCTCAATCTAAAAGAGATCATCGACTGCTATATCCGTCATCAGATCGATGTTATCGTGCGCCGTACCAAATTCGATCTGAACAAAGCGGAAGAGCGCGCCCATATCGTCAGCGGACTCGTGCTCGCTCTGGCGAACATCGACGAAGTGATCGCCATTATCAAGGGATCGAAAGATAAATTCGTCGCGATCGACAAGTTGATGGCTACGTTCGAACTTTCCGAAAAGCAAGCCAACGCCATCATGGAAATGCGCCTGCAAAGACTCACTTCGCTGGAAGTCGATAAACTGGAAGAGGAACTGACGCAGTTGCAGGCGACCATCGCCGATTTACGGGATATCCTCGCCAACGAAACGCGCGTTCTGGAGATCATCAAGACCGACCTTCGCACGATCATGGAAAAGTATCCTTCCGAGCGCCGCACCGAACTTTCCTACGACTACGGCGAAATCGATATCGAAGATCTGATCGAGCGCGAGGACGTCGTCATCACCATGACGCATTCGGGCTACATCAAGCGTCAGCCTGTTGCCGAATACAAGGCGCAAAGGCGAGGCGGCATGGGCATTACGGCGCATAAGCCCAAGGACGAGGACTTTGTCGAACGACTGTTCATTTCTTCCACGCACGACGAAATTCTTTTCTTCTCCAGTTTCGGAAAAGTGTATTCCATCAAGGCGTATGAAATTCCCGAAGCGCAGCGCCAGGCGCGCGGCAGAGCGATCGTCAACCTTCTGCAGATCGAGCAGGACGAAAAAATCACCGCCGTCATTCCGCTGACGGAAGGGACCGAAGGCTATATCGCCATGGCGACGCACAAGGGACTTATCAAAAAGACGGCGCTCGAAGAATTTGCGAATATCCGCAAAGTGGGCAAGATCGCCATTAAGATCACCGAGGGCGACGAACTCATTTCCGTGCAGTTCACCACGGGCGAAGACGAACTGATCATCGCTTCCAAAGAGGGCAAGTGTATCCGGTTCAGCGAAAAGGACGTGCGCCCGATGGGACGCGACACGCAGGGCGTCAAGGCGATGAGCCTCAACGACGACGATTATCTCGTGGATATGCTGATCGTGAAACCCGACTGCGAGATCCTGACGCTCACTTCCAACGGCTACGGCAAGCGCTCCGACGTGGAGGATTACAGATTGCAGGGCCGCGCGGGCAAGGGGATCAAGGCGGGCGTGTTCAACGAAAAGACGGGCTATCTCGTCAATCTGAAGATCGTCAGCGAGCAGGAAGATATCATGATCATCACCGGCAACGGGACGATCATACGCATGCACGTGGCGGACATCACCAAGATCGGCCGCAATACGCAGGGCGTGCGCGTCATGCGCGTCAAAGACAGCGAAGTCGCAACCGTGGCGATCGCGCCGCGAGAGGACGACGAAGAGCAGTCTGATGCGGAAATTCCCGAAACGGAAACGCCGCAGGAAACCGCGGAAGAAACCAACGATAACGAATAACAAAACAAAAAAGGCATCGGATTTATCCGATGCCTTTTTAAGTGTTTTTTAATACAGTTTGTTGAGATTGAATCTGTCGTCGTACGATTTTTTACCCGACGTGAGTTTATTGGTAAAGGCGATCAGTATGCCCGACAGCGGTACGCAGATCATGACCACGCACATTACGAACATGATGCGTATCCAGTCAAGGTGGGCGTAGTCTTCGCCGAAGAACATAGAAGGCAGGAACACTAGCCCTAATATGCAGACGGTCGCCATCAGCAAGAGCAGCATCGCGCGGCTGAAATTGATGGGCTGACACAGTCTGTACAACATCACAAGTCCCGAAAAAGTGATCATAAGCACGGCAATTTCCTGATAACAGTCGGTAAAGTACGCGGGCTGCAACAGCCTCATCAGATTGACGGAGAGCACTGCCGAAACGAGCACGAGCGCCCCGGGAACGGATTTGCCGATGACATAAGATAAAAATTTGCCTTTCACGCGGTCTGTATTCGGCTGCAAGGATAAGAAGAAAGAGGGGATCCCGATGACGAACACTTCCAGAAGCAGCATATTGTTGGTCTTGAAAGGATAGGAGGAAGTCAGACAAATGGATATGATGGCGAACACCAGCGTAAAAAGTGTCTTCATCAGGTACAGCGAGGAAGAATTCTGAATGTTGTTGATGACGCGCCGCCCTTCGTACACGACTTTGGGCATCGATGCGAAGTTGTTGTCCATGAGCACCAGATGGCTCACGTTCTTTGCCGCCTCGCTGCCCGAGGCGACGCTCACCGCGCAGTCGGCTTCCTTGAGGGCGAGAATGTCGTTCACGCCGTCGCCCGTCATCGCAACGGTATTTCCCGCCGCCTTGATGGATTTGACCAGAATGGCTTTCTGTTCGGGCGTGACGCGGCCGAACACGGTATATTTGTTGGCGATGGAAACGACTTCTTTTTCGTTGAGGCCTTCCAGCGAAATGTATTTATCCGCGTTCAATACGCCCACGCGGCGCGCCACTTCCGAAACGGTAACGGGATTGTCGCCCGAAATGACCTTTACCGCGACGTCGTTTTCCTTGAACCAACGGATCGTCTGCGCCGCGTCTTCGCGGATATTGTCGGAAATGGAGATGATCGCCAGCGGTTTGAATCCCGCGGGGAGTTTATCGCCGTTGATCTGTCCCGAAGAGAGGGCGACGACGAGCACGCGCAGTCCCATCGCGGCGTATTGGTTGATGATCTTGTTCAGTTTTTCGGGCACGGAAGAAAGCACGAATTCGGGCGCGCCCATCGCCACGGTCCCCACTCCGTCGAACGTGACGGCCGAAAGTTTTCGTTTGGAAGAGAAGGGCATTTTTTTGACGGCTTTCAGTTCGGTGCTGTGCCCGAAATAATTGTAGAGCGCGATCGAGGTCTGGTTGTTGTCTTCCAAAGAATGCAGACAGGAGCCCACGATCTCGTTGATGGTGTAGTCGGTCGGGTTATTGAGCAGCATACAGTCGTTGACTTTCATGCGCCCGTCCGTAATCGTACCGGTCTTATCGAGGCACAGCACGTTTACGCGCGCGAGCATTTCCAAAGAATACAGATCCTGTACGAGCGTGTTGTGCGAGGCGAGCCGTAAAATACCCACCGTCAGCGCGAGGCTGGTCAAAAGCAGCATTCCCGAAGGGATCATGCCGATAATGACCGATACGGTTCTTTGAATGGTTTCGGCAAGGCGGTCTACGCCTGCGGCATCCGCAAGATTCTGCCAGTTGACGAGGAACATACCGATCGCGATGGGGATGATCAGAACGCCGATGACGGAAATAATGAGTTTTGTCGAGCGCATCAGTTCCGAATTAGGCTTCTTGTACTTTTTCGCTTTTGCCGATAGGGTATTGAGGTAAGTATTTTTTCCCACCTTGTCGGCGCGCACTTTGCAGGTACCGCTGGAAATGAAACTGCCCGCGTAGAGAATGTCGCCCGTTTCCTTTTTGACGGGAACGGATTCCCCCGTCAGAAGAGATTCGTTGACTTCCACGAAGCCTTCCGCCAAAAAGCAGTCGGCGGGCACCTGGTTTCCCAAAGACAGCACGATCACGTCGTCCAGAACGATATCCTTTGCGGGGATCTCGACGGCGGCGCCGTCGCGTATCACCTTTGCGGTGGGGGCGGACAGCAGCGAAAGTTTATCGATCTTGCGCTTTGCCTTGATCTCCTGCCATATGCCGATCGCGATATTCAGCGAAAAGATGATGACGAAGAAAAACTGCGAGATGCCCGCGCCCGAATAGGCAAGCGCGATGGTGGCGAGCACGCACAACAGGTTGAAGAAGGTGCAAAGGTTCCCGACAAAAATACTCGCGTAGGACTTTGAATATTTCTGATTGGTATCATTGAACAGGAACTGCGAAAATCTCGTATTGACCTGTGCGCTCGTCAGCCCTTCTCCGATATCGGGGGTAAAACGCTGCACTTTATTATAGGAAGGGACTTCTGCTTTTTTCTTTTTGAATTTGGATTTGATGAGGGAGATATCGATCTCTTCCTCTTCTTCGGGCGCGGCGGTGGAGGCGCATTCCAGTTTTTGCGTCACGAAATCCTGCACATTCACGATTTCGGGCGCTTTCTGTTCCTCCTGCAAGGGTCCCGCGTCCTGCGCGGGCTTGCCCGCCGTTTTCCGAGGTCTTGCGGCGGCGGGTTTTGCCGCAGCCGAACCGCTCTTTCCGGACGAGGTCGGCTTTGCCGCGCCTGCGCGCGTTCCCGCGGATTTTTGTTTCGCACGGGGCGCCGCGTCGATTTTTTCTTCCGCGTCGGCTTTTGCTTTATCGGAAGGATTTTGCGAAGTATTGTTACTGCGAGTCATAATTTCTCCATTAAGCATATCTGAACGAAACTGTTCGAAATCATTATATCATAATCGCGTATGTTTTTCAAACATTTCACGCTCTTTTTCTTTGGCGGAGAAAAAGTAGTTTTGTCAAAAATTTCATGCGCATGCGTGATTGACTTGCAAAAATTTGCGGAATGGTTTAAAATAGAAAAGAATTTATTGCGGAGGCGAAAACATGATCGACATCAATTTGCTGCGGAACGATCCCGACCTGGTGAGAGAAAATATCAAAAAGAAGTTTCAGGATAAAAAACTGCCGCTCGTCGACGAGATTTTGGCGCTCGACGAAAAACGGCGCGATTTGCAGAAAGAGGGCGATTCCAGAAGAGCGATGCGCAACGCTCTTTCCTCGAAGATCGGCTCGCTGATGAAAGAGAAAAAGACGGAAGAGGCGCAAAAAGTCAAGGCGGAAGTCGTGGAAAACAACGCCCGCATCGCCGAGATCGAAAAAGAGAGCGAAATCGTCGCCGCCGGTCTGAAAGAAAAGATGATGGCGATCCCCAATATCATTGCGGACGACGTGCCTATCGGCCGCGACGACAGCGAAAACGTCGAGCGCAAGCGTTTTCTGGAACCCAAGGACAAGCCCTTCGAAGTGCCGTATCATCTGGATATTTTAGAAAAATTGTGCGGCATCGATCTGGACAGCGCAAGGCGCACGAGCGGGCAGGGCTTTTATTATCTTTTGGGCGACGTGGCCAGACTGCATTCCGCCGTGCTCACCTACGCGCGCGACTTTATGATCGATAAGGGCTTTACCTACTGCATTCCGCCGTTCATGATCCGCAGCGACGTTGTTTCGGGCGTCATGAGTTTCGAAGAAATGGACGGCATGATGTACAAGATCGAGGGTGAGGATCTCTACCTGATCGGCACGAGCGAACATTCCATGATCGGCCGCTTTATGAATACGGTCGTGAACGAGAGCGATCTGCCGCTCACGCTTACGAGTTATTCTCCCTGTTTCCGCAAAGAAAAGGGCGCGCACGGCATCGAGGAGAGAGGTATTTACCGCATACACCAATTCGAGAAGCAGGAAATGATCGTCATCTGCAAGCCCGAAGAGAGCGCCGCGTGGTTTGAAAAACTGTATAATTACACGGTGGAACTGTTCGTTTCCATGCAGATACCCGTGCGTACGCTGGAATGCTGTTCGGGCGATCTTGCCGATCTGAAATATAAGAGTATCGACGTAGAGGCTTGGAGCCCGCGCCAAAAGAAATATTTCGAAGTGGGCAGTTGCTCCAATCTGACGGACGCGCAGGCGAGAAGGCTCGGCATCCGATACAAGACGGAAAAGGGTAACGCGTTTGCGCACACGCTCAACAACACCGTGGTTGCGCCGCCCCGTATGCTGATCGCCCTGCTCGAAAATCATCTCAACGAGGACGGCAGCGTGAATATTCCCGAAGTTCTTCAAAAATATATGGGCGGTAAAAGCAAAATAGAACCTAAAAAGTAATACCGACAAGCCGCTGTTTCGAATACAGCGGCTTTTTTGAGGAAATATTTCATGACGAAAAAATCAGATATCTTAAAAAATATCGGGCTGACGCTCCTTGTCTTTGCCGTATGCACGGGACTCTGTTTTCTGCTGGATTTTTTCAAGATCAACGACTTGAATTTTTTGATCCTCTACGTACTGGGGATTCTTCTCGTTGCCGTCTTTACCAAGGGCTACGCCTATTCTGCGTCACTTTCGGTCGCCAGCGTGCTCGGCTATAATTTCTTTTTTACCGTCCCGCGGTTTACGCTGAAAATCGACGACCTTATGTACCTTGTCACGTTCTTTCTGATGCTCGCGGTAGGGCTTGGCATCAGCGCGGTAACTTTTCAGTTGAAAAAAAAGATGGCGCAGATCAACGCTCTCAACCTGGAAAAGATACGCCTGAAAAACAACGCGGACAAAGAATTGCTCAAAGCGACGCTTCTTCGCAGCATATCGCACGATCTGCGTACGCCGCTCACCGCCATCAAAAACGGCGCGGAGATTTTAAGAGACAATCCCTCGTTGGATGAAAAAGACCGCGGAGAAATTCTGGACGATATCCGCTCCAAATCCGACTGGACCATCCGCCTCGTGGAAAATCTTCTCTCGCTCACGAGGATCGACGGTGAAAATCTGACAGTGAAAAAGTCCTTCGAAGTTCTGGAAGAGATCTTGCCGCAGGCAGTACGCAATGTGAGCGGCGTTTTGGGAAACCGAAAGATTCATTACGATACGCCCGCGGATATGATGCTCATACCCATGGACGGCACGCTCATCATTCAGGTGCTCGGCAATATTTTGAACAACGCAGCAAAACACACGGACGATGACGGCAATATCTGGATCAAAGTGTGGAATACGGGCAAAAACGCGGTTTTCCGTATCAGCAACGACGGTCCGTGCATACGGGAAGAGGATCTTCCGCACCTGTTCGAAATGTACTATACGGCGGCGGATTCCAAAAGCGAAGGCGTGGGACTGGGGCTGGCCATCTGCAAACTGATCATTACGGCGCACGGGGGCAATATTTCCGCCCGCAACGCAGACGGAAAAGCGGTATTCGAATTTAATCTTCCCATGGAGGAGTACAATGGCTGATATTTTAGTGATCGAGGATGACAAGGCGATCCAGAACCTGTTGAAGATCGCCTTAAAGCAGGAAAATCATACAGTCGCTGCCGTCCGGACGGCGCGCGAGGGGATAGACTACGTCGTCAAAAATATCGTCGATCTTATCGTGCTCGATTTGGGGCTCCCCGATATGGACGGCATCAACGTAGTGGAGACGGTGCGCGGCTTTTCGGAAAATCTGCCCATTATCGTGGTGAGCGCGCGCGACGACGAAAATGAAAAAATAAAATGTCTTGACGCGGGCATCAACGACTACGTGCAGAAACCTTTTTCGACCGCGGAACTGATGGCGCGCATTCGCGCCGCCCTGCGCCACAGCGCGGCGGGCGCGGAAACGCAGGCGAGTACCTTTACCAACGGAAGACTGACGATCGACTATGCCGCGCACAGCGTATTTCTAGACGATGCGGAAGTACATCTGACCAACTATGAATATAAGATCTTGTGCCTTCTCGCGCAAAACGTCGGAAAGACGCTGACGCATAACTTTATTATATCCAAAGTCTGGGGTGCGGGCGGAAACGACGCGAGCGGACTGCGCGTCTTCATGGCGGGAATACGCCGAAAGATCGAAAAAGATCCGTTTTTACAGGAACTGATCCGTACCGACGTGGGCGTCGGTTACAGAATGAACAAAATTTAATACCGAGCGTTTGAAGAACCTCGCCATTACGGCGAGGTTCTTTCTTTATACAATCTTAACGCCGCACAAGTATTTCTTTATGAGAAACGAATCCGATTTATTTTATAATGTAAAAAAATCAAAAGGAGTTTACATGCAAAATTTGATATTTAAGGGCGTTGCGACCGCCCTCGTAACGCCCTTTTTGCCGACAGGCGAAATAAATTTTACTGCGTTGGAAAATCTCATCGAATCTCAGATCGAAGGCGGGTGCGACGCTCTCCTGGTCGGCGGCACGACGGGCGAAAGCGCCGCGTTGTCCGATGAAGAAAAGAGCGCGATCGCGTCGTTTGCGGCAAAGATCATCCGTAAACGCGTGCCTTTGATCGCGGGCGCGGGTTCGAATTATACCGCCAAAGCCGCGAAAAACTGCGCAGAGATGGAAAAAGCGGGCGCGGACGCGCTCCTGCTCGTTACGCCGTACTACAATAAATGCACGAAAAAGGGGCTGATCGCCCATTATAAAGAATGCGCAAAAGCGAGCGCGCTTCCGTTTATTTTATACAACGTCCCCCAGCGTACAGGCGTAAATATTCTTCCTGAAACTTATGAAGATCTGTTGAAGATACCCAACGTGAAAGCAGTGAAAGAAGCGTCGGGCGACGTTCGGCAGGCGTCGCGAATTCGCAATCTGTATAAAGACGATCTCGCGCTGTATTGCGGCTGCGACGAACTGATGCCGTCCATGTTGGCGATCGGCGCGTCGGGCGCGATTTCCGTTTTATCCAATATCTGCCCGAGAGGGGTACATGATATCTGCGCCCGCTATTTTTCGGGCGATTCGGAAAAGAGCCTGGAATTGCACAACGCCTACTCGAAACTTACCGAGGCGCTCTTTCGTGAAGTCAACCCCGTTCCCGTAAAGGCCGCCTTAAATATATTAAAGAAAGATGCGGGAGGACTGCGGCTGCCCCTCACGGAAGCGGATAAAGAAACAAAGAACATTCTGAAAAAGGAGATCGCGCTGTTGCAATGCGCGGGATTGTGTCAATGAACGATATGGAAGAAACGCAGGCGTGCATCGTCTGTAAATTCGGCGGAACGTCGATGGCGGACAGTGAAAGTACGGAGCGTGTCGCAGAGATCGTGAAAAGTAATCCGCTGCGGAGGATCATCGTCGTTTCCGCACCGGGGAAAACCGAAAATAGCGAAAAAGTAACGGATCTTTTAATTGAATGCCATCGGGAAATCGAGGCGTGCGGAAAGTGCGATCAGACTTTTCCTCTGGTAGCCGCCCGCTTTTTACAAATTGCAACCGATACAAAAGACGCAGAGCGCGAACTGGCAAAAATAAAGTCGCAGATGGAAAACAGCGGGCAATATGATTTCTGCGTTTCCCGCGGAGAATATTTAAGCGCCTATTTTTTTGCGAAACGTCTGGAATTTGCCTTTATCGACGCCGCGGAGTTGATACGGTTTCACCGCTACGACGGATACGATTCGAAGGAAAGCGAGAAACTGTGCCGCGCGAAACTGAAAAACGGGTATGCCGTCGTTCCCGGATTTTACGGCGCGGACGAAACGGGCGCGATCGTCACGTTTTCCCGCGGCGGATCGGATATTACGGGAAGTATCGTTGCGGGCGCGATCAAAGCCGATCTATATGAAAATTGGACGGATGTGGACGGAATTCTGAATGCTGATCCGCGCATCGTGGAGAACGCCCGCATTATTCCCAAAATGACATACGGGGAACTCCGCGAACTTTCATATCTGGGCGCCTCGGTTTTACATACGGACGCGCTCGTGCCTTTGATAAAAAACAGGACTCCGTTGCAAGTGCGCAATACGTTCTGTATGAGCAAGCGCGGAACCGTCATTTATCCGTGTCTGAAAGAACCCGAAAAAAAGCCGGTTACGGGCATCGTCGGCAAGAAAGATATTCTCGTGCTGTTCATCCATAAAATCGGTATGAACCAACAAAAAAGCATCGTGCGGAAAGTCTTATCCGTACTCGAATATTACGGGGTTTCGTTCGAGCATATGCCGTCAAGCATCGACGCGGTCAATTTCCTGATTCCGAAATCTTCTATCAACGACGCGATACGCTCCGCCGTATTGTCTGAGATCAAAAAGTCTATACGCCCCGACGAGATCAAATTTATCGATCGGCTTTCCATCGTATCCGTCGTGGGCAGGAATATGTATCAATGCGTGGGCGTAGCCGAAAAAATGTTCGCCGCGCTTGCGCGCGAAAAAATCAATATCCGCATGATCATACAGGGCTGCCGCGAACTCAACATTATTGCAGGAGTCGACGAAGACCGCTATGAAGACGCAATACGCGCGCTGCATCGCGCTTTTTTGGAGGAAGAAACTCCTTCTTAATACAATTTTAATGCGGTCGTGAAAAATCCATACGTACTTTTAATGTATTTTATTATAAAATTGTCATGAATCAAGGAGGTGGAGCGCATGCTGACGAAAAAAGCACAGCCGCCCGTCGACCCCGTTCTGGGGCTTGCGGCGCAGGCGATCGAAACGGGCGAATATTCCCGCGCCCGCCAACTGCTCAAAGAGTCGATGGCGAACGATATGGAAAATCCCGAAACGTATAATCTGCTCGGGATCAGTTATGAAAAAGAGGGCAATTTATTGAAGGCCTCGCGGTTTTACAGGGTCGCATATTATATGGATCAGACCTTTCAGGCGGCCGCGGATAATCTGGAGCGGGTATGCCAGTTCTGGCGCAAAGATTCCAAAGATATTCAATGGGGCTTATCGATCGACGGGAGGTAATGGAACATGGTTGTCGTAACGATCATATCCGCAATTCTGGCTGCGGGACTGCTCGGATACTTATTCTTTATGCTGTTTCACAGCGACAAGCGGTAAGACAAATTTTAACGGAGGCTTTTTGAATGATCGAAAGTGTTATCTTCACCGCCATACAGGACATCGTGTTTTTCGCGCTGTTCGTCGGGATCGCGATTTTCTTCGGGTTTGCCTTTTTCAGGATCTATAAAGGGCAACCCGTTTTCATGAAGAGAGCGAGTATGGCGACGGAAAAAGGAATTTACAAGGCAATGGGCGTTTCGCCCCGCGAAGAGATGACGGCAAAAAAATATGCGTTCAGCGTGTTGCTGTTCAGCCTTTTCGGTTTGATACTGATGATGGCGATTCTGATGGGGCAGGCGTTTTTGTTCATGAACCCCGAACAGATCGGCGGCATGAGTTGGCATCTGGCCTTCAATACGGCGGCGAGTTTTATCACCAACACCAACTGGCAGGCATATTCGGGTGAAACGCAGGCGAGTTATCTTTCGCAGATGCTCTGCATGACCGTGCAGAACTTCTTGTCCGGCGCGGTGGGCATCGCCGTATTGTTTGCGCTTGTGCGCGGTTTTACGCGCAAAGAATGCAAAACGGTCGGCAATTTCTGGGCGGATCTCACGCGTATAACGCTCTTTATGCTGCCCGTATGTTTTATCGGCGCGCTGGTGCTCGTTTCCCAAGGCGTGCCCCAGACGATGAAGGGCGCGGTCACCTATGTGTCTTTGGAAGGGGAAACTTCAAAACTCTATTTGGGACCCGCGGCGGGACAGATCATCATTAAACAACTGTTTACCAACGGCGGCGGATTTTGGGGCGTCAATTCGGCATATCCTTTTGAAAATCCCACGCCGTTCGCGAACCTTTTGGAAACGCTCTCACTCGTGGTGATTCCGGGAGGTCTGTGCTTCACGTTCGGCAGAGCGGTCCTGGATAAGAAACAGGGCGTCGTTCTCTTTAAAGCGATGTCTTTCATTTTCTTCGCCTGCCTCATCGTCTGCACGACCTTCGAATATCTGTTTTCGCAATTTCCGCAGGGCGTGTCGGGTATCGGCAATATGGAAGGTAAAGAGGTGCGTTTCGGCATAGGCGGCTCATCTTTATGGGCGGTCGCGACCACTTCCGTTTCCAACGGTTCCGTAAACGCCATGCACGACAGTTTTACTTCCATCGGCGGAATGATCCCCATGTTTTTGATGATGCTCGGCGAGATCGTGTACGGCGGCGTAGGCTGCGGGTTATACGGCATGATCGCGTTTGCTATCCTTACCGTGTTTATCGCGGGGCTGATGGTGGGCAGAACGCCGGAATATATCGGCAAGAAAATCGGCGCGTTCGATATGAAAATGGTTTGTCTTGTCATTCTTACGCCTGTTTTGTGCCTGCTTTTGGGCACGGCGTCGACCGTTCTTCTGGAAGAGGCGCCCGAATGGCTCACTAACAGCGGCGCGCACGGATTTTCCGAGATACTGTACGCTTTCGCCTCGATGGCGAATAACAACGGCTCGGCGTTCGCAGGTTTTTCCGCGAATACGGTCTGGACGAACGTAGTGGGCGGCGTCGTCATGCTGCTCGTGAGATTTATCCCCATGACGGCCACGCTGTTCCTTGCCGGCAGTCTGGGCAGAAAGAAGATCGTGCCGCAGTCGGACGGGACGCTCTCCACGAGCAATTCCATGTTCGTCGGGCTTTTGATCGCCGTCATCATTATCATCGGCGCGCTGAGTTTCTTCCCCGCGCTGGCATTGGGACCCATCGCTGAATTCGTAGGCTAAGGAGAATTCGATATGAAACGTGAAAAACAAAAAAAGAGCGGCTTGATCGATAAAAAGATCGTGCTCGGTGCGACCGTGCAGTCGCTAACTAAACTCAATCCGAAAGTGCAGATACAAAACCCCGTCATGTTCATCGTCTATTTAGGCGCAATCTTTACGACGATCTTGTTTTTCCTCTCTCTGGGCGGCATAAAAGACGGAGGCAGTTGGTACATATTCGGAATTTCCATCATCCTTTGGCTCACTTCGCTGTTCGGTAACTTTGCCGAAGCAGTTGCGGAAGGCCGAGGCAGGGCACAGGCGGAAAGCCTGAAAAAGGCGCGCCGCGACGTCATTGCCCGAAAACTTGTGCGCGCCGAACTCGAATCGGAATATTCGGAAGTCAAGAGCAATCAACTGCGGGCGGGCGATATCGTGCTCGTCAAGGCGGGCGAGCAGATCCCCATGGACGGCGAGGTCATCGTCGGCGTGGCGAGCGTGGACGAAAGCGCCATTACGGGCGAATCCGCTCCCGTCATCCGCGAATCGGGCGGAGACAGGAGCGCGGTCACGGGCGGGACTACGATCACGAGCGACTGGCTCATCATCCGCGTCACGGCGGAGGCCGGTAACAGTTTTTTGGATAAAATGATCGCCATGGTCGAAGGCGCCAGCCGTAAAAAGACGCCCAATGAAATCGCGCTGCAAATACTGCTCATCACTTTGACCATTATCTTTTTGGTCGTCAGCGCCTGTCTTTTGCCCTTTTCGAAATTTTCGGTGGATCTCGCGGGGCAGGGGGAGCCGGTCAGCCTGACGAATATCGTCGCGCTGCTCGTTTGCTTAGCCCCGACGACCATCGGCGCGCTGCTCTCTTCGATCGGTATCGCGGGCATGGCGAGGCTCAACAAAGCCAACGTCCTCGCCACGAGCGGACGCGCCATCGAGGCGGCGGGCGACGTGGACGTGCTCTTATTGGATAAAACGGGCACCATCACTCTGGGCAACCGCAGAGCGAGCGAATTTATCCCCGTCGGCGATACGAGCGAAAGCGATCTCGCCGCGGCGGCGCAACTCTCTTCCATTGCGGACGAAACCGCAGAAGGGCGCAGCATCGTCGTGCTTGCGAAAAACAGATTCGGTATGCGAGGCAAAGAGATTGCCAAACTGAATGCGAAATTTATCGAATTTACAGCCAAAACGCGCATGAGCGGCGTGGATATCGGCGACGTCCATATCCGAAAAGGCAGCGCAGATGCGATCAAAGCGTATGTACAGGCGCAGGGAGGCGTTTGCGACAAATCTTGCGATGAGATCGTGGAAAGAGTTGCGAACGAAGGCGGCACGCCGCTTCTCGTTGCGCAGAACGAAAAGATCCTCGGCGTCGTTTACTTAAAAGACGTCGTAAAAGAGGGTGTCAAAGAGAAATTCGAAGATCTGCGCAAGATCGGTATCAAGACGATCATGATCACGGGCGATAATCCCATGACGGCTGCGGCGATTGCCGCCGAGGCGGGCGTGGATGATTTCGTTGCGGAAGCGACGCCCGAAACCAAACTCGCGCTCATCAAAAAATTACAGGAAGAAGGTCACCTCGTGGCAATGACGGGCGACGGGACCAACGACGCGCCCGCGCTCGCGCAGGCAGACGTTGCGGTCGCCATGAATTCGGGAACGCAGGCGGCGAAAGAGGCGGGAAATATGGTCGATCTGGATTCCAGCCCGACGAAACTCATCGAGGTCGTGCGGATCGGAAAACAACTCCTGATGACGCGCGGCGCGCTCACGACCTTTTCCATCGCGAACGATATCGCCAAATACTTTGCCATTATTCCCGTATTGTTTGCGGGCATCTACCCCGGACTGGAAGCGCTTAATTTCATGCGGCTGACCAGCCCTACGACCGCGATCCTTTCTTCGGTCTTATATAACGCGCTCATTATCGTGGCGCTGATACCGCTTTCCCTCAAAGGCGTTCGTTATAAGGAACAGCCCGCGGGTAAAATGCTGAAACATAACCTTTTGATTTACGGGGTAGGAGGGGTGATCGCGCCTTTTCTGTTCATCAAATGTTTCGATTTGCTGCTCACCGTCTGCGGCGTGGCGTAAAGGAGGTCAACTATGCAGGAAATTACCGAAATCGCGGGCGAGGCGCCCGTCAAAAAGAAACGCTTTCAAACGGCCCGTGCGGCGATCGTTTGCCTTCTGATCTTCACGGTCCTGTGCGGCGTGGTTTATCCCATTACCCTGACTTTGGTATCGAAAGCGGCGTTTCCGTACGAGGCCGAAGGTTCGCAGATCGTCGTGACGTTGCCCGACGGTACACAGAGAGTTTACGGCAGCGAACTGATCGGGCAAAATTATGAAAATCCGAAATATATGTTCGGGCGTGTGAACACGGGCGCGCCGAGCAATCTGTCGCCAGAAAGCGACGAATATCAGGATCTTTTGAACGAGCGCATTGCCGAACGCAAGGAAAAACTTGCGAAGATCGGATACGCCGATACCGATAAAATTCCTTCCGAACTCATCACTGCGAGCGGCAGCGGCGTCGATCCGCACATTTCGCCGGCAACGGCTGAATTTCAGATCCCTGTGATCCTGGCGGCGAGAAACGCGGATAAGGGCGAGGATGAGGAAAAACTGACCGAAGAAGATCTGCGCGCGATCATTGATAAATATACCGAAGGCAGATTCCTCTGGATATTCGGGGAAAAGCGCGTCAACGTGCTTCTCGTGAACCTTGCTCTGGACGGACTGCTATGATTGCCGCGCGGGGCAAACTGAAAATCTTTTTCGGTTATTCGGCTGGCGCGGGCAAGACCTACGCCATGCTGAAAGCCGCCCAAGAGGAAAAAAGCGCGGGCGTAGACGTGGTGATCGGATATCTGGAACCGCACGATCGGCCCGAAACGCTGAAAATGGCGGAGGGACTGGAAGTTCTTCCGCTGAAAAAAATACAGTACCGCGGCATTACGCTCAACGAATTTGACGTGGACGCTGCGGAGCGCCGCCGCCCGAAGTTGCTGCTTGTCGACGAGTTGGCGCATACCAACGCGCCCGACTGCAAAAACAGAAAACGCTATCTGGATATAGAGGAAGTGCTCAACTGCGGGATCGACGTCTATACGACCGTGAACGTACAGCATATCGAAGGTCTGCACGATCTGGTGGATTCGGCGACGTCGGTAGATGTCAACGAACGCATCCCCGACGAGATTTTCGACTATGCGGACGAAGTCGTATTGGTGGATATCGAGCCCGACGCTTTGATCGAGCGCATGCGCGAGGGAAAGATCTATCCGAAAACGCGTGCGAAAGCGGCGCTGGAAAATTTTTTCCGCGCGGACAATCTCTCTTCTTTGCGCGAACTGTTCATGCGGCGGAGTGCCGACCGCATCGAAAAACAGGTGAATCACGGCGAGCGACGCACGAGAATACTCGTTCTGATCAGCCCGTCGCCCTCCTCGCAGAAGACCATCCGCGTGGCGGCGCGCACAGCGGAAGCGTTTCATTGCAAATTTTCCGCCATGTATGTGGAAACGAACGGCGCGCTGAGCGACGAAGCGGCGGCAAATCTCAAAAAACACATGAATCTCGTGCGCGATACGGGCGGAGAGATCATCGTAAAATACAGCGATGACGTTGTTGAAACGGTAGCGGATTACGTGCGGCTTGCAGGCGTCACGCATCTTATCCTCGGTAAGACCTGGCAGTCGGCGGGCAAAAAAGTTGGGCTGGAAGATAAATTTATCGAAAGGCTACCAAATCTGGAAATTCTGATCGTGCCGGATAACCAAAGGTTTTACGCGAAAAGAGCGTACAGGCAAACGCTGTTTGCCCGACTGTTCAACCGCAATAAATTACTGCAAAAATATAAGACGGCGAACAGGATACTCGATATCGCGCATTTACTCGAACGGGCTTCTTTGGAAGAATCGGAAAAAAATAAGCGGCAGGTACAGATCGCGCATATTTTGTCGCGCGCTTTTGACCGAAGCGTCGCTATATTGTCCGTAAAAGGAAAAAGCACCGCCGCTGTAAAGGGGGAGCACGTCGGATTTTTCGGCGAAGGCAACGAAACCGCCGTTGCGGAATGGTGCAGAAAAAATCATAAAGCGGCGGGGCGGGGAACGGATACGCTGCGAGAATCCAAAGCAATTTACTTTCCCGTAACGACGAATACAGAAACGGTCGTCGTAGCCTTTTCCTGCATAGAAAGGAAACTTACGGTGACGGAAAGACTGATTTTTTATCAGTTGGAAAATTTACTGCGCATGATTTTATAAAAGAGGGCGATCGCCCTCTTTTTATGCATACGGCGCATGATATAATATGAAAAATAAGTATTGGACATTGCGACGTTCATGTAGTATAATAATCCCGTGAAATTTTAACGGGAGGAAATTTATGGCTTATCTGGGAGAAGATATCAAAAAATTAGGCTTCGGAATGATGCGCCTGCCGCAGAAAGACGGGGCGATCGATATCGGGCAGACCAAAGAAATGGTCGATCTGTTTCTCGGCGCGGGATTTACATATTTCGATACCGCCTGGGCATATGCGGGCAGCGAAGATGCCGTCCGTCAGGCACTGGTCGAGAGATATCCGCGCGAACGGTTTCAACTGGCGACCAAAAACGCGGCTTGGATCAACTGCAAGACGCGCGAAGAAGCAATTTCGCAGTTCGATACTTCCTTAAAGCAGACGGGCGCGGGCTATTTCGATTTTTACCTTTTGCATAATCTCGGGGAAAGCAGAACGCGCTGTTTCGACGAATTCGACCTTTGGACATGGATACTGCAAAAAAAAGAAGAAGGGGCGATACGCCACGCGGGATTTTCTTTCCATTCCACGCCGCAGGAATTGGACGAGATCTTAACGGCGCATCCTGAAATGGAATTCGTGCAGTTGCAGATCAACTATGCCGATTGGGAAAACCCCGCCGTACAGTCGCGCGCGTGCTACGAAGTCGCCCGAAAACACGGTAAACCCGTCGTTATTATGGAACCGGTCAAGGGAGGAATGCTCGCGTCGCCGCCCGCGGAAGTGGAAAAGATTTTAAAAAACGCCGAGCCGAATTCTTCCAACGCTTCATGGGCGATCCGCTTTGCGGCGAGTCTCGACGGAGTCGTCACCGTTCTTTCGGGCATGAGCGATCTTGCGCAGATGCGCGACAATCTTTCCTATATGACGAATTTTACTTCGCTGAGCGATAAACAGAAAGCGACGCTTGCCGCCGCACAGCAAGAACTGAATAAAATGCCGCTCATTCCCTGTACGAACTGCAACTACTGCGCGAAAGTCTGCCCGAAAAACATCGGAATATCAGGCACTTTCACGGCGATGAATTATCTGACGATGTATCGAGACAGAGCGCTCGCCGCGTCGCAGGAAAACTGGCTCGTGGAAGGTCACGGCAAGTCGCGGGCGGCTGATTGTATCCGTTGCGGCAAGTGCGAGGTTGCCTGTCCGCAGCACATATCCATCCGTCGCGAACTGGAAAAAGCGGCTGCTGCATTATATTGAGAGGAAAAAAAATGATCGAATCGATTTTAGTAAAGAAAAATGTTTCGTTAAAGGCAAAAATTACGATCAAAAGCCTGATATCTGCGGGCGTCGTTGCGTTTGCCGTTCTTTTGCCGCAACTGGTGCACATATGGGCAGGCTCTGCGGGCGGAGTACAGTGGCTGCCCATGTATCTTCCCGTCCTGCTCGGCGCCTGTCTTTTAGGCGTTTGGTGGGGGCTCGGCGTGGGGATCGTTTCGCCTGTCGTCAGTTTTTTAATTACTTTCGCCATGGGCAACCCCATGCCTGCGGCTGCGCGTTTGCCTTTCATGATCGCGGAACTTGCGATGATCGCAGCAATCGCCGGTTTATTTTCCCGAAAAATAAGTCAAAACGGATGGATGGCATTTCCCGCCGTGCTTCTCGCCTTTGTCGGAGGGAGAATATTTTTTTTCCTGCTCGCCGCGATCTTCCAAAATATCGCGCCCTTTACGGCGGCAGTCGTATGGTCTCAGATCACGACGGGGCTTCTCGGACTCGTTGTGCAGGCGGTTTTGGTGCCGTTTTTGATCTTGGGGATCCGTTATCTTGCCGATCGGGACAAAAATCATGACTGATTTGGAAATGGCCGTGCAGAATCTGGCGGGGCATACGCTCTGCCTTTGCCGCGATGGTATGTGCATATTTTCGGAAAGACGCGGGATTGCCCCGATGATGGATTTGATCGCCTCGCATGCGGACGTGACAGGATATGCGGCCGCCGACCTGGTCGTCGGCAAGGCGGCGGCATTGCTGTTTGTTTATGCGGGTATCCGCGAAGTTTATGCGGAAGTCATATCGGATGGCGCAGTCCGCATCTTAAAAAAGTACGATATTCCTTTTCGTTTCAGCAGGCGTACGAAACAGATCGTGAACCGAAAGGGCGACGATATCTGCCCCATGGAAAAAGCCGTTCAATATATCGATGAACCCGAACCGGCGCTTTCGGCGCTTACAAACGCTATACGCAATATGACGTAAAAAGAGACCGCTGCCACCAGCGGTCTCTTTGGTACTCCCGCTGGGAATCGAACCCGGAACGGCCCCTTAGGAGCAATTAGAAAGAGCGTTTATCGCGTACAATTCAGGCATATTCAGCCGTTTTGTGCGTTATGAACGCTTATTTTTTTACTCTTTTTTCGTAATGTTTGGTAACTTTCATCTTGTATATTTCTGTTCGGGTGTAATTCGGGTGTAAAATTGAAGGTGTAAAGATCTTCCGACAACGGCAAAAATATTGTAAATTTGGTGTGTTGACTATTGCTTTTTTGCCGATAAAGTGCTATACTTATAAGCGAGGTGTTTTTGTATATGAAATATTTATCTGTAACCGAAACGGCAAAGAAATGGAATATATCGGAACGGAGCGTCCGTAACTACTGCGCATTGGGAAAGGTTGACGGTGCGTTTTTAACGGGCAAGACTTGGAATATCCCCGAAGACGCGCAAAAGCCCGACAGAGTTAATAAGAAAATAGAATTGCCGACTACCCTTTTGGAAGTGCTTACGGCGGAAAAAAAGGCAAAACTTTCGGGCGGAATTTATCACAAGGTACAAATCGAATTGACGTACAATTCCAACCATATCGAAGGCAGCCGCTTAACGCATGACCAAACGCGCTATATTTTTGAAACGAACACAATCGGTATTGACGGCGGAGCGGTAAAGGTTGACGACATTGTGGAAACGGCAAATCACTTTAAGTGTATCGACTTGATTATAGAAAACGCTAAAAAGCCGATTACGGAAACTTTTATAAAAGAATTACACCGCACATTGAAAAGTGGAACGACGGACGCACGTCAGGATTGGTTCGCCGTCGGCGATTACAAACGATTGCCGAACACCGTTGGCGATATGTTCACGGCGCAGCCCGAAGAAGTTGCCGAAAAAATGAAGGAACTGCTTTTCGAGTATAATGCGAAGAAAGAAAAAACTTTCGACGCCCTTTTGGACTTTCATTACAAATTCGAGTGTATCCACCCTTTCCAAGACGGCAACGGACGCATCGGCAGACTTTTACTATTCAAAGAGTGCCTAAAATACAATATCGTTCCGTTCATTATCGACGAAGAATTAAAACTGTTCTACTATCGCGGCTTAAACGAATGGCAAAACGAGCGCGGTTATTTACGCGATACCTGCCTAATGGCGCAAGACAAATTCAAACTTTACCTTGATTATTTCAAGGTTCAATATTAACAATACAGGAAAGTTATATGACGGATAAAAATTCGATGAGATTCGATTTCGGGCAAGCAAACGACGAACAGAAAAAAGCGATACAGCATATTGACGGACCAGCTCTTATAATCGCAGGTCCCGGCACGGGCAAGACTTTTACTCTTGTTAAAAGAGTTGTTTATCTTATCGTCGAAAAAGGCGTAAAACCAGAAAATATTTTGATTGCCACCTTTACGGAAAAAGCGGCAAAAGAGCTTATTACGCGTATCACAAACGAACTTATCAGGCTTAATATAAACGTAAATATAAATGAATTGTATATCGGTACGATTCACTCTATTTGTCTGCGGCTGATAAAAGAAAATGTCGAATTCACGAGATTAAAAAAGAATTATCGACTTATGGACGAATTTGACCAAAAATATATGATTTACAGAAACCATAAGATATTTGATGAAATTCCGAATTTAGAGCTTATAGCCGATAGATTAAGTCCTTGGGAAAAATCAAAGCAGCTTGCATATTATTTCAATGCTATATCGGAAGAAATGATAACCGTGGAAGATTTGTTAAAGGACAACGATGCGGCTGTTCAAGTGCTTGCCCGTGCTTATGAAGTATACTTAAAACTACTTGACGAAGAAAACGCTATGGACTTTTCGTCCATACAGGTTATCGCATATAATTTGCTAAAAGACCACGACCTGATACGCAATAAAATTCAAGAGCAAATACAATACGTTATGATTGACGAATATCAAGATACTAACTATGTTCAAGAACAGTTGATATTTTTGATAGCGGCAAAACATCACAATATCTGCGTTGTCGGCGACGACGACCAAGGCTTATATCGGTTCCGCGGCGCAACGATAAGAAATATTCTGGAATTTCCCAACAAGTGGAAAGACTGTGCGAAATTTAACCTTATAGAGAACTACCGTTCCGAAAGAGATATAGTTAATTTTTATAACGATTGGATGCAAAGCACCGAATTAAGTGGCTTTAAATGGCAAAATTTTCGTTATGAAAAAGCAATAAAGCCTTCCAAGAAAAACTTAATCGAAGGTGTACCGACGGTTGTTAAAGTTTCGGGACAAAGAAATTTAGAGAACTGGGGCGACAATATTATTGATTTTATCAATAAGTTAAAAGCAAGCCATACAATTACCGACTACAATCAAATAGCTTTTTTATTCCGTTCAGTTAGAAACGACCGCGTAAAAGCCCTTGCGGATTATCTGGAAAAACACGGCATCCCCATTTATTCCCCGCGTTCCGATATGTTTTTTGAGCGTGAAGAAATAAGGTTGCTTATCGGCGCGCTTTTGGTTGCCCTTCCGAATTATTTAAGGAAAATGCAGACGGACAAGTATATGCCCAAAGTTATGTTAGATTATTATAAAGATGAATGCTTGCCTGTATTTTTAGAGTTTCAAAAGTCTAATCCGAATGCTCCGCTTATAAAATGGTGCGCAATGAAAGGTATAGAGCATAGCGATCCCAATCACAATGACTTTAACTATGCTTTTACCGGTCTTGTTTACGAAATGTTGCAATTCGAGCCGTTTCTTTCTATTATGCAATCGGAAATTTCGGGCGTTGTAGATTCACGCGCAATAAGAAATATTGCCGAGTTTACAAAGCTGACTACAAGATATGAGTTCTTACATAAAATCAACGTCTTTACTGCAAGAGGCATCGAACTTGATATAACACAGTTTTTTAATCGCTATTTGCGGTTTCTATACGAAGGCGGAATCGGAGAGTACGAGGATGATTCGGAGTATGCGCCGAGCGGTTGCGTATCTTTTATGACGATACATCAATCGAAAGGTATGGAGTTCCCCGTCGTAGTTGTTGGCTCCCTGTTTTCAACACCGAGAAACGATTTTAAGGATGTAATACAAGAACTCGAAACCAACGTGTACGCAAGAAAGCCCTTTGAACCGTATGAAAGCATCAAGTATTTTGATTTCTGGCGCGTGTTCTATACGGCTTATTCGAGAGCGCAAAGCTTACTTGTTTTAACTGCGGACGAAGGCGGAAAAGGCCTTGGAAAAGAACCGTCGAAATATTTTTCCGATTGCTACGGCAAGCTCCCGAATTATTGGGATACCGATATTGATTACGGAAAAATACAATGCGAACCCGTGAAGAATGTGAATATTAAGCAAAGCTACTCTTTCACTTCGCATATAGCAGTTTACGAGAACTGTTCGTTGCAGTATAAATTTTATAAAGACTTGGGATTTATCCCCGTTCGTGAAGGCGCAACGATGTTCGGTACGCTTGTACATGCCACAATAGAAGATATACATAAAGCCGCTATGCGTGGCGAATCGCAAACGATTACAGGCGAAAACGTTGAAAGTTGGTTTGCCGAAAACTATGAAACGATTTCAAAGAAAGAACACGCCTATTTGAGTGAAAACGTGAAAGCCGCCGCCTTAAAACAAGTTTTGCGTTATGTAGACAGGCAATCTTCGCATTGGGATAGGATTAAAGACGCCGAAGTCGAAGTAAGCCATGTTGAAGAAGATTACATTTTGAGCGGTAAGGTCGATTTAATTGAGGGAGAAAACGGTACGCTCGAAGTCGTAGACTTCAAAGCCGAGAAAAAGCCCGATATGGAATTGGATAAAGAGCGGATAGCGCGCTATAAACGACAACTGCAAATATATGCCTATATCATTGAACAGCGTATGGGATTGCCTGTAAGTAAACTTCGCCTTTATTATACGGGCGACGATACGAGCGGCGTTCCCGAAATCACGTTTCCAAACGAACCGGCAAAGATTCGGGAAACGATTGACGAGTTTACCGAAGTCGTACACAAGATACAATGTCTTGATTATTCTACACGGTCAACTTCGCAAACGATTTGCAATAACTGCGATTTACGGCATTTCTGCAAACATATTTAAGAAAAAATAAATCAGGAGATTATTTATTATGAGTGAAACACAAGAGCAGCTCTCTTTCGAGTTTGAAACAAGAAAGCCTATCAAGGGCTATCCCGAACTTCATTGGACGGGCAAAAGACCGTATAAGTCAACGGTCTATTATCCTGCGCAGTTAAAAGAAGTTTACGGCGAAGAAAAGAACGGTTGGCTGAATAAAATTTTCTGGGGTGATAATCTCCAAGTTATGAGCCACCTTTTGAAGGATTATCGCGGCAAGATTGATTTGATTTATATCGATCCCCCGTTTGACAGTAAAGCGGATTATAAAAAAAAGATTAAACTCAAAGGCAAAGAGGTATCCAACGATCAATCCACGTTTGAAGAAAAACAATACGGCGACATTTGGACAAATGACGAGTATCTTCAATTTATGTATGAACGAATAATTTTAATAAGAGAGTTATTATCTGACAAGGGTAGTCTATTTTTACATTGTGATTGGCATAAAGCACATTATATCAGATTAATACTTGATGAAGTATTTGGTAGGGATTCATTTAAGAATGAAATAATTTGGAGCTATAAAAGTGCTGGAATGTCAACTAGTACATTCCCAAGAAAACATGATAATATTTTTTATTATTCTAAAACGGATAATCGAAAATTTTACCCTATTTATGTACCACATGACCCAAAAGTTTTGAATCGATTTCAACGCGATGAAATCGGACCGTATCAACTTGTAAATGGAAAAAAATATTACGCAAATCCGCAAGGAAAACCTATTGAAGATGTTTGGGAAATTCTTTTAGCCAATCGTGACAGTCAACGAACAGATTATCCTACTCAAAAGCCTGAAGCACTGATCGAAAGGATTGTAAAATGTTCAACAGAGCCTGGAGATATTGTCCTTGACTGCTTTATGGGTAGCGGCACTACGCAAGCCGTTGCTATGAAACTCGGACGTCGCTTTATCGGCGCAGATATTAACTTGGGTGCGATACAGACGACAACGAAGCGGCTTATCGGTATTGCGAGCGAATTGAACGGACAACTCGGAAACGACGACAAATATACGGGGTTTGAAGTTTTCAACGTAAACAATTACGATATGTTCCGCAACCCTGTCGAAGCGAAAGAGCTCATCTTAAAAGCGTTGGAAGTACAGCCGTATGAAACGAGCAATATCTATGACGGCGAAAAAGACGGACGAATGGTAGTAGTTATGCCCGTCAATCGTATTGCTACGAAAGCGGATTTGCAGGGACTTATTCATAATTTGCCGTACAAGACTTTTGAGAAGAAAAAAGAAGAAGATCCGAACGCCGTGGTTTTGAAACTCATTCTCGTATGTATGGGACACGAATCGGATTTGGCGGCGGTCTTAAAGCAAGAACTGAACGCATATAACGTGGACGTAAAAGTGTTCGATATTCTGCACGATAGGACAGAGTTGCAGTTTAAGAGAGATGCCGAAGCAAGCGTAGTGATTGAAAACGGCGAACTTATCATAAAGAATTTCTATCCGCTCAACCTTATGCAGAAGCTCTCTATCGACAAAGATATGTTGGAAAACAAAATCGTCGTAGACGATTGGCGGCAACTTGTAGAGTCTGTTTTCATTGATTTCAACTACGACGGTGCGGTTATGCAACCGACGTTGACGGATATTCCCGAAAAGAACGGTTTGGTTGCCGGCAAATATAAAATTCCGCAGGATGCAGGTAAAATCCGAGTAAAAATAACGGACGTCCTTTCCGAGTCGCTGGAAGTCGAGGTGGAAAATGGCTAAACGACAAGTGGAACAGAGCTCTTTCGCTTTCTTTGATTTCTTGCGTCAATTCTATACGCAAAACAAAGGTCGTATAAGAAATCGTTATAAAGATTTAACGAAAAAGTTTTTGGATTATAATGACAGCACGAAAAACCCGAGAGCCTATTTACGTACACCGCAATTCGAGGCGTTGGAAACTTACGTATTCTTAAAGGAATTTTGCAACAATCCGCAGATTTACGATCTTTTCGATAAATGGTATAAACGTCAAGGCGATTTTGCCGCAGAAACCGTTTATACTGTTGTAAAAGGCAATTCGGGACAGATGTCGCTGTACGATACGGAAGCTGTCAACTATAAAATCGTATTCGACGCTATGAGGAAAGTTGCGACGTCTTATCCCAACTACATATACGCCCTTACTATGGGACTTGGAAAAACAGTCCTTATGGCAACGTGTATCTTTTATGAGTTTTTGCTTGCAAACAAGTACCCGAAAGATACAAGGTATTGCCACAACGCACTTGTATTCGCCCCCGATAAAACGGTATTGCAATCACTTCGTGAAATCGTTACAATGGACAAAGAAAAAGTCGTACCGCCCGAATACTGTCGTGTACTCGACCAAAATATAAAGTTCCATTTTCTCGACGATTCGGGTATTACACTTAACACGCTCGATAATTCGGATTTCAATATCGTTATTTCCAATACGCAGAAAATTATCAAAAAGCGTGTGCATAAAGAGAAAACGCCAATAGAAAAATTGCTTGAAATGTCGAACGTTCCGCAAGAAGAGCAATCGTCCGATATTATATCGTCGGTATTAAATGCTGTTTATACGGAAGAAAACACCAGAGATGAAGGCGAACTTCTTTCTAATCAACGCTATGCAAAGCTGAAACGTTTAGAGCAACTTGGAATTTACGTTGACGAAGCGCACCATCTTTTCGGCGGTGATTTGCAGAAATCAATGAACAGTTTGCGCCTTACAATCAATGATTTGGCGGCGGCGTTAAAGGAAAGCGGAACGAGAGTGGTTGCGTGTTATAACTATACGGGCACGCCATATTTCGAAAATTCCGTTTTGCCCGAAGTCGTTTACAGTTATGGGTTAAGAGAAGCAATCGCAAACAAGTATTTGAAAGACGTCGATATTAAGGGTTACGATAACGTAAAGAGCGAAACTTTCTTAAAAGCGGTTATAGAAGAATTTTGGGAAAATTACGGTGGGAAAACTTATGAAGGATTACAACCGAAACTTGCCATTTTCGGTGCTACCATTGATGAAGTTGTGAACGAAATTCGTCCGGCAGTCGAAAAAATCTTGGCAGAACTCGATATTCCGCTCAACAAGATTTTAGTAAATACGGGAGATTCTGCCGTTACGAAAGACACCGACATAAAAGCATTTAACGATTTGGACGTTGCGGGAACCGTCGGTTCCGAAAAACAGTTTATTCTACTCTGTAACAAAGGACGCGAAGGCTGGAATTGTCGTTCGCTGTTCGGCGTTGCTCTTTTCCGTTCCCCCAAGTCCACGATTTTTGTTTTACAGGCTACTATGCGTTGTTTGCGTCAGATTACGGAAAATCAGCAAAAAGCTATCGTTCGCCTTTCCAAAGAAAATATGGATATTCTGAATAACGAGCTTACCAAGAATTTCCGAGTTTCTATCAACGATATTTCCAACAGCGGCGACGGAAAACAAAAGGAACTATATCAAATAAAGCTATTAAAACCGATTACGTTGCATTTGAAACGAATTTATCATAAATATAGCTTGATTGAAAAAGGTTATCATGCGCCTGTTGATTTCAATTTGCGTGGAATGGAATACGATAAATACGAAACGCATTTATATGAAAAAGAAAGCCTTACCGACCAGCGCATAATCAAAAAATCGGTTGTTGAACTTGGCGGCAATAGGATTTATACTCCTTATACGCTTGTTGCGGAAATCGCCAAGTATATGAACTTGCCTTGTTTGTTTATTGAGAAAATACTTACGGAAAGTGCTGACGGAATAGAGACTATAACCGAAACTGTTTCAAAGTATAACGCTGTACTTATCGACATAATTATACCTAAAATTTTTCATACGCTGTTTGAAATCGACTGTAAAAGAATATCCGAAGAAAAAGATGTTGATTTGCTTCAAATGCCGGAAGGAAAAGACGCCTACGAATTTCTCGCATATCCCGATATGGTTGCCACGAATAGCGATTTGCAGTTTGCCAAAACGGATATTGATGGTAAACCTTATCATGATAAAAGTTTTCATACCGATAAATATTGTTTTGATTCCGAGCCGGAAAAACAATGCTTCTTACAATATGTTTTCAGCGAAAAAATCAAAGAAGTTTATTTTACGGGAATGTTTACAAGTAAATATAACGGTCTTGCAATACAATATATCGATCCCGAAACAAATGCGATACGTTCTTACTATCCAGATTTTATATCGAAACTTGACGACGGAACTATCCAGATTATAGAAGTTAAAGGCGATAATAAAATCGATGATGCCGTAGTAAAGGCAAAAGCCGCCGAGGCAAATGAAATGGCAATAGAAAGTAAAATGAAATACATAATGTTGCCGGGTTCGCAAATTATGAATGGAAAAGTGATTTAACATTATGCCTATAATTCACTATAAATTTGCGGACGGACATACGGATGAAATCGAAGTAACGGAAGAAGTCGCGGCGGCGTTTGAACAGTTGGAAAAATATGAAAAGAAAGTCGAACGCAAGGAAACACGTCGGCACGTTTCGTTAAATGTGCTTATTGAAAGCGGCTTTGATTTTCCTACCGAGAGTATAGATATTCTCAATGCGCTTGATAAACAAGAGCAAGAAAAATTGGAATGGAAAGAAGAACAATTCCGCAGGCATAACCTTAACGATAAGAAAAAAGAAATCTTTTCTTTACTTACCTATCGGCAAGCAGATGCATACTTTCGTCATAGATATTTGCATATCAAGAAAACCGAGATTGCAAGATATTTGAACGTAACCGAAGGCGCAGTCCGTAAACTAATCAAAAAAGCCGAGACGACCTTGCGAGAATACAGATTGGCGAACGAGAAAGAAATCAAACTTTTGGAAGCGATTTTCGGCTCTTGCTTATAGGGGGTACGATTTTTAACACCCCTTATGGCTATATTATGTAAGGGCTTTATCGAAAACTTAATATTCGTTAAAAAGTCAGTCTTATATCAAGGCTGATTTTTTATTGTCCTTAAATAATCTACAAGGAGTGTTTATGAGTAAGAAAAACAAACGACGGAAAGAACTTTTACAATTTATACGACGGCGAAGCGGACGACGTTTTGTCGTTGCGATTATGGCAAATGAATTCGGTGTAAGCGAACGAACATTGCAAGCCGATTTGAGATTTTTGGAAGCGTTCGGTCAGATAAAACGAATGCCGAGTTACAACTCTTTGCACAGACAAAACGGCAATATTATCGTCTATACGGGAAGCCGACGGCGTTGCAAGATAAACGAAAGCGATTGGCTGTTTAAGGGGTGAGATTCAGAAACATCGAAAAATGGGCAAAAAAATGAACAGGATAAGAGCGAGACTCAAATGCCCCGTTTTACGGGTATTTTTTGCAATCTCGCTCACAATTTAAGACAAACGGGATACCCGTTTTCTTTGAGCAAGCACAAACATTTTGCTTGCTTTTCTTTATGAATTTTAAGGAGTTTATATGCAGGAAAATACAGCGAAAAGAGCAAGGATTCGCACCGTTCGGGACGCCGTTGCGCTATTAAAACAGATTGACGGACAGACCGCCGTTACTTACCACTTTATTCGTAAACTTTGCGATAACGAAAAAATTAAATCCATTCGTGCGGGCAAAAAAATTCTTATCAACTATGATGAGTTGCTTTCGTATTTGAATATCGACGAGGCGTGCTGATATGGCGACGATAAGAAAACGGCAATTAAAGAATGGCGAAAACGCTTACACAATACAAGTCAAATTCAAAGATAAAGGCAGCGGAAAAACGATACTCGAAACGACGACTTGGCGTTCCGATACGAAACTGACGGCGAAACAGGAAGAACGAGCCGTACAAAATTTTGCGGACGACTTTGAGCGTCAGATACGGGAAACCGTCAACGGTGCGACTGCGACTTTTGACACCCCTAACATTACGTTCAGAGAATTTGCCACGCAATGGTTAGAGAAAGTAAAAAGAGATTGTTCGTTGACTTATTATGTAAAGGGACGCGATTGCATTGCTCTTGCAAATGAATATATCGGCGGCTATAAGTTGCGGGAAATCACGCCCGCCGTGATACAAAACTTTTATGATAAGCTCGACGCAATGAAAAAGAAAACGTATAAAGTTTTTTCGAAACCCGAATTTCGTTCCGTATTGGAAAAACACGGCTACAACTATATGAAGTTACGCTATGAAGTAAACATACAGGCTTGTACGCTTGCCAATGCCTTTGCGGGTAAAGCCGTGAGCAAAAATTGGAGTAGCGATCTTGCCGAACGGATAGGCGTTCCGTTCGACGAATTGTTTAACGAAAAGATAACCGAAGAACCTTACGCATACGAAACGATACACAAATTCAAACGCATAATCCGAGCGGTACTTTCTCTTGCAAAGAAAAACCGTTTGGTTACGGATAACTACGCTTCGGCAGACTATATCAATTTTCCGAAACGTCCGCCACATAAAATCGAGTGCATGACCGACGAAGATGCCAAACGCTTTTACAAGTTTATTTTGGACTATCCCGATATTCGTTACAAAACGGCTATGTTATTATTTTTGCTGACAGGCTTTCGGCGCGGCGAAGTTGCAGGGCTTGAATGGAAAGACATTGATTTCGAGAAAAGCGAAATTACGGTATGTCGTTCGGTAACTACCGTAAAGGAATTTGGAATGATAGAAAAAGAACCGAAAACGGATATGTCGAAACGAACGCTCGCCGTACCCGAAGTATTGATTGAAACGTTAAAAGAGTACCACGAATGGCAAATTAACCGCCGCGCTGAACTCGGAGATTATATGCAGGAAAATGATTATCTTTTTACGCAGGAAAATGGCAAACGACTTTATCCGAGTACCTTTACGGGTTGGCTGAATAAAATGTTGCGCGAAGCGAATATCGACCACTATTCGTTGCACAGTTTAAGACATACGAATATCACTTTACAGATTGCCGCAGGTATTCCTATTGTAACCGTTTCCGCAAGAGCGGGACATGCCCGCACGAGTACGACGAGCGACATTTATGCCTATGCTCTGCGCAGTACCGACAGGATTGCGGCGGATAAGCTCGGCAGTATCTTTTCGGACGAGCAAAAGCCCACAGAATCCCCGAAACCTACCGAAGAAGAACCTTTATTCGATGTGGACGAACAAGCCGTTATGGCTGAATTTAAGCGTATGAAAAGCGAAATGAAAAGGCTCGGCTTTGAAACTATGGAAGAATACAAAGAATATCTCGAATTTTTGGAAATGAAGAAAGCAAAAAAGAAAGATTTTCAAATGTGAAATTTTCTATATATAAAAACAATTCAAATACACCGAAATCTTTTTGACTTGAATAACTTTTAGTGCTATAATATTAAATACATAAGAGTTAAACAGATTTGTGATGCTGTTTTTCTACCTATGAATCCGTTTGGATTGGAGTGGTGGTTAGCACTTGTGTATAATGCTGAATAATCAATTTAGCCAAGGCATCCTCACGCTATATTGTAGGGTGCTTTAATTATTGGCAATTCGGAGGTTGATTATGAAGAAAAATAGTAAGGCACGTTTTAATAATATGGCACTTTATAAGGCTATGGACAATTTTTATGATGATCCGCAAGCACAAATATTGTGTCGCAAAGCGGGAGTTCAAAATTGTCCGGCAGAAGACACACGTTATTACGGCGTATTTTTAACTAATTGTAAAGATAATGAAATTAAAATAGATATTAAGCGATTTGAAAAAATTCTTGGGTTACCGAAAAATGTTAGTGCGGTAATAAAAGAACGTACCGGACATTATTTTGTCCCTGCAAAAAAAGATTACTATGACTATAATTGCAATATATTTTTTGAAGTGATTGCAAAAATAAAAAAAGATTGGAAAGAAGAATATAAGCCCTTAATCGATAAGGCAATTAAAGATATACCCGATGCGGAGTATCGCTTTGAAGATATGTGCGGGATATTAGAACCCAATGAAGCGGTTACTAATTCAATGATTTTACAGGCTAAGGCACAAGCAAAAGTACAAGCAAGGCGTAATCGTTTATATTTGAGCCTTTATGCGCAGTTTTTTCATCAAATGGTATCTCAAATAGAAGCCATTACAGTATCGGTATTAACAAATAACGGTTATGAAGGGGATCGTTTCGATAGAAATGTTTTTTACGCTTTCAAGGGAGCTAACCAAAGCAAAATAAAAGAATTAAATGGTTTTATGGAATACGATACGCTTTATGCGATATGGCATTTTATTAAGCATAATAGTAAATCGACTTATGATACGCTTTTAGAAATTGCTCCCGAAATTTTAGTTAAAGACGCAACGAATAATGAAAAATTATTGAACTATAAGCAAGGCGATTTAGCAATATACTATATAAATTTTACAAATGAATTAATAGAAAAATTATTGAACCGAGTTCAAACTTTTTTTGTTGAATATTGCAAAATTGTTTTTGGTGAAAACTATGACGAAGCGCAATGGAATTATAGTAAGTTTTTCCTTTCGAAAGTAAATGATGAAATTGAAATGCTGCAAAATCCGTTAGGTCTGCCAGATTGGATATAAAAGCAATCAAAAATATATTTTATAAAAAACAAAAAAATCCGAAACTTATTAAAATAAGTCTCGGATTTTTTGGTACTCCCGGCGGGAATCGAACCCACAAAGCCTCCTTAGGAGGGAGGTATTATATCCATTTAATTACGGAAGCATATTCAGTTTGGAAGATAATTCTCAATCTCGAAAAATTAAGAAATATCCGTTCGGGTGTAAAAAAGATGTAAATACGTTTGCGGCAAGCCGTTTTGTCGGTTAAAAACCGCCGAAAACACACCTTTTTGCACCATTTTGCCCATAATCTCTCGGATATAGCAACCCCTTAGGAGGGGGCTGTTATATCCATTTAACTACGGAAGCATGTATTCTGTTTACTCAATATATATTACTATAATTCGCGCAAAAAATCAAATAGTTTTATATGATTCATAAAATAAATGTATAAAAACGTTGATAAAATACGCGTGAAACTATATAATGGTAACATAGAAATAAAAAGGCGGGAATTGGTTTTGGAAAAAAGGCGCTCGAAAACGAAAATATTTTTCAAAAATTTCTTTTTGGCAGGACTGATTGCGCTGATGCTGATACTCAGCGTCGAATCGTTGATGCCCGGGGAAAAATCGGCGGAAAGCAGCAACGGTGTGAGCGATAAGGTCGACGAGGTCATAACCGATATGACTGCGGACGCAATCAAAAAAATCCCGCCGCAATCCGTCCGTATATTGACGGGCGACGAGTCCGCGGAAGTTCTTATCCTGAACTGTAATTCGACGTTCACGCCGGAAATACAGATCTTACCTACGAATACCTCTGTCAATTATCGCAAAACGGTCTGGACGTCGAGCGCGGAAAATATCGTTTCGGTAGACGCAAACGGTCAACTGAACGCGAAAGCGATCGGTACTGCGACGGTCACGATTTCGTTGGAGGGGTATGAATCTGTCAATGACAGCATCGAAATACAGGTAGTGGAAGTTTTCGCGAATGATTTACAATTGCATCTTACGACAAGCGAATTACCCGTAGGAAAGACCACGGCACTGAAAGCGGCTTTATCGCCTGCAAACGCGACTTCCCGCGGTCTTACATATAAAAGTTCCGACAAGGAGGTCGCCGAAGTATCGTCCGCAGGGATCGTGCGTGCGAAAAAAGAGGGTAAAGTAACCATCTCGGTTTCCTATCTGTCGCTGACAGATAAAAACGGAGAAAAGTTTGCAATTACCAGGGAAGTGACCTTGACGGTCGTGCCCAATACCGAACCGAATATTCCTTTGGAAAAAATTGAATTGTTTCTGGAAGACAACGGCTCGATATTTTACGATGAGGGAAAAGATCAATACTATGTATTTGCGGGCGAAAGTATTTCGCAATCCGTGACCTTGGCTCCCGCAGACGCGACCGACCGTCTGCTCGTATGGTCGAGTTCGGACGCTTCCGTTTTACAGGCGGGCGGCGAGGACGGAACGTGTACTCTTACGCCTTTGAAAAAGGGATCGGCAACGATCCGCGTCAGCGCGGCTGCAAACTCGAATGTTTCGACGGAATTCACGCTTGAAGTCCGTAACAGGACGCTCGGCGCCGTGATCGGCGTGCAGGGCGGCAAATCGGAATTGAAACCGACCGATCGGCCGAACGTATTTACTTTGAATATTTCGGCGGGCGCGCGCGGTATTCTCTTCGCGGTTTCCGCCGCGACGGAAGAATTTTACATAAAGTATGACACCGACGAACGTGAAATCGCAGAGATCTACGAGGACGGTACTTTGTCTACCTACAAATCTTCTGCGGGCACAGAGGAAGGTTATGTCACGTTGAAGATAATCGTTTCCGACAATGATTCGTTTTCTTCGGACGGAGGGGGACTGTGCGAAACGTATGAAGTCAGACTCACCGTCTCCAAGCAGACGTTCAGCGAAAACGTGAGCGGCTGGGCGCTGTTTATCCGAAAACTGTTCGGGCACTTCGGCGCGTTTTTGGTATTAGGCATTTTTGCGGCGGGCACGTTTATTTTGTTTTCCAAAAAAAATTGGAAATCACTGCTCATCGGTTTTTTCTTTGCGATCGTTTTCGGCTTTACCTTTGCCTGCGTAACGGAATTATTCCAGATGGATATATTTACGAGCGGGAGGCACGCGTCTTTCGACGACGTGGTCATCGATTGCAGCGGGTATATGCCCGCGGTCCTCGCGATCTACGGAGCGGTTTTAATTACATGGTTCATCATTGCGATCGTGCGGAAAAGCAAGAAAAAGAGAGATATACAAGACGATTTGAAAGGGGCGGAATAAACCGCTCCTTTTTTATTGTGTAACTTGTGAAAATCATGAGTTATAAATTTGATTTTTTGACAAAAATGTTTTATAATAGTATTCGGTAGAAATTGGTCAATAAGCTAATGGAGGTATTATGGATAAAATCAAGTTGCTGCAAACGAGGCGCTCCAAAGTATTGGAGGCGGGAAGCGAGATACGTAAAACGATTTCCGAACTCGTAGATGCCGACAGTTTTGTGGAACTTTCCGGGTACAGTTTTTCCAAAAACGAGTTTTACGGAGAGGATGCCGAAGGCGAAGGCGTGGTCACGGGATTTGCGACCGTAGAAGGGTATCCCGTTTACGTCGCGGCGCAGAATATTAAAGTGATGAGCGGCGGCGTCAGCAAGGCGAACTGCGAAAAAATCTTGAAATGCCTTACCTTGGCGGAAAAAAATTCGACGCCCGTCGTCTATATTCTCAACAGCCTCGGCGTTCAAGTCGGCGAAGGCGTCACCGTTCTGGAGGGGCTTGCCTCCGTTTTGGCTAAATCCGCGCGTTTGCACGGCGTCGTGCCGCAATTTACGATCGTGAAAGGCGAAGTGTACGGACAGGCCGCGCTGTTTACGGCGAACGCGGATTTCAATTTCTTTTTAAAGGAAGGCGTTCTGGCTGCCAACAGCCCGCTCGTCATTTCCGCAAAGAGCGGCAAAAATCTTCCCAAAGAGGAAGTTGGCGGCGCAAAGGCGCTCGATAAAACCAACCTCGTTTCCTTTACCGCGGAAAACATGGCGGAGATCCGCTCGAAGATCTTTAAGATCATAGACCTTTTACCCGATTACAATTCGGTAGTCGTGGAAAACGGTGCTGACCTCAATCGGGCGAACGCGAAACTCAACCAGCAATGTTCTTCCGACGAACTTGTAAAGGCTGTCTTCGACGCCGAAAGTTTTGTCGAGGTCGGCAACGCATATTCGCCCGAAGTAAAATGTATTCTGGGCCGCGTGGGCGGCGTATCCGTTGCGGCTGTCGTATTTGACGGTGAAGAGGGAACGGAACTCGACCAGTATAACATGGCGAAGATCAATTGGTTCCTGGAATTTGCAGCCTATTACAGCCTGCCTTTCATAAGTTTTGCCGACACGCTTTCGGTTGCGGCGAATACCTGCGTGAACAATTCGCTCGTTTTAAAACAGATATCCAAATTTATGGAGAATTTTGAACTGCTTGAAAACGCCAAAATTTCCGTCGTCTATAAAAAGGCCGTCGGCATGGGGTACACGCTTTTTGCGGCGAAATCCATGGGGTATGATTATACGTTGGCGTTTGCGAATGCGAAGATAGCGCTGTTTGACAGCGTGGCGGGTGCGGAGATTGAACTTGCCGCCGACGGGAGAACGCGCGAAAAATTGGCGGAAAAATACGCGGATGAAAATTCCGACCCCGTGAACGCGGCGAAAGACGGATATATCGACGATATCATCGAACCGCAGTTCGTAAAACAGTATCTGATAGCAGCGCTGCAAATGCTGCTCAAATGAGGTGTCGGGTATGAATTTTTTATTACTCGCAGAGAGCGCCGATAAGGTCGTTCAAAGAATTTCCATTCCCGAAAGCCTTCTCTATGCGCTTATAGGTTTCGTTGTCACGTTCCTGGGTATCGCAATACTGATATTTTTCGTTTGGGCGATGGGAAAGGTCATGGGAGTCGTAAATTCCCGTAAATCCGAAAAGAGCAAAGAGACATCCCCGGAGCCCGCCGTTGAGACGACTGCGGAGGACGGGATCAGTGAAGAAATAAAAGTTGCCATCATCGCGGCCATCGCCGCCTATTACGACGGGGAAAATACTTCCTGCGAATTCAAAGTCAAGAGAATCAGACGTTTATAAGGAGATAAAATCATGCGTAAATTTATAGTAACCATCAACGGAAACGATTATGAAGTCGGAGTAGAAGAAATCGGCGCCGAAGAACGCGTCGTAAACACGATTGCAGCCGCACCCGTAGCGGCTGCCCCCGCGCAGCAGGCGGCGCCCGCTGCGGCGGTAAACGGTGAAAAAATTCTTTCGCCCTTTCCCGGACTCATCAAAAAACTTCTGGTCGCGGAAGGTTCAGCAGTGAAAAAGGATCAGCCCATCCTCGTCCTCGAAGCGATGAAAATGGACAACGATATCACCGCTCCCTGCGACGGCAAAGTTTCCTTTAAAACGGCTGTCGGCAACAATGTCGAAACGAATGCAGTTCTGGCCATCATCGGTTAATAGGTGGCGTATATGCAGTCGGGTTTACTTTTAAATATCGGCGAGATGTTTAATAACTTATGGGAAGCATCAGGTTTGTCGCAGGGAAACTGGCAAAACTACGTGATGATATTGATCTCGTTCGTTTTAATGTATCTCGCGATCGTGCGGAAATTCGAGCCGTTGCTCCTGCTGCCCATTGCTTTCGGTATGTTTATCATCAACATCCCGGGTGCGAGAGAAGTCGTGTGGGGCGTGACCGATGATGCGGGGCATTTCGTCGAAGGCGAGGACAGGGGGCTTTTAGGCTACCTTTATTTCGGCGTCGAAAAAGTCATTTATCCGCCGCTGATCTTTTTGGGCATCGGCGCGATGACTGACTTCGGTCCGTTGATCGCCAATCCGAAAAGCATGTTGATCGGAGCGGCGGCGCAGTTCGGCGTATTCTTTACATTGTTCGGAGCGGTCGTTTTAGGATTCGATGCCGCTGCCGCGGCTTCCATCGCCATTATCGGCGGCGCGGACGGGCCTACGGCGATTTATCTGACGCAGGCGCTGTCTAAGTTTACGAACGAAGACCTGCTTGCGACCATCGCCATAGCGGCCTATTCGTATATGGCTCTGATCCCGATCATCCAACGGCCGATCATGAAAGCGCTGACCACCAAAAAGGAACGCGCCATCAAGATGAAACAACTTCGTACGGTCACCAAACTGGAGAAGATCATATTCCCGTTATTGGTGACGCTGGTCGTAGGGCTGTTGCTCCCCGATGCGATCCCTTTGCTCGGCATGCTCATGCTCGGAAACCTTATGAAAGAGAGCGGCGTCGTGGATCGCCTGTCTTCGCAGGCGCAGAACGGTCTGATGAATACGATCACGATCTTCCTCGGGATATGCGTTGGATGTAAAGCGTACGGAGAAGTATTCCTCGCGTTCAGTACTTTGAAAATCATTTTGCTGGGACTGTTTGCGTTCTGCATGGGAACTGTCGGCGGTCTGTTGATGGCAAAACTCATGAACAAACTTTCGGGCGGAAAGATCAATCCTTTGATAGGTTCTGCGGGCGTTTCGGCGGTGCCGATGGCGGCGCGTATATCCGAAAACGTAGGCAGGGAAGCCGATCCGAACAATCACTTGCTGATGCATGCGATGGGGCCGAATGTGGCGGGCGTGATAGGGTCCGCGGTCGCGGCTGGTTTCCTGCTCGCATGTTTCGGCGGCTAAACAGTCATTGCCGCAGATATTGCGGCAGAAGTATTCAGTTTGAATCAGGAGAAATATCATGGCTGAAAATAAAACGAAAAAGGTATTGATCACCGATACCATCTTGCGCGACGCGCATCAATCGCAGGCGGCGACCCGTATGAGGATCGACGAAATGATCCCCGTGCTGTCGCAACTGGACGATATCGGATATTATTCTTTGGAGGCGTGGGGCGGCGCCACCTTCGACAGTTGCCTCCGCTTTTTGAACGAGGATCCGTGGGAAAGATTGAGAACGCTGAAAAAGTATCTCAAAAAAACGCCCATTCAAATGCTTCTGAGAGGTCAGAACCTTTTGGGCTACCGTCATTATTCTGACGACGTCGTTGAAAAATTCGTCGCTAAATCCATCGAAAACGGCGTCAGCGTCGTCCGCGTGTTCGACGCGCTGAACGATCCTCGAAATCTGGAAACTTCCATGAAGGCGATCAAAAAATACGGCGGCATCTGCGAGGCGGCGATCTGCTATACGACCAGCCCCGTGCATACCACCGCTTACTTTGTAAAACTCGCCAAACAATTGGAAGACATGGGCGCGGACAATATCTGTATCAAGGATATGGCGAACCTTTTGCTTCCTTATACGGCGTTTGATCTCGTTACCAAACTTAAAAAGGAACTGAAACCCGAAACCAAGATTCACCTGCATACGCATAATACGGCGGGTACGGGCGATATGATCAACCTGAAAGCCGTAGAGGCGGGCTGCGACATCGTGGACACCGCGCTCTCTCCTTTGGGGAACGGAACCTCCCAGCCTGCGACGGAACCTTTCGTGGCAACGCTGAAAGGCACGCCGTACGATACGGGCATCGAGATCGAAAAACTCGTTCCTATCGTCAATCATTTCAAGGGCGTTGCGGAACGTCTGAAAAAAGATAAATTCCTTTCGCCGAAAGTTTTGCAGATCGATATCAACGCGCTGATTTATCAGGTGCCGGGCGGTATGCTGTCGAACCTGATCTCCCAACTCGCGCAGCAGAATAAGTCGGATAAACTTCCCGAAGTATTGGCCGAAGTACCCAACGTACGGAAAGACTGCGGCTATCCTCCGCTGGTCACGCCCAGTTCGCAGATCGTGGGTACGCAGGCGGTCTTGAACGTCGTGTGCGGCGAACGCTATAAAATGGTCACCAAAGAATTCAAGGGGATCTTGAAAGGCGAATACGGCAAACTGCCCGCCGAACCCGATCCTGCGATTGTCAAAAAGATCGTGGGTGACGAAAAGCGCATTACGTATCGTCCCGCGGACGATCTCAAACCCGAATACGACCAGTTCAAAGCGGAAATTTCCGAATATATCGAGCAGGAAGAGGATATCCTTTCCTATGCCGTGTTCGGTCAGGTCGCGATCAATTTCTTCAAATGGAGAAAAGCGCAAAAGCAGGGCGTAGACAAAAACCTCGCCGCGAATACGGACAAAGTCTATCCCGTATAATTACCATAGGCGCCTTATCGGCGAAGGCAGTCATTGCCTTCGCCGATATTCTATCAAGGATTTAATATGAAAAGAGTCATCGTTATCGGCGCGGGAGCATCGGGTCTTGTCGCGGCGTATTTCGCCGCAAAGCGGGGCAACGAAGTGATCGTGATCGAAAAAAACGAGAAATGCGGTAAAAAAATTTATATTACGGGTAAAGGGCGCTGCAATATCACGAACGATATTCTCCCCGAAGATTTCCTCTCGAACGTCGTTACAAATCCAAAATTTTTAACGGGCGCAGTGTATTCTTTTCCTCCGCAAAAGTTGATGCGGTTTTTAGAAGACGGGGGACTGCGACTGAAAACGGAACGGGGAGGCCGCGTGTTTCCGTTGTCCGATAAGGCGAGCGACGTTACGAAATGTTTGGAGAACTATTGCAAAAATGCGGGTGTTTGTTTTCATTTTAACGAGCAAGTGCAGGAAATTTGCGTTTTGCAGAGTACTATGTCAGACGTAATTACAGATAAGGCTCGCTATGCCTGCGACGCGTGCATCGTTTGTACGGGCGGATTGTCCTATCCGGGAACGGGCAGCACGGGAGACGGGTACGCTTTTGCCAAACGACTGGGACATACCGTCGTTCCCGTTACGGCCGCGCTCTGCGGGATAAATTTAAAAGATACGGATACGGCGACATTACAGGGACTGTCGCTCAAAAACGTTTCTGTTTCAGCCAAAAGGGGCGGAAAGGAGGTCGGCTCGTTTTTCGGGGAGATGCTGTTTACGCATTTCGGGATCTCGGGGCCGTGCGTATTATCCTTATCCAGTCTGATCAACCGTCTCCCGATGTCGGAAATCGAAATTTGCATCGACCTGAAACCCGCGCTTGACGCGCAGACGCTCGATAAGAGGATCTTGCGCGATTTCGAAAAATATAAGAATAAAATGCTGATTCACGCGCTGGACGAACTTTTGCCGAAATCATTGGTGCCGGTCGTCGTCGCGAGAAGCGGGATTTTACCTTCGACGCCCGTCAATTCGGTCACGAAAGCGCAGAGGGGGCATTTGCTGGAAACGATCAAGTGCTTTACATTGCGCCCTTCGTCGCTGCGCGGAATACAGGAATCGATCGTGACGGCGGGCGGCGTGGACGTAAGGGAGATACACCCCAAGACCATGGAAAGCAAATTGGTCAAAGGGCTGTATTTTTGCGGAGAGGTGCTTGACGTAGACGCCTTTACGGGCGGTTACAATCTGCAGATCGCGTTTTCCACGGGATACGCCGCGGGAAATAACGTATAACTATAATATATAAGAAGAGGTTTTCATGAAAGCAATTCGGGGAGCAACGACGATATCGGCCGATACGCCCGCAGAGATCAAGGACGCCGTCGGCGAGTTGTTGATACAAATGCGTGAACAGAACGGTCTGACGGACGAAAATATGATCTGCATTCTGTTTTCCAACACGTCTGACATCAAGAGCGCTTATCCCGCCAAGGCGGCAAGGGAAGCCGGCTTTTATTCCTGCGCGCTTTTTTCTTCTTTGGAACCCGAAATCGAAAGGGCGCTTCCGCTGTGCATACGCGTGATGATCTTGGCGGAGATCGAAAATCCGGTGCCCGTATATCTTCGGGGAGCCGCCAACCTTCGCAAAGATCTCAAAAAATTTGCGATAGCGCTCGACGGTCCGTCAGGAAGCGGCAAGAGTACCGTGGCGAAAATGCTCGCCCGAAAACTGAATATTTTATATCTCGACACGGGCGCCATGTATCGTGCGTGCGCGCTGAAAGCGATCGGCGAAAAAGTAGAACGCTTCACCGAGGACGCGGTGGCGCCGCTCATAGAAAATATTGCGCTCGACATACAATATACGGACGGCGCGCAGCGGACGATCTTGGACGGGGAAGACGTATCGGAAAAGATACGCCGTCCGGAAGTTTCCATGGCGGCGTCCGCCATTTCGGCGCTGCCTTGCGTGCGGATAAAAATGGTGGAGATGCAGAGAGAGATCGCGCGGAAAATGTCCTGCGTTCTCGACGGACGGGATATCGGAACGCACGTTCTTCCCGACGCTCCCTTCAAATTTTTCGTGACGGCGTCGAGCCGCGTCCGCGCGAAACGCCGCTACGACGAACTCAGACAAAAGGGATACGACGTCGAATACGACAATGTGTTGCAAGAGATCGAAGAACGGGACTACAACGATTCGCACCGTGCGTTTTCTCCGCTCCGACAGGCGGAGGACGCCGTCGTCGTGAATACGGACGAAATGAACGCACAGGAAGTGCTCGATTTCATCGTGCGCAAGATCCAGGAAAAAGTATAAGAGGACGTTATGTATAAATTTTTGAAAGGCTTTTTAAACTTCATCGTGCAGATCATCTATCCCTATAAACTGTACGGAAAAGAAAAAATCGTAAAGGGGCAGGCGTGCGTTCTGGTCGGGAATCATTATCGGCTGTGGGATATCATTCATATGGCCTGTACGACCAAAGACCAGGTGCACTTTATCGCCAAACAGGAACTGTTCGACAAAAAGTTGATCGGTTATCTCGCCCGCAAAATCGACGCGATCCCCGTCACAAGGGAAGGCAACGACATCAAGGCGGTCATGACGGCGCTCAAATATCTGAAAAACGGCGAAAAGATATCTATTTTCCCCGAAGGGACCCGCAACCGTACAGACGCCGACCTTTTGCCCCTCAAAGGGGGCGCGGCGCTGTTCGCCATCCGCGCCAAAGCGCCCATTTATCCCGTCATGATGGACGGTAAAACGAGGCTGTTCCGCCGCACGCGCATCGTCGTGGGAGATCCCATCGATCTGACGGAATTTTACGACCGTAAAATGACAGCGGAGGACTACGCGAAGGCGGAAGAGATCATACGCGACAAGATGCTGGAGATCATTCACGGATTTCAGGCGGAACGCGCGGCGAAAGCGGAAAAGAATAAGAAGAAAAAATGAAACTGTTTGTAGCAAAAAACAGCGGTTTCTGCAAGGGCGTGAAAAGCGCCGTGGAAACCGCCATGAATATCGACCCCGTCAATACCTTTTTATTGGGCGAACTCATCCATAACGAACTTATCAACGACGCCGTGCGTGCGCGCGGCATCGTCACCGTTGAAAGCGTGTCCGACGTTCCCGACGGCGCGACGCTGATCATCCGATCTCACGGCGCGGGAAGAAAGGTTTTCGGGGAATGCGAAAGGCGGAATATCCGCGTCGTCGACTGCACTTGTCCCTTTGTCAAGAGGACGCAGGACATCATCGACGGATTAAACGGCACGGGAAAAACGCTCGTCGTCGCGGGCGAGAGTCCGCACCCCGAAGTCGTCGGGCTTTTGGGTTGGTTCGAGGGGGAAACAGTCGTGATAAACGATCCCGACGATCAACGAATTTCCGCGCTTTCAGAAAAAAATTTGGCGATCGTGAGCCAAACGACCTTCTCGGAAGAAAAATTTAATAAAATTATTAAAAATATTGCAAAAGTTTGCAAAAAAACAGTTGAAGTTTTTAAAACAATTTGTTATACTACTAAAGAGCGTCAGAGGGAGGCGGAAAGACTCTCGTCTGTATGCGATGCGATGCTCGTAATAGGCGGTTTGAACAGCAGCAATACCAACAAATTATACGACATCTGCAAGCGCAACTGCGGGCATGTTTTCCGGTACGCCGACTCGGGCGAATTCGAAGCAGAAAAAATTAAAAAATTTAAAAATGTAGGTCTTGTGCTCGGCGCATCCACGCCGGACACGCAAACTCAGGAGGTTCTTTTTAAGATGGATAGTATCGACACAGAAGTGAAAGCAACGACCATGAACGAAATGGATGAAGTCGTTGCACAAATGGACAACGGACAGTCAAAATTAAAGAGGGGGCAGCTTGTAACTGCAATTATATCTTCGGCTTCGGACGAAGGCGTGGCTGTGTTGTTACCGTTCTTCAAAAAAGAAATACTCCTCGAAAAATCCGAAATCGAATGCGAAGAATACAAAAAGGAAGACTTCGCGGCGAAAGTCGGCGACGAGATCGAACTGATGGTCGTTTCCACCAATCCCGTTAAACTTTCCCAGAAGATCATTGCCCAGATCAAAGAAGAAGAGGGCAAGATGCAGGCGATTTCGGACGGCGAGGAATTCTCCGTTGTCTGCACAGGTTTCAATAAGGGCGGTCTGGTTTCCTCTATGGGCACCTATTCGGTTTTCGTTCCCGCGAAAGAGATCCGCATGGGCTATGTCAAAGAACTCGACAAATACGTCGGTAAAAAACTGCGTCTGAAAGCGCTCGAGATCAAAAAGAGCGACCGCAAAAAGGAGATCATCGCTTCCCAGCGCGTGATTCTCGAAGAGGAAAAGAACGCGAGAGACGCCGCCAAAGCGGAAAAAGAGGCTGAATTCTTTGCCAATATTCACGTGGACGACGTTGTGGAAGGCAAGGTCGAGCGCGTGACCAATTTCGGCGCGTTCGTATCCGTCAACGGTTTCGACTGCCTCGCGCACATCTCCGATCTCTCCTGGTCGGGCGTCAAGAATGTGACCGACGTTTTGGAGATCGGCAAAAAATACGATTTCATCATTTTGAAAGTCGACGAAGAAAACAAGAAAGTTTCCATCGGCTATAAACAGTTGCAGCCCCAGCCTTGGGATCTTGTGGCTGAAAAATACGCGACAGGCGACACCGTGCACGGCAAGGTCGTCCGCATCGTTCCTTTCGGAGCGTTTGTGGAGATCGAAAACGGCGTAGACGGTCTGGTCCACGTTTCGCAGATCTCTCACGAATGGCTGGAAAATCCCACCTCAGTGCTCACGATCGGCGAAGAGGTCGACGCCAAGATTTTGGTGCTCGATCCCGCGAACAAGAAAATGACCCTCTCTATCAAAGCCCTGCTGCCCGAACCCGAGGTCACGAAAGTGCGCCCCAGACGCGAGGACGGCGGCCGTGAAGAGAGAAGTGACAGACCGAGAAACAGAAAGCCCCGTGCCGCATCCAGAGACAGAGAAGAAGACGACTTCCGTGAATGGACCGAAGGCGGAGTCGGCGGCGCTTCCATTGCGGAGATGTTGCAAAACAAAAACGATAACTAAGAAAAAATCAGGCAACCCCGCTCGCAAGGCGGGGTTTTGCTTTATGTGAGGTGATTAAGATGTCTAAACAAGGTAACATTCGGATTGCTAGCGAGAACATGATGCCCATCATCAAAAAATGGCTTTACTCTGACAAAGACATTTTTCTTCGCGAGATCGTAGCAAACGGCGTAGACGCGATTACGAAATTCCGTAAACTTGCGGACATGGGCGAGGCACAGACCTCGGAAGAAGAGTATTGCATCAAAGTTTCCATAGACAAAGATGCAAAAACTCTTTCCGTAGAGGACAACGGCATCGGCATGACCGAGGACGAGGTGGAAAAGTATATCACGCAGATCGCCTTTTCCGGCGCCGCCGATTTTCTCGATAAGTACGAGAAAGCGGACGGAGACGGGATCATCGGACATTTCGGGTTGGGATTCTATTCCGCCTACATGGTTTCGGAAAATATCGAGATCTTTACGAAATCGTATCGGGACGAGCCCGCCGTTCGCTGGGAATCGGACGGCGAGAGCACCTATACCATCGAGCCCTGCGACAAGGAAACGCGCGGTACGAAGATCGTCATGCATATTGCCGACGCGGAAAAAGAGTTCTTGGACGAAGGTACGATCTCCACGCTCATTCATAAATATTGCGGTTTCATGCCTTACAATATTTATCTGAACTTTCAGGGTAAGGACGACAAGCCTTTAAACGATCCGCAGCCGCTCTACATCAAAAATCCCAAAGACTGCACGGACGAAGAATATAAGAGTTTTTATACCAAAACTTTTCACGATTTTCAGGAGCCGCTCTTCTGGATCCATTTGAATATGGACTATCCTTTCCGTCTGAAAGGGATCCTGTACTTTCCCAAAGTCAAAAATAAGGCGGAACTGGAACGCGGACAGGTCAAACTGTTCTGCAATCAGGTGTTTATCGCGGACAACATCAAAGAAGTCATTCCCGAATTTTTAACGCTTTTGAACGGCGTCATCGACTGTCCCGATATTCCGCTCAACGTCTCGCGCAGTTTTCTGCAAAACGACCGCGAAGTACAGAAAATTTCCCGTCATATCACCAAAAAAGTGGCGGACAAACTGACGGGACTGTTCAAAAACGACCGCGAAAAATTCGTGCAGTGCTGGAACGATATTTCCGTATTTATCAAAGTCGGGTGCCTGAAAGACGAAGATTTCTATTCCAAGGTCAAAGATATTCTCATCTTTAAAGACCTAAACGGCGAATATAAAAATCTCGACGAGTTTTTGGGCGTTGTGCCCGAGAGCGAAACGGCGGAAGAAAAGAGGGACGAGGAGAAAAAACCCGTTTCCGTCTACTACGTTTCCGACGAAGTAGGACAGTCCCAGTATGTGAACATGTTCAAAAACGCGGGTCTGAACGCCATCGTATGCGATACGTTCGTCGATCCTCATTTTATCAGTTTTCTCGAATACAAAAATCCCGAAAAGTGGAAATTCATGCGTATCGATGCGGATATCGATTCCGCGCTCAAAGACGGCGAAGTGAACGCCGACGACTTTAAGGACCTGACGGAATCATTCAAAAACTCGCTGAAAAATACTTCTATTGCCGTCAAGGCGGAAAAGTTCAAGAGCGCGGACGTGCCCGCCATCATCAACGTTTCGGAATTTACGCGCAGATTCAGCGAAATGAACGCGTTTTACGGGCTTGCGGGCGGCGATGCGGACCGCGACATGACTATTATTCTCAATACCGAAAATCCCGTCGTAGCGTCTTTTACGGGCTTAAACGACGAGATGAAAAAGTTTGTCGCCAATCAGATCTACTATATCGCCATGCTGTCCTATAAAAAACTCAATCCCGAAGAACTGAAAGATTTTTCGGACAACAGCATGCAACTTCTCAAAAATTATATCGGTTAAACCGCGGCGCGGGCAATCTTGCGAATTGCCCGCGCATTTATTTTGCATGAAGTTTTATACATTCGATTGCATAAAAGTATAAAATATTGTATAATGAAACTATGAAAGTCGGAATTTTTTGTAATAAGTCGCTGAAAAAATATTTACCCGTGCAAAAAGAACTGTTTCGGGTTTTAAAGGAACGCGGCATACACTACGATGTCTGCGAAAACGTGGACGACGCGGAAGGCATTGACGTCCTCATCGTGCTCGGCGGCGACGGTACGATGCTGAAAGTCGCTACGGCGGTCGGAAAAAAGGGCATCAAGATTTTGGGGATCAATTCGGGTAATCTCGGTTTTTTGACCGAGTTCGAAGGAGATGAGACCGAGAGCGCCGTCGAACTTTTGCAGGGCGATTACCGTTCGCAAAAGAGGGGCGTTTTGCAAGTCTGTGTCAACGGCCAAAACTTTTTCGCGCTCAACGAAGTATTTTTCCAGAGGCGTTACAACGAGGACGCGGATAACAACGTCGTATCCGTGACCGCTTTGATCGACGGAAAAAAAGTGGACGATTTCGTGGGGGACGGGATCATCGTCGCGACGCCCACGGGCTCCACGGCATACTCGCTTTCGGCGGGCGGGCCCATACTTACGCCCGATATCCACGCCTTTATCCTCACGCCCGTTTGCGCCCATTCGCTGCATAACCGTCCCATCGTTTATTCGGACGAAAGCGTCATGCAGGTGCGTCTGACTGACGAGGAAGGGAAGATATCCCTGTTTTGCGACGGGAAATTTATCTGCGTGATCTCGCAGAAAGATACTGTCTTTATCAAAAAAGCGGAATTTCAGGCGGAATTCGTTGCAGGTCAAAACAACTTTTTCGATAAGTTATTATTTAAACTCAATAAATGGAGCAACTGATTTACTATGATGAGAAGCGGAAGGCATACCACGATTCTGGATATCATTTCCAAGATGGAGATCGAAACGCAGGAAGAACTTTGCGCGGAACTGAACAAACAAAATTATAAAGTGACGCAGGCGACGGTTTCCCGCGACATCAAAGAACTGCGCCTGTTTAAAGTGGCGGGTGTGGAAAAAAAATATAAGTACGCCTATATCGACGAGGGACTCAACCGTATTTCCCCGAAAATGCAGAACCTGTTCCGCGAATGCGTACTTTCCATGCGTCCCGCAATGAATCAGGTCGTTATCAAAACGCTGCGCGGCAACGGCAGCAATGCGGGCATGATCGTGGATAAACTGAATTTTCAGGAGATCGTAGGATCCATCGCGGGCGACGACACTCTTTTGATCGTAACGGAAAGCCCCGAACAAGCCAATATCGTCGTGGAGAAACTGAACGAGTTTTTGAAGTGAGCGTATGCTGAACAGACTTACGATAAAAAACGTCGCGCTGATCGACAGCGCGGAAATAGAATTCGGCGAGGGACTCAACGTCCTTTCGGGCGAAACGGGTGCAGGCAAATCGGTGCTGCTGGACAGCATCAATTTCGCGTTGGGCGCCAAAGCGGATAAAAGCATGATACGGCACGGCGAAAGCGAGTGTTTCGTTTCGGCGTGTTTTCTGCTTGCCGGAGACAGCCCCGTATTTTCAGAACTCGCCGAAATGGGCATCGAGGGCGAGGAGGAAATGATCGTTTCCCGCCGTTTCCGCGCGGACGGCAGGGGCGATATCAAGATCAACGGCTCACCCGTGAACGCCACCATGCTCAAAAAGATCACCGCGCACCTCGTGGACGTACACGGACAGAGCGAGCATTTTTATCTCTTAAACGAACTCAATCAACTCAAAGTCGTGGATAAGTTCGCAGGCGATGCGGTCGAGGGGCTGAAAGGAAAAATTTCCGAAATTTTATCTTCCCTGCGCGAGAATAAAAAGCGTCTTTTTGCGCTCGGCGGCGATGAGAAAGAACGCGGCAGGCGCATCGATATTTTAAAATTTCAAATCGACGAGATCGAAAACGCACAACTGAAAGAGGGGGAGGAGGAAGAACTCCTCGCAAAACGGCTTTTGATCCATAACATGGAGCGCATCGGCCGCGCGTTGAGCGAGGCGCGCGAGGCGCTCGGCGGCGAAAACGGCGCGATGGACTGTCTGCACGCGGCAGACAGATGCCTTGCGGAGGTTTCCCGTTTCGGCGAGGAGTACGCGTCGCTTTCGGAGCGGCTGGAAAGCGTATGCCTGGAAGCCGAGGATATTTCCGAAACGGTCGCCGCCGCGGCGGAAGATCTGTCCTTCGACGAAAACGAAGCGGACAGGGTGGAAAAACGCCTGGACGTAATCCGATCGGTGCAGAGAAAATACGGTAATTCCTTTGCGGAAGTCATGCAATTCGAAGAAGAGATCGCCGAAGAACTGGACGTTTTGCAGCACTGCGACGAAGAATCGGAAAAACTGGAAAAATCGACGCGAGAACTTTGCAAACAGTTATATGCCCTTTGTAACGAACTGACAATTCTCCGTAAAGCCGCGGCAAAAGACTTTTGCGCCAGGGTGAGCGAGGAATTAAAGACGCTCAACATTAAAAACGCGAATTTCTGTGCCGAATTTGACTCCTACGGCGAAGAAGATGCGCCGCGCGCGACGCAGAACGGACTCGATTCGATGCGCTTTCTCTTTTCCGCAAACGCGGGCGAACCTTTAAAACCTTTGAGCAAAGTCATCAGTGGCGGCGAAATGAGCCGATTGATGCTCGCCATCAAGACAAAAATGTCCGATATCAACGAGATCGACACATATATTTTCGACGAGATCGACGCCGGGATCAGCGGCAATACGGCGCGCGTGGTCGCGGAAAAATTCGCAGATATCGCTAAGAAAAAGCAGATCATTGCGGTTTCGCATCTGGCGCAGATCTCCGCGATGGCCGACGAAAATTTCGTCATTTCCAAGACCGAAACCGAACAGGGTAAAACCGTGACGAGAGTCTCCCGCTTACAGGAGAGCGAAAAAATTGCGGAGATCGTCCGACTGGTCGGAGGAGAAAGGGACAGCGCCGCCGCGCGAGATCTTGCGGGGGAACTGATCAAAACTTCCTTGCAATATAAAAAATAGAAAGGTAAGCCCGAACGGAAAGTTCGGGCTCTTTTTTATCCTTTCATGGAAAATTTTTCTCCGTATATTGCGCCCGCCTTTTACGCAAAGTAATGATATATTAAAACGGGGGCGATTATGCGAAAGTTTAAATTTTCTACATTGACAATCCTATTTATATTCATTATCGTCTTTGCCGTCGCGGGAACGCCTGTGGGCGCTTCGGCAGACGGCAAAGAAGTTTATATAGGAGGAATCCCCGCCGGGTTTACGCTCGGGCTGGGCGGCGCTCAGGTAGTCGGTATCTGCGAAGTATTGACTGTGGACGGCGCTAAATGCCCTGCTAAAGAAGCGGAAATTTACGTTGGGGATATTATTTTGACATTAAACGGGGTTACCATCGAATCGGCAAAAGATCTGGACACCGTGCTTGCAAAAGAAATAAAGACGGAATATACCGTCGAGATACAGAGAGACGGCGAGGAGATGACGAAAGAAATCAAACCCGCCAAGGACATCACGAGCGGAAAACGCAAACTCGGCGTGCTCGTGAGAGACAGCGTATCGGGCATCGGGACGGTCACGTACATTGAAAAAGACACGCTTCGGTTCGGTTCTTTGGGTCATCCCGTTATGGGCGAAAACGGCGCGGCTATGAAGGTCGCTGGCGGCAAGATCTATAATTGCAGCATCGTGAACGTCGTCAAAGGGATCCGCGGCAAAGCGGGAGAACTGAAAGGCGTATTTCTGAATGACACGCATATTGCGACGGCCGAAAAGAACTGCGATTGCGGCATTTTCGGTCAATTCAAAAAGGGGTATGATTTTTCCCGATTCAAATGCGCGAAAACGGCTGCCGTAGGGGACACGCATCCCGGCAAGGCGAGCATTTTTACGACCATCGACGGAATCACGCCGAAAGAGTACTCTGTGAGTATTGTCAAGGTCGATAAAAATAATAAGCAAAACAAAAATTTTGTGATCAAAATTACAGACGACACGCTTCTGGCTCAGACGGGCGGCATCGTGCAGGGGATGAGCGGAAGCCCGATCATTCAGGACGGTAAACTCATCGGTGCGGTCACGCACGTGTTCCTGAACGATTCGACCCGCGGTTACGGCATTTCCGTGGATAATATGTTCGGGAATTGAGCATAAACGTATAGAAAGGTTCATATAAGATTTATATGAACCTTTCTTATTATTTCGAAGAAATCAAGACGTCCTGCAAGGCGCATAAAATTATATTTTTCTGTTCCCTTCTCGCTGTGATCGCGGGAATACTGTGCGGGATCATACTCGATAAACCTCTCTCATTGGATCTGTATTACCGCGAATATTGCAGCGATCTGATCTACCGTATCGTCAATAAAAACCAGTCGGTCTTTTCGATATTCTTTACGAGGATCTTAAACTACGCGCTGGTCTTGATCTTTTGTCTTCCGGGAGGTATCATCGTTTGGTGTCTGCCCGTGCATTATGTGATAATTTTTTATAAAGGCTTTATTTTCGGCACCGCTTGTGTTATAATGATAACGGTATATTCGCTGAGCGGCGTGATCATTTTGCTGTTGGTATTACTGCCTCAGCAAGTAATTTTCAGCGGAATTCTGGTGATCCTCGTATGTCCCGCATACGAAAACGCGAACAATAACAGACAATCGGGCTGTATCGCGCTGCGACCGTACGCGGATATCGTTGTTCTGTCGCTGATCATGTCCGTCGCTGCGGCGATTTTGGAACTCCTTACGATCGTCGCGGTCATCCGTCCCTTGAATTTCATTTTATAGGATTTTTATATGAGAATATTTTTACTTGTGATCGACAGTTTCGGAATCGGCGCGATGCCCGACGCCGACCTTTTTCATGACGAAGGCTCGAATACGTACGGAAATCTTTACGCGCGCACGGGAGTAAACCTTCCCAATCTGATTCGGCTCGGACTGAACAATATCGACGGCGTCGCAAATCTTTCTTTTCCCGACGGGAAAATGCTGCGCCCCTGCGCGGCTCCCGTTGCGGCGTACGGCAGAATGGCGGAAAAAACTTTTGCAAAGGACACGACGGCAGGGCATTACGAAATCGCGGGCGTTATGATGAAAAAACCTTACGGAATCTACAAAACCTTTCCCGCCGAGATCGTATCCGAGATCGAACAAAAGGCGAACGTCGAATTTATGGGCAACGAGGTCGCTTCCGGTACCGAGATCATACAGCGTTTGGGCGAAGAGCATCTCCGCACGAAGCGTCCCATACTCTATACTTCGCAGGATTCCGTCATGCAGATCGCTGCGGATATTTCCGTCGTCCCGCTTTCCAGGCTTTATGAGATCTGCGAGATCGCGCGGGAGATCATGGTCGGCGACTGGGCGGTCGGCCGCGTCATCGCGCGTCCGTTCACGCACGCAGACGGTAAATTTACGCGTACGGAGGACAGAAAAGATTATGCGCTTCCGCCTCCCTCCGAAACAATGATGGAAAAACTTGCTGCGCACGGCGTGCCCACTTTTGCCGTCGGAAAAATAACCGATATTTTTTGCGGCAGGGGCATTGCGGACTCAACGCACACGGGCAACAACCGAGAGGGGATCGAAGAGATGCTCCGCCTCGTGCGAGAAGCCGAGAGAGGGCTCGTTTTCGTCAATCTCGTTGACACTGACATGCTGTACGGTCACCGCAACGACGCGAAAGGATACGCACAGGCGCTTGAATACCTGGACAGGCATTTGCCCGCTATCGAAAGCGGATTGCTCGGCGACGATATTCTGATCCTGACCGCTGATCACGGCTGCGATCCGACAACGCCTTCCACCGACCATTCCCGCGAATACGTGCCGCTTTTGATCTATGGACGAAATATCGCAAGCCGTAATCTGGGCACGCTCGACGGATTCGATCACATTTCGCGATTCGTCCTGTCTTCTTTCGGGGTGCGCGGCAATTCTGAAATAACCGAAATTTTACAAGGGGAACAACCACATGGAAAGAAAAATATTTGAAGACGAACGCGTCTACGACATTGCGGAACAGATTTACGCCAGGACTGACGTCACGCCGTCCGTCGGGCTGATATTGGGCAGCGGTTGGGGCGCCGTCTGCCGCGGACTTGAAGAACCGATTACCATATCTTACGCATCGCTGCAAAATATGCCGACTTGCGGCGTAAAGGGGCATAGCGGTAATTTTGTATTCGGAAAACTCGGCTGCAAAAACGTCGTCGTTGCGCAGGGGCGCTTTCATTTGTACGAGGGAAAAGAATTTTCCGACGTGCTGATGCCAATCAAAGTCATGTATGCTTTGGGTATAAATACGCTCATCTTGACGAACGCCGCAGGCGGGTTGAACCGCGCTTATCGCCGCGGCGATCTGATGGTTTTGAAAGACCACATTAATTTTACCTTTCGCAATCCGCTGATCGGCGAGAAGGCTACGGAAGAATATCCTGTCTTTTGCGACATGACAAACGTTTATGACGAAGGGATCCGAAATATTATTTTAGAGGAATGCGAAGCGTTGGGGCTTTGCGCTCATAGCGGGGTGTATATCCAGGTACTCGGACCTTCCTACGAAACGCCCGCAGAAATTCAGGCGTTTTCGAAGTTGGGCGCAGACGCCGTGGGGATGAGCACGGTAGTCGAGGCTGTTTTTGCGAAATATCTCCGTCTCAAAGTCGCTGCGATTTCGGGTATAACCAATATGGGGGCGGGGATCGAGGACGAACGGCTCGACCATCACGACGTGCTTTCACAGGCGCGAAAGAATGAAGAAAACTATTCAATGTTGATAAAACGGGTTGTTAAACGCATTTGAAATTATTTTGCATAGTACTATGTATGAAATAGTTCGCGTATGATTGAATAAATTGCAGCAGAATCACAAATAATAAAGGTATCGAAAGAAAAACAAACGGAGAGATATCTTTATGAAAAAAGTTTTAACGGCGATATTCGCTTTCTTATTTTTATTTTCCGCCGTCGGCGGCGCTGCCGCTTATGTGAACGCGGAAGAAGATACCGAACTTGCAAAAAACTGCAAAGCCGCGTATCTATGCGACTGGCACAGCGGAACCCGTATTTATTCCAAAAACGAAACGCAGCATCTTCCCATTGCGAGCATGTGTAAGATCATGACGCTGGTGCTGATCATGGACGAATTGGAAAGCGGTTCCTTAAAACTGGACGAGGAGATCGCCGTCAGCGAAAACGCGAGCGGTATGGGCGGCTCGCAGGTGTTCTTGGAATCGGGCACGACTTATAAGGCGAGCGATCTAATCAAAAGCATCTGTATCGCGTCCGCAAACGATTCCTGCGTGGCGATGGCGGAGCGCATTGCGGGAACGGAAGATCTGTTCATTTCCAAAATGAACGAACGCGCGAAGAGCCTCGGCGCGGAGGATACCGTATACGTAAACTGTACGGGGCTTCCCAAACAGGGACAATATTCCTGTGCGAAAGACGTCGCCCTGATCCTCGGTGAACTGCTGCGCCATGACGTGTATTATTCGTTCAGCAAAATCTGGATGGACAAGATTTCGCATCCGAAAGGCCGCGAAACGGAAATGGCGAACACGAACAAACTCATCCGCTTTTATAACGGCTGCGACGCGGGCAAAACAGGATTTACCAGCGAAGCGGGATTCTGCCTGGCAGCCTCCGCAAAGCGCGGCAATATGCGCGTCGTGTCCGTCGTCATCGGCGGCAGCGACAGCAAAGCCCGTTTCGGAGCGGTGTCCACCATGTTCGATTTTGCTTTCGCGACCTGCGAGAACAAAGTAGCGGTCGACAGCGAACGAGTGCTTGACGAAAAGTGCGAAGTGAGCGGCGGCAAAACCGACTGCGTGAGCGTAAAACCCGAACGCAGTTCCTACGTCTTTGTCAACAAGATGGAAAATCCCGAAATCGTTCTGGACGTCAATCTCACAGGGCTGAAAGCGCCCGTGAAGATCGGCGACGTTGCGGGCGAAGTGATCGTCTATAAAAACGGCGTGGAAACCGACCGCGTGACGCTGCGGGCAAACGAAGAAATCGCTAAAAATACATTATGGGATGCGATCGGCAATATCGCGAAAAACTGGAACGTATAAAATTTGAAAAGCAGTCCGAAACAAACAGTTTCGGACTGCTTTACTTTACACCGAATTTTCAGATAAAATATTTGCAATCCGAGCGCATTTTTGGTACAATAGAACGGTAAAGAAAAAGTGAGGTGAGGTAGTCAAAACATGAACACACGTCCGACCTTGAAAGTGAATGACAAAGGGCATCTGGAAATCGGCGGATGCGATACCGTAGAACTTGTCGCCAGATTCCCCACGCCCGTCTATGTATTCGACGAACAGTACATACGCGATATGTGCGCCGTCTACCGCGAAACGATCGAAAACGAATACGGCGGGAACGGACTGGTCCTGTATGCCTCGAAGGCCTTTTCCTGCAAGGCGGTCTATAAAATCGTCGCCGACGAAAAGATCGGATGCGACGTGGTTTCGGGCGGGGAACTCTACACGGCGTTGCAGGCAGGTTTTCCTGCAGATAAGATCTACATGCACGGCAACAATAAATTGCGGCAGGAACTTTGCGAGGCGCTCGATTGTAAAATCGGCGCGATCGTCGTGGACGCATATTCCGAATTGGATATGCTCGACGAAATGGCGGGCGAGCGCGGCATGGTGCAGGATATCCTCATCCGCGTCAATCCGGGCGTGGAAGCGCATACCCATCACTTTATCCAGACCGCCAAGACGGACAGCAAATTCGGGTTTTCCATATCCGACGACACGGCGGAAAAAATAACCGCATACGCGCTGCAAAAGAAAAACCTGCGCCTGACGGGATATCACTGCCACATCGGTTCGCAGATATTCGAAAAGCAGTCGTTCACGCTCGCCGTCGATAAAATGACGGATTTTATGGTAAGGATCCGTAAAGACTTGAACTTTACGGCTAAGACGCTCAACCTCGGCGGAGGCTACGGCGTTTGGTATACCGACGAAGATAAAAAGATCACGCCCGCAGGCTATGCAGAATATCTCAAAGCGATCGTGGCGGAACTGAAAGAAAAATGCGCGCAATATGATTTCCCTCTGCCTTATCTCGTCGTCGAACCGGGGCGCTCGATCGTAGCGGAGGCAGGCATCACGCTCTACACGGTCGGTGCGATCAAAGAAATTCCCAACGTCAAAAAATACGTGGCTGTGGACGGGGGAATGTTCGACAATCCCCGCTATGCCCTCTATCAGTCCAAGTATACGGCGCTTCTCGCCGCGCGCGCGGACGAGAAACCCGAGGAGATCGTGACGATCGCGGGCAAATGCTGCGAGAGCGGCGATATCGTATGCGCGGACGTGCCTCTGCCCGCAGCAAAGAGCGGCGAAATTCTTGCGGTTCTCTCCACGGGCGCCTACAATTATTCCATGGCGAGCAACTACAACCGAAATTTTATCCCCGGGGCGGTGCTTGCGTATAAAGGAAACGCGGAATATATCGTAAAGCCGCAGACCTACGAAGATCTGACAAGAAACGATCTGATCCCCGAAAGATTAAAATAACGTATGAAGGAAAGGCGGCAAGCCTTTCCTTTTTCATCCTCGAAAATCTTGCTTTTTTATGAAAAATACGGTATAATTTTTTTATGGATATTGTTATAAGGATAATTACTTTACTTGCAAGTTTTTTCGCCGTCATGGTCGTATTGTCGTTTCACGAATTCGCCCATGCGTTCGTGGCGTATAAATGCGGCGATCCCACCGCAAAGATCAACGGGCGGTGCAGCCTCAATCCCATGGTACATTTCGATCTTCTGGGACTCATCATGTTTACTTTCGCGGGCTTCGGCTGGGCGAAACCCGTTCCCATCAATCCGCTCAATTTCAACCATTATCGCAGGGGCTTGACCCTGACCGCGATCGCGGGCTTGGTCATGAATCTCATCATGGCGTTTCTCTTGTTCCCGATCTATAAACTGGTCGTGCTGTACGTGAATATCCCGCTCTGGCCCATCCAGACTTTTGTGGAAATGCTTTTTATGCTGTTATGGACGTACAATATATCCTTCTGCGTATTCAATCTGATCCCGCTCGCGCCGCTGGACGGCTGGCGGGTGGTGGAAGCGCTCAACCGCCGACACGGGCGCGTTTACAGATTTTTCGAAAGATACGGCTCGATCATCTTATTGATTCTGATCGCGATCCATTTCGTTTCGGGTTATTTCACGGTTTTGGGTTATATCGATATCCTCGGCTATATTCTGGATTTTGCCGTGAATATCGTAGCGTGGCCGATCACGGCGTTTTGGGGGCTGATTTTCTGATGGTTAAAGATCCTGCCGAAAAATTCGAATCGGTCGTCGATTATACCACGGTCCTGGATAATTTCGAGGGCCCGCTCGATTTGCTTTTATTCCTCATCAAGCAAGAGCAGATCGAGATCAAGGATATATTCGTTTCCAAAGTGACCGAACAGTTCCTGCTGTATATGCAGGGGCTGCCGTACATAGACATCGACAAAGCGAGCGAGTATCTCAATATTGCGGCCGCGATTCTCGACATCAAGGCAAAGAGCCTCGTGCCCTCGGTCGTGGAGATGGAACCCGAAGAGGAGAGCAGCGAACAGACGCTCATCCGCGCGCTCGAAGAATACAAACTGCTCAAAGAAGAGAGCGCGAAACTGAAAGAACTGGAAACGATCGGATACTTCTATAAGGAACCCGATAAAAACGTCGGCGAGGCGAAGATCGTCTATAAGGATTTCAACCTCGACGGACTGTTGAAAGCGTTTACCGAACTGATGATACGCCAGGAAGCGTTAAGCCGCGAAAAAGGCGTGCAGAGGGAGATTCCCAAAGACGTCTATACCATTCCCGACCGCGCGAATTATATCTGCGACACGGTCAAAGAGCGCGGCACGGTGGGCTTTGACGAACTGTTCACGCCGTATTCTTCCAAAAACGAAATCATTACGACTTTTCAGGCGCTTTTGGAACTTTTAAAATATCAGTTTATCAAAGTAGAGCAGGGCGGCGTATTCGAAAAAATTCTGATCAAATACAATACCGAAAGAAGTGAGGACGAGACCATTGGAGATCTTGGAGAATTTGAGTAACATACTCGAAAGTATTTTATTCGCGGCAGGAAATCCCGTTCCCGTGGATATCATTGCGGAAAAACTCGGCGTTTCGGAAAAGGACGTCAAGGACGCGGCAAAAAAATTGCAGGAGCGGTATGGGGAAAAAGGCGGCTTGAAAGTTCTGTTCTTCAATAAAAAATTACAACTTTCCAGCAATCCAGAATACAAAGATTTTGTTTCCTCCGTGCTGAATCCCATTAAAGAGCGCGAATTTACGCGCACAATTTTAGAATGTTCCGCGATCATCGCCTATAAACAGCCTATTACCAAGGGCGAACTGGAAAATCTGCGCGGGCTCAACTGCGATTATGCGATACATACGCTTCTCGATCTGAAAATGATCGAACCGGTCGGGCGCAAGGACGCGGTGGGCAGGCCCATTCTCTATGCGACGACGGATAACTTTTTAAAGCGGTTCAACCTGACGAGCATTGCAGACCTTCCCGACTACGATACGCTGATGGAGAATATCGCCCGCCTGAACGGCGAAAACGCCGCGCCCGAGTCTTATCTCTATGCCAACAACGTATATGTGGACAACGGCGAAATACAGACGCCGCAGAATCCAGACGGCGGGCAAATCGAGAAAAAGAGCGTTCCTTCCGAATCCGACGAGGAAGAAGAGGAACTGCCCGACTTTTTAAAGGATCTCGAAGACGACGATATCATGAAAATAGAATAAAAAAGACGCCCCGCAGATTTTCTGCGGGGCGTTTGTTCTAATGAAAATTTACGGCTTAGTACATTCCGCCCATGCCGCCGGGTGCGGGAGCGGCAGGCTCGGGAGCGGGAATATCCGCCACGACGCTCTCGGTCGTGAGCAAGGTAGCCGCTACGGAAGCCGCGTTTTGCAATACGCTTCTCGCGACCTTGGTCGGATCGATGATGCCGCTTTCGACCATATCGGTGTAACGGTTGTTCAGTGCATCGTAACCGTAGTTGGTCTTTTTGCTCGAAAGGATCTTATCGATAATGACCGAACCGTCGAGTCCGGCGTTCGCCGCAATCTGTCTGAGAGGTTCTTCAATGGCTTTGAGGATGATCTGCGCGCCTGTTTTTTCGTCGCCTTCCAGCGTTGCGATGAGTTTTTTCAGTGCAGCGGAAGTGGAGAGGAGAGCGACGCCGCCTCCGGGTACGATACCTTCTTCGACCGCCGCACGGGTAGCAGCCAGCGCGTCCTCGATACGGAGTTTCTTTTCTTTCATTTCCACTTCGGTCGCCGCGCCGACGTTGATGACGGCTACGCCGCCCGCAAGTTTCGCGAGGCGTTCCTGCAATTTTTCCTTATCGTAATCGGAAGTGGTTTCCGCGATCTGCGCCTTGATGGCGTTAACTCTCGCCTTGATCGCGTCCGCAGCGCCCGCGCCGTTGATAATGGTGGTGTTGTCTTTGTCGACTTTGACCTGCGCGGCTCTTCCGAGCATATCCATCGTCACGTCTTTGAACTCGTAGCCGAGATCGGAAGAGATCACGGTGCCGCCCGTCAAAATCGCGATATCTTCGAGCATCGCCTTTCTGCGATCGCCGAAACCGGGCGCTTTCACCGCAACGCAGTTGAATACGCCTTTGAGTTTGTTGACGATGAGCGCTGCCAAAGCGTCGCCTTCCACGTCCTCGGCAATGATCAGAAGACGCGCGCCCTGCTGAGCCAAAGGCTCGATCACGGGCAGGATCTCCTGCAGATTGGAAACTTTTTTATCGGTAATGAAAATGTAGGGGTTATCCAATACGGCTTCCATTTTATCGGTATTGGTGACCATGTAAGCGGAGGCGTAGCCTCTGTCGAACTGCATGCCTTCTACGGTCGTCAACTCGGTCATCATGGTCTTGCCTTCTTCCACGGTGATCACGCCGTCTTTGCCGACCTTTTCCATTGCGTCGGACACGATCTGTCCCACGGTATCGTCGCCGGCGGAGATGGACGCGACCTGTGTGATCGCGAGTTTGCTGTCGACTTCTTTGGAACTCTTTTTAATTTCGGAAACGGCGGTTTCGACAGCCTTGTCGATCCCTTTTCTCAAAATGATGGGGTTGGCGCCTGCGGCGAGGTTTTTGAGACCTTCGCGGATGATCGCCTGCGCAAGCACGACCGCAGTCGTGGTGCCGTCGCCCGCGACGTCGTTGGTCTTCGTGGAAACTTCCTTCACGAGTTGCGCGCCCATGTTTTCGAACGCGTCTTCCAACTCGATTTCCTTGGCGATGGTCACGCCGTCGTTGGTGATGAGGGGAGCCCCGAATTTTTTATCGAGAACCACGTTTCTGCCTTTCGGCCCGAGGGTGATTTTAACAGTATTCGCGAGCGTATTGACGCCCGTTTCCAAAGCCTTTCTCGCTTCGTCTCCGTATTTGATCTGTTTAGCCATAATTATCGATTCCTCCTAAAAAACTTTGACAAATTTTTACGATTATTCAACGATCGCCAGAATATCGCTCTGCCGCAGAATGGTAAATTCTTTTCCGTCGACTTTGAATTCGCTTCCCGAATATTTCGCGTAGAGAACCACGTCGCCGATCTTGACCTCCATAGTTACGTCTTTTCCGTCGACCACTCCGCCGGGGCCTACTGCAACGACTCTCGCCGTCTGAGGTTTTTCCTGTGCCGAAGAGGGGAGAATGAATCCGCTCTTGGTCTTTTCTTCCGATTGAACGCTTTCAACAACTACTCTGTCAAATAATGGTTTAATGTTCATAATATTGCCTCCGTTTTTTATTTCTTATTTTTGAATTAGCACTTTTCACTCCTGAGTGCTAATTTACCATATATTATAACCATTTCCATAAAAATGTCAAACGATTTATATAAAAAAAATTAAAATTTTAGCACTTTTCTTTTGCGAGTGCTAAAACATGAAAAATGAAAGGAAAAATGTCACTGCGGCTTGCAATTTTTAGGGTAGTATGGTAAAATAAACGAAAAGGAAACAGAGGTTTTACCGATGAATAAGTGGGATAAGAGATTTATGGAACTGACGGAAACGGTCGCGGGCTGGTCGAGTTGTTTTCAGGAGAACAGGCATGTCGGCGCGATCATCGTCAAAGATAAGAGAGTCCTTACGACGGGTTACAACGGCGCGCCCGAAAATATACAGAGTTGCGCTGACCGCAAAGAATGCCTGCGCCGTAAACTGAATATCCCCAGCGGCACCAAACAGGAGATCTGTTACGCCGTGCATGCGGAGCAGAACGCCATCATTCAGGCGGCGAGGCTGGGCGTCAATATCAGCAGCGCCACCTTGTTCTGCACCCACCAGCCGTGCGTCATCTGCGCGAAAATGATCATCAACGCAGGCATTTCGCGCGTCGTGTACAGACACGGCTACCCCGACGAATTTTCCATGCAACTGTTCCGCGAAGCGAACGTGATCGTGGAAAAATACGAAGACATTGAAGGAGATTGATATGCAAAAGAATCCCATCGCGACCATCACTTTGGAAAACGGCAAGAGCGTCACACTCGAATTATATCCCGACAAAGCGCCGAATACGGTCAACAACTTTATTTCGCTCGCCAACAGCGGGTTTTACGACGGATTATGTTTTCACCGCGTCATCGCGGGATTCATGATCCAGGGCGGCGACCCTGCGGGCAGCGGCATGGGAGGACCCGGATATTCCATTGCAGGCGAATTCCGCATGAACGGCTTTGCCGCGAACGATCTCAAGCACGCGCGCGGCGTCATTTCCATGGCGAGAAGCATGATGCCCGACAGTGCGGGTTCCCAGTTTTTTATCATGCACGAAAATTCTTCCCATCTCGACGGACAATACGCCGCTTTCGGAAAGGTGACGGACGGCATGGACGCGATCGACGAGATCGCGGGCGTCAGGACCGACCATCACGATAAACCCGTACAACCTCAGATCATGAGATCTATACGCGTGGAAACGTTCGGTGTAGAATATCCCGAACCCAAAAAAGTAAAATAATCAAAAAAAACAGTTTGTGTAAAGATACGCACAGACTGTTTTTTTATGTTACTTTTATGCGGGCGCGGCATACACTATATTATGAATGCGGATTTTCACAACGATATTTTGACTGTTAAGCCTTTGCCCCTCGGGAACGAGTTGGAGGGACTGGACTGCGGCGTTCTGGCGCTGTATCTCGGTAAGCGCTCCATAGAAGAATTGTTCGCCGTCGCGCGCAGCTTTCGTAAAACGGGCGGGTACGAACTCGCCTTCGAAGAGATCAGCGGCATTACCGACGAACAGTTGGAAATGCTGATCTCTTTTCGGCCGAGGTACGTGACGCTCACCTGGAATCATGAAAACGATCTGGCGCACGGCTGCAAATCGTCGGGCGGTCTGAAACCGAGGGGAAAGGAAGTGATCCGTCGGCTGAACAGAGCGGGGATCGCCGTGGATACGGCGCATCTGTGCCGTCAAAGTTTTTTCGACGTTTGCGACGCGAGCGATCGTTTCGTAAACTCGCACACCTGTTTTTCGGCAGTCCACGCGAATGCGCGCAATATCGACGACGAACAGATCGAATGTCTGCACGAGGCGGGCGCGCTCGTGGGCGTGACGTTCGTCGGTGCCTTTTTGACGGCGGGAAAGGCTGATTCGGAAAACGTCGTGCGCCACGTCGATCATTACGTGCAGAAATACGGCGCGGAGGGCGTCTGTCTCGGTTCGGATTTTTACGGAACGCAGGATCTGCCCGCCGATCTATTAAATTATAAAAGTTGGGATATTTTAGTGGAAAAATTTTTGAAAATAGGATATAATAGAGAAGTTATCGAACAGATACTTTATCTGAATCTGAAAAATTTTTTATACGGGAGATAATCGTATGACGGATACGAGCATGTATGTCAATCCTTTGATCACGCGCTATGCGAGCCAAAAAATGTCCGCGATCTTTTCGGACGACACAAAATTCCGCCTTTGGAGAAAATTGTGGATCGCGCTCGCGGAATCGGAAAAGGAGTTGGGCCTCAATATTACCGACGCCCAGATCGCGGAAATGAAACGGTACGCCGACGATATCAATTACGAAGATGCGGCGAAGTTTGAAAGCGAAGTGCGTCACGACGTGATGGCGCACGTGAAAGCGTTCGGGAAACAGGCGAAATCCGCCATGCCCATCATTCATCTGGGCGCGACGTCCTGCTACGTGACCGACAACGCGGAAGTCATCGTTCTCGATCGGGCGCTCAACCTCGTTCTGGAAAAACTCGTCAACGTGATGGACAAACTCAAAAAGTTCGCGCTGCAATACAAGGACGTGCCTACGCTCGGATTTACGCATTTACAGCCTGCCCAACTGACGACCGTAGGAAAGCGCGCGACGCTGTGGCTGGAAGATCTGGAAATGGACTACGTTTCTCTGATGAATCTCAAAGCCGCCGTCAAATTGCGCGGCGTCAAGGGTACGACGGGCACGCAGGCAAGTTTTCTCGATCTCTTCAACGGCGACGGCGAAAAAGTCAAACTGTTGCAGAAAAAAGTCGTGGAAAAAATGGGATACGAGCGCGTGTACGGCGTGACGGGACAAACCTATCCCCGTAAATTCGACTATAACGTACTATGCGTGCTTTCGCAGATCGCACAGAGCGCCTACCGTTTTTCCAACGATATCCGTCTGTTGCAGCATATGAAAGAAGTGGAGGAACCCTTCGAGAAAAAGCAGATCGGCTCGTCCGCAATGGCCTATAAGCGCAACCCCATGCGCAGCGAACGGATCAGTTCGCTCGCGAGGTACGTTCTCAGCCTGCCCATCAACGCGGCCGTCACAGCCTCCACGCAGTGGTTCGAGCGCACGCTCGACGACAGCGCGAATAAGCGTATCGTGCTCGCGCAGGCGTTCTTATCCGTAGACGCGATCTTAAATCTCTATCTCAACATTTCCGAAAATCTCGTCGTGTACGAGAAAGTCATTCAAAAGCATATCGCCGCAGAACTTCCCTTTATGGCGACGGAAAATATCATGATGGAATGCGTGAAAGCGGGCGGAAACCGCCAGGAGTTGCACGAAGAGATCCGCGTACTCTCCATGGAAGCGTCGAAAAACGTGAAAATGGAGGGAAAGGACAACAATCTGATCGAACTCATCCGTCAGGATGAAATGTTCCGTCCCGTCTGGGACAAACTCGACGGGATTCTGGACGCGAAGAATTTTATCGGCCGGAGCGCCGAACAAGTTTGCGAATTCATCGGCGAAGAGATCGATCCCATATTGCAGAAACACAACGGGCTTCTCGGCGAAAGCGGAGAAGTGCGCGTATAGACACTAGAGGCAGAAAAAATTCTGCCTCTTTCCATATTATAGATATTTATATCACATACTGTTAAGGGGAGAAATGTATGCAAAAACTTTTTTATAACTGCGACATCATCACTTTGGAAGACACAAAGGGGGAATGCCTGCTGACGGAAGACGGCGTTATCTCTTTTGTCGGAGATTTAGACGAGGGCAAGCGGCGCGCCGCGCCCGACTGCGAAAAGATCGACCTTTGCGGAGCCTGCCTTCTGCCCGCGTTTATCGACGCGCATTCGCACATCTCGCAGGTCGCGCAGACGCTCACGCTTTGTGCGCTGCATGGCTCGCGTTCTCTTGCGGAGATCAAAGAAAAAATACTGCGCTTTAAAAGCGAGAGAAATTTGTCGGATACCGACTGGATCCTCGCGTTCGGTTATGACAACAACGATCTGGAAAGTCGCCGTCATCCGACAGCCGCCGAATTAGACGAGATCTCTGTCTCGAATCCCATATTGCTCACGCATGCCTCGGGACATATGGGTGTATTCAACAGCGCGGCATTGCGAGCGATCGGCGCGGAGAATCCTCAGGACATCGAGGGCGGAATGATAGGACGGACTTCTTCGGGCGCTCCGGACGGATATATGGAAGAAAAAGCGTTTTTTTATTATTCCGCCAAACTCGAAAGCAAGGAAAAAAGCGACGGCGTCCGCTTGATGAGGGAAGCGCAAAAATTGTACGCTTCCTACGGGATCGCGACGGCGCAGGACGGTCTGGTCAATGAAAATAATTTCGCGTTGCTCTCCGAGTGCGCAAAAAAGGGAGAACTGTTTTTAGACGTCGTCGGCTATGTGGACGTGAAAAAATGTCCGCAGATCTACAAAGAAAACCGCGAATATCAAAATAAATACAACGGCCGTTTCAAACTCGGCGGATACAAATTATTTTTGGACGGCTCCCCGCAGGGCAAGACCGCCTGGCTGACCGAGCCGTACGAAGGCGACGAGTCGCGCGGTTATCCCATTTATTCGGACGACGAGGCGGAACGACTGTGCCGCATTGCGCAAGAAGAGGACGTTCAGTTATTAACGCACGTCAACGGCGACGCCGCGGCAGAACAACTCTTGCGCATCCTGGCGAAAACAAAAACGAAACGCCGCCCCGTAGCGATCCACGCGCAAGTCATGCGGCGCGACCAGATCGCCGCACTCAAAAAACAAAACGTGATCCCGAGTTTCTTCGTGGCGCACGTCTACCATTGGGGCGACGTTCATCTGCAAAATTTAGGACAAGAACGTGCAAGCCGCATTTCCGCGGCAAGAGAAGCCGAAGATTTGCGTATTCCGTTTACGTTTCATCAGGATTCGCCCGTGATCCCCCCGAATATGGCGGAAACGCTCTGGTGCGCCGTCGCCCGCAAGACCAAGTCGGGAAAAACGCTCGGAAAAGACGAATCTATTGACGTTTTGACTGCGATCCGAGCGGTCACGATCAACGCCGCGCACCAGTATTTCGAAGAAGATAAAAAGGGAAGTCTGCGCGAAGGAAAACTTGCCGATCTCGTTGTGCTCGATAAAAATCCTTTGAAAATCGATACGGACGCTCTGAAAAATTTACAGGTTTTGCGGACTTATAAAGAAGGGGTACTGATTTATACTAAAAAATGAAAGGGAGTGCGGATTTACCGCGCTCCCTTTCATTCAGAAACTTCTCACTAACCCGATCACTTTTCCCAAAATCTCAACCTGTTCGACTACGATGTCGGCCATCGTCTCGTTTTCGGGATGCAAGACGTAATAACCGTTTTTCTTGTAAAAGCGTTTGACGGTCGCGCTGTCGTCCAGAAGAGCGACCACGATATCTCCGTTGTCCGCGTTCTGCTGTTTGCGAACGACGATCTTGTCGCCGTCGCAGATGCCCGCGTCGATCATGCTGGTTCCCTGTACGTTCAGCATAAACAATTCCGAACCGTGAAAACTGTCCGCGGGAAAGGAATAATAGTCCTCATAATTCTCGTAGGCGAAGATGGGCTGCCCTGCGGTGACCGTGCCGATCAGGGGGATATTCACCGAGGAATTCCTCTTAAAATTCACCGCACGGTTTTTGTTCGGCGATTTGGATATGTAGCCTTCTTCTTTCAGTTTTTCCATATAATAATATGCGGAAGCGGTCGATTTGATATTCAACTTTTCGCAAATCTCCCGCACCGTAGGCGAGTAGCCGTATTCCGCATTATATTCGTTGATAAAGTTCAATACGGCGTGCATCTTATTTTTGCTGCTTTCAGACATCTTTCTTTCATCCCTATTTTTACGATTTTTCTATATTATACCATATTATTTTCCTAAACGCAAACAAATGTTTATAAAAGTGTTTGATATTTTTTGTGATTTATGCTACAATACAGAAAATCGGAGGCAAAACCATGGAAAAACAGAGAGAAAAATGCGTATTATACGATCGGGACTGTATCGGCTGTCTGGAATGCGAAATCTGCGATCTGGATAAAAACAAAATTTGCGATAACTGCGGTAAATGCCTGGATATCAAAGATTATGCAACGATCAAAATCGACCGAATCATCACCGATAAAAAGGCGGAGAGCAATTAAACTCTCCGCCTTTTTATCGGTCAATGAAATCGTGAAATTTCGAAATATACATTGCGGGGATCACCGCGTCGATCAGCATTCCGAAATCGTTAAAAATGATATTTCGTTCTTTCAGATATTTTTTATTTGCATTATAATCGGAAACAGAACGATAGGGAACGCGCAGGGAGCAAAAAACGTAATCGTTTTGAAAGCGTTTCAAAATTTCCCGTTTCAATACTTCCGTACCCAAATTCTCTTTCGCGGAAATAAATACCGCATCCGTCGGATATCCTTCAAAATCACGCAGCGTTTCGCTCTTGTTCATGACCACGATGTAGGGCGCGTTAAAATGCAACGCGTCCAAAGTATCCAGCGTCGTTTTCAACTGCATTTCGTATTCTCCCGTCGCATCGCATACGATAAGAGCAAGATCGCAGTTTAAGGCGCTCTCCAACGTGGAATGAAACGCGTCGATCAGATCGTGCGGCAAATTTTTTAAAAATCCGACCGTATCGATGAGCATAAATTCAACGTCGTCGATCTCCATTTTTCGCGAAGTGGGATCAAGCGTCGCAAAAAGTTGATCTTTCACGAATACGTCCGACTGCGTCAGGAGATTTAAAAGCGTGGATTTGCCCGTATTTGTATAACCAACCAGCGCGATCGTCTTGACGGCATTTTTTTTACGACGCTCGGACAATAAAGAGCGTCGCGTTTCGATATTTTTCAATTTGCTTTCGAGATAGTCGATGCGTCTGCGGATATGCCTGCGGTCGGTTTCCAACTGCGATTCGCCCGGACCGCGGGTTCCGATACCTCCGCCCAGACGGGAAAGCGCCTCGCCTTTTCCTTTCAAACGCGGATACATATATTTAAGTTGCGCCAATTCGACCTGTAACTTTCCTTCGCTGCTTTTTGCATTCTTAGCGAAAATATCTAAAATCAAAGTTGTGCGGTCGATCACTTTCCGATCGTCGAGAACGTGCGAAATATTCAGTGTCTGAGAAGGGGACAGGGCACCGTTAAAAAGAACGGTGATCTCGTCCAATCCGCTCAGTCGTTCTTTAAGTTCCGATAGTTTTCCTTCACCGATATAGGTCGCAGGGTTGACTTCTCTGATTTTCTGATAGAGCGTTCCCGCATACACGCCGTCGCTGCTCTCGATCAAAGAAATAATTTCTTCGTGCTCGATCCTGTAATCTTCATCTATAATCGGTTGAATTACATATACTTTTTCCATATTACCATAGTACTATGCGTGGCATAGTTCGTTATTCATTATCCTTTTCGCGCAATTTTACTGCATCTTTTACGGAGCGGCGAATATCTTCGCTGATAGCGGCGTAATGCTTTTTTGTAGTATTGACGTCTTTGTGCCCGAGAACGTCGGCCACGATATAAATATCTTTGGTTTCGCGATACAACTGTGTGCCGTATGTACTGCGCAATTTATGCGGCGATATTTTTTTTAAAGGGGAAATTATGCGGCTGTATTTTTTGACGAGTTCTTCCACGGCGCGCACACTGATTCGTTTGGGTTGAAACGAAGATAGGAAGAGGGCAGGCTTGTCCATGCAATGATTATCTTCTTTTTCCGCGAGATAACGAGCTAGAGCGTCCGCGACTTCGTCGGAAAAATACAAGATCGTTTGATTTCCGCCTTTTCTGGTAACCTTAAAAGCGTTATTTGTAAAATCGATATCGTCGTTGTTGAGCCCGATCAGTTCGCTGATACGGATTCCCGTGCCCAAAAACAGCGTCAAAATGGCTACGTCGCGAATTTTCGTCTTTTCGTGCGCGGATTTTTGCCGCGGCGACATGCCCGCGCCGTTTTCGGCGGTATTTAAAAGGTCTGCGACCTCATTGATTTCCAATCGTATGATTTCTTTGTCGTGCAGTTTTGGTAGGGCAACTTTCGCCGCATTATCCACGGAAATACGGCCTTTATTGAAAAAATATTTGAACATAGAGCGCACAGTGGACAATTTTCGCGCTTTGGCGCGTTCATTGCAACTTTCTTTGACGCCGTTGTATTCATAATTGCTCAGATAACTCAAAAAAAGTTCGATATCCGTGTTTGTAACGGTCTCTAAATCGATGAAATCCAAATCTTCAATGGATTTCCCGCGAAACTTTTTTTTTGTCAGAAAATCAAAAAAAACGCGCAGATCATATGCGTAATTCAAGCGCGTCAGCGTGCTTGTCCTGTTTTCGATTCCCAAAAAAAATTCTTCGATGAAATAGGGCAGATCGCCTTTGAGCCGTTCGATCTTCTCTAAATTTTTAATATCGCGCTCTCTGTAATAATTTTCATCTTTCATAGTAATATTATACGGCATCTATCCGAAAAAAGCAATAAAATTCTCTCCCGATTTCCTTCGGATACCTCACATTTTTATGTGTGAGAGGAGTTATATAACTATGCGTAAAACACGAGTTTTACGCATAGTAAGTCTGTATTTTTAGGTTTTTAGGCTTTTTTTGACGGTCTCTTCTATGTGGTTCAAATGCAGATTTTACGCATAGAAAAAAACAGTCGCGAATTTTTGTAGTTTCGCGACTGTTTTTTTATTTTTGATATGTTACGGATTGAGCCAGCGTTTGATTGACGATGACGATCGTAGCTGAAGATCGTAATTGTTTGGTTTGATCTAAAAACGATGTAATGCAATCGGTCGGTATCGCCCAACTGACGTTTTCGTACGAAGGCGCACCCATCGAATTGATGCCGACGACATAACCCTGCGCATTAAACAGCGCGCCGCCGGAATTACCCGAATTGATCGGCGTGTCGGTTTCAATGAACATATGCGCATAGAATTGATAGTCGACTTCCGATTCGATGAGCAACACGATGCCGTTTGTCACGGAACTACCGTATCCCAGAGCGTTTCCGAGTGCGACAACAGGTTCTCCCGCGCGTAAATCGGAATAATCGGCAAGTTTACAGATTTTTTCAAAACCGTCGACCAAGTTTCCGCTTTGGTCGTAATGTTTAAATTCGTTTTTGAACTTCAAAAGAGCCATATCGCGCTGTTTATCGTAGGACACGACTTCCATTGCGAAAGAAACGATTTTGCCGTCGTACGTACCGTTTTCAAAGGTACAATACACATAAGGATACAGCGTAACGACGTTGTTCGGATTATTTTCTCCGGATTCGTCCAACGAAGAATTTATAACGTGTAGATTTGTGATCACATAGCCGTCGGTACTGATAACAAATCCCGAACCGCTGCTCGCATGCTGACCGCTCGCGACTGCTGTTAATACGTTCACGGTAAAATTCTGATAATTATCCGTTATATATTTTGCAAGAGATCCGTCTTTTTCGGTTTCACCTTGATAGGCCAACTCCACTACCGCGCTGTCCGATGTTATTTTTGTCCCCGAGGTACTTTCGAACTTTTCGGACATGGCATTTTCGCTCTGCACTATGATTTCGTCGGGGTTGGATATATAATTTTTTTCAGTCTTGGTGCTTTCGGGGATTTCAACGGATAAATCGGCGTAGTCGGGATCCTGTGCGCAGGCCTCGATAAAATCGTAAACCGCCGTCGACGGTACGCAGAAAGACATGCCGTACCCGTTATTCCTTTTATAAGTATCGGTATCTTCGGCTTTGGTCGTTAAAACTCCCGCAACTTTTCCTTCAGAATCGAACAGCGCGCTTCCCTCGTTCCCTTCATTGCTGGTGATACTCGTTTGTACGAGATAATCTGCGGTAATGTATGCTTCATTTCCGCGTTTTCCATTGATGTAATCCGAAAAATCGCTGTCGGTGTTTTTCGGTTTGGAAACGATCCCTTCGGCAAGAGAAACAAAATAATCTTCGCTGTCTGAATACGTCGCGATATAAGCACAATTTTCACCGTAGTCTAAATCGTCCGAATTGGAAAATTCCACAACGTCGGGCATTCCCGTCAATTCCTGTCCGTTTTCGTCCTGATAAGAAACTTCTTCGGAAAATTGCATCAACGCGATATCCAAATTTGCCGCCAGAGTGATCCCTTGCGTTTGTACGGAAAAAGCATCGCCGTTATAGAGTATTGCCTCTATTTCCGATAAATTATTTAAATTATCAATGAGCGAGGCCGACGTTAAAATATACCCTGCTTCGGATATGATAAAGCCCGAACCGATATGCGTTTCTTCCCGGATAGTTCCTCCGAACAAACCTCCGACTCTGACAGTTCCCGTAACGCTGACGGTCACGACCGCTTTGTAATTTTCTTCGTATAAGGCGTTGTAGTCAAAATTCTCTTCCAGATAAGTAACGCCGTTATAGTTGGACTGATTGACTTTATTGCCCTCGTATTCCGCGGTAGGCCCGCTCTCGTCCGCATTATTCTTCGCGGCGGATTCCCTCTCGTTCAGTCCGTCCAGTGCGGAACAGCCGATCACGGAAAAAGCGAGGCCGATCGCAACGATGAAAGATAAACAAAATTTAAAGATCCGTTTCATAAATTATGCCTCCGCCACGGCGATATTGTATTCGATCACCGTTTTCAGTTTATCCGCAGTCGCATTGATATAATCGACGGCGCAAGCCGCAGGCAAAGATAATCCGACTTTATGGTATTCGGAATAAGTCTTATCGCTGTATACTTTGGATGCAATGATGCCGATGATATAACCGTTGCGGTCGTAAAGCGCGCCTCCGAGCATAGTCGTGTTCATTGCCGCCGTAGATTGTATATAGCGATATTCCGTCCCCCGATACGTCACGCCGTCCAACACAGTCATTTCGGGATTAGAAACGACGCCAGCCGTAATGCCCGTGCCTTCACCCAAGAGATCGCCGACGAACGCGCAGTAATCTCCCGTCTTCAAAGTGCTTCTCGCGTCATAAAACACGGATTTAAATTGAAATCCTTTTTGGGATGAGGTGTTTTGCGCATCGGAATAATAGAAAAAATTATCTTTCAATTGAATGATCGCAAGGTTGAGATCTTCGTCGCAGTCGATCAGTTTCGCCTCATACAGTTCCTCATCTCCGTATATGGGATTGAGCGCGACATACAGCGTCGTAACCGTGGCTTTTGAAAGCGAGGAAGACAAATTATCCGCATAAGCGTAAACAGCGTTTGACGTCGTCAAAATATAGCCGTCGTCGTTCAAAATCACACCGCTGGTCCAGACAGTTGTTTCGGAATACGACCCTTTATTGTTCCGATATTCAAAATGAGAACAGACGGTAACAACGGCACCCGCCTTTTCATTGGCAATGTATTCGGTATAAGTGCCGTCGTATTCGTCCGACGACAAATTGGACAGGGTAATATGCTGTTTGTAAATATTTTGCGGTTTTTTCTCGTATTCGCAGCCGCTGAAAACGGCAGCGGGAACGAGCAACAGCAAGGCGAGTAAAAAAACCCCGATTTTTTTCATAGCAGTCCTTATCCCTCTATTATTTGCATTCATTATAGTCCTAATATGTGAAAACAAAATGAATTTACATGAAAAAAGTTTGTTTTTTCACGTAAATTCATCGAATTTCGAAATTTCCGTAAACAGCCCAGGAATTCGGTTCGATCTGCGCGGTGCGCATAGGCGCTTTTTCATTCATCAGATCGTACATATCGCCGCTGAAATTCAATCCATAACGCTCTCCGCCAAGATTGACGCAAACGCAAACCACTTCGCGCTCACCGCGCCGCTCAAACACGACGCAGTGTTCGTCGGCGAATATTTCCTTGTATACGCCTTCCCGAAATACGCCGTATGCGCCGCGGATTTTACCCAGACGCGCATAATGCGCGTGCAATTCTTCATCGATACGATCCCAGTCGAGACACTTGCGGCAGAACGGGTCGGAATAGCCTTCCATGCCCGTTTCGTCTCCGTAATAGATACTGGGAACGCCGAACAGCGTGAACTGCAAGAGTGCGGCGACTTTCAGTCTTTCGACGGCTATCGCGTACTGTTCGCGGGTCAGGCGCAGTTCGTTCATCTCTTCTTTGTCAAAGGCAAGCACGCCGCCCAATGCCGTTAAAATGCGCACCGTATCGTGCGTGCCCAAAATGTTCATGAGACAGTCCAGCGAGCACTTTGGATAATGGTCGAGAAGCATACCTACCGTTTCACGGAATAATTTCGTATTTTTGCTGCGCACAAACTGTATGATCGCCTCTTTGAGCGGATAATTCATCACGCTGTCGAGTTCCCGTCCCTGTAAATAGGTCCGGCGTTCGCCGTAGGATATTTTATTGGAGGCGTCTTCCCAGACTTCGCCGATCACGACCCCGTTCGGATCGGCGGACTTGATCGCACGGCGGATATGTCTGAGAAAGCGCGGCGGCAATTCGTCGGCAACGTCCAGACGGAAACCTCCGAGCCCGCGCCGCATCCAATAATCGATTACGCCTTTTTCGCCCGTGATAAATTCGTCGTACGAGGAAAGTTCATTCACGGAGGGCAGAATATCGATCCCCCACCAACATTCGTAGCGGTCGGGAAAGTGTATAAAACGGTACCAATCGGCATACGGGGATTCTTTCGACTGATACGCGCCGACAGAAGGATAGCGGCCGTACTTGTTGAAGTACAGGCTGTCGTCGCCCGTGTGATTGAAAACGCCGTCCAAAATAACGCGGATGCCGAGCGCGTCGGCGTCTTCGACGAGCGCGTCGAAATCTTCCAAAGTGCCCAAAAGCGGATCGATTTTTTTGAAATCGCCCGTGTCGTAGCGGTGATTGGAAAAAGCCTGAAATATCGGATTGAGATAGACGACGCTGACGCCGAGTTGCCGCAGATACGGCAATTTTTCGCGGATCCCGTTGATGTTGCCGCCGAAAAAGTCGTTGTTAAGCACTTTTCCTCGGCTGTTCATGCGAAAATTCGGCGTATCCGTCCAATTCTCATGCAATATTTTTCCTTCGCCGACGGGAATATCCCCGTTTTTATAAAAGCGGTCGGGAAAGATCTGATACATCACGCCGCCTTTGAACCAGTCGGGCGTGCAGTATTCGGCGGAATATACGGTCAACTGATAGGCGCGGACGGGGTCGGAAAAAGTCAATTCCCGCAATTCGCCCAAACCCGCGTCACTATTTCCGATATGAAAATAATAAAAATACAGTCCCGGTTCTTCCAACGTCAGATCGAAACGCCACCCGTAAGAGGTGGGCGTCATATCGAAATTTCGAGCCTCGCTCCCGTCCTTTTGAAGGACGAAAAGACAAGGCTCGCTGCTTTCACCGAATACTTTTATAACTGCCGTTTCGTTTTGCCGAATCCCTCCCGTGATACTCTTGCATTTTTTGTCTAAGGGATTATAATAAATCATAGTCTTTCACTTTTCAGCGATTTAAGGTGCCAGATATTGTCTGCATATTCTTTGATACTGCGGTCCGCGGAGAAAATCCCCGCCGCGGCGATGTTATTTAAGGACATCTTTGCCCAGCGCGCAGGATCTTCTGCGTAGAGAGATTTGATTTTCTGCTGCGTTTGCCGATAGGATTCAAAATCCGCCATGCACATATAGGGATCGGCGACAGGCGAACCCGTGAGCAAATAGTTCGCCATATCCGAAAACGATTCTCCGTTAAAGCCGCGTATAAGCGTTTCGATGATACGGCGAAGCCCTTCGTCGGTATTGTAATAACGGCTGCTGTTGTAGTCTTTGGTCCACAACTCGTCAACTTCTTCGGCCCGCAGCCCGAAAATGAAAATATTGTCGGAGCCGACCGCCTCGCTCATTTCCACGTTCGCGCCGTCGAGCGTGCCCACGGTCAAAGCGCCGTTGATCATAAATTTCATGTTGCCCGTGCCGCTCGCTTCTTTCCCCGCAAGCGAGATCTGTTCGCTCACTTCCGATGCGGGCATCAGTCGTTCCGCCATACTGACGTTATAATCTTCCATATAAACTACGTTCAGTTTTTCGCGGATCTTCGGCTGTTTGCGGATATCTTCGGCAAGAAAACAGATGAGTTTGATGATCTTTTTCGCCATCAGGTAACTCGGCGCGGCCTTCGCACCGAAGATGAACGTCTGCGGCTGTATACTTTTATTCGGATCGTCCTTCAGTTCGTTATACAGCGAAATGATGTTCATGACGTTGAGCAACTGCCGTTTATATTCGTGCATGCGTTTCGCCTGCACGTCGAAAATTGTGTTCGGATCGATGAGAACGCCTTCTTTTTTATAGGCGTAATCGGCAAACTGTTTCTTTTTGAAAAGTTTGATTTCCGTCAAACGGTTTAAAACCGAAGAATCGTTTTCGAACTTTTTGAATTTGGAAAGTTGCGACGCATCCTGTACGTAACCTTCGCCGATACAGTCGTTCAACAGTGCGCAAAGTTCGGGATTGGACTGGCAAAGCCAGCGGCGGTGTGCGATCCCGTTGGTCACGTTGGTAAATTTATCCGGCCATAGGCGATAAAACCCGTTGAAAATGCTGTCCTTGATGATTTCGCTGTGGAGCGCGGAAACGCCGTTGACCTTATGCGACGCCACGACGCATAGATTTGCCATTCTGATCATGCCGTTGGACATGATCGACATATTGTCGATGAGCGCGTGCTGACCGGGATAAATATTCCAAAGTTCGGAAACAAAACGGCGATTGATCTCCTTGATAATCATATGGATACGCGGAAGGCGTCTTGCGATCAGATCTTCTTGCCAGGTCTCCAACGCCTCCGCCATGACGGTATGGTTAGTATAGGCGAACGTGGCGGTCGTGATCGCCCAAGCGTCGTCCCATGTAAAGCCGTTTTCGTCCATGAGGATACGCATCAATTCGGGGATCGCAAGCGCGGGGTGCGTATCGTTGATATGGATCGCAGCCATTTCGGGCAAAAGATTCAATGGCCCGTAGCGATGCTTGTGATCGTTGATGATATTTTGCAGCGATGCGGAAACGAGAAAATATTGTTGCTTTAAGCGGAGGGATTTACCCTCATAATGATTGTCGGCGGGATAGAGAACTTTGGAAATGACCTCCGCCTCGTTCTCGTCCTGCATACAGCGCAGATAATCTCCCTGCGAGAAAAGTTTCATATCGAAACGGGAAACGTTGCGGGCTCGCCATAACCTGAGAACGGAGACCGCCTCGCTGTTTTTGCCCGATATCATCATATCGTAGGCGACCGCCTCGACTTCCTTGTAGCCGCCGTGGGTGACTTTCAGTCCCTGATCCGACCATTCTTCGTGCACCCAACCGTCGAATTTGACGATACAGGATTTGTCCGTGCGCTGCGTCAGCCAGACTTCGCCGCCGGGCAGCCATACGTCGGGCAATTCGGTCTGCCAGCCGTCCACGATCTTTTGTTTGAACAAACCGTAATCGTAGCGTATGGAATAGCCCATGGCGGGATAGTCGCCCGTTGCGAGCGCATCCATAAAGCACGCTGCCAGGCGGCCGAGGCCGCCGTTGCCGAGTCCCGCGTCGGGTTCTTCTTCGTAAAGATCCTCCAACGTGAGTTCGTAACTTTTCAGCGCCTTTTCGTAGGCGTCCTGCAAACCCAGATTGTAGACGTTATTTTTTAAAGACCTACCGAGCAAAAATTCCATACAGAGATAATAGACTCGCTTGCCCTTCTTATTCTTCATTACCTTATGGAACTGCTGCCTTTTTTCCAGGAGGATATCTCTGACGCTCATGACGACCGCCTTATATATCTGTTCTCTCGAAGCCTCCTGCGGCAGAACGCCGAAATAGCGGGAAAGTTTTCCCTGTATCAGCGTACGGACTTCCTTTTCGGTAATACTTGTGCTGCTCATGCTTTACTCCTAAATCTGTATTTCAACATTTCCCCGTCTGTGTATTTTATTACTGCAACATGGAGCGATACAGTTTTTCATACTCGCCCGCGCTGCGCTGCCAACTGAAATCACTGTTCATGACCCGTTTTACGAGTTCGGGCCAGAACTCTTTATTCTGATAACAAGCGATCGCCTCGCGGATAACGTATAACATATCATATGCATTATAGTTAGCAAAGGTAAACCCGTTGCCTCCGAGCGAAACAGGTTTGATACTGTCGTACAATCCGCCCGTTTCTCGCACGACGGGCACCGTGCCGTAACGGCACGCGATCATCTGCGACAGACCGCAAGGCTCCGACTTCGAGGGCATCAAAAAAAGGTCTGCACCCGCATAAATTTTGCGGGAAAGATCGGGATTGAACGCGATCACGGTGACCAGTTTCCCGACGTAGTTTTTCGCAAGGTCGGTAAAAAAGTTTTCGTACATCGAATCGCCTTTGCCGAGAATGATGACCTGTACGTCCTGTCTCAGGATTTCTTCTATGACGGTCTTTACAAGGTCCAGTCCCTTATGCGAAACGAGGCGGGAAATTACCGCGACGATCGGCGTTTCCGCCTTGACGGGAAGATTGAACATCTTTTGCAGTTCTTCCTTGCAGCGCTTTTTGGGTTCGGGATCTTCCTTGGTATAGTTGCAGAAAATAGCGGGATCGGTCTCGCTGTTATAAGAATCGACGTCGATACCGTTTAATATACCCGTCAGTTTGAATTCGTTGCGGCGCACGATGGGATCGAGGCCGTGCGCGTAGAACGGATCCTTGATCTCTTCGGCGTAGCGAGGGCTGACCGTCGAAAATTTTTCGCTGCATTCGATAGCGGCTTTCATCAGATTGATGCACTTATCGTATTCTAAAAGATAGCGCCAGGAATTGGAAATACCGAACAGATCTTCCAAAATATCCAGCGAATATTTCCCTTGATATTCTATATTATGAATGGTAAACAGCGAGCGGATAAACTGATATTCGGGACGGAAACAATAAATGGTCTTCAGATAAACCGCCGCGAGCGCCGCCTGCCAGTCGTGGCAATGCAGCACGTCGGGAAAGAACCCGAGAAACGGCATGATCTCCAGAACGCTCCGCGAAAAGAAAGCGAAACGCTCGCCGTCGTCGTAATATCCGTAGCAGCCGGGGCGTTTGAAATAGTATTCGTTATCGAGGAAATAGAAAATCACGCCCTCTTTTTCATAACTGAAAATGCCGCAGTATTGATTTCTCCATGCGAGCGGCACGAAAATATTGCCGAGGTATTTCATTTTGCTCCTGTATTCCGTCGCGATGTCCGAATACAAAGGAATGACCACGCGGACGTCCAGATCGCTGTTTTTGGCGAGCGCTCGGGAAAGAGAGCCGATCACTTCCGCAAGCCCTCCCGTCGCGATGAACGGCGTACTTTCCGACGCCACAAAAAGGATCTTCTTTTTCGGCGTAACTTCAATCTCGGGCACAGTTGCGGGCGCTGAAATTTCCGCAACCGTTTCGAAATCTTTCTTCTTAGTCTTTTTCACATCCGCCGTTGTTTTTTTGGGCATATTCGATACCTCCTTATTTTTAAATCATCGAGCCTTTGGGAATGCAATACGGCTGCGCTTCGCAGCCCGAAAGCACCCTTCTGTCCCTTATCACGACATTTTTATCGGTGATCACGCAGTTCAAACTGACGTTGTCCCCGATGAGGTTATCCTGCATTACAATGGAATTTTTGATCACGCTGCCCTTTCCGACCTTCACGCCGCGGAACAGAATGCTGTTTTCCACCGTGCCCTCTACGATACAGCCGTCCGAAATGAGCGAATTTTTGATCTTGGAATTTTCGCCGTACTTGGAAGGCGCCGAATCGCGCACTTTGGTATAGATATCCCGCGCGCCGAACAATTCGTCGCGCAAGTTCTTATTTAAAAGTTCCATATTGTGTTTGAAATAGGAACCGATCGAATCGATGCTCGCGTGGTAGCCCTTAAAATCGTAAGCAAAAATTTTCAAACTCTTGAAGTTGCGCATGAGAATATCGCGTCGGAAACTGTTGAGCCCGCGCGCGACGGCGTCAAAGATAGTATTGATTAAAAACCGACGGTTCATAATCATAATATTGACATAAAATTTATTTTTGCCCGAAAGTTTCGCGTTTATTTTAATATCGCTCACCCGTCCGTCTTGGTCCGTTTTTACGGCGGTATAGCGGGCAGAATCGTCTATCTCCTCGTCGTGGCATACGAGCGTGATATCCGCCTTCTTCTTTTCGTGATATTCGATAACGTCGCTGAAATCCATGCGATATACGCCGTCGCAGTCGCAGAGAACTACGTATTCTTCATTGCGGCGGTTCAGAAATCCCATCGCGCCTTTGAGCGCTTCGAGGCGGTTGCGGTATAAAACGTCGTTTTCCTGCGCGCCGAAAGGCGGCAGCAGAATAAGCCCGCCCGTCTTTCTCGCCAGGTCCCAGTCCTTACCGCTGCCGAGATGGTCCATCAGCGACTGGTAGTTGCTTTTCGTGATGATCCCGACCGTAGTGATCCCGGAGTTGACCATATTGGATAACGCGAAATCGATCAGCCGATATCTTCCGCCGAACGGAACGGAGGCCATGGTGCGGCGGCGCGACAGTTCGGGAATATTTTCGTCGTGGATATTGGAAAAAATGATGCCGACTGCAGACATATCATTTACCTCCCTTCAAAACGTTTTTATCTACGATATTGCCGCCAGCAAGGATCGCGCCCTCTTCAACGACGATATTGCGGCCGAGTACGGCTATCCCCTTTTTGGAGGTCCGCTCTTCGCCGATCACGGCGCCGCGAGAAACCGTCACGTCCTCGTCGATGATGGCGTATGTAACGCGCGCATCTTCCTCGATGACAGTGCCGCTCATGATCACGCTGTCCTTGACGAACGCGCCCTTTTTCACGATCACGTTGCTCGACAGCAAAGAATTGATGACGGTACCCTCTATTTCGCAGCCGAGCGCGATCATCGAATTTTTAATGATCGCATCTTCCCCCACGTATTCGGGCGGCGCAAGCGGATTGCGCGAATGAATTTTCCAGTCCGAATTGGAAACGTCGAAGGCGGGGTCGTCGCCCAAAAGGTCCATGTTCGCTTCCCATAAAGAAGAGATCGTGCCTACGTCCTTCCAATAGCCGTCAAAACTGTACGCCACCATCTTTTCCCCTGCGGCGAGCATGGCGGGCAGAACGTCTTTCCCGAAATCTTTGGAGGACGAGGGATTGCTGTCGTCCTCTTCCAGATAGTCGTACAGTTTCTGCGCGGTAAAGATGTAGATCCCCATGGAAGCCAGCGTGCTTTTCGGCTGTTTGGGTTTTTCTTCGAACTCGTAAATGGTCCCGTCTTCGCGGGTGTTCAGAATCCCGAAACGGGAAGCCTCCTGCATGGTCACGTTGATGGCTGCGATCGTGCAACTCGCCCCGTTTTCCACGTGCGCGCGCAGCATTTTGCTGTAATCCATTTTATAGATATGATCGCCCGAAAGAATGAGCACGTATTCGGGATTGTACATTTTGATAAAGTTGATATTCTGGTAAATGGCGTTGGCCGTACCCTCATACCAGGCGGATTTGGATTTTTTCTGATAAGGCGAAAGTACGTGCACGCCCCCGAAGGTGCGGTCAAGATCCCACGGCTGCCCGTTACCGATATATTCGTTGAGGACCAACGGCTGATACTGGGTGAGAACGCCCACCGTGTCGATCCCTGAATTGATGCAGTTCGAGAGCGGAAAATCGATGATCCTGTACTTTGCCCCGAACGGCACGGCAGGTTTTGCGATGTTATTCGTCAGCGCATACAACCTGCTTCCCTGCCCCCCCGCGAGGAGCATCGCAACACATTCTTTCTTTCTTTGCATAATAAACCCCCACAAAAATTTACGATATGATTCAATCTACAGCCGCATTTCCCGCGGTCTGCGCCCGTTTTTATTCCGTCTTTTGCAAATACAGGCAAGTCAGCGCGGGAACGTCGACAAGTATGGAATTTTCCCGTCCGTGGCTGATCTTTTTCGAAGTGGCGAACACGCGTTTCGAAAGCGCGCCTGCGCCGCCGTATTTCACGCTGTCGGTATTGAAAACGATCTTATATTTACCTTTGGGCACGCCCAGACGGTAATTTTCTGCCTTGACGCCCGAAAAATTGACGATGACCAGATACTGTTCTCCGCTCTTATCGCGGCGAAGATATGCGATGATATTGCGGTCGGCGTCGTCCGCAGCCATCCATTCGAACCCGTCCCACGAATCTTCTATCTCGTAAAAGGCGGGCGTCTGGGCGTAGAACAGATTGAGTTCGCGGTTCATGAGCGCAAGTTTCGCGTGCATGGGATATTCTTCTAAGAAAAATTCCAGTCCCTCGCGGTAATCCCATTCTTTGAACTGCCCGAATTCGCTGCCCATGAACAGCAATTTTTTGCCTGGGTGCGACATCATATATCCCATAAACGCGCGCACGTTTGCAAACTTTTCTTCGTAACTGCCCGGCATTTTGTCAATGAGAGAACGCTTTCCGTGCACCACTTCGTCATGTGAAATGGGCAAAACAAAGTTTTCCGTAAACGCGTAAAACATGGAAAACGTCAACTTATTGTGATTGTAACTGCGAAAATAAGGATCGGTCTGCATATACGACAGTACGTCGTTCATCCAGCCCATATTCCACTTAAAGTTGAAACCCAGACCGCCCACGTCCACAGGCTTGGTCACGAGCGGCCATGCGGTGGATTCTTCCGCGATCATCATTGCCTGCGGGTACTCCGAAAACACGGCGGCGTTGAGTTTCTGCAAAAACGCGATCGCTTCCAGATTTTTATTCTCGCCGTAGATATTCGGGACCCACTCGCCGGGTTTTTTATCGTAATCGAGATAAAGCATCGATGCGACCGCATCTACGCGCAGCCCGTCGATATGATAACGGTCGAAATAAAACAACGCGTTGGATATCAGAAACGACAGAACCTCGTTGCGCCCGTAATCGAATACGCGTGTGCCCCAACTCTTATGCTCCATACGATCCCACTGCGGGCACTCGTATAAAGGCGCGCCGTCGAATTCGTACAACCCGTGCGCGTCTTTGGGAAAATGCGCGGGTACCCAGTCCAAAATCACGCCGATGCCGTTTTTGTGAAGCTCGTCCACAAGTTTCATAAAATCGTGCGGCGTACCCAACCGCGATGTGATCGCATAATAACCCGTGACCTGATATCCCCATGAACCGTCGTAGGGATATTCGCTCAGAGGCATAAACTCCACGTGCGTATAGCGCATCTCTTTCAGATACGGAATGAGTTCTGAGATCAGTTTACCGAAATCGAAATAATTCCCGTCCCCGTACTGCCGCCAGGATAAGGCGTTCAGTTCATATATATTCATGGGCGACGCATAGATATTCTTTTTTTTCAAAGAATCCCTGTACGCCTTGTCCGACCATTTGAAACCGTTCAGATCGTACACTTTCGACGCCGTCTTGGAAGGCGTTTCCGCATGGAACGCAAAGGGATCGGCTTTATACAGATATCGCCCGTCCTGCGCGCAGATACAATATTTGTAAACTTCGTAATTTTTGATATGAGGGATAAAAAGTTCGAACGTTTCCCCGTCCAACAGTCTGGTCATTACATGGGCCGCGGGATCCCAGCCGTTAAAATCTCCCACGACGGAAACAGACTTCGCGCGCGGCGCCCAGACGCGGAAAACAACGCCCTTCTTGCCGTCATCTCTGGCAGGGTGCGCGCCGAAAAACTCATAAGAGCGAACGTTCTTTCCGTTATGGAACAGAAACAAGGGAAATTCAACTTCCTGCATAGTCACCTCCATATTTCTACATTTTGTTGTATTCCTTATTCATTATACAATAAATTGTGTGCATTTTCAATAGTATAATGAAAATAATTTGATAAATTTTGACGATTATCGATATATAAATTCTACCAAAAAAGGGCACGAACGCTAAGCGTCCATGCCCTTTTTCTTTGCTTTTTCCATCTTTTCGATTTCTTTTTTGATTTCCGCCCGCGTGTATCTGAAAGCGCTCTTGCCGTAGAGGTTCACGATCTTCTCGTCCAGCCGAGAAAGTCCCGTCGCAATATAATCCCCCTCGCGCCCTTTCAACTTACAAAATATTTTTTTGACGAACACAATGTCCAGAGCCTCTTCCTTGGTTCCGCCGCAATAGACGTAGCAGGAAACGAAGATCTGTACGTAGTCGATGGTCACGCCGTCGATGCGGATATTGAAACTGTCGTACACGTAATCCGCGACGGACAAAAATTTTTCCAATTCGGGTACGGTCAATTTAAACTTTGCCGCGGAATCGGCAAAATCAAACATATCGTTGAGTTCGTCCGCGTGCATAAGCAGGCATTTGCAGCGCCGCGGGACAGAAATTTTTGCCCTGGTCCGCATGATACTCACGACGACGAAATCTTCCGCAACCTTTTTCGCGATTTCCGATTCCCGCTCGGAATCGCCCAAAATACCCAATATCCAGGTATTTTTACCGACGGCGACCGAGCCGTCCGAAAGTTTTTGCGGAAGTTTTCCGTTATATTGCCCCTTCTTGACGCGCAGAAGATTGAGCTGCGGATTCAGTGCGTTGCGGTACAACGTGTTCAGTACGGCGCCGAAATATTCGTAAATTTCCGCGGCGCCCATGTCTGTAAAGGATATCAGATTGACGCGCTCGGGCATATAAGCCGCCTCGTACAATTTTTCCACGAACGACGAGCACATGAACTGTCCCTCCCGTTCGCTGTAATAGCCCAAAACATCCGATTCGCTGTCCCATTCTTTCTGCACGGGGATAACACTTTGAACGCCGCTCAGATATTCCGTAAAAATACGGACAAACTGCAGGGGGGCTTCGCCTTCGCCCCGCAGAAATACCAGCCGCGACATCGCCATACCCGAAACGAAAGCGCGCACCGAACTGATATTGTAATTGATCGAATATTTCGAATAAGCATACTGCCGAAATCCTTCCGTCAGATCTTTCAAAGACAGTACGTTGCACGCGGGAAGTTTAACGGGCTTGGCGTCCGCGTATTTTTTATCGATCTCCGTCAACGAAGGAAATATCGAGCGTTTGGGAGTTTCCGTTTCCACCTCGTCGAGGTCGGTCAACTCGTCGTCCACGGGAAAAGAAAATTTTTCTTTGACGATGCGCGAATGAATAAACGCGATCAACGTGCACACGAGGAAAAACGCCGCCGCGGCAATGATAAAAAACACGAAGAAAAAAGCGTAGATGATGGAAAGTTCCAAAAAATCATACGGCTCCATTCCCAAAAAAAACAGACTTCCTACAAATACGACGGTAAATAGCAATATTATGACAAAATAGTAGAGCCGTAAATTGAATTTCCGATTTTGAATGCGGAAATATAACCCCAACGTGCGGGAATACAGCATAGCGAAAAACAAAGCGAGCACGTCCAAGTAAGTTATGCAAAAACAGGCGAACCCTTTCGCCGAAAAATCTATGCGCTCGATGCCCACTTTCTCGATAAACCTGCTTAAAAAGTTATTATTGAGAAAGGGACTCCTCAGATTATTCTCGCCGTCAATGAGCATCAGGGCGGCAACGCCGATAACAGAGGCGAAAAACACGGTGGCGGCCAATAAATTTTTATACGAACGGAATATTTTCATTTCGCATCCCCTTGCGTCATAAAACTTGTTCTTTCAGTTTCTCAGGAGTATTTTCAAAATCCCGTTCTGCCACCGCAAACAGCATGGAGTAGACGAGCGCGGGAAAAACGTGAAAAATATGGTTATCCAAAAGGCTCATCACGCTGAGCACAAAGACGACGAAAAAGTAGAACAGACGCTCTATGCTGAAACGCCTGAACATGAGCACAACTCCCTGCGCCACATGAAAAATGTAGGCGAGAATACCGACGACGCCGCAAGAGGCGATCATCTGTATGATCGTGTTATGATACATATCGGGGAAAAACCAGTTTTCGATATTGTAAGACCAGTCGGGCGCGATCGGCGTATAAAATCCTACGCCGAATATCGGCGCTTTCAGGAAATTGAGCAAGCCGTTTTTCCATATCTGAAAACGCGACGAGTCGTCGAACCCCTTATCGATATAATGTTCGAAAAGTTCGACGAGTTTGTCCGCAAACACGATGCAGAAAATTATGCCGCAAGCGATCAATACGATATTGAAGATACGCACCATTTTGACGTGCCGTCCCCGAATGCTCATCAAGATCATGATCGCGACGAGCGCGACGCCGCCGACCAAAAGCGAGGTACGGCTCAGGGTGAGAGCCACGCCCAACAAAACGACGAAACCGAACGCATAATAAAGGCCGCTTTTCCAGCCTACATCCGCTTTGTAAGAAAGATAAAAACAGGCGGGCATAAACATTGCAAGCATTCCGCCCACGTTGTTGCTCAGTCCCCATCCGAGATTGAGAATATGTTTGTTGATGGTGCCGTTTTCGATCACACCGTCGAAAATCAGCATTTCGGCGAGTTGGATCAGAATGACGCCGCAGGCAACGATGAGAATTTTCGCGACGTAAATGCCCGTTTCCTTGTTCCATTCCAGCGTATTATAAAAATAGATATAGAAAAAGACAAAGGATACCGCCAACGCGATCCCTAACAGCAAATCGTAATAATGATAACCTTTATAAAAAATGCCGTTTAGAACGAGCGCCGCGCCGAAAGCGATCGTGCCCCAAAGGGCGATCGCTTTGCTCTTGAAAATATTTTTCTGTCCTTTATAAACGATCATTCGGAACACGAACGCCGCCGCAATGAAAGCCAATAAAACGCCCATTGTGGCCAAGACGGAGGTGCGATACAAATAATCGGAGTTATACGGGTATTGCGGCGTATGTTTCTGGCTCACGCTGTAAACGACGAGCACGAGCGGCGCGATCAGCGGTTTTGAATCTTTGCTGAAAATCGCCGTGAAAACGACGACGATCGCCGTCAAAACAAAAAAAGCCACTTCCAACCCCGTAAACGAGCATATAAGCGCCAACGCCGCGTAGATCAAAGGATAAAGATTACCGTCAAAAAAACGCAGAATCTTCTCCATGACGGGTTGTGACTGTATCTTTTGAATTTTTTCGTATATCATGCAAACTCCTCGAATCGTATCCATAGAATGAAATACCGTATCAGTATATAGTAATCGCGACGATCTGTCAAGGGAAAGCGCCGATCACAGCACTTTCCGCATAGGTAGCGTTTTCGCCTCGAAGGCGCGCGACAATTTTTGGATATTTATCATAAGTACCAGTATAAAACAATCATCGGTCTAAGTCAAGAAATTTCACTTTTATTGCCTGAATTGTGCCTGAAAACAAAAAACCACAACATATAGCGTTTTTAAAGTCTTAAAAACATACTATATATCGTGGTTTTACTGTTTGGTGTGAAGAATGGGACTTGAACCCACACGGATTTCTCCATACGCCCCTCAAACGTACGCGTCTGCCAATTCCGCCATCCTCACAAGCAGTATTTATTATACCTTATCCGCAGAGAAAAGTCAAGTTAAAAATAAAAGAATTTATAGTAATTATAAAATTTTTTAACCCGCTTTACGTATTGCCTTGTTTCCTGAAAAGGAATATCCGTCAGCGTTTCGCCGTTGTCGCTGTATCGGGGGTCGCAAAGCCATGCGTTCACGCGCCCCTCCCCGGCATTGTAAGCGGCAAGGATTTCCGAAAGCGTGGAAAAGCGCTGCCTGAGATATACGAGATACAGAATGCCCGTGCGGATATTGCTCTCCGCGTCGTACAGATCCGGAGCGTGCTCTTTCCCTGCCAGACGGGATATATAATTTGCCGTTTCGGGCAGCAACTGCATGAGCCCGATCGCGCCCGAGCGACTCATCGCGTCTTCGTCGAAACCGCTCTCGCAACGAATGACGGCATATACGAGATCGCTATCCAAACCGCACTCGGCTGCGTATCGTTCCACGAACTGCGAATATTTTTTCGGCAAATATAAAAAGTAGAACGCGAGCGCCGTACTCGCCGCCAGTACGACGGCACAGGACAAACTGATCCAGACGATCCACACTCTTCTATTTGTTTTCGAATTTTTCAAGCACACTACCAACCTTTTCCCGCAGTCTGGCGAGATCTCCGTCGTTATATAGTACAGTATGCTCAAAAATAGATTTATTTTCATAATCGAACTGATTTTTTATTCTGCGTTCGACTTCTTCTTCCGAAAGCCCGTCCCGTACGGCGACTGCGCCGATACGCGCGCTTTTTTCCCGCAGCACGACGATCACACCGTCGAAGTCCTTTTGATAGCCGCCCTCAAACAGAAGCGGCACTTCCGCAAACACAGGATCGGACAAGGCTTTTTCCATGCGCGTATATAATTTGCGCATGATGGCGGGATGCGTGATCTTTTCCAACGCCCGCAGACGTTCTTTCTCGCGAAAGACGGCGGCGGACAATTTTTTACGGTCGGGCAAACCGTCTGTCGCGCAGTCGGGAAACTCGCGCAGTATCTCACGGACGACGTTTGGCTCTTCATAGATCTCATGCGCGATCAGATCGCAGGAAAAGACATCGTATCCCCGCTCGGCAATGAGCCGCGCGACGGTGGATTTTCCGCTCCCGATCCCGCCCGTGATCGCGATTTTTTTATTTTGCCTCATACCAGTTTTTCCCTTCGTGCACTTCCGCGACCAACGGGACGCGCAGTTCGGCGGCATGCTCCATTTCGTATTTCAAAATTTCCGCGACTTTCTCTTTTTCGGAAATCAGCGCATCGATGACCAGTTCGTCGTGCACCTGCATAATGAGTTTAGAGCGCAGCCCTTCCCGCTTCAGACGGTCATAAATGCGGATCATCGCCACTTTGATGATGTCGGCGCTGCTGCCTTGCAACGGCATATTCATCGCCGCCCGCTCACCGAACGAACGGATATTGAAATTGGCCGATTTGATCTCGTTGATCACGCGTTTGCGCCCCAAAATCGTCGTAACATAGCCGTGTTCTTTGGCGAAAGCGACGTTGGAATCCATATAATTCTTCACATCGGAATACGTTTCGAAATATTTTTTGATATACTCTCCCGCACGTTTGGGCGAAATGCCGAGATTCTTCGCCAGCCCGAAATCGCTGATACCGTATATAATGCCGAAATTCACCGCTTTCGCGCTCTGACGCATATGCGAATCGACCGTTTCCAGCGGCACATCGAATACCTGCGATGCGGTCAGGGCATGGATATCGTCGCCGCGGTTATAGGCTTCGATCAGTTCTTTGCAACCCGAGAAATGCGCGAGAAGGCGCAGTTCTATCTGAGAATAGTCTGCGTCCAGTAAAATATGTTCGCCGTCCGACGCAAGGAAAAGTTTGCGGAGTTCGCGCCCCTCTTCGTCCCTTACGGGAATATTCTGCAAGTTCGGATTGGTGCTCGACAGCCTTCCCGTGGAAGTCTGTATCTGGTTGTAATTTGTATGGACGCGCTGCGTTGCGGCATGAATGAGCGGACGAAAACCGTCGATATAGGTGGAAAGCAATTTCTGGATCCGCCTGTAACGGAGAATATCACGGACGATCGCATGCTCGTCCGCCAATTTTTCCAAAATATCCGCGCTCGTGGAATACTTGCCGCCCTTGCTCTTTTTGGGCGAAGGGATCTGCAGATCGTCGAATAAAACTTTCCCCAACTGCGCAGGCGAGTTCAGATTGAATTTTTCGCCTGCCTGCTCATAGATATCTTCGGTGATTTTTTCCGCCTCTTCACGATACTTTTTCTCGAAAACCGCGGAAGTGCCCACGTCCACTTTCACGCCCGCAACTTCCATATCGAACAAAACGTCGCTCAACGGGAGTTCCACGTCGCGGTACAGCGAGATCAAGCCGTCCTTTTCGAGATTCGCATAAAAAATGTCATGCAACAAAAAAATATTCTGCGCATGCGTTTCGGGCGGCAAGCCGTACGATTGCTCGGCAAGGGACAGATCGTCGTCCTTACCCGTATAGTCGGTCAGATATTTCAAAATAGAAACATCCTCCGCGCGGCAAAGAAGATCTATGCCGTATTGCCGCAAGCGGTGCTGCATATTCTTCTTTCCGTACAAAAATAAACGGCGTTCCCGTTCGCCGCATATGGCCTTTAAAATTTCTACGATTTCGGTTTCGTCCAGCCCGTCGTCCAGAAGATTGGCTTTTATGCGCGCGGTATATTCGATGCCTTCGAAGTAAAAAGCAAAACTTACGCCGTTCGAATAGACCGCGATCTCGGGTTCCCGCATAACGCTTTCGATGAATGCCGCGGAGTCATGAATGCGGACGACCTCCGCTCTTTTGCATTCGGATTTTTCCGCGGAGCCGACCTCCCCTTCGGCAAAAATATCCATGCGCATGATAGAGGAAAATTCCAGACGGAAACAAATCTCTTTCGCTTCGGCGGGAAACGGCAGACAAATCCTGCAATCTTCGAGATCTACGGAAATATCCGCATCCGTGTCGATTCGGGCAAGCGTTTGCGAAAGATACGCCATCTCCCTGCCCGATTCCAGTTTGCTCTGTACGGCGGGCCTGTTTTCCGCCGCATGCGCAAAAATATTGTCGAGATTATCGTACTGCTGAATGAGCGAGATCGCGGTCTTTTCCCCGATACCAGCAACGCCGGGAATATTATCCGAACTGTCACCCATAAGCGCCTTGATATCCACTACCTGCCTGGGTTCGTAACCGATCAGTTCCTTGAAATTTTTTTCCGTAAGTTTCAAGAGTTCGCTCACGCCCGTCTTGGTAATATAGACGTCCGTGCGCGCATTGACGAGCTGATAAGAATCGCGGTCGCCGGTAATGATGATGCTGTGTACCCGATTTTCGAATTTTCTGGAAAGCGTCCCGATCAGATCGTCCGCTTCGTATCCTTCCTTTTCGCACATACGGATATTCATGGCGGACAGCAAAGATTTCATAATGGGCATCTGCGCGGCAAGTTCGTCGGGCATGGGTTTACGGGTGCCCTTGTAATTCTCGAACATTTTATGCCGAAAAGTCGGCGCCTTCAGATCGAAAGCGACCACCATATACGCAGGCTTGATGTCCGATATGATCTTTAAAAGCAGTTTTGTAAACCCGAAAACACCGTTGGTGGGCACGCCTTCCCGCGTCGTCAAAAGTTTAGTGGCGTAGAACGCGCGGTTGATCAGGCTGTTGCCGTCGATCAGGACTAGTTTTTCCATAAATACCTCTTTTCCGTATTGCAAAAATTTTACCACAAATTCCGATAAATTGCAATAGCCTGATTGCAAATAAAAAGCCCCCGACTATTTTCGGGGGCTTTTTTACTATTTAAGCAAATTGATCTTGCCTATGACCGGCAAAGGATTCTTTTCTTCGCGAACGACATTTAAGATGCCGAGGATACATAAAACCAGCATCAAGACACCATACACCGAAGTTAGAACGTACATCACTACAGACAAAAACGGGATCACGCTCAAAACGCCGAGCACCACCTCTCCGATCACGGCCGTAAGGAACAAAACAAGCGCCTGATTCGCGTGGTATTTTGCAAATTCGTCATTGGAATAAACGATCAGCGGCAAAAAGAATAATAACCCGCAAGGCACATACCCGAGCGCGCAAATCAACTTATACGCCGTTTTGTCGTCGGAAACAGGAGCCTGCGTATTCTGCTCGTTCCGGTCTTCGTTCTTTGTTTCCTGTTCGTTGCGATTATCATTTTCATCCATAATTTGCAACCTCCTTAAATTAACTGTATTGTAGCACCGAAATACAAAACCGTCAAATCTTTTACCATACTATGAGCGAATAAAAATATTCGTCACACTTTTATTTCAGTTCGAATACCTTTTGCGGTTTACAATCAAACATCGTCATGATCGGATCCATGGAAACGTTCCAACGCTTGACGACTTCGCTTTCCGCTTGATAATCCAGCGCATATTCTGCCCCTTTTTCGCATTCGTAATACCCGAACAAACTATTTCCGTCCAGCCAAATGGTATAATTGCAGATACCCGCCGCTTTCAGAGTTTCGACCATCTCAGGCCAGATCTCGTCATGGCGTTTTATATATTCTTTCACCATGCCCTCTTTAATGACCGCACGCCAGGTTACTTTCTCCATATAAAAATAGGCCTCCCGATTGATTTATACCGATATTATATCACAAGGCGAATTTAAATGCAATCGCCAACCCTCAAGCAAACTATATAATTTGGGAAAATTAAAAACAAGATACCCTTGCGGTTATAACCCGCAAGGGTATCTTGTTTAAATCTATGGTGCCGCTGGTCGGACTCGAACCGACACGGTATCGCTACCACTGGATTTTGAG